>Ga0209814_10000945_pt1 | contig 10029 bp, 8 predicted proteins | sample SoiMetdeltSBSDD1_FD_187597 | JGI IMG/M metagenome (GOLD analysis project Ga0209814, IMG submission 187597) | Bulk soil microbial communities from a Populus tree surrounding site in Tennessee, USA - Soil MetaG P. deltoides SBSDD1 (SPAdes) (version 2) | ecosystem: Environmental > Terrestrial >... | reverse complement strand
GTCCGAAGGCGCCCGGCGCCGTCTCCCGGCCGCTCTCCCAAAGCGCCGCCGAGTGGCCGCCGACGGCGCAGAAGCGATGGGGATGAAGCTTCGCGAGGTCGAGCGCGCCGAAGCCGCCCATCGAGACGCCGCCGATCGCGACCCGCCCGCCGTCGGCGTGAAGCCGCCGGACCGCCGCGGGAATCGCCTCGCTGAGGACGTAAGAGCCCCACCGGCCGTCGCGGCGGTCGTGGAAGTAGCTGTGGTCACCGCCGTTCGCAAAGAGGACGTCCGGAGCACGGCGTCCGAGCGCGCGCAGGCCGCTGAAGAACCCATCGCTCAACAGCCCGTCCGGACCCATGCCGCGGCCGTGGAGCAGCACGAGCAGCGGCCGCCGCCCAGCGCCCGGCGGGCGCACCACGAGCTCCGTGAGCGTCCGGTGCAAGAGCTTGCTGTTTAGCTTGACGTGGTCGAGCGAAGAGCCCCGGGTACTCGAGTAACTCGGGCCTCCGCTGCAGGCGCAGAGCACCGCCGTGAGCAAGGCAACTGCGGCTAGTCGAGCGACTTTGCGAACCTCCGTCCGGTTTCCTCGAAGCCGAGGCTTCGGTAGAAGGCGTGCGCGTCCTTGCGGCGTTCCGCGGTCGTCAGGAAGAGCACGACGCAGCCGCGGCGCCGCGCCTCGCCCTCTGCGACCTCCATCAGGCGGGCGCCGATGCCCCGGCGCCGGTAGCGGTCGTCGACAACGATCTCGCTCACCTTCGCGGCGTCGCCGTCGTATGCGAGCACCTGCGAGACGTGGATGCCGACCAGGCCGACGAGCTCGCCGTCGGCCTCGGCGACCCAGGTGGCGTCGGTCTCCGAGCGCTCCAGCCGCTCGAGCCGCCGCCCGACGGCGTCCTCGTCGGTCGGATACCCGAGCTGACCGAGCAGCTCGGCGATCCGCCTTGCGTCCGCAACTCGCACCTCCCGTACATCCATGCAGGTGAATCTACGTCGAGGAGTAACATCGAACCGTGCTCGGCGAGGTGATCACCGCGACGGTGACGCCGTTCGACGCGGACGGTCGCGTCGATACGGAGCGGTACGCCGAGCTCTGCCGGTACCTGGTCGACAACGGCTCCGACGGCGTGGTCGTCTCCGGCACGACCGGCGAGGCGCCGACCCTCTCTGACGAAGAACGGCTGGAGCTGCTCCGCGCTGCCCTCGACGCCGTCGGCGACCGCGCGACCGTGATCGCCGGCACGGGCACATACTCGACCGAGCACTCGATCCACCTGACCGAGCAGGCTCACGAAGCGGGCGCCCACGGGATGCTCGTCGTGACGCCGTACTACAACAAGCCGCCACCGCGGGGGGTCGTCGCGCACTTCGAGGCAGTCGCGTGCGCTACGGACCGGCCGGTGATGGTCTACAACATCCCGTCGCGGGTCGTCATCAACATCGAGCCCGACACGATGGCGGAACTCGCAGAGATCCCCAACGTGACCTCGGTCAAGCAGGCGAATGCAGACATCGAGCAGGCGCGGCGGATCGTCGAGCTCGGCCTCGATCTCTACGCAGGCGACGACAACATCATCCACCCGTTCCTCGAGGTCGGCGGCCGCGGCGGCGTCTGCGTCCACACTCACGTGGTCGGTCCGCAGGTGAAGGAGATGGTCCGCCGGTTCCGCGAGGGCGACGCCGACGGCGCCAGGCGGATCGACGACGAGCTCGAGCCGGCCTACGAGCTGCTCGGCGTCGTCACGGGGCCGATCCAGATCAAGGCTGCGCTGAACATGCTCGGCCACGACGTGGGGGGCCTGAGGCTGCCGCTCGTCGAGGCGACCGAGCGCGAGCAGGCCGTGATCAGGAACTGCCTCGAGCGCCTCGGCGTCCTCGAGCCCGCCCGGGCCTAGCCAGCCCTGACCGGGACGCGCCGGCGCGGCGCGGCCGTATCAGCGTCATGGACAGACGCGGCTTCCTCGCCGGGGCAGCTGCGCTAGCGCTGTCGCCCCGGGCCCTGGCGGAGCTACGAGTCGAGCACACGGTCGCGCTGGTGACGGCCGACCTCGAGTCGCGTCTGGTCGTCGTCGACGCGGCGACGGGTCGCCTGCTCCGGCACGTACGGACTCATCCGAAGCCGCGGAGCATCGAGGCCGTGGGGTCGTTCGCAGTCGTCGCTCACTCAGAGCTGGGACTGGTCTCGCTCGTCGACGCGGCTTCCCTCCGCGTCATCCACGTGCTGCGCGGCTTCGGCGAGCCGCGCTACACGGCGGGACATCCGGACGGCCGCTGCGCCTACGTCAGCGACGCGAAGCGCGGCGAGATCGTCGCCCTCGACCTGCAGCGCGGGCAAGTCGCCGCCCGCGTCAGGGTTGGAGCGCTGGCACGTCACATCACCATCTCCCCCGACGGGCGGACGCTCTGGGTCGCGCTCGGACGCAAGGCGAAGGAGATCGCGGTGGTCGAGGTGCGTGGTCAGACCAAGCTCCGGTTCGCCGGGACGTTCCGGCCGCCGTTCCTTGCGCATGACGTGGGCTGGGCGCCCGGAGGCAGCCGAGTCTGGGTCACCTCCGGCGAGCGGCGCGAGCTCGCGATCTACGCCGCGGGGAGCCGGCGCGTGCTCTCCCGGCACGCCGCAGATGAGCCCCCGCAGCACGTGACCTTTCGAGGCGGCCGTGTTTACGTCGCAAGCGGCGATAGCGGCACTGTGCGGACGCACAGCCTCGACGGCCGCCGGCTGGCAACGGCACGCGTGCCGACGGGCTCTTACAACGTGCAGGAGGCGCATGGCTGGGTCGTGACTCCCGGTCTCGGGCGCGGCAGCCTCTGCCTGCTGAGCCTCTCCGGTCGCGTGGTTCGCACCGAACAAGTGGCACGCTCCTCGCACGACGCGTGCCTCGTCGTGACTCCGGCTGTGTAGCTCTATTGCACGGACGCGAAGCTGGGCGGCGCCGGTCTGCCCAGCCCCGGATGAGCCGTGAGCGACAAGGCGATCGTGTCGGCGCACTCTGCGAGGGCACATTCGACGTGTACAGGCAGGCGCCGGGGCAGGGCGAGGACGAGGAACCCGACAAGGGCGCTGTTCTCACGGCGTAGCGGCAACGCGACGACGACGCCCTCCTGCTGGAGCTCGAAGCCCCCGGCCGACAGCAGCCGTTCGCCCGACTCCGCTTCGCGGACGAGCCAGCTCGTCAGCACCGTCAGATGCGGGCCGTCGGTGCCGCGCTCGCGGCTCACCGAGCCGCCGAGACCGTCCTCCTCCCAGTCGATCAAGGCGGTCCAGGTCGCTCCGCAGGCCCGTTCGAGCTCTGCTGTGATCTCGTCGAACGAGCCCTCACGGCCGAGCCCGCGGCCCGCCGCGTCGAGGACCGACTGCATGAGCTGTGCCCCGCGGGTCCGTCGCCGGACATAGAGCAATAGCCCGAAGAGGCCGATCGCGGTCCCGCCGAGGGCGATCTCGACCTGGCCGAACGCTGCCGCGACGAGCGCGAGCGCGAAGCCGGCGATCGCAACCAGCTCCGGCCGGTCGCGCAGGTCGCGCGCGCCCGGAATCACGGGCAGGCGGTACGGAACGGCAGCGTCGCGAAGCTCGGCGAGCTCACTCTCGCTCAAGGCAGCCGCGGGATCCTGCCCGCGCTCGATCGCGACGAACGCCTTCGCCACGGTGGGGTGGAACTGTGTGCCGCTGTTCCGCTCGATCTCCGCGAGCGCGTCCTCCCGGGACAGCGCCGGCCGGAAAGGCCGGTCGTGGGTCATCGCGTCGAAGCTGTCGGCGACGATCAGGAAGTGCGAGGCGAGCGGCAGGGCGTTGCCGTCAACTCCGTAGTAACCCTGGCCGTCGAAGCGCTCGTGGTGGAACTCCACCGCGCGCGCCTGGCCGGCCGCGAACTCGAAGCGCTGCATCAGCCGCGCCGAGAGCCTGGGGTGGCGGCGCATCGCGGCCCACTCGGCGCCGTCCAGCCCTCCTTCCTTGCGGAGCAGCGAAGCGTCGACGGCGACCTTGCCGAGGTCGTGGAGCCGCGCGGCCCACCGGAGCCGGTCGATGTCCGAGAAGGGCAGGCCGAGCGCGCGGGCAAGTCGGTCGACCGATCGCGCGACCCGCATCGAGTGCTGGTAAGTCGACGGATCCCGCTCGTCGACGATGTTTGCGAAGGTCTCGAGCGCCTGCAGGGTCTCCCGCCTTACCCGTGCGAGGCGCGTGTAGGCGACGTGGAGGACGAGCGCGACGGGCACGAGTGCGACCAGGTTCCAAGCGTTGCCGGTCGCGAACAGCGCGACGGCGGCGCCGAGCGCCGCCTCACCGAGCCCCGCGACGAAGTCCGGCTGGAACGCTTCGCGCGCCGCGACGACCTGGAGAAGCACCGTGCGCACCGTCAGGTAGACCACGCCCAGCGCCACCAGCGGCCCGAGGTCGCCGAGCAGCTCGACCTGACCCGTTTCGCCGCCGGCGAGTAGGAATGCATAGGCGCCGGCGAGCGTCGCCAGCGTTGCGGTCGCCGCTTCGAAGGAGACTGCCCGCCAGGAGCGATCACGGAGCCTGCGGACGCCGAACGCAGAGCCCCCGGCGACGAGCGCGGCCGGCCAGGGGCCGAGCACGATCGCCGCTGCGACATGCAGCGACGAGGCGACCCGGAACGCGTCGAAATCGCTGGGCTCGCGGCTACGGATCCGGTCGGCGTCCTCGACGAGCTCGGTCACGATCAGCGCCGCCGCGAAGAGGGCCAGGACGGTCCAGTCGGTGCCGCCGAGCAACTTCAGCGCGGACACGCCGAGCGCGGCGAAGCCGAGCGCGACCACGGCGGCGTGCGAGGACAGCGCGCGCATGGTCCATGGTTATCGGTACGCGACCCGTTTCTCCTTTAAGGGCCGCGGTGGGCCATAGACTGAGGCGATGCCCGAAGCGCTACGGATCATCCCGCTCGGCGGCCTCGGCGAGGTCGGGAAGAACATGACCGTCTACGAGCTTGGCGGCGAGGCGATCGTCGTCGACTGCGGCCTCGCGTTCCCGCGCGACGAGCACCTCGGTGTCGACCTGATCCTTCCCGAGTTCACGTACCTGCAACAGCGCGAGCGCCCCGTCAGGGCGGTCGTGCTCACGCACGCGCACGAAGATCACGTCGGCGCGCTGCCGTACCTGCTTCGCGAAGTTCGCGTCGAGGAGGTCTGGGCCACTCGCCTGACCCTCGGCCTGGTCAAGTCGAAGCTGGACGAGCACGGCCTGCTCCGCGCATCGGAGCTGCGCGAGATCGATCCCGAGCGCGGCGCGATCGACCTGGGGCCGTTCCGCGCCGAGTTCGTGCGCGTGGCGCACTCCGTTCCGGATTCGGTCGCCGTTCTCCTGGAGACGGAAGCGGGCCGAGTCCTGCATACCGGCGACTGGAAGCTCGACCACACGCCGGTGGACGGCCTGCGCACCGACGTCGGCCGGCTCGCGGAGCTGGGCAACCGCGGCGTCGACCTGCTGCTCGGCGACTCGACGAACGCCGAGCGCCCCGGCGTCACCGGCTCCGAGCGCCTCGTCGGCGAGGCCTTCCGCCAGATCATCCCGCAGCGGTCGGGCCGAATCCTCGTCGCCTCGTTCGCCTCGAACGTCCACCGGATGCAGCAGGCGATCGACGTCGCCGTCGAGGTCGGCCGCAAGGTCTGTGTGGTCGGCCGCTCGATGCGCAAGAACCTCAACATCGCCCGCAATCTCGGCTACATCGACATGCCGGAGGACTCGCTGATCCGGCCGGTCGAGCTGGAGGAACACGCGCCCGGCGAGGTCCTGATCCTGTGCACGGGCTCGCAGGGCGAGCCGCTCTCGGCGCTTGTCCGGATCGCCTACCACGACCATCCGGCGGTGCACGTCGAGCGCGGCGACACCGTGATCATCTCCGCGAAGCCGGTGCCCGGGAACGAGCTGCGCGTCCACGACGCGATCAACCAGCTCGCCAAGTCGGGTGCCGAGGTGCTGCACCAGGAGAACGCGCCGGTGCACGTCTCGGGCCACGGATACGCAGAGGAGCTGCGGACGATGATCTCGCTCGTGCGTCCGAAGGCGATGATGCCGGTGCACGGGGAGTTCCGGATGCTGGCCGCGCACGCGCGCCTGGCGGAGGAGGGCGGCGTCCCGCCGGACGCGATCGTGCTCGCCGAGAACGGCGCGGTCGTCGAGCTGACCCCGGCCGGCGCGCGTGTCGTCGACGACGTCGAGTCGGGTGTCACCTTCGTCGACGGGCTCGGCGTGGGGGACGTGCGCGACGTGGCCCTGCGCGACCGGCGCCATCTCTCCGAGGACGGCGTGCTGATCATCGTCGCGACGCTCGGCGGCACGAACGGCCGCGCTTCGGCCGGGCCGCCCGAGCTGATCGCCCGCGGCTTCGCCGAGTCCGACACGCTACTGGCCGAGATGCGCGACGAGGCCGACCGCGTCCTCCGCGACCTCGTCGAGGACGACGTGGTCGAGATCAAGCTGCTCCAGGAGCACTTGCACGACGGGCTCGGACAGCTGATCTACGACCGGACCGGTAGACGGCCGATGATTCTTCCCGTAGTAGTAGAGGTCTGAGGCGTCGCTTGCGACGCCGTCTGAGAGGCCGTGCCGACAAGCGCGGCGCGGCCGTTGAATCCGGCCGATGGTGAACTACGCTGTGAATGAAATGAGTGCGGCGGTATGAGCGTTCGTGCGGCATACGTCCCCGGCTGGGCCGACGTGCTGGAAGAGCACGCGGCCGAGCAGGAGACGGCGCGGCGACTGGTCGGTCAGCTCGGCGCCTGCGAGGCGAGCGCGCTGGCCTTCTGCCGCCTGCTCGAGCGGTGGGCCCGCGGCGAGCCGGAGCCGGCCACGCCGGGTCGGCGCCAGGCGGCGCTGCGTCGGGCGGCCGACCGTGCCGAGACTGCCCTCGCAGGGCTGGAGACGCCACTCGGCCGCTACCTGCTCGAGCTCGAAGCCGATCACGCCGAAGGCCGCTCGTGGTACGGGGCGCCCGGGGCGGCGGAGCTTCTGGAGTGGGAGCCGATCCTGAACCGCGCGGGCGTCCACGCGAGCGCGATCCGCGTCGCGCAGACGTACCTCGAGCTCGCCGTTTTCGTGCGCGCGCTCGAGGGGCTGGCCGACGCCGCCCGGATCCGCGCAACGCTCGACCGTTCCTCGCTCTGGGCGGGGCTCTTCGACCTGCGCGAGAACCTGCTGGGGCGCACGCTCGAAGACCTGCGCGCGCTTGCCGCCTGATTCGGTCCATCTGACCGTCGTCGGCTCGGTCAACCTCGATCTCGTCACGCGCGCGACGCGGCTTCCTCGCCCAGGCGAGACCCTCACGGACGCAACCTTTGATCGCTATCCAGGCGGCAAGGGGGCGAACCAGGCCGCCGCCGCCGCGCGGCTCGGGGCGGACGTGACCTTCTTCGGCTGCGTCGGAGACGATCCGTTCGCCGACGAGGCGCTCGCCGGGCTACGCGAGGGGCACGTCGACCTGCGGGTCGAGGCCGTCGATGCGCCCACCGGCGTCGCGTCGATCCTCGTCGACGAGGCAGGCGAGAACGTGATCGTGGTCGCTCCCGGCGCGAACCGCCACGTACAGGCGCCGCGCTTCGGTGGCGGCGAGACCGTTCTCTGCCAACTCGAGATCCCGGTCGAGACGGTGATCGACTGCGCTGCGACCGCCGGCTCGTTCTGGCTGAACGCAGCCCCGGCCGTCCCGATCCCGGCGAGCCTCGTGGAGCGTGCGGACGTCCTCGTTGCGAACCGGTACGAGCTCGAGGACCTTCCTACGACTCCGGCGCTTGCCGTGGTGACGCTCGGCGAGGAGGGAGCCGTCCTGCTCGAGGACGGCCGCGAGACAGCGCGCGCTCAGCCCCCGAAGGTCGCGGCCGTCGACGGCACAGCGGCCGGCGACGCGTTCGCTGCGTGCCTCGCAGTCTCGCGGCTCGAAGGGCGGGCCTGGGACGAGGCCTTGCAGCGCTCGTGTGCCGCCGGGGCGTTGGCAGCGTCGCGTCCAGGCGCTCAGCCCTCGCTGCCCACGCCCTCAGAGATCGATGAGATCCTGAGCCCGTGAGCACGCCGATCCTCCTCGACTGCGACCCAGGGCACGACGACGCGATCGCGCTGCTGCTAGCACTCGCGAGCCCCGAGCTCGAGCTCCTCGGCGTGACGACCGTGGCCGGGAACCAGACGGTCGAGAAGACGACCGCGAACGCGATCCGCGTCCTCGAGCTCGTCGGCTCCGACGTCCCAGTTGCGGCCGGTGCGGGGCGGCCGCTCGTCCGCGAGCCGTACGTTGCCGCCTACGTCCACGGCGAGACCGGCCTCGACGGACCTGACCTGCCGCCCGCACGGCGGGAGCCGGTCGATCAGCATGCGGTCGATTTCCTTGCGGAGCGGATCGACGGAGCGACGCTCGTGGCCACCGGCCCGCTGACGAACGTCGCGTTGCTGCTCGCCCGCGAGGAGGCAAGCCCGGAGCGAATCGTCCTGATGGGCGGCGCGATCGCCGAGGGCAACGTCACTCCGGCCGCAGAGTTCAACATCTGGGCCGACCCGGAGGCGGCCGCGCGGGTCTTCTCGAGCGGCCTCGACGTAACGATGGTCGGCCTCGACGTGACGCATCAGGCTCTCCTCACCGACGAGCACGCGGCGGGGCTGCGGGAGAACGGCCGGGTTGGAAGTGTCGTCGCCGACCTGCTCGACTTCTACGGCACCTTCCACAAGCAGGTCTACGACTTCGAGGGCTCTCCGATCCACGACGCGGTCGCCGTCGCCCAGGCGATCCAGCCGGACCTGCTCGAGCTGCGGGAGCTCAACGTCGAGATCGACCGCGAGTCGGAGCTCTGCCGCGGGCGGACAGTCGTCGACGTGTGGAACCGGACGGGGCGGGAGGCGAACGCGCGCGTGGCGGTGGGAATTGACGCCCCCGGGTTCATCGAGCTCCTGCTCGAGCGCCTCGGCAGCCTCGACCGCGACGCGGAACGGAGGGACTGACCCCGGAGGGGTCTGTCCCGTTAACCGTCCCCTGGGACAGTCCCCATTCGGGGGACAGCAGTCCCTGCTCTCTCTGGAGGTTTGCTCGGAGCCGCGTCGAATGACGTCCGGCCGTGGCCCGACGCCGCAAGAAGCGCCTGCTCAAGCCGCGCACGCCGTCGCGCGTACGCAAGCACAAGCGCGCGACCAAGCACCGCGGCCACCAGCATCCTGAGCTGATCGGACTCGGGCTGGCGGCGATCGGCGTCTTCTTTGCGACCGTCCTCTATCTCGGCTGGAGCGGGGGCTTCGCCGGCGCGCTGGCGGCCGACGGTCTCGAGGCGCTGATCGGCGCGGCGCGGGCGGTCTTCCCGGCCGCCTGCATGATCGTGGGGGCGCTGATGATCGCGCGCAGCCAGCTCGTCGACATGCGTCCGTTCCGCACCGGCGTCGTCGTCTTCACCGCCGGCCTGATGCTGACGCTCGGCAAGGCTCACGGCGGCTACGTCGGCGCTGCGCTTGCCCTCGGCCTGGGCATCGCACTCGGCTCGACCGGCGTCCTGATCGTCGGCGTGACGACACTGATCGCGGGCTCTCTGCTTCTCACCGGCGCCTCGGCGGGCGCGGTGATCCGGCGTTCGGGCCGGGCAGCCGTCCGCGCGACGACCGAGGCCGCGAGGCGGGCGAAAACTGCCGCCGTCCCGGCCGCGGAGCTCCGACTCGTCGAGCCCCCGGTCGACCTGCGGCCCGTACCGCACGCGCCGCCCATCGACGCTGTCAACGAGTTCCCGGATGTGGTCGAGGCGGACTCACCCGGCCCGACGCCCTTGCTCCTGGAAAACCCGGAGAGCGAGCCCGATCAGACGAGCCTTTTCGACGTCGGCGAGGCCGTTGCCAAGGACTACCGGCTCCCGGACCGCGCGATCCTGCGGCACTCGCCCGCGGGAACCGGCAGCAGCGACGACCAGAACGCGCGCATCGCCGAGGCCCTTGTCCAGACGCTCGCGCACTTCGGCGTCGAGGCGAGCGTGATCGGCCAGATCTCCGGGCCGCGCGTCACCCGCTACGAGCTGCAGCTCGCGCCGGGCACCAAGGTCTCGAAGGTTGCGGCTCTGAAGGATGATCTGAGC
>Ga0209814_10000944_pt1 | contig 10035 bp, 5 predicted proteins | sample SoiMetdeltSBSDD1_FD_187597 | JGI IMG/M metagenome (GOLD analysis project Ga0209814, IMG submission 187597) | Bulk soil microbial communities from a Populus tree surrounding site in Tennessee, USA - Soil MetaG P. deltoides SBSDD1 (SPAdes) (version 2) | ecosystem: Environmental > Terrestrial >... | reverse complement strand
CCGCGACTGCTGCGCGGCCAGGCGACGTTCGTCGAGGACCTGCGCCTGCCCGGCGTCCGCCACGTCGCCTTCGTGCGCAGCCTGCATCCCCACGCCCGGTTCCGCCTCGATTCGAGCGCCGCCTCCGGGGTGCCGGGTGTGGCCGCGGTGTTCTCGGCAGCCGACTTCCCGGACGTGGGCGCCATCCCCACCGTCGTCGCGCACGAGGCTCTGCGGCCCTGCGCCCAGCCGCCCCTGGCCCGCGACCGTGTGCGCTACGTCGGCGAGCCGCTCGCCGCCGTGGTGGCGTCGACGCGCTACCTGGCCGAGGACGGCGCCGCCGCGGTCCGGGTGGACTACGACGTGCTCACCCCGGTGGCGGACGCCGAGGCGGCGCTGGCGCCGGACGCGCCGCGCCTGCACGACGGCGCGCCGGCCAACGTGGCGGCCGACTTCACCGTGCGCGTGGGCGACGTCGACGCGGTCTTCGCCACCGCCGCGGTGGTGGTGCGCGGCCGCTACGAGGTGCAGCGCTACACGGGCATGCCGCTCGAGGCGCGCGGCGTCGCGGCCGACTACGACCCGGGGACCGGGCGGCTGACCGTGTGGTCGTCGACCCAGTGGCCGCACACCTTGCGCGACGTGCTCCGGGATCTGCTCGGCCTGCCCGAGCATCGCATCCGCGTCATCGCGCCCGACGTGGGCGGCGGGTTCGGCGTCAAGCAGGAGATCTACCCTGAGGAGATCGTCCTGGCGCTGCTGGCCCGGCGGCTGGGCACTCCCGTCAAGTGGATCGAGACTCGGCGCGAGCACGTGACCACCGCCGCCCACGCGCGCGAGCAGCGGCACGACGTCGAGCTGGCCGCGCGGCGGGACGGGACCATCGTCGGCCTGCGCGCCGACGTCCGCGCGGATCTCGGCGCCTACACCCGCAGCCTCGGCGTCCTCTGCCCCTCGATCACCGCGGCGAGCCTGCTCGGGCCCTACCGGATCCGCGACTACGCGTGCCACGTGCGGTGCGTGCTCACCTGCAAGGCGCCGGCGGCAGCATACCGGGGCGCCGGCCAGCCGGAGGCCGTGTTCGCGCTCGAGCGCGCGATGGACCACCTGGCCCAGACGCTGGACATGGATCCGGCCGAGCTGCGCCGGCGCAATTTCATCGGCCGCGACGAGTTTCCGTGGGACGCCGGCCTCGCGTCGGCCCAGATCCCGGTGATCTACGACAGCGGCGACTACGCCGCCGGTCTCGACGCCGTCCTGACGCTCGCGCGCTACGACGTGCGGCGCGCCGAGCAGGCGGCCGAGCGCGCCAAGGGCGCGCGGGGCCGCCTGCTCGGCGTCGGCATCGCCTGCTTCGTGCTCCTGACCGGGCTCGGCCCCTACGAGGGCGCGGTGCTCCGCGTCGACACGGGCGGCCAGGCGCTGCTCGTCACCGGGGCCGCTCCCCACGGTCAGGGCACGGCCACCGCGCTGGCCCAGATCGTGGCCGACGAGCTCGGGCTGCGGTTGCACGACGTCGACGTGCGGTCCGGCGACACGGCCCAGATTCCATTCGGCGTCGGTACCTACGCCAGCCGCAACGCGGTCGTGGCCGGCAACGCCGCCCTCGGCGCCGCCCGGGCGGTGGCCGCAAAGGCACGGCGGCTGGCCGCGCACCTGCTGGAGGCGGACGAGCGCGACGTCGAGCTCGCCGGCGGCGCCGCGCGCGTCGTCGGGGCGCCGGATCGATACGTCCGGCTCGGCGCGCTGGCGGCGGCGTGCGCGCCGGGCTCGCCGCTGCCCGACGGGATGGACCCCGGGCTCGAGGCCACGCATTACTTCCAGGCACCACGAGCGACCTTCGCCAGCGGCGCGCACGCGGCCGTCGTCGAAGTGGATCGCGAGACGGGACGGATCGCCGTGCTCGAGTACGCGGTCGCCAGCGACGCCGGCCGCCTGATCAACCCGCTCATCGTCGAGGGACAGCTGCACGGCGGCGTGGCCCAGGGCGTCGGTGGCGCGCTGTACGAGGCGCTGGTGTACGACCCGCACGGCCAGCCCCAGACCCAGTCCTGGCTGGAGTACGCGATTCCCACGGCAGCGCAGGTTCCACCGGTTCGCATCGCTCACGTCGAGACACCGAGCCCGCTCAACGCGCTCGGCGTCAAGGGCGTGGGCGAGGCCGGCAGCATGGCGCCGCCGGCCGCCATCGCGGCCGCGGTGGAGGACGCGTTGCGTCCCTTCGGCGCCCGCGTCCTCGCCACGCCGCTCGGCTCCGAGGACGTGCACCGGCTGCTGCAGCCGCCGTCCGGGCGGACACGCGCCTGACCGGCGAGCTGCCGCGGCCGATGGACGATCGGTATCCGCCGCCCGCCGCCGGCCGTCCGGCCATCGTGCTGCGTGACGTCGGTTTCGCGTACACCACCGCCCGCGGCGTCACCGAGGCGCTGGCCCGGGTCTCGCTCGAGGTTCCGCGCGGCAGCACCGTGGCGTTCGTCGGCCCCAGCGGCTGCGGCAAGTCGACCCTGCTGAAGCTGATCGCGGGGCTGCTGGCCACGACCGCCGGCACGATCGTCGTGGACGACCAGCCGGTGGGCGGCCCCTTGAAGAACGTCGGCATGGCGTTCCAGAACCCGGTGCTCCTGCCCTGGCGCAGCGTGCTCGACAACGTGCTGCTTCCCCTCGAGATCCTCCGTGAGAATGGCGACCCCCGCGCCCCCGCCGTCGGCCTCTGGCGGGAGCGCGCGGTGGCCCTGTTGGCCACGGTGGGGCTGACCGGCGCCGAGCCGCGCCAGCCGCGTGAGCTGTCCGGCGGCATGCGCCAGCGCGTGAGTCTCTGCCGGGCGCTCATCCACGAGCCGGCGCTGCTGCTGCTGGACGAGCCGTTCGCCGCGCTCGACGCCTTCACGCGCGAGGAGATGTGGGAGCTCTACCAGCGCCTGCGTGCCCAGCGCGAGTTCACCGGCGTGCTGGTCACCCACGACCTGCGCGAGGCGGTCTTTCTCGCCGACTCGATCTACGTGCTCGCCGGCCATCCGGGCCGCCTGGCGCACGCGCACGAGGTGGGGCTGGCGCGGCCGCGCACGCTCGCCCAGGTGTACGGTGTCGAGGGCACCGAGCTGATGCGACGCCTGCGCGAGCAGATCCGGCCGGCGCGCGAGACCGCGGCGTGATGGGCTCCCGGGCGCGTCGCGTCGTCTTGCCGGTGGCGGTGTTCGTCGCGATCGTCCTCGTGTGGGAAGCGGCGGTGACACTGCTGCGCGTGCATCCCATCGTGCTACCGCCGCCCAGCGGCGTCGCCGTGACGATGGTGCGCACCGCCGGGCCCATCGCCTACCACGCCTGGCACACGCTGGTGACGACGCTGCTGGGCTTCGCGGCCGCGGTGGGCCTCGGGCTCCTGCTCGGCTTCGCGATCGGCAGCTCGGCGACGGTCAACGCGGCCCTCTACCCGCTCCTGGTCGGATTCAACAGCATCCCCAAGGCCGCCGTCGTCCCCCTGCTGGTCATGTGGTTCGGCATCGGCACCGTGCCCGCCGTGCTCACCGCCTTCCTGCTGGCGTTCTTCCCGGTGGCCGTCAACGTCGCGGTGGGGCTGGCCACCCTGGAGACGGAGCTGCGCGACGTGCTGCGCTCGCTCGGCGCCTCCCGCTGGCAGATCTTCCGCAAGGTCGGCGTGCCGCGCACGATGCCCCTGTTCTTCGCCTCGCTGAAGGTGGCGGTCTCCTCGGCGTTCGTGGGCTCGGTGATCTCGGAGACCGTCGCCGCCAACGCCGGCATCGGATACCTCATGGCCGTGGCCGCCTCGGACTTCAACACGCGGCTGGCCTTCGGCGGCCTCGCCGTCCTGGCGGCCATGGGCGTGCTGCTCTATGGCGTGTTCGCGGTGATCGAGCGCCGCATGACAGCCTGGGCCTATGCCGAGTAAGCTGGAGCGACCGTGGACGCGCTGATCCTCGACTGGCTGAACGTCGGCCTGCGGTGGATGCATCTCGTGGCCGGCATCGGCTGGATCGGGACCTCCCTCTACTTCATGTGGCTCGACGCCGCGCTGATCCGCGCCGACCCGCCGCGCGGCGACGTCCAGGGGCACGCGTGGCTGCTCCACAGCGGCGGCTTCTACCTGGTCGAGCGGCGCACGCTGCCGCCGGGCCGCCTTCCCTCGCCCATCCACTGGTTCAAGTGGGAAGCGGCGATGACCTGGCTGACGGGCTTCCCGCTCCTCGTCCTCGTCTACTACCTGGCCGGCGGCGCGTACCTTGTCGACCCGGCGGTCTCCTCGATCACGCCGGCGGCCGCCCGCGCCCTCGGCGTCGCCCTGCTCGCGGCCGGGTGGATCGTCTACGACCTGGTGTGGACGTCGCCGCTGGCGCGGGGCCGCGGGGGGCCGGCCGCGGCGCTGTCGTGGGCGCTGCTCTTCGCCGTCGTGTTCGGCCTCACGCGGGTGCTGAGCGGGCGGGCCGCCTTCATCCACGCCGGCGCGATGGTCGGCACGATCATGGTGGCCAACGTCTGGATGCGCATCGTGCCGGCCCAGCGCGATCTCATCGCCGCCGCCGAGGCGGGACGCACGCCGGACGAGACACTGTCGCGGCGGGCCAAGCAGCGCTCCACGCACAACAGCTACGTGACGTTCCCGGTGATCTTCACGATGCTGAGCAACCACTATCCGGCCACCTACGGGCATCCGCTCAACTGGCTCGTCCTGTGGCTGCTCATCGTGGTGGGGGCGGGCGTGCGCCACGTGATGATCGCGCGCGAGCGCCACCGGCCGGCCGACTGGTGGCTGGTGCCGGTCGCGGCGGCGCTGGCCGCCGTCGTCTACCTGACGTCGCCCGCCTGGCTCGGCGGCGGCCCGCGCGGGGGTGAGCGGGTCGGATTCACCGCGGTCAACGCAGTCATCGACCGGCGCTGCCGCTCGTGCCACTCGCCGGCCCCGACCGACGACGTCTTCCGGGTGGCCCCCAACGGCGTGACGTTCGAAACGCCGGAGAGCATTCGCGCGCGGGCCGAGCCGATCCGCACGCGCGTCGTGCTGACCCGAACCATGCCGCTGGGCAACAAGACGGGGATGACGGACGCCGAGCGCGATCTGCTCGGCCGGTGGCTCGAGCAAGGCGCGCGCATCGATCGTCTCGACTGACGGGCGAGCGCGGTGGCTCTGCCTCTGACCGACGTCAACCGGATGAGCGCGGCCGAGTTCCGCGAGGCCCTGGGCGGCGTGTTCGAGCACTCGCCCTGGATCGCCGAGCGGGCGTGGGCCGCGCGCCCGTTCGCGAGCGTCGAGGCGCTGCACGCGGCGATGACCGCCGTCGTGCGGGCGGCCGCCCCGGCGGAGCAGCTGGCCCTGCTGCGCGCGCATCCCGACCTGGCCGGGCGAGCGGCCCGGGCGGGCACGCTCGGCGACAGCTCCCGGGCCGAGCAGTCCAGCGCCGGGCTCGATCGCCTGACGGACGACGAGCACGCGCGCTTCGGTCGACTGAACGCGGCCTACCGGGGCAAGTTCGACTTCCCTTTCATCATCGCGGTACGCCGCCACGACAAGGCGACCATCCTGGCGGCCTTCGAACAGCGCCTCGGCAACACCCGCGAGACCGAGATCGGGGCCGCCCTCGGGCAGGTCTTCGACATCACGCGGGGCCGGCTGGACGCGCTGGTGACGGCGTGAGCGCCGCCGGGCGACTGGAGTAGAATGCCAGCCGCGGCATAGCGGAGGGGTATGAGCAGTCGGGAAGGGGGCCGCGACGCGAGCGCGCTCATGCGCGCCGCCTTCGAGGTAGGGCCGGACGCCGTCCTGGTGTTCGATCGACATCGCAACGTGGTCCACGCCAACGCACCGGCGCGGCGTCTCCTCGCCGAGGACATCGCCGGGCTCTCGCCCGGCCGCCGCGCCGAGCGCTGGACCTACCGCGACGAGGCGGGCCGTCTCATGGCGCCGGAGGCCACGCCCAGCGCCCGCGCGCTGCGGGGCGAGATCGTCCGGGACGCCCGATGCGAGCTGATCTCGCACGACGGGCCCCGGCGCAGCGTCCGGATCGACGCCTACCCGCTGCGGGACGACGCCGGTGTCGTGGACGGCGTCGTGTGCGTGCTCCGGGAGACGGAGGCAATGGTCGAACACTCCCGGCCCCGACTCTTCGAGGGCCAGCCGTCGTGGATCGGCGCGGCCGCCCGGGGTAGCGGCGCCGACGCGCGCCTCCGGGTCGTGACCGACGCCGGCCGCGCGCTCGGCACGTCACCGGACTACGCGGCGACACTCGCCATGCTGGCGCGCGCCGCGGTGCCCGCCCTGGCCGACTGGTGCGTCATCCGGGTGATCGAGCCGGACGGGCGCATGCGTCGCCTCCCGACCATCTACGCCCAGGCGTCGCAGGGCCCGGCGGCGGCGGCCCTGGACGAGTACTACGCCCAAAATACCGACGCCGGCGACTACCAGGCGGCGGCCGGCATCGGGCGCGTGCTCGCCACGGGAGAACCGGCCCTCGTGCCCCACGTGTCGCCGGAGTGGCTCCGGAGCATCGCCCACGACGACGCCCACCTGGTGCTGCTGCAGGGGATCGGGATCGTGTCGTTGATCCATGCCCCCCTGCTCCTGCGCGGCCGGACGATCGGCGTGCTGACGCTCGCCCGCACCGGCAACGGCGGGCCCTACGGGGCCGCCGATCTCGCCGTCGCCGAGGAGCTGTGCGACCGGGCCGCCGTCGCCATCGAACACGCCCGGCTCGCCGAGGCCAGCGAGCGCCGGGGGCGGGAAGGCCACGCGATGGCCGAGATCGCGCGCGTGCTGGCCGAGACGCTCGACCCCACGCTCGTCTGGCAGCGCATCGCGGCCGGCGTCCGCACGCTGCTGGACGACGCGCCCTCGGCCGCGCTCTACCACCTGGAGCCCGACGGCGACGTACAAACCGTGGCCGTGTCGACCGAGACGGGCGTCCACTTCGACTGGACGCACCGTCTGCCCAAGGGCGCCGGCATGGTGGGCCTGGCGATCCGTCGCCGCAGCGTCGTGACCGTGGCCGACGTGCTCGAGTATCCCGACGTTATCTATCCCCCCGACGTGCGCGCCCGGCTCGAGCGGTCGGCGTACCGGGCGCTCCTGGCGGTGCCGCTCGTGGTCCAGGAGCGCGTGTTCGGCGCGCTGGCCGTGGGAGCCGAGCGTGGGCATCGCTTCACCGACCGGGAAATCGAGCTGGTGTCGGCCTTCGCCCACCACGCCGCCGTCGCTCTCGACAACGCCCGGTTGTTCGAGGAGGCGCAGCGCCGGCGGGCCGAGGCCGAACGGGCGCGGACGACCGCGGAGGAGGCCAACCGCGCGAAGGACGAGTTCCTGGCGATCCTGTCCCACGAGCTGCGAACGCCGCTGACCGCCATCCTGGGCTGGGTCCGCCTGCTCCTCACCGGCCGACTCCCGGCGACCCGCGTGATCGACGCGCTGACCGCGATCGACCGCAACACGCGCATGCAGACGCGCCTGATCGACGACCTCCTCGACGTCTCGCGAATCGTCGCCGGCAAGATCGAGCTGGAGTCGCGGCCGATCGACCTGGCGGCCGTCGTCCGGGAGGTCCTGGCGTCGGCGGCGCAGGATCCGCACGCGGCCGCCCTGCTGTCGGAGGCGGCCATCGAGGCCGACACCGTCGTGCTCGGCGACCGCGACCGTCTGCACCAGGTCGTCACGAACCTCGTCGCCAACGCCGTGAAGTTCACGCCGGCCGGCGGCCGTGTCGACGTCCACCTGCACCGCGCCGGCCAGCACGTGGAGCTGATCGTACGCGACACCGGCGAGGGTATCGGCGCCGAGCAACTGCCGCACGTCTTCGATCGATTTCACCAGGTGGACCGTTCCCACACGCGCCGCCACGGTGGCCTGGGCCTCGGTCTCGCCATCGTCCGTCACCTGGTGGAGGCGCACGGCGGCAGCGTCCGCGCCGAGAGCGCGGGCCGCGGCCAGGGAGCGTGCTTCACCATCCGCGTTCCCTGCGCGGGCAGCGCCGAGCGGGTGATTGGCACCGTGCCGGCCGGGATCGCCCGGGGCGAGCGGGCCCTGGCCGGCACGCGGGTGCTGTTCGTCGACGACAATCCCGAGGCGCGCTCGCTGGTCAACGCGGTGCTGGAGGCGGCCGGCGCCGAGGTGTCACTGGCGGCCTCGGTCGCCGAGGCGCTGGGCGCCCTCCGGAAGCACGCCTTCGACGTCGTGGTGACCGACATCGGCATGCCGGATCTCGACGGTTACGACTTCGTGATGCGGCTGCGCGAGCTCGAGCGGGCGTCGGCCCGGCGTCCCGTGTGCGCCATCGCGCTCACGGCCTACGCCGGCTCCGAGGACCGTCGGCGCGCCCTGGCCGGAGGCTTCCAGGGCTACCTGGCCAAGCCGATCGACCCGGGCGATCTCGTGCGCGCGGTCCGAGCCGGTTCCGGCGGCGGCCGCCGCGACTGACCGCGCCCGACCTCAGGAGGCGGGCCGGAGGGCGGCGTGACACGGGCGGCCGCCGGGCAGGCAGGCCGCCAGCCAGGTCGGATGCGCCGCCGGCGACGTCCAGATCTCGAAGTGGAGCTGGGAAAGGGCGAGGGCGTCGGTCAGGAAGAACAGCTTCTCCCGGTCGGTCAGGGCCCGCGCGCCTCCCTTCACCGCCGCCGTCACGGCGCGATGCCGGCGCGCCTGCGCGCGCGGCGTCACCCGCGGGTGCGAGCCCGACACGGCACACGCGATGGCGTTGACCCGCGGATTGACGACCGCGTCGATGAAGCCGGGCATGGGATCGCTCCGGTCGACGCGGGCGCGCAGACCGCGCAGCTCGGCCGGGGGAGCCGTCTCCTCGGGAATCGTCAGCAGTTGGGCGCGGCGCAGCAGGCGGCCGAGCGACACGCGGCTGGAATAGACCGAGATCGGGATCGACAGGGCGAGCGCGCCGACCACCGGCAGCAGCAGCCACCAGGTGTACGACGAATCCAGCCAGTAGACGGCGGCCGCCCAGGCGGCGCCCAGGAGCGCGTGGGCGCCGTGGCGACGGATGCCCTCGCCCCACGTGGTCTGGGCGTCCTCGCGCGGCGGGCTCTTCCAGCTCACCCCGATGCCGGTGAGCGCGGCCAGCACGAACTGCGTGTGGAACAGCATGCGGATCGGCGCGAGCAGGGCGGAGAAGACGATCTCCAGCAGCACGCTCAGCGTGACGCGCAGGGCGCCGCCGAATTGGCGGGCGCCACGCGCCACCACCAGGAGTCCGCCGAGGATCTTGGGTGTGAACAGCACCACGCCCGTTCCGATGATGAAGCCGACGGCGGCGTTGACGTCCCACTCCGGCCACACCGGGAACAGCTGGCGCGGCTGCAGGAAGTAGCGGGGGCCGATCACGGTCTGCACCACGATGAACGCGGTGGACAGCGTCAGGGACAGGAACCACAGCGGCGCCGAGACGTACGTCATCACGCCGGTCATGAACACGGCGCGGTGGGCGGGGTGCAGTCCTTGCCACAGGAACAGGCGCGAGTTGATGAGGTTGCCCTGGCACCAGCGCCGGTCGCGCTTGAGCTCGTCGATGAGGTTGGGCGGCATCTCCTCGTAGCTGCCAGGCAGGTCGTACGCCATCCAGACCTTCCAGCCGGCCCGGCGCATCAGCGCGGCCTCCACGAAGTCGTGGGAGAGGATCTCCCCCGACAGCGGGCCTCGCCCCGGCAACCGCCCGAGCGCACAGTGACGCATGAACGGCTCGATCCGGATGATCGCGTTGTGGCCCCAGTAGTACGACTCGCCGAGCTGCCAGAAGTGCAGGCCCGCCGTGAAGAGCGGCCCGTAGACGCGGGCGGCGAACTGCTGCACGCGCGCATACAGCGTGTCCCGCCCGGCCGCCTGCGGCGCCGTCTGGATGATGCCGGCGGTCGGATTGGCCTCCATCAGGCGGACCAGGGTCGTGAGGCAGGCACCGCTCATGACGCTGTCGGCGTCGAGCACGACCATGTACCGGTACTGGCTGCCCCAGCGCCGGCAGAAATCGGCGATGTTGCCGCTCTTGCGCTTGACGCGATGCCGGCGCCAGCGATAGAAGATCCGGCCGAATCCGTGGACGGCGGTGCACAGGT
>Ga0209814_10000943_pt1 | contig 10038 bp, 11 predicted proteins | sample SoiMetdeltSBSDD1_FD_187597 | JGI IMG/M metagenome (GOLD analysis project Ga0209814, IMG submission 187597) | Bulk soil microbial communities from a Populus tree surrounding site in Tennessee, USA - Soil MetaG P. deltoides SBSDD1 (SPAdes) (version 2) | ecosystem: Environmental > Terrestrial >... | reverse complement strand
ATTCATCCGGGCGTGCGAGGATGAAGCTCCACGAGCCCACCGACGCGAGCGGTGCGGCGAGACCGGGATAGGCGCCCGCCGGGACCGTCATGGGCTTGAGGAAGGCGTGCTTGGCGAGAATCTTCGCGATGCCGGCAGCGTCGGGCGCGATGAAGCGGGCGCCGGCCGGTCCCTTGGCGACGGCTTCGAAGCCGGGCCAGCCCTGGCCGCCGCCCCACAGCGCCGCCGCGCGCCCGTCGAGCACCATCGCCGGGCCGTCGCCCGCGCGGTCGAGGTAGACCGCCTGAAAGTCGCCGTCCTGATCGAGGCCGAGGCCGTCGAGCACGTACTTGCTCAAGATCACCAGCCCCGAGCCGCGGGCGCCGAAGACGACCGGCTGGCCGCGAAGGTCCTCGACGCGGCGATGTGGGCTGTCGGCGCGAACGACGAACATCCCGGGCGTCGAGTACATCGCGGCGACGATCTTCAAATTGGCCGGCGGCCGGCCAACGCCGTTGAACGCCTCGTGCGCGACCTCGCCCTGGACCAGCGCGATGTCGAGCCGTCCCGCCTCGAGCAGCGGGACGTTCTCGGTGCTGCCCTTCGTGTTGCGTTGCTCGATCGCGAGGGTGGGATCGGTCTCGTGAACGGTGTCGGCGACGGCCTGCCCGTAGACCGGAAAGCCGCCGCCGGGCGTCGCCGTGCCGAGCACGATCACCGTCTTGCGATCCGCCGAGCCGCCGGAAGTCGTCGACATGGCGGATACCCTACCACGTCGGCGCGCTATACTCGCGCAGCCGCAAGCCCCATCGAAAATACGAGAGGAGCCCGATGAACCTCTTCAGCATCGTCGTCATGCTGGTCGTCACCCTCGCGTCGACCGCGCACGCACAGGTCCAGATCACGATCTCGCAGCCGGCCGAGGCCACGACGATGGATCCGGGCCGGAGCACGCAGGTCCTGACCGTGAACTACTTCTACAACCTCTACGACGCGCTCACACGCTGGGACAATTCGCTGCGCCTGCAGCCCGGGCTCGCGACTTCTTGGAAGAACGTCAACGAGACCACATGGGAATTCACGCTGCGTCAGGGCGTCAGGTTCCACGACGGCGCGCCGCTCACCGCCGAGGACGTCAAGGCGACGCTCGAGCGCAACCTGCAGCCCGGCAAGACCGTCGTCCAGCCCGGCTTCGCGACGATCGAGGCGGTGCAGGTCGTGAATCCGACGACGATCCGCATCGTGACCAAGAAGCCCGATCCGCTGCTGCTCGTGCGCGTGGCGCAGATGGGAGCCCAGATCCTGCCGGCGCGCCTGACGACCGACGAGGGCGTGAAGGAGCTGGCCCGCAAACCGATCGGTAGCGGCGCGTATCGATTCGTCGAGTGGGTGAAGGACGAGCGGCTGGTGATGGAGGCCAACCGCGACTGGTGGGGCTGGGAGGGCCGCGCGCCGGCGATCGACCGCGTGATCTGGAAGCCGATCCCCGAGGATTTTCCGCGGATCGTCGCGCTCGAGAAGGGCGAGGCCGACATCATCACCAACGTGCCGCCCGATCGCATCAAGGGCGTCGCTGACGGGCGGGCCACCCAGATCCTGACGGTCCCGTCGAGCCGCATCGTCACGTTGTCGATCAACAGCACGCAGCCGCCGCTCTCCGACAAGCGCGCGCGCCAGGCGCTCCACTACGCGCTCGACATCGGCTCGATCATCAAGAACCTCTACGCGGGGCAGGGCAAGCCGTTCAGCGGCGGCGTCGCCGACACCGATTTCGGCTACAACGCCGCGCTCAAGCCCTATCCATTCGATCCGGCCAAGGCCAAGCAGCTCCTCGTCGAGGCCGGGCGCCCGAACGGGATCGACGTCAGCCTGCACGCGGGCAGCGGCACGATGGTGAACGACAAGTTCCTGCTCGAGGCCATCGCGGACATGTGGGCCAAGTCGGGAATCCGTGCGCGGATCGACATGATGGAGATGGGCGCGCGCCAGCGCATGCTCAACGAGCGGACCGTTCCCGCGAACGGTCTCCTGCTCGGTAACCCGCAGTCGACCTTGCTCGATGCTGACGGAAGCCTGTGGCGCCTGTGGCATCCCAACGGCTTCAACGGTAAGTACTGGGTCGGCAGCCAGCCCGGCCAGCGCTTCCACGACCTGATGGAGCAGGCGCGCTACTCGCTCGACCCGGCCAGGCGGCGCGCGCTCTACACGGAAGCAACCCAGATCATCCACGACGAGAAGCCGTGGCTCGAGCTGTTTCAGGAAGTGATCGTATACGGCGTGACCCGGCGCGTCGCCTTCAAACCGCGAGCCGACTATCGGCTGATCGTGGCGGAGATGGCGCCTAACCGATAGTACGCGCTTCGAGGCGGAGCAGGCGGCGGTCGACCGAGCGAAAGTCTTCGGCGACCTCGCCGCGGAAGCGATCGACCTTCTGATCGACGCCGATCACGTCCTCGCCGACGAGCTGGATCTTGTCCATCAGGCGATCGCCGACCACGTCGAAGTGACGACGGGTCTCGGCGGCGCTCGCGGCGATCTCGGCGCGGAGCTCCGATCGCACCGCCTCGGCGCTCGCGGCGATTTCGGCTCGAAGCTCCGTCTTGATGTCGGCCGCGCTCGCGGCAAGCTCGGTTCGGAACTCGAGCGAGATCTCGGACTTGAGCTCCGACTTCAGCTCCGAGAAGCGCCGGTCGAGATAGGCGATGAGCTCCTGATCCACGAGCGTACTGTGGCGGAGCGCCCTCACCCGGTCAAGTGTGTCGCGGTCGAGACGCCGGCTCGGCCCAATCGAGAACGGAAGCGATCGACGCATCGATGGCCTTCCGGGGACTCAGCGCGGCCCATTATCGCTGCAAGGGCGCGCGAAGGCTGTCACGGCTCTGGTGTAGAGTGAGGACATGAGTAGAGTGGTCGCGGCGCTCAGCTTGGCCGTGCTGGTCGTGGCGGCCACCGCTCCGGCGGCAGCGCAGTCGCTCGACGACGTGGTGCGCGAGATCGAGACGGTGTACGGTCGCATGACCGATCTGCGCGCCGACTTCACTCAGACCGCGTTCAACAAGAGCCTCAACCAGACTATTCCGGCCCGGGGCACCGTCTACTTGAAGAAGGGCGGCAAGCTCCGCTGGGAGTACGTCGAGCCGACGCCGCAGGAGATCGTCTCCGACGGCAAGAAGCTCTGGGTCTACACGCCGACCCTGAACCAGGCCAACGTCGCCGACGCGCCCGAGGCGCTCGCCGGGCCCGCCGGCAGCTTCCTCGCGGGGCTCGGCCGGCTACGCACGGAATTTCAGGTGCGATTCCTGAACCCGGCCCAGCCGAAGGACAGCGAGGGCAACTGGGCCCTCGATCTGACGCCGAAGCAGCCGCTGCCGACGATGACGCGGCTGATCCTGACCCTCGATCCGAAGAGCTGGGAGATCCGCAAGGCCGTCGTGCACGATCAGTTCGAGAACACGGTCACGATGCGCTTCACGAAGGTGGCGGTGAACACCGGACTGCCGGAGCGGACCTTCACGTTCGTCGCGCCCAAGGGCGTCGTGATCGTCCCGCTCAAGTGAGCGAGAGCCCATGGCCGCCGAAAACTCGTTCGACATCGCGTGCAAGATCGACATGCAAGAGGTCACCAACGCGCTCGACCAGGCGCGGCGGGAGATCGCGACCCGCTACGATCTGAAGGGCACCAAGTGCGACGTGACGATCGAGAAGAGCGACATCACCGCGACGGCGCCCGACGACATGAAGCTCAAGGCGGTCGTCGACATCCTGCAGTCGCGCCTGCACAAACGCGGCGTGCCGTTGAAGGCGCTCACCTACGGCGAGGTACAGCAGGGCTCGGGCGGTACGCTCCGCCAGAAGATCGCGCTCCAGCAGGGCATCCCGATCGAGCGCGCCAAGGAGATCGTGCGGCTCATCAAGGACAGCAAGGTCCGCGTGCAGGCCTCGATCCAGGAGGACCAGGTGCGCGTGGCCGGCAAGAACCGTGACGATCTGCAGAAGATCATCGCGATGCTGAAGGACAAGGACCTCGGCATCGCCCTTCAGTTCACGAATTACCGTAGCGTGTGACCATCACTCTTCTCCCAGTTTCGGGAGAAGGTATCACGCGCCCCGGTGCCCTTGACCGGGGCTGTGGCGCGCGTCGTGGCGTTCGGCTAGACTCTCCGCCAGCCATCCTCCGCAGAGGCGCTATGCGGCTGTTCGGGCTCGCCCAAAGGAGGCAAATATGAGCAAGGATCTGATTCCAAACGAGACGTTGGCCACATCACGGCGGACGTTCCTGTACGGGAGTGCGGCAATACTTGGCGGCGCGCTTTCGGCTGGACCCGCTTTTGCCGCCCAGCATCCCTGTCAGGTCACCGAGTCCGATATTCTGGGTCCGTTTTATAGGTTCGGCGCGCCACTTCGAGCTCGACTGGCGGGTCCTGACGAGCCTGGTGACAGACTCGTTCTGACTGGCACTGTATTCAGTGCCGACTGCCGTATGCCCCTCCCAGGAGCATTGATCGAGGTGTGGCAAGCGAATAACGGCGGCCTATACGATACGAACAAGCCTGCCAACTTCACCGAGACCACCACGTTCCATTTGCGGGGTACGCTGCAAACCAATGAAAAAGGGCAGTACGAGATTGAAACGGTTGTGCCGGGCCGTTATCCGATCCCGCCGAATCTCCCAGGGCTTGAGAAATACGCGGGGCTTACGCGACCTGCCCACATTCACTTTCGAGTCATGGAATCGCTGCACATTCCGGTCACCACGCAGCTCTACTTCAAAGGCGATCCTTTCATTGCGAAGGATCCTTGGGCGGGTCACAAACCATCCCTGGCCATCGATCTAAAACAGGAAGGTAAGCTCCGGCGCGGGGTTTTTGACATTGTGCTCGCCAGGGGTTTGTAGGGTGCACAACGCGGGCAGTCCGCTACTACCAACTCAGACATTGCGGCAAGCCTCGGCGAGCGAATCATCGCGGGCCTCCCGTCGCATCGAGCATTCACGGCCCACGCGCTGCACCTGCTGGGCGACGGCGCGACGCATCCCGACCGATTCGACGCCGAGCGCGGCGAGGCGCACTATCGCCAGGCGATACGGCGAGATGGGGATGCGATACTGGCTGGCCAACGCGAAGCGCGAGCGGGCCCAGCTCGGGTAGTCGCCCCGACGTTCGGGCCGCGTCGCCCGCACGGTATACTGACTGCCGGTCATGAAGGTGCACCTGACGACGCTCGGCTGTCCGAAAAACCAGGTCGACTCGGAGCTGATGCTCGGCATGCTCAGCGAGGCGGGGTTTCCGCTCGTTGAGCGGGCCGAGGACGCCGAGTGCCTGGTGGTGAACACCTGCGCCTTCATCGACCGAGCGCGCGAGGAATCGATCGACACGATCCTGGAGCTCGCCAAGCTCAAGACGCGGGGCTCGTGCCGCGCGCTGATCGTCACCGGCTGCCTCACGCAGCGCTACGGCGGCGACATCTTGAAGGAGATGCCGGAGGTCGACGGCATTCTCGGCACCTCGAATCTCTCGCGGATCGTCGAGCTGGTCCGGCAGGCCGCCGGCCGCCACGACTGGGCGAGCTCGGCGCCGCCGGGCTACCTCTACGATGCGACGACGCCGCGGCTCCTGACCGGTCGCGTGCCGTATGCGTACGTCAAGATCGCCGAAGGCTGCGACATGGGCTGCACCTTCTGCGCGATCCCGCAGTTCCGCGGGCGCCACCGGAGCCGGCCGCTCGCCGACATCGTGAAGGAAGTCGAAGGGCTGGCGGCGCGCGGCGTCCAGGAGGCGATCCTGGTCTCTCAGGACACGCTCGCCTACGGGCGCGACATTCCCGGCAACGGCGACATCGCCGACCTGCTCCTGACGCTCGGCGACACCCGCATGCCGTGGATTCGCCCGATGTATCTGCACCCGGCGCACGTCAACGACCGGCTCATCGAGCGCTGGGCCCGCGCGCGCGTGGTGCCCTATCTCGACATGCCCGTCCAGCACGGTGACGACGGCGTGCTGCGTGCGATGCGGCGGGCCGTGACCGCCAGGCGGATGCGCGAGATCGTCACCACGTTCCGCGATGCGATCCCCGGGCTCACGGTTCGCACCACCGTGCTCGTGGGTTTCCCGGGCGAGACCGAGGCCGCCTTTCAGAATCTGCTCGAGTTCCTCGAGGAAGCGCGCTTCGATCGCCTCGGCGTCTTCACCTATTCCCCCGAGGAGGGCACGCCGTCGGTCGCGTTCGGCGATCAAATCGCGTCGGAGGTCGCAGCCGAGCGCGCCGCGATCGTGCAGGAGCACCAGGACCGGCGGGCGTGGGAACACAGCGCGGCGCTGGCCGGGACGGTCACCGACGTCCTGGTGGACGGCCCGAGCGAGGATCCAGCGTTCGCGTGGGAAGGTCGCACGGCCGGACAAGCGCCCGAGATCGACGGCGTCGTCTATCTGCGGGATCGCGGCCTGACCCCGGGGAAGTTCGCCCGCATCCGCATCGTCGAGGTCGAGGGATACGAGCTGGTCGGCGAGCGCGCCTAGCCGTACCTCGGCGCTCGATCGCATCGCGCTCGTCGTCGCAACCGGCTTCGGCTCCGGCTACTCACCCGTGGCCCCCGGCACCGCCGGGAGTGCCCTGGCCGTCCTCATCCTGTGGCTCGTTCCGTTCTCGCGCGTGGGCGTGTGCGTGTTCCTGGTCGTCGTCACGATCGTCGGAACCTGGGCTGCCCACCGGGCCGAACGCCTGCTCGGCGGGGCGAAGGACCCGGGCGTGATCGTGATCGACGAGGTCGCAGGCATGACCCTGACGGTCCTGCCGTTCGTGCCGACCCTGCCGGTGCTGGCGGTGGGCTTCGTCCTGTTCAGGGTGTTCGACGTCCTCAAGCCGTTCCCGGCCCGGTCGAGCCAGCACGCCCCGGGAGGCATCGGGATCATGGTGGATGATCTGATCGCGGGGTTGTACGCTCTGATCGTGATCGTCATCGGCCGAGCCGTCTTCGCCTGGCCATGACAGCGAGTGCCCACATCGTTACGGTGGGAGCGATGCCGTCCCCCGGCACCGACGGGACGGCCGTCGCCGCGGCCCTCGGCGCCGCGGGTGTCTCCGTCGTCAGCCGCGTGTTCGTCGAGGACGACGAGACCGCGCTCGAGCGGGCGCTCGGCTCCGATGAGGCGCTGACGGTCGTGCTCGCGGGCGGTGGCGGCTCGGCCGGCGACATCGTCCGCCGCGTGCTCGCGCGCGTGACGGGCGCGCGGCTCGTCCTCAACGACCGGCTCCTCTCGACGTTGCAAGAGCACTATCGCCGACTCGATCGTCCGCTGCCCCGTCGCGCCGAGCGCCTGGCCCTCTTGCCCCAGGGCGCCACCGTGTGGATCACGGCCGACGCCGACGCCGGCTGGGCGATGGCAAGCGGCCAGCGCGCCTTCGCGGTGCTCGCGCGCGACACCACGCTCCAGACGACGATCGCCCAGCATCTGACCTCGTTCGCCCGCGAGTGGGCCGGCGGCCGCGGCGTCTCGGCCGTGCGTACCTTGCGCACCGCTGGCCCGACCGCGGCCGACGTCGAGGAGCGACTGATCGACTGGCTCGGCCGCGACGGCGACGTGGCCGTCTCGACCATTCCGGCCGACGCCGAGGTGTGGGTGAGGCTGCGGGCCCGCGCCTCGAGCACGGCGGAGGCCGCGCGCAGCCTGTCGAAAGCCGAGAGCGGCATCTGTATGCTGCTCGGAGAGGACTACTACGGGCGCGACGGCGAGACGCTCGAGATGGTCGTCGGGCGGATGCTGCTCGAGCGGGGGCTGACGGTGGCGGTGGCCGAATCGTGCACGGGCGGGCTCCTGGGCCACCGTCTCACGAGCGTGCCCGGCTCGTCGGCGTACTTCGAGCGCGGCGTGCTCGCCTATTCGAACCGCGCCAAGCGGGAGCTCCTCGGCGTGCCGGAATCGGTCCTGAGAGCTCACGGAAGCGTCAGCGGCCCGTGCGCCGAGGCGATGGCACGCGGGGTGGCGACCCTCGCCGGGGCGCCGTGCGCGCTCGCCATCACCGGGATCGCCGGCCCCGACGGGGGTACGCCGAAGAAACCGGTCGGCACGGTGTACGTAGGCCTGTCCGTGCAGGACGACACGCTCGCGCGGCGCTTCTCGCTTGCCGGCGATCGCGCCGCGGTGAAGTGGCAATCGACCCAGGCGGCGCTCGACATGTTGCGCCGCGCGCTACGAGGCCGGTCATGAGGGCGTGGACCGCGGCGCTGGCCCTGGCGCTCGCGGCGTGCTCGAGCGTGACACCGCTCGACCGCGGCGTCGCCCTCATGCATCGAGGTGACTACGTCGCGGCGCGACAGGCGTTCGACGAGGCGGTTCGCGCCGCGCCGTCCTCGCCAACCGCCTACGCGAACCGCGGTGCCGTCCGCGCGCACCTCGGCGACCTGGACGGCGCGATCGCGGACTATTCCAAGTCGCTCGCGCTCCGGCCGGTCGACAGCGACGTGCTCTTCAACCGCGGCGTCGCGATGATCGCCAAGAAGGATTACCAGGGCGCGATCGCCGACCTGACCCTCGCGCTCGCGACCAACCCGCATCACGCGAAGGCGCTCTTCGCGAAGGGCACGGCGCGCTCGCTGAGCGGCGACGTCGAGGCGGCCCACGCCGACTGGCAGCGCGCGATCGAGCTCGAGTCGGATCCCGGCGAGAAGGCGCTGATGCTCGCCGTGGCCAATCCGCCGCCCGCTGTGCCCGCGGCTCCGCCGACGCCGACATCGGCGCCCGTCGCCGCGCCGCCCGCCGACATGCCCGCGGCGTCGACGCCACCGGTTGCCGCGACGCCCCCGGCTGCGTCGCCCGCTGCGCCAGTGACACCACCAGCGGAAACTCCGACGAACCCATCAGGCGCGGCGCCTTCACCGGCCGTATCGCCGCCGGTCGCCGAGGCGGCGCCATCGTCAGGGGCACCGTCGGAGCCTTCGGCGGCGCCGCGGTCGGTTAGTCCCGCGCCGTCTGCCGAGTCTGCCGCCGCAGCGACGCCTGGCGCGGGCACATCTGGGGCTGCGCCCGAGCCCGCGCGCGTTGACGCCGCGTCCGGAGCCGCCGCAACAGCGGGAGCCGGCGCCTCGCCGCCGTCCGAGGGCGCGCCGTCCACAGCCACGCCGGCCCCTGCGCCGCAATCCGAGGTCGCGTCGATCCCGACTCAACCCGCGCCGGCGCCCGCGCCGCTCGATTCCAAGGCGCTCGCGGCGCGCGGTCTCGAGCGCGAGCTCACGGGCGATCACGTCGGCGCCCTGGCCGATCTTCGCGCCGCGCTTGCCTCAGAGCCCGATCCCGAGCGGCGCCAGGGGATTCGAAACTTGCTCCGGCTACTGGACGCATCGCAATAGCGAGCATTCGCGCGTTCGTCGCGATCCTGCTCGACGACGCCATTCGTCGCGAGCTCGGCGACGCGATCGAGCGGCTTCGCCCCGTAGCGCGCGACGTCGCGTGGGTCGCTCCCGGCAATCTTCATCTCACGCTCAAGTTTCTCGGCGCGGTGCCCGAGGACCAGATCGGGGCCATCGTCGGCGCGCTCAGCACATCGGCGTCGGATTTGCCCCCGTTCGAGGCGCGGATTCGCGGTCTCGGCGCGTTTCCATCGACCACCAAACCGCGGGTGATCTGGGCCGGAGTGCACGACGGCGCGGCCGAGATGACCACGCTCGCCGGCCGTCTCGACGCCGTGCTGGCGGCGCTCGGCTTCGCCCGCGAGGCGCGCCCGTTTTCACCTCACGTCACGCTCGGGCGGGTGCGCCAACCCCGACGCGACCCCGCGCTCGCGGAGGCTCTTGCGGGCGCGGTCGCCCGGGAATTCGGTCGGATGCGTGTGCCGGGCGCATTTCTGATGCGCAGCGAACTCGGCCCCCGCGGAGCCCGCTATACCGAGCTGGCCAAAGCGCCGCTCGGGGGTCCTGTCTGAGTCTTCCGACATTGACGGTTCCGAGAAGGGCCACCTAGAATGGCTGAAAGCGATAACGAACGAAACGTGCAGTGGGCGTGCGAGGATACATGAAGGAGACGCGCATGGCTGAGGCTAAGAACGAGCGGCGGCAGGCCCTTGAGC
>Ga0209814_10000941_pt1 | contig 10045 bp, 9 predicted proteins | sample SoiMetdeltSBSDD1_FD_187597 | JGI IMG/M metagenome (GOLD analysis project Ga0209814, IMG submission 187597) | Bulk soil microbial communities from a Populus tree surrounding site in Tennessee, USA - Soil MetaG P. deltoides SBSDD1 (SPAdes) (version 2) | ecosystem: Environmental > Terrestrial >... | reverse complement strand
GCGCCGTGACCCTTATAGCAGACTCGCGTTCCTGCTCCTGTAGGTCGTCGCTGAAGGATGCTATCATTACAGAAAGGGCCCGCATTCCGAAGAAGATACGGTCGGATTTGCGGCCGATCATCGGGAAATATTTATGAGCGTTTTGGTTGTCGGTACGGTGGCGTTTGATTCCATTGAAACACCTTCCGGGTCCGCGGAGCGCATACTCGGCGGGTCGGCGTCCTATTTCGCCTTGGCGGCGAGTTTTTTTACTTCGGTGCGCATTGTCGGGGTAATCGGACAGGATTTTCCTCAGGAGTACCTGGACCTGTTCAACCAACGGCAGATCGATCTCGAAGGCGTCCGGCGCGAAAAGGGCGATACCTTTCATTGGCGTGGTCGCTACCACGAGGATATCAACGTTCGTGACACACTGGAGCTGCACCTGAACGTTTTGGCTGGCTTTGTGCCGCAGCTGCCGGAGCGCTATCGCGACGCGGAATATGTCTTTCTCGGCAATATCGATCCGGTCATGCAGCTCGAGGTGTTGAATCAGATCCGACGAATGAAGCTGGTTGTCTCTGACACCATGGACCATTGGATTCAAGGGAGTGTCGAAGATCTCAGGAAAGTTCTCAAACGGGTCGAGATGCTGGTGCTCAATGATTCAGAAGCGCGACTGCTCAGCGGCTACAGCAATATCGTTCGCGCCGCCCGGGCGATTCTAAAAATGGGCCCCAAAGTTGTACTGGTCAAGCGCGGCGAATACGGCGTGTTGCAGTTTTCGGATTCATCCATTTTTGCGACCCCAGCGTACCCCCTGGAAGAAGTATTCGATCCGACCGGCGCGGGAGACTCCTTCGCCGGTGGATTCATGGGTCAGCTGGCGCGTTCCGGCGATCACAGTCAGAGGGGCATCCGGCGCGCCATTGTCTACGGCTCTGTCGTCGCGTCCTTTACCGTGGAAGACTTTGGAGTGAAGCGACTGACCAACGTATCGCTCCAAGACATTGAAGGGCGCTACGAAAGTTTTGCCCAGTTGACCGACTTCCATACCTGACCTCATGGAGCTTTCCATCGTTATTCCGGTTTACAACGAAGAGGAAAACGTCGAGCCGTTGATTCAAGAGATCAACGCGGCGGTGGGGCCGCTGGGGAAGCCCTACGAAATCGTGGTTGTCGATGATGGGAGCTGCGATGCTACGTTTACCGTGCTCGCTCGTCTGCACCAGCGAGAGCCCTGTCTCCGGGTGGTCCGGCTCAAGCGTAATTTTGGTCAGACGGCCGCCCTTGCGGCGGGTCTCACGTATGCTGGCGGTGACGTGGTCGTTCTCATGGACGGTGACGCACAGAATGATCCAACAGATATTCCCGCGTTGCTGGCAGAATTGAAAAAAGGCAACGATCTCGTGTGTGGTTGGCGCTCCGAGCGGCGAGATCCGTTCCTGCATCGACGCCTGCCTTCGCTGATCGCCAATCGCCTCGTTTCCTGGATGACACAAGTTAAGTTGCACGACTACGGCTGTACACTGAAGGCGATGCGTCGCGATGTCGCTAAAAGCTTGAAGCTCTACGGTGAAATGCATCGGTTTATTCCGGCCATTGCCTACGAGCGCGGCGCCAGGATCGCAGAGCTCAAGGTCAATCACCGCCCGCGGCTGCGAGGAAGCTCGAAATACGGAATTGCGAGAACCTTGCGGGTCATCCTCGACCTTTTGACCGTGAAGTTTTTGATCAGTTACTCCACGCGGCCGTTGCACGTGTTCGGCGTCCTGGGTTTAAGTAGCGGCGGTCTGGGATTTTTGATCGCGGTATATCTTTCATTTCAAAAGCTAGTGTACCAGGAGTCTATCGGCGGCAGGCCCCTCCTGCTGCTGGCGATTCTGTTGATCTTCATCGGCTTTCAGTTCCTTACCATGGGGTTATTGGGTGAGATGCTGTCGCGGACGTATCACGAATCTCAGGATAAAGCCGTCTTCGTCGTCGGAGAGCTACTGGGTGAAAGGAAGTGCGCATGAATCTTGCCGTGGTCGGTACGGGTTATGTGGGATTGGTCGCGGGCACCTGCTTCGCTGAGAGTGGCAACGACGTTACTTGCGTTGACATCGATGAGCAGAAAATCTCGATGTTGAAAGGAGGCAAGGTCCCCATCTACGAGCCGGGGCTGGAAGAAATGGTCCGACGCAACGCCGCGGAACAACGGTTATCGTTCACGACGGATCTCGATGGGGCGGTGAAGAAATCAAGTGTGATCTTCATAGCGGTGGGAACTCCCCAAGGCCCGAATGGTGATGCCAATCTTGATCATGTCCGGGCGACGGCCAAAGGCATCGCCAAAGCGATGGACGGCTTTAAAATTATGGTTACCAAAAGCACCGTGCCGGTAGGAACGGCGGATCGGATTCGGCAATGGGTGACGGAGGAAACGTCACATCCCTTCGCGGTGATTTCCAATCCCGAGTTTCTCAAGGAAGGGGCGGCGGTGGAGGACTTCATGAAGCCGGACCGGGTGGTGTTGGGAGGGGAAAATACCGAAGCTCTCGAAGCCGTTAAGGAGCTTTACGAGCCGTTCGTCCGGACTGGCAATCCGATTCTGGTGATGGACAGCCGCAGCGCGGAGATGAGCAAGTATGCCGCGAACGCGATGCTGGCGACCAAAATATCCTTTATCAACGAGATCTCGCGGCTATGCGAAACGAAGGGCGCGGACGTGGGCGAGGTCCGAAGGGCCATCGCTCTCGATCGTCGCATAGGCCCTCATTTTATCTTTCCCGGCGTCGGCTATGGCGGCTCCTGTTTCCCTAAAGACATCCGCGCTATGATTAGTATGGGGGAGGATGAGCCGGAGATGGTGCTTCTCAAAGCGGTAGAAAAAGTAAACCAGCGACAAAAGGGAATTTTGATCGAGAAAGTTACTCGGCATTTCGGCGCCGATCTGGCCGGCTTGAGGTTTGCGGTTTGGGGCCTGGCGTTCAAGCCGCGCACCGACGACATGAGAGATGCGCCGTCGATCACGGTCATCGAATCGCTGTTAAAAGCCGGAGCCAAAGTCCAAGCCTTTGATCCCGAGGCTATGGGCGAGGCCAAGAAAATTTTTGCCGATCGCATCCAATACGCCAATCGGAACTATGAGGCGCTGCCCGGCGCCGCGGCATTGCTGGTTTTGACTGAATGGAATGAATTCCGTCGACCTGACTTTGTGCGAATCAAGCAGTTGCTCGAGCACCCGGTTATCTTCGATGGCCGTAACCTCTACGATCCGACGGATATCCGAAAGCTTGGGTTTCAATATTATTCCATAGGAAGAAATGATGGCTAGGTATTTGATCACCGGCGGCGCCGGCTTTATTGGGTCGCATCTCTGCGAAAGTTTTCTCAAGCAAGGGCATGAAGTCATCTGCATAGATAACTATTCCACCGGGGCGCAAGAAAATATTGCTAGCTTTGCGTCCAATCCGCGGTTTCGGTTCCTCGATCACAACGTGAGCCGGTTTATCGATATCGGCGGGTCCCTAAACTATGTCCTCCATTTTGCGTCACCGGCGAGCCCGGTAGATTATCTCGAACTTCCCATTCCGACCCTAAAAGTGGGTTCGCTCGGCACGCACAATGCCCTAGGACTGGCGAGAGCCAAGAAGGCCGTGTTTCTCCTCGCCTCGACGTCCGAGGTTTACGGTGATCCTTTGGTGCGACCGCAGAATGAAGAGTATTGGGGAAACGTTAACCCCGTCGGCCCGCGGGGGGTTTACGACGAAGCAAAACGATTCGCCGAGGCGATCACGATGGCCTACCATCGCTATCACAATTTGGACACGCGCATCGTGCGTATTTTCAATACTTACGGGCCGCGGATGCGCATGCGGGACGGACGGGTCGTGCCGAATTTCATCACGCAAGCGCTCAAGGGCGAGCCGCTCACGGTTTACGGGCAAGGTGAGCAGACGCGAAGCTTTCAATACGTCGATGATCTGGTAACCGGGCTCCATCGGCTGCTGGAATCGCAAGAACATCTGCCGGTCAATATCGGCAATCCGCATGAAATGACCGTCCTCCAGTTTGCGAAGAAAATCCTGGAGCTCACGGGTTCAAAGAGTTCCATCGAATATAAACCCTTGCCGCAAGACGATCCCCAGGTGCGTCAGCCCGACATCTCCAAGGCCAAGAGAGTCTTGAACTGGGAGCCCAAGGTGTCCCTCGACGAGGGGCTGGCCAAGACCATAGAGTATTTTCGCACGCGCCTGAAGGAGCAGAACGTATGAAAATTGTGGTGACGGGTGGAGCGGGTTTCATCGCGTCCCATATCGTCGATGCTTACATTCAGCTTGGTCACGAGGTATATGTTATTGATGACCTGTCCACCGGACAAAGGAGAAATTTAAATCCCAGCGCCAAAATTTACACCGTCGATATTGCGGATCCCGAAGCAGGTAAGTTGATTGCAGAGATCAAGCCGGATGTTTTGAACCACCATGCGGCGCAGATGGATGTCCGCCGATCCGTGGCTGATCCGACCTTCGATGCGCGCATCAATATCATCGGTTTCATCAATCTACTGGAGGCCAGTAAGGATGCGGGGGTGAAGCGAGTTATTTTTTCCTCTTCGGGCGGAGCCGTTTATGGCGACCGGGAGCCAATTCCGGCCAGTGAGGAGCATGAAACCTTGCCTTTGAGTCCCTACGGGGTCAGCAAACTGACGGGCGAACTCTATCTCGGCTATTACCACATGGCCTTCGGGTTGCCTTACGTTGCACTGCGCTACGCCAACGTCTACGGACCGCGACAGTCGACCTTAGGCGAGGCAGGCGTCGTCGCAATATTCATTGCACAGCTACTTGCGGGCAAAAGTCCGGTGATCAACGGCGACGGTAAACAGACGCGCGATTATGTGTTCGTTGGCGATGTCGTGCGAGCCAATGTTGCCGCTCTCGATACCAACTATACTGGCGCCGTTAACATCGGCACCGGCAGGGAAACGGATGTGGTGACGATTTGTGAATCGCTGCGGGAAGGCGTCGGCTCGCCGGTGAAAGCGATTCATGGCCCAGCTAAATTGGGCGAGCAGCGGCGGAGCTGCTTGGAGACGGCATTAGCGCGAAAAGTGCTGGGATGGAGGCCTGAAGTGGGTCTCAAAGAAGGTTTGGCGCAAACAATCGCCTACTATCGTGAGGCCGGTCCGGCATGAGTCTGGATCATATCCGCAATTTTTCCATCATTGCCCACATCGACCATGGCAAATCGACCTTGGCGGATCGGCTATTGGAGTTTACGGGGGCGGTGAGCGAACGGGAAAAGACCGATCAGATTCTCGACAGTATGGACCTTGAACGGGAGCGGGGGATTACCATCAAGGCCAGCCCGGTATGTCTGCGCTACGTGGCCAAAGACGGCAAAGAGTACAAGTTGAATTTGATCGATACGCCGGGACATGTCGACTTTACTTACGAAGTGTCGCGCAGCCTCGGCGCCTGCGAGGGCGCCTTGCTGGTCGTCGATGCGGCGCAAGGGGTCGAGGCGCAGACGGTGGCGAATGTCCATATGGCTCTGGATCACGATCTGGAGATCCTTCCGGTCATCAACAAGATCGATCTGCCGAGCGCCGATCCCGAGCGCGTGAGAAAGGACATCGAGGATATCATCGGGCTTGATGCCTCCAGTGCTATTCTGGCCAGTGCCAAGGAAGGGATTGGGACTCAGGAGATTCTTGAGGGTATCATCACCCACTTTCCTCCCCCGAAGGGCGACCCGGACGCGCCGCTACGAGCATTGATCATCGATAGTTGGTTCGATCCGTATCACGGCGCGGTGGTAATGATGCGCATCTTCGACGGCGCTATTCGCAAAGGAACCAAGATCCGGATGATGTCCAGCGGCAGAGTCTTTGAGGTCACACGTGTAGGGATATACGCTCCGGAACCGGTCGAAGTGGCGGAAATGAAGGCTGGGGAAGTGGGCTTCCTCATGGCGGGTATCAAGGAAGTTAAGGAGACCCGGATCGGCGATACCATCACCGCTGACGAGCGCCCCGCCAGTGAACCCCTTGCCGGATTCAAGCCGATGAAACCGATGGTGTTTAGCGGCCTCTATCCGACGGACGCCACCGAATACCAAGGCTTGCGCGACGCGTTGGAGAAACTGCAGCTCAACGACTCTTCTTTTACATTTGAGCCGGAAACTTCCCAGGCGTTGGGGTTCGGTTTCCGCTGTGGATTTTTGGGCCTGTTACATATGGATATCGTGCGCGAACGGCTGGAGCGGGAATTCGCTTTAAGGCTCATCACTACCGCCGCCACGGTCGTTTATCGCGTCATCACCACGGCCGGACAGACCCTGCTTATTGACAACCCGGTAAAGCTCCCGTCAGAATCAGATATAGAGCAGATCGAGGAGCCAGTGATTCAAGCGACCATCCATTTGCCGCAGGAATTTCTCGGCGGCGTGCTCGGTATCTGCGAGGAGAAGCGTGGGTCGCAAAAAGAGATTCGTTATCTTGGACCCAAGCGCGTCATGCTGATCTACGAGTTGCCGCTGAATGAAATCGTCGTCGATTTTTACGATCGATTGAAATCGGTTAGCCGTGGTTACGCGTCGATGGATTACGAAATAGCGGGCTATCGGCCGGCCGAGCTCGTCAAATTGGACGTGCGCATCAATGGCGACGTTGTCGATGCCATGTCGATGATCGTGCATCGGGACAAAGCGTATTATCGAGGACGAGAGCTCGTCCAGCGCATGCGGCAATTGATACCCAGGCAACTTTTCGAAGTCGTCATTCAAGCGGCCATCGGCAGCCGGATTATTGCACGGGAGTCGGTCAAGCCCCTAAGAAAAAATGTTACGGCCAAATGCTATGGCGGCGATATTACCCGCAAGCGCAAACTGCTGGAGCGACAGAAGGAAGGTAAGAAACGAATGAAACAAGTCGGCAAAGTCGAGATTCCGCAAGAGGCGTTCCTCGCCGCTTTGAAAGTTTAACAAGGGTGATTCATGTCCATCGATAAAGCTACCAAGGCGAAGGAACGATCTCATATGGAAGCCCAAGAGACTGTGAAAACCAAGTCCACGTTCCGCGAATACGCGGAAGCCATCGGTATGGCTTTACTGTTGGCTCTCTTTATCCGAACTTTTATCGTTCAGGCGTTCAAAATACCGTCCGGCTCCATGATTCCGACACTGCAGATCGGCGACCATATCTTGGTTAACAAATTGGCTTATGGGATACGGGTTCCCCTTTGGGGCCACTATTTAGTGGATTTTGGCAAGGTCCAACGAGGCGATGTGATCGTGTTCATCTTTCCGGAGGATCGGTCGAAGGATTTTATCAAACGGGTTGTCGGCGTCGCCGGAGATACGGTGGAAGTCCGCGGTAAGAAGATCTATATCAACGGCCAGCAGGTGGAGGATCCTCATGCGCACTTCGAAGGTGACGATCCGCAAAACATTTTGCCGGCCAGTCGGGACGATTACGGTCCCACGAAGGTGCCGGAAAACCATATTTTCGTCATGGGTGACAATCGCGATCGCAGCTACGACAGCCGTTTCTGGGGATTTGTGAATCTAGACGACGTTAGAGGAAAAGCGTTCCTGATCTATTGGTCGTGGGATGGGGCCGACCGGTGGGTGCGTTGGGAGAGGCTTGCAAGCTTAATTCGATGAGGCATTTTTTCACTACCTGCCTGGCCTTCGGTTGAAGAGCGCGAGAGCTTAAATGGTTTACAAAGGAAAGGCTATATTAACGGCCCTGGCCGTGCTGATGATCGTTTTAGTGTTGGTCAACATCGTATTGAGTCTCGGCAATCAATCGCTTCGGGCGGAAGTTAACGAGCGCCAACAGTTTCTTGCGCAGAGTATGCAACTGGAAGGACTGCATCGAGAAATCATCACTGTTTTGGCGACCGTTGCTTTAAAAACCAACAACGACCAGCTCAAAAGTTTGCTCGCATCCCAGGGCATCAACTTCGGCCAGCCACCCGCGCCGGCGGGCAGCGCAAAGTAGCACATCGTGGAAAACGAATTGCCAACGATTGAGGAGCTGCAAGATCAAGCGATTGCGGCAGTCGAGCCCGTTGAAAAGCGGGGTTCGAGTTTGCCTCTTATATTGACTATGGTTTCGGTTCTCATCTGGTTTGCGTTTCAAACCGTGCAACTGGTAGTTGAACGAAATAATTTGACCGCCTTGAAAGCCAATTTCGAGTCAGCGGTGCAAGAATCGCAAAAGATGCAAAGCCAACTGCAATCGCTCGTGAGCAAGACCGTTGAACTTGCGCAGCAGGGCAATCCAGCCGCAAAGGCAGCGCTCGAAGAGCTCGAGAAGAGGGGAATTCCGATCAAAGGGGCCACTGCTCAGCCTGCCAAGTGAATCCGTCTCGGTTCAATTCAGTCATTGTTGACCTGCCGTGACTTTGTCTCTATTCTGAATTTCTTATCTCAGTTGGAGAAGCATCGGTGGACATCAGTTTTCATCCATTAATCTGGCGTTGGTTCAAACAGCGCTTCGACGGGCCCACGCCGCCGCAGCAAAAGGGCTGGGCGTCGATTGCGAGTGGAAGGTCGACGCTCATTGCGGCCCCGACGGGCTCGGGGAAAACCTTGGCGGCCTTTCTCTGGTCCATTGACCGGTTGTTTCAAAGAGCGGTCAGCGGCCAGTTGGACGACACTACGAGCGTCGTCTATGTCTCTCCGCTCAAAGCTCTCGGCAACGATATCGCCAAGAACCTCAAGCAGCCCCTGGCCGAGATTTTTCAACTGGCGTGGTCCGAAGGTATTCTTGTGCCTGAAATTCGTGTCGCCGTGCGCTCGGGTGATACGCCCGCGAGCGAACGGCAGTCGATGGTGCGCACGCCGCCCCACATCCTGATTACTACCCCGGAATCGCTTTATATTTTGCTCACGGCGGAGCGTAGTCGGCGTTTCTTGAAGACGGCAGAGACGGTGATCGTGGACGAAATCCATGCCGTCGCTCAAGACAAACGCGGGGCGCACCTGGCGCTTTCTCTGGAGCGACTCGAGGCACTCACCGAGCGGCCGTTGCAACGCATCGGTCTGAGCGCCACACAGAAGCCCATCGACGAAGTGGCGCGGCTTTTGGTTGGCAGTCAGAATTTGTCAGCCGACGACAGGCCGGATTGTGAAATCGTCGACGTGGGTCACAAGCGGGACATGGATCTGCGGGTTGAGCTTCCCGACCAAGAGCTCGGCGCCATCGCCACGCACGAGATGTGGGGCGAGGTCTACGAGAAAATTGTCGCCCAGGTGAAGGCCCATCGGACGACCTTGGTCTTTGTCAATACGCGGCGCTTTGTCGAGAGGGTCGCCCATCAGCTGAGTGAACGATTGGGCGAAGATAAGGTCGGCGCCCATCACGGCAGTTTATCGCGAAAAACCCGCCTTCAGGTCGAAGAGAAGCTTAAGTCGGGTGAACTGCCGGTAGTTGTCGCCACCGCGTCCCTGGAGCTTGGCATTGATATCGGTCACGTCGATTTGGTGTGCCACATCGGTTCGCCGCGCACGATAAACATTTTGCTGCAGCGGGTAGGGAGGTCCGGCCACTGGCTCGGCGCCATGCCCAAAGGTGTCTTTTATCCATTGACCCGCGATGATCTGGTGCAATGTGTCGCCGGCATTCGCGCCGTTAGAGAAGGGGAGTTGGATCGCCTGACGATCCCTGAAAAGCCGTTGGATATTCTCGCCCAACAGATGGTGGCGACGATCGCTAGCCTTGAAGCCGACGCCAAGAGCAAGAAGCGAGAACACGAAGAGCTCGGCGCGGGGATGAGTGAAGAGAAACTATGGGAGCTCGTCCGGCGGGCGTATCCTTACCGCAACTTGACGAAAATTGAATTCGAGCAGCTCTTGGGGATGTTGTCCGAAGGGGTGTCGACACGGAAAGGGAGGCGTGGCGCCTATGTTCACCGCGACCGGATTAACGGCATCGTACGCCCTCGGCGCGGCGCGCGGTTAACCGCGATTACGAATGGCGGCGCTATTCCGGACACCGCTGACTACGATGTCATTCAATTTCCCGATGAGATTCTGGTCGGCAAAGTGAATGAGGACTTCGCCATTGAAA
>Ga0209814_10000940_pt1 | contig 10054 bp, 10 predicted proteins | sample SoiMetdeltSBSDD1_FD_187597 | JGI IMG/M metagenome (GOLD analysis project Ga0209814, IMG submission 187597) | Bulk soil microbial communities from a Populus tree surrounding site in Tennessee, USA - Soil MetaG P. deltoides SBSDD1 (SPAdes) (version 2) | ecosystem: Environmental > Terrestrial >... | reverse complement strand
CGCGGGCAGCGAGCCCGTCGGGCGCAAGCGCGACGGCCCGCACCTGGGGCTCGCCCGGCAGGCACATGAACACGACGTCGGCGCGCGCCGCCACGTCGGCCGCGGAGACGGCCCTCGCCACGCCGTCGCGCGCGAGCGCGTCGAGCGGCTCCTTGCGCTCGTCGAACGCCACCACCGCCGCGCCGGCCTTCTGCGCGAGATTGCGGCACATGGGCTCGCCCATCACGCCGAGGCCGATGAATCCGAGCGTCGTCGCCATCGTCGTCTTCCTCCGGGCCCCAGGTATCGCGCGGGCGACGCGCCTGTCAAGCCGTCGTGGGCTACACTACGCGCCGTGACGCCGATCAACGTCGTCGACGCGGACGGCCACGTCCTGGAGCCGGCCGACACCTGGCTCAAATACCTGGAGCCCTCGTACCGCGATCGCGCGATCCGCATCGCGCGGGACGAGCAGGGCCTGGAAGTGCTGCTCATCGACGGGCAGCCGCTCAAGACACTGCGCGGACAGCTCGGCGCGCTCGGCGGCATCGACATGGATACCGCCAAGCTGTTGACCCGGGGCCAGATCAGCTATGCGGAAGGCAGCCCGCCCGGCTCGTACGATCCCACCGCGCGGCTGCGTGTCATGGATGCCGAGGGTATCGATGCGGTCTTGCTCTATCCCACCATCGGCATCTGCTGGGAGGGACACGTGACCGATGCCCCGCTCGCCACCGCGTACACGCGCGCCTACAACCGGTGGCTCGCCGAATTCTGCCGCACCGATTCCGCGCGGCTCTATCCGGTCGCGCACATCTCGCTGCTCGACCCCGAGGGTGCGGTGGCGGAGACGATCCGCGCGCGCAAGGACGGATGCGTCGGCATCTATCTGTCGCCGGATCTGGCGGCCCGGGGCGGCCGCCATTTCGACGACCCGGTGTTCGCGCGGTTCTGGGAGACCGCCCAGGATCTCGAGATGCCGGTGGGCTTCCACGTCGTCGTGCGCGACCGGCAGTGGTTCCGTCAGTGGCAGCGAAAGGACCCGTCGGACGGCCTGTTCAGCATCGTGTTCCTCGCCATCGACGTGATGGCGGCGTTCACGCAGATGCTGAGCGCGGGCATGTTCGAGCGCTATCCGCGGCTGCGCTGCGTCGTGCTCGAGGCCGGCTCGAACTGGATCGCCGCATGGCTCGATCGGCTCGATCACAAGTATCGCGTCCTCGCTCACCAGACACCGATCACGATGCCGCCGAGCGCGTACTTCTATCGCCAGTGCCTGATCTCGGCGGATCCCGACGAGTCGGTCACCGCGCAGATGATCGAGCACCTCGGCGCCGACTACTTCGTCTGGGCCTCCGACTATCCGCACATCGACGCCTCGCTCGGCGTGGTGCGTGAGCTCACGCGGCGTCTCGCGCCGCTGCCCAAAGACGCGCGCGACAAAGTCCTCGGGCTCAACGCGCGGCGCTTCTACCGGCTGGCGGGCTGAGCCGAACGTGCCACGGGCCGCGAAGACGCGTCTGCGCGCCTGGAGCGGGCTCGCCCTTCTGCTGACCGCCGCGTGCGCGAGCGCGCCGCCCATTCATTCCCCGACGGGTGAGATGTGGGGCTACATCGCGACGCCCGCGAATGTGCCGAACGTCGAGATCGTCGGCTACGCGCCCGATCGACCGTCGTGCGAATTCAGCCGGGCGACGGCACAGACGCGCAGTGGTGTGCCCGTCCCCTCACAGCGCTCGGCGGCGTGCCAGCCGGTCGTGGTGCAGCCCTATCGCGACGGCGCCGACTCGGTGTACTGGGTGTACAGCACCGATCCCGAGACGGAGCTCTTCGCGGCCGGCGCCAACGACCGCGGCGTCTGTGCGAGCTTCCGCGAAGAAGCCCTCAAGGCCGTCCGGCGCGGCGACCGGCTCGGCGAGTGCGAGCCCATCGTCGTCAAGCGAGCGCGATAGAGCGAGCTAGCGCTTCGGCGTCTCGCCAGTGGCGTCGACGTCGATCAGCGTTTCCCACTTCGTGTACAGGCGCTCGACCATGTCGTCGTAACTCTCGCCGCGGATCAGCCGATCGAGCTGCGCCCGGTAGTTGTCGACGAGGCTGACGCCGTCGAGCCACAGGTCGGCGACACGCCAGCTCGTGCCACGGCGCACCATGTCGGCCACGACGGGAAGGTTCTCGTGTCGGCGCAGCAGCGTCAGGGAAACCGTGGCGCGGTCGCCGTCGACCGACTCGCCGCCGAACGCGATGCGCTCGCGCAGCCGATCCGCGAAGCGCCGCGGCGCATAGCCGATGCGGGCGACGACCGCCTCGGTGAGAAAGCCGCTCAGCATGCGTGTGATCGCCTGACGCTGCGAGCCGGTGAGGCGCTCCCAGTGTGGCCCGAGCGCGCGGGGTGCCGCGCTGGTGAAATCGAACATGCTATTCACGACGGCGCGCGCTCGATCGGCACGTTCTTCTGCACTGAGCGCGCGGTCCTCGGCGATGCGAAGCAGTCCCTCGATGTGCGCGCGCAGGTCGTCGCGCGGGCTCGCCGACCAGGCCGGGGCGACGGAGAGCCCACAGATCAGAAGCGAGAGAAGCAGAGACAGTATCCGTGCCACGGTTTGTCCTCCCGTTTTCCGGGCACGAATCCCCGGACCCTTTCCCGCGGTGCAAATGGCGTGCAGGCCGCCGCGGCCGGACGATCGGCGCAATTACAATTCGTCGGGCGACCGCGATTTCACCGAAGGCTGGATCGAACGGCTAGAATCGTTCATGGCCGTCGGCTATCTCCTGGTCGCGGTGCTCGCCGCCGTGGTGGCGGTCTTCGCGCTTCAAAACGGCGCGCCGGCCACCGTGCGATTCCTTGCCTGGAACCTCGACGGTGTGCCGTTGGCCGGCCTGATCCTCGGCGCGTTTGCGGCGGGCCTGGTGATCGCCGGCCTGCCGCTCGGCATCCAGCGCTGGCGGGCGCGCTCGCAGGCGCGCCGGCTCGAGGCGCACGTGAAGCATCTCGAAACACGGCAGACGACGCCGACACCGACACCGGCGCCGACGCCGCCGCGGCGCGAAGCCCCCTAGCCGGCGGCGGCGAGCGTGGCTCGCGCGATGACGATTTCCTCGTCGGTGGGCACGACGTAGACGGCAACCCGGCTGTCGGCCATGGAGATCTGTGGGCGGTGGGCGCGGTTGGCCGCTTCGTCGAGCTGCACGCCAAGCCACGCCAGGCGCTGGCAGACGTCGGCGCGCACGGGCGCGGCGTGGGTCCCGATGCCCGCGGTGAAGACGAGACCATCGAGGCCGCCGAGCACGCCCGCGAGCGCGCTCACCTCGCGTGCGACGCGGTCGGCGAAGTACTCGAGCGCGAAGCGGGCACGCGGCTCCCGGCTCGCCAGGAGATCGCGCACGTCGCTGCTCACCCCCGACAAGCCGAGCAGGCCGGAGCGCTTGTACAGCAGGCCGCCGACGTCGGCGGGACTCATGCGGCGCTCCGTGATCAGGTACAGGACCACGGCCGGGTCGAGATCGCCCACACGCGTGCCCATCGGCAGACCATCCAGCGCGCTGAAGGACATCGTGCTGTCGACGCTGTGCCGCTCGCGCATGGCACACAGGCTGGCGCCGTTGCCGAGGTGGGCCGCGACCACACGGCCGTCGGCGATTCGGGGCGCGATGCCCGGCAGCACGCCGGCGATGTACTCGTACGAGAGCCCGTGAAAGCCATAACGGCGCACGCCGCTCTCGAACAGCTCGCGCGGCAGCGCGAAGGCTTGCATCAGCTCCGGGCGGCCATGATGAAAGGCCGTGTCGAAGCACGCGACCTGGCGGATGCCCGACCAGTGATCGCGGACGCCGCGGATCGCGGCGAGCGCCTGAGGCTGATGCAACGGCGCCAGCGGCGTCAGCGCCTCGAGCGCCGCCAGCACCGCGTCGTCCACGGCAACCGGACGCGAGAAGCGCATACCGCCGTGGACGACGCGATGGCCGACGGCAACCGGTCGCGCGCCGCTCAAATGCCCATCGAGCCAGCGGGCCACCGCGGCAAACGCGCCGGCGTGGTCGCTCGCCTCCGCGGGCTGAGGTGGCTCGTCCCCGATCGTCAGGCGCGGGTGGACGCCGATGCCGTCGACCACGCCATGCACCGTCACCGGCAGGGCGTCGGGCGCCACGGCGTCGAACAGCGAGAATTTCAGCGTGGAGGACCCCGCGTTCAGCACGAGCAGCGGCCGTTCAGGAGCGCGCGCCGTCATCAGGAGGCAGAATAAGCCATGGCATCACGCGGACCGTTATCGCGGAACGAGCTCACCGGCATCGACGCCTATTGGCGCGCCGCCAACTATCTGTCGGTCGGTCAGATCTACCTCTACGACAATCCCCTGCTCACCGAGCCGCTGACCACCGCGCACATCAAGCCGCGCCTGCTCGGCCACTTCGGGACGACGCCCGGGCTCAACCTGATCTATGCCCACCTGAATCGCGTCATCCGAGCCCGCGGTCTGAACGTCATCTATATCGCGGGCCCCGGCCACGGCGGCCCCGGCCTCGTGGCCAATGCCTATCTGGAAGGCACGTACAGCGAGGTGTATCCGCACGTCTCGCAGGACGAGGCGGGGATGAAGCGGCTGTTCACGCAGTTCTCGTTTCCCGGTGGCATTCCGAGCCATCACGCGCCCGAGACGCCGGGCTCCATGCACGAAGGCGGCGAGCTGGGCTACGCGTTGTCGCACGCGTACGGCGCCGCGTTCGACAACCCGAATCTTCTGGTCGCGTGCGTCATCGGCGACGGCGAGGCGGAGACGGGGCCGCTCGCCACGTCGTGGCATTCGAACAAGTTCCTGAACCCGGCGCGCGACGGCGCGGTGCTGCCGATCCTGCACCTCAACGGCTACAAGATCGCCAGCGCCACCGTGCTGGCCCGCATCCCGGCCGAGGAGCTCGATGCGCTCCTGCGGGGCTACGGTCACACGCCGCATGTCGTGGAGGGCGACGATCCCGCCGCCGTGCACCAGGCGCTCGCAGCCGCGCTCGATGCCTGCTGCGACGAGATCGCGCGCGTCCAGGCCCGCGCACGCAGCCGCGGCTTCGATTGGCGCGACCGCCCGCGCTGGCCGATGATCGTGCTCCGCACGCCCAAGGGCTGGACGGGACCGAAGGAGGTCGACGGCAAGCCCATCGAGGGCACGTGGCGCTCGCACCAGGTTCCGCTCGCCGGCCTCTTCGAGAACCCCGCGCACGTCACGCTGCTCGAGCAGTGGATGAAGAGCTATCGGCCCAAGGAGCTGTTCGACGAGCGCGGTCGCCTGCGCGCGGAGCTGGCGGCCCTGGCGCCGGTGGGGGAGCGGCGCATGAGCGCCAACCCGCACACCAACGGGGGCCTGCTGCTCCGCGACCTCCGCCTGCCCGACTTTCGGACGTACGCGATCGAGGTGTCCCGCCGCGGCGCCGTCACGACGTCGGCCACGCAGGTCCAGGGCACGTTCATCCGCGACGTGATGAAGGCGAATCTCGAGACGCGGAATTTCCGGGTCTTCGGCCCCGATGAGACATCGTCGAACCGATGGGGCGCGCTGTTCGAGGTGACGGATCGCATGTCGGTGGCAGAGATCGTCAAGAGCGACGAGAGCCTTTCGGTCGACGGACGCGTGATGGAGATGTTGAGCGAGCACCAGATGCAAGGCTGGCTCGAGGGCTACCTCCTCACCGGACGCCACGGCTTCTTCAACTGCTACGAGGCCTTCATCCACATCGTCGACTCGATGTTCAACCAGCACGCGAAGTGGCTCAAGACGACACGGCAGATTCCCTGGCGGCGTCCGCTGGCCTCGCTCAACTATCTGCTGTCGTCCCACGTGTGGCGCCAGGACCACAACGGCTTCAGTCACCAGGATCCCGGCTTCATCGATCACGTCGTGAACAAGAAGGCGGAGGTCATCCGGATCTACCTGCCGCCGGACGCCAACACGCTCTTGTCGGTGACCGACCACTGCCTGCGCAGCCGCCATTACGTCAACGTCATCGTCGCCGGCAAGCAGCCGGCGCTGCAGTACCTCACGATGGACGAGGCGGTGAATCACTGCACGGCCGGGCTCGGGATCTGGGACTGGGCGAGCAGCGACCGCGGCGGTGAGCCCGACGTGGTCATGGCGTGCTGCGGCGACGTGCCGACGCTCGAGACGCTGGCGGCCGTGAAGCTGCTCCGCCAGCATGTCCCTGCCCTGAAAGTTCGGGTCGTGAACGTCGTGGATCTCATGGCGCTGCAGCCGCCGCGCGAGCATCCGCACGGACTCGCCGACAAGGACTTCGACGACATCTTCACCCGCGACAAGCCGATCATCTTCGCGTTCCACGGCTATCCGTGGCTGATCCACCGCCTGACGTACAAGCGCACCAACCACGACAACCTGCACGTGCGCGGCTACAAGGAAGAGGGCACCACGACCACGCCGTTCGACATGGTGGTTCTCAACGACCTCGATCGATTCCACCTGGTCGGCGACGTCATCGATCGCGTTCCCGGGCTGGGCGCGCGCCTGGCGTACGTCAAGCAGACGCTGCGCGACCGGCTGATCGAGCACAGGGAATACGTCACGACGCACGGCGACGACATGCCGGAGGTGCGCGACTGGACCTGGGAGTGAGGTGCGGAAACGGAGGTCAGCGAAAGACGACGATGATCGCGTCGGGACCGGTGAAGGCCGCTCGCTCGATGATCTCGAAGCTCTCCTCGATGATGCCGAGCACCCGCCCGCACTCGTGCTCACCCCCGGCCATCCGGACGATGAAGACGCCGTCGGGCTGGGCAAGGAAGTTGCGATAGCGCTGCAGCATCGGCGTGATCGTTCCGCGCTCGACGTAATAGATCGACTCTCGGAAGAGGATCACGTCGAAGTGTTGCGTCGGCACATAGTCGACGATGTCCGACTGAAGGTAGCGGCACCTGTCGGCGCGCCCGTGCGCCTGGGTCCGCGTCCGCGCCTTGTCGATCGCCACGTCGGAGATGTCGACGCCGGTGTAGTGACTGTACGTGCCGGGGTTCAGCTCGGTGGCGGTGTTGCCCGAGCCGCAGCCGAGGTCCAGGATGCTGCCGCCGCGCGCATATCTTTCGACGAACGGATAGATCCAGTCGCCGGGGGTGCTGTCGAGTGCGTTCCAGCGGCCTCGAGCGAATTCGCTGTTCCACAGGAACCGCTTGAGGCGCTTCGTTCCGTACACCTGAAGCAGCGACCGCGAGAAGTTGCGCACCTTGCGCGCTAAGAACATGGGATTCCGAGAATATTACATCTTGAGCTTTTCGCTCGGGACGGGCGGCTTCTTCATGCCCCCGCCGACCCACTGCTCGGGCGGGACCACCCGCACCAGCTCGCCGGCCGTGCGCTCGACGGTGGAGGCGATGGACGTCACGATGGCGTGACGGGCGGCGTTGCTGTACCAGGCGCCGGCGTCGCTCTCGAGAAAGTCGATGTAGCCGCGCAGGTCGCCATCTGCCCGGCGCCGATGCGCGCCTGCGTCGGCATGAGCGGCTCCACGACGCGGATGATCGACCGGTTGATGGCGACGAAGAGATCCAGCGAGCCTTCGGTCGATCCGCTCGCCGCGTCGAGGCGCTGCAGCAGCGCCACCCGCACCGGCGCGGGGCGGTTGTTCACCAGCCCGGCCACGAACTCCTCCACCTCGCGGCGGCGATCGCTCGCGTAGAAGCGGACCTCGGCGGCCGCAACGCGGCGCCCCACGGGCGTGGCGTACCAGGCGAGCACCTCGTTGAGCCGAGTCTCGTCGACGTAGCGGCTGAACTCGCCTCGGAGCAGCGCGTAGAAGCTGTCGGGATGGAAGTCGCGATCCGTGATCGCATCCACGCGGCGGCGCCTATCGGCGTCGAGGTTGCCGACGTTGCCGCGCAGCGTGTCGCGTGTCTGGAGCGCGACGAGCCGTGCCTGATGCTTGAGCCCGCTCGCGTCGAGCAGTCGCTCGACCGACGGGTGCGCCGCCGCGGGTGGCGACATCGGAGGGGGCGTTTGCGTCGTAGCGGGCGCGCCGGGCATCGGCGCGCCGGGCGTCGCGGGCGGCGCCGCGTCTTCGGGTCGCGGTGGACGATCGGAGTAGATGACGTTGCCGTTGGCGTCGATCGACCGGTAGGAGTCGGCGGCCAGCACGGGTAGCGTACCGAGTAGCACGGCCACACCGATAAGGGTCGCGAGAGCTCGCCGCGAGAACATGGGCTTTTTCGATTCTTGCACGCGGCGGCGGGCGCGAACCAGCCATTTCGTGCCGGACGCGATCCGGCCGCTCGTGCCCGCTAACCTCTCGACAATTCGCGGGCTCAACCTCGCGAAGCGCAGATGTGACCGACGGATTCGAATTGCGGTGGGCCGCACCCGAGATCCTGCGACGCGGAACGTCGTCCCTCGTCTCGGAGACCGACCGACGACGGCATCCGGCTAGCGCGCACGCTCGGCCGCCGGTCGCGACGACTGTCGAACAGTCACGGCGGCGCATACGCGAAGGCCACGGGTGGCCTCCCCTCGAGTCACCGTGACGCCCGCCTGAGCGGATCCTCGTCTCCGAGCGTGGAATCGATAACGCAAGAACTGCAACGCTCGGCGTCGCGTCCGCCCGCCCGTGGGTGATCCTTCTCGGATAGCCGCACGACGCGCTGAGGCGCGTAGCGACGAAGCAAGTGGTCGCGTGGCACTTCCGTTGCAGACACAGCGTCTGTCTCGTGCTTGGCGCTTCATTTCTGAAGAGAAGATAAGGAGTACTTCGTGGCCATCAACCTTCTGCGTGACACCGGCATAACTCTGGACCAGCAGCGCTTCACTTGGCGCGATCTCGTCCAGGTTCCATACAACAAACTCCGCGACGACGCGTTCACGCGCGTCCGCGTCATCCTGATGAACGGCATCGAGTCCGAAGCGCTTCGCTTTTCACACGCGTGCGCGCGAATGAACGCACCGCTGCAGCAAGCGCTGGCGCGGGTGCGTCGCGTCGAGCAACACCAGCAGACGACCGTCAATTGGCTCAACCCCGCGGACCAGAACCCGCTCGAGACGACGATCGGCTTCGAGCAGGTGGCCATCGAGGTCACCGCCAGCGTCGCCGAAAAGGAGCCCGATCCGTATCTCGCCCAGGTCTACCGTTTTGGCTTGCTCGAAGACTTCGATCATCTCTACCGCTACTCGGCGCTCATGGATCGGCTGTTCGGCATGGATGCCAATACGCTGACTCAGAGCTACACCGACATCGTGCCGGGCCGCCCGACCGCCGTCGAGCATCGGCACCCGCTCGACGATCTCCGCCGCCCATACGACAGGCGCAACGCGACGCCGCTGACCAAGCTGCACGCCGCGACGCTCATGGCCGGCGAGCACCAGACGCACGATTACTACATGACGATCGGGCCGCTGTTCAGCGATCCCACCGCGCGCCAGCTGTATGCCGAGATTGCCTCGATCGAAGAGCAGCACGTCACGCAGTACGAGTCGATCATCGACCCGGACGAGACGTGGCTCGAGAAGTGGCTGCTACACGAGGCGACCGAGGTTTACAACTACTGGAGCTGTCTGGAGTCCGAGAGCAATCGCCACGTCCGCGCGGTCTGGGAGCGGTTCCTCGAATACGAGCTGGGCCACGTGCGATTCGTCGCCGAGCTGTTCGAGAACACCGAAGGCCGGGACGCCGCCGAGATCCTGCCCGACCGGCTGCCGGAGCCGATTCGCTATCAGAGCCACCGGCAGTTCGTCCGCGAGGTCCTGCGCCAGGAGCTGACGCTGAGCGCGAAGCGCACCGAGTTCGTGCCGCGCGAGCAGGAATCCGAGGAGACGCGCGCCTACCGCGAGCAGATGAACTCGGAAGGCTCGCCCACCGAGACCGTCGCTGCCGGATACGTCTGGCGGCCCGGCACCGAGCTCACAGATCCCGCCACGCGTCTGAGCACGCCCGGCGGCGGGGAAAGGAGGGCCGCATGATGCGCCAGTCAGCCCAGCAGGGCGAGAATCGTACCGGCATCGCGACCGCGCCTTGTCGAGCATGGCCGCTGGCGGCGGCGCTTCGCCGAAGGTGTCGCCGGCTTCGGCGTACGCGACGCGCACGGCCGCCACGGCCT
>Ga0209814_10000935_pt1 | contig 10077 bp, 1 predicted proteins | sample SoiMetdeltSBSDD1_FD_187597 | JGI IMG/M metagenome (GOLD analysis project Ga0209814, IMG submission 187597) | Bulk soil microbial communities from a Populus tree surrounding site in Tennessee, USA - Soil MetaG P. deltoides SBSDD1 (SPAdes) (version 2) | ecosystem: Environmental > Terrestrial >... | reverse complement strand
CCCCGTGCCTTAACGAAAAAGTCTCAGCCCAAGCAAGCGCAAGTAATTGAGCAGCTAAAGCGGGAGCGCGACGAAGCGCTGGAACAACTCAGTGCGGCTAGCGATATCCTGCGGATGCTCGCTCGTTCGCCGACCGATCTTCAGCCTGTGCTCGATGCCGTGGCAGAAAGTGCGGCGCGACTGTGTGGTTCCCGCGATGCGCTCATCTATCGCATCGATGGCGATGGCCTTCGGTTGGAAGCCCACTATGGGCGACTCCCATGGATGAACGAGAGTCTGCCTTGCAACCGCGGCTCGGTAACTGGCCGAGCCGTTGTCGACCGGCAAACGATCCACATCCATGATCTCGCGGCTGAGCCTAACGACGAGTTCCCGGTCGGCAAGGCTCTCCAGCAGCGCTTCGGGCAACGGACCGTGCTTGCAACGCCGTTGCTGCGTGAAGGTAATCCAATTGGGGCTATAGCAATTCGCCGCATTGAGGTCCGCCCTTTCTCTCACAGACAAATCAAGCTGCTTGAAACCTTCGCCGACCAGGCCGTCATCGCCATCGAGAACGTCCGGCTGTTTCAAGAACTCACCGAGGCGTTAGAGCAGCAAACAGCGACGAGCGAAATTTTGGGTGTGATTGCCAGCTCGCCGACGGATATCCAACCAGTATTGGACACCGTCGTTGAGAACGCGGCCAGGGTTTGCGGCGCCAATGACGCGGTCATTCGATTAGTCGAGGGGAACCTGTTACGAGCGGCGGCTCACTTCGGACCGGTGCCGGAGGTGGTCGAGGCTCGGCCTGTCAACCGGCAATCGCCAGCGGGTCGTGCGGTGGTGGACCGCACGGTCATACATATCCCTGACTGGAGCGCGATCGCGGCAAGCGAATATCCCGAGGTTCGTGAGTCGAGTTTACGAACCGGTATTGGCACTGCGCTGGCCGTGCCCCTGCTGCGGGAAGGCGTCGCAATCGGTGAGATCCATATTCGGCGACAAGAAGTCCGCCCCTTCTCAGAAAAGCAGATCACGTTGCTCAAAACCTTTGCCGATCAAGCAGTCATCGCGATTGAAAACGTTCGGTTGTTCAAGGAATTGCAGGAACGCAACCGTGATCTCACAGAAGCGCTTGAGCAGCAGACCGCGACGAGCGAAGTGCTCAAGGTGACCAGCCGCTCGACATTTGACCTCGATCCGGTTCTCGAAACCCTCATCGAGAACGCGACGAGATTGTGCGGTGCGAATTCCGGGTTTATTTTGCGAGTCGATGGGGAAGTGCTGCGCCCGGCTGTCGCTTACAACGTTCCGCCTGAATTCAAGGATTTCCTTGAGCAAAACCCAATTCGACCGGGGCGAGGAACCACCGTGGCGCGGGTCGCCCTTGAACAGCGTGTCATTCATATTCACGACATCCTCGCGGATCCTGAGTATCAACTGCCGGAAGCTCACACTTTGGGAGGCACCCGAACGACTGTCGGAGTCCCGATGCTCAGAGAGGGCACCCTCATTGGCGTGATTTTGATTCGAAGGACTGTGGTTCAGCCTTTCACAGAGAAACAAATCGAGCTAGTTACCACCTTTGCTGACCAAGCGGTGATCGCTATCGAGAATGTCCGCCTGTTCCAGGAACTACAGGTCCGCAACCGCGATCTCACCGAAGCGCTAGAGCAGCAAACCACAACGAGCGAGATCCTGCGCGTGATCGCCAGCTCGCCGACGGATATTCAACCTGTATTGGATGTGGTTGCCGAGAACGCGGCGCGCCTATGTGAGGCGTCAAACGCTCTGATCTATCGGGTCGTTGGTGACGGCCTCCAACTAGTGGCAAAGCATGGTCCTATACCTGCGCCAGCAGGACTTCTACCTATCAGTCGCGGTTTGCCCACTGGTCGAGCCGTGGCCTACCGGCAAACGATTCACGTTCATGACTTGGCGGCAGAGGTGACCGAGTTCTCAGAGTCTTCGGCTTTCCAACAGCTTACTTGCACTCGGACTATTCTTGCCACCCCGTTGCTGCGAGAAGGTGTTGCAATCGGAGTCGTCACGATTCGCCGCCAGGAGGTCCGTGCTTTCAGCGAAAAGCAGATCGCGCTTCTCAAGACTTTCGCCGATCAGGCAGTGATCGCAATTGAAAATGTTCGGCTGTTCCAAGAATTGCAGGCTCGCACCGGTGAGCTCGCCCGATCGGTCGAAGAACTCAAAGCATTGGGAGAAGTGGGTCAAGCGGTCAGTTCTACGCTGGAACTCCAAACAGTACTCAGCACCATCGTGGGCCACGCGGTCCAGCTTTCAGGAACTGACAGTGGAGTTATCTACGAGTACGACGAAGGCGGGCAAGAGTTTCATCTCAGGGCTAGCCACCGTATGGAAGAAGAACTGGTCGAGGCCATTCGGGCAGCGCCGATACGACAGGGAGAGGGCGCTACCGGGCGGGCGACAACCACCCGAACTCCTGTTCAAGTCATTAATCTATTGGAGGAGCGGGAACTCGGGGCCACGCGACTCCGGCCCATCGCCGCGCGGCTTGGGTATAGATCTGTTCTGGCGGTTCCACTTCTGCGCGAGGAGCGAATTCTGGGTGCGTTGACAGTCTGGCGGAAAGAAGCGGGCAGCTTCTCAACCGAGGTCGTGAATCTTCTTCAAACCTTCGCAACTCAATCAGCCCTCGCAATTCAAAACGCCCGGCTGTTTCGCGAGATCGAGGACAAGAGCCGTCAGATCGAGGCCGCCAACCGGCATAAGTCGGAGTTCCTCGCCAACATGTCCCATGAGCTGCGCACCCCGCTCAACGCCATCATCGGCTTCTCTGAAGTCTTGGGTGAGCGACTCTTCGGCGAGCTAAACGACAAGCAAGCCGAGTACACCGAGGATATACTTACATCCGGCCGCCATCTCTTATCCCTCATCAATGAGATTCTCGATCTGTCCAAGGTTGAAGCGGGCCGCATGGAGCTGGAAGTGGCCGCGTTCGATCTACCGTTGGCCATCGACAACGCGCGCACTTTTGTCCGCGAGCGTGCCACTAAGCACGGCATCACTCTCGACGTCGCCGTTGACGAGCGGCTTGGAGAATTCACGGGCGACGAACGCAAGATCAAGCAAACACTTCTCAATCTCCTTTCGAATGCGGTCAAGTTCACGCCGGAGGGAGGAAGGGTCGGAATCAACGCCAAGCGGACGGATGGCGCGGTGGAAATCTCAGTCGGCGATACCGGCATTGGCATCGCGCCGGAGGACCAGCCAAAGATCTTCGAGGAATTCCGACAGGTGGGCTCCGACTACGCGCACAAGAGCGAGGGGACGGGACTGGGGTTAACCCTGGCCAAAAAATTTGTCGAGCTGCACGGCGGGCGAATCTGGGTAGAGAGCGAAGTCGGCAAAGGCAGTAAGTTTAGCTTTACTCTGCCGATCAGATAAGAATATTTTCGCGCAGAGACGCAAAGGCGCCAAGGGTGAGGAAAATTGGAATATCGAAATCCGAAATTCGAAACAAACAAAGATGAAAGCACGAAATCCAAAACTCGAAGGTCGAAACAAATGCAATGATCGAACAGCACAAATTTCAAACGAGCCTAAGTCGATTCGAAGTTTTGGATTTTCCGAATTTGAGACGTTTCTTGGCGGCGTTTGTTTCGGATTTGGTGCTTCGGATTTAGGATTTGCAAGCTGCAGGGCAAAAGATGCCGACCACTAAGCGACCGTCATCAAAGCCGCGAAGCCCATCCCTCAAGGAAGCTAACGCTAAGCTTGTCCGCGAGAACAAGCAGCTAAGGCGGGAGCGCAACGAGGGCGCGGAGCAGCAGGCGGCGACGAGCGAGATCTTGCGCATGATCGCAAGATCGCCGGCCGATCTTCAGTCCGTCCTGGATGCGACTGCTGAGAATGCCGCGAAATTGTGCGACGCGTTGGATGCTGCGGTATGGCGCGTCGACGGCGATGTTTTACGTCTCGCCGCCCACTTTGGACCAATCCGAATGAAATTGGTTCGGGGCGAGGGTCAAGCCCTCACTCGGGGCACGCCACCAGGACGGGCGGTCGTTGATGGGCAGACGATCCATGTCCATGATATCGCACGTGAAGTCGATAAGGAGTACCCCGAAATCAAGGAGATACTGAAAAAGATTAACCAACGAACAACACTCGCAACTCCGCTTCTGCGCGAGGGCGTATCTGTCGGAGCAATCCTAATTCGTCGAACCGAAGTCCGTCCTTTCTCAGACAAGCAGATCAAACTGCTCGAAACCTTCGCCGATCAGGCAGTGATCGCCATCGAGAACGCGCGTTTGTTCCATGAACTGAGCGAGGCTTTGGAGCAGCAAACTGCCACGAGTGAAATCCTGGGCGTTATTGCCAGCTCGCCGACGGATATTCAGCCGGTTCTGGACGTAGTCGCGCAGAATGCGGCGCGACTATGCGAGGCGACCGATGCGGCAATATGGCGTGCTGACGGCGATAAGTTTTGGCTCGCGGCGTCGCATGGCTCGATCCCGATCCCCCGGCCCGAGGAAGCTAGATTGATGACGCGGAGTGGGAATATCAGCAGGGCAATGATCGACCGGGAGACCATCCACATCCATGATTTGTCTAGCCCCGAGGCGCGAGCCGAATTTCCGGCAGCCTGGGCTTACAGTCAAACCGTCGGTATCCGGACGGTTCTGGCTACACCGTTGCTTCGTGAAGGGGTTGCAATCGGAGCGATTCAGATTCGACGACTAGAGGTCCGTCCCTTCTCAGAAAAGCAGATCGCTCTCCTCAAGACTTTCGCCGACCAAGCTGTCATCGCCATTGAGAACGTGAGGCTGTTCCAAGAACTCAAGGAATCGTTGGAACAGCAAACGGCCACCAGTGAAATCCTGGGCGTCATTGCCAGCTCGCCGACGGATATTCAGCCGGTTCTTGACGTGGTTGCCGAAAATGCCGCACGGCTCTGCGACGCAAGCCACGCCGTTATTCACCGCGTTGATGGTGACCTCCTTCGGCGAGTCGCCGTTTTCGGAGGACTATCAAGAGGACCCGTTGGAGCAGAAGCCGCCATGGATCGTGGCAAGCTATCACACCGAGCCGTACTCGACCGACGAGTTATCCACGTCCATGACCTTGCTACAGATACCGAAAGCGAGTTTCCCGGCGACGTGGAGGTCGTCCAGCGTCTAGGCGTTCGGACGAATCTGGCCGTGCCGCTAATGCGCGAGGACATTGCCGTCGGTGTAATTATAATTCAGCGCACCGAAGTACGGCCCTTTACGGACAAACAGATCGCCCTTCTCAAAACGTTCGCGGATCAGGCTGTGATCGCCATCGAGAACGTGCGACTGTTCAAGGAGATCCAGGAGCGCAACGCGGAATTGCGCGAGGCTCTGGAGCATCAGACGGCGACGGCCGAGGTACTCGGCATCATCAGCCGTTCTCCGACCGACGTGCAGCCGGTGCTCGACGCCATCGTCGAGAGCGCCGTGCGGGTTTGTGGAGTTGATGATGTAATGCTGAGACTCCGGGAGGGGGAGAGTATGGTTGCCCGGGCTCATTTTGGCCCGATCGCCATACCTGCTGGGCGGGTCGCGATGAGCATTGATGGGCCATGGTTTCGCTGGATACGCGAGCATGGCACGCTCCACGTTTCCGATGCCCGTGCCGCGCAGAACGAGTTTCCCGGATTGGGTGTCGTCAGCGGGTTTCGCAGCTACTTGTCCACTCCTCTTCGTTTGCAGGAGGAATTCATTGGCGAGGTGGAAGCCCGACGCCTAGAGGTGCACCCCTTCACGCCCGCGCAGATCAGATTGCTCGAAACCTTCGCCGATCAAGCCGTGATTGCGATAGAGAATGTTCGTCTGTTCCAAGAACTCAAGGAATCCTTGGAGCAACAAACTGCGACCAGTGAGATTCTTGGCGTCATCGCCAGCTCGCCGACGGATATTCAGCCAGTGCTCGATGTGGTTGCCGAAAACGCGGCGCGGCTCTGTGACGCAATGGATGCGATAATTCACCGTCGTGAGGGCGATTTGGCGCGCGTCGTGGCGTCTTTCGGGTCGATCCCGTTGACGAAGCCTGCCGGACAAGGTTTCCGCCCGACTAGATCAGACCCGCCTGGACGGGCGATGCTGGACGGGAAGACGGTTCACGTCCATGACATCGTGGCAGAACTGGACACGGAGTTTCCGGAATCTAGAGCACACCAACAGATTAGCGGCTCTCGCACGATCCTGGTCACCCCGCTGCTTCGTGAGGGTGTATCCATCGGATCGATCATGATCCGCCGCGCCGCAGTCCGTCCTTTCACGGATAAACAGATCAAGCTTCTTGAGACGTTTGCGAGCCAAGCCGTCATCGCCATCGAGAACGTCCGGCTATTCAACGAGCTCGACACACGCAACCGCCAACTCACTGAGGCATTGGAACAACAGACGGCCACAAGCGAGATTCTGCGAGTGATCGCCAGCTCGCCGACCGATATCCAACCAGTGCTGGATGTAGTCGCGGAGAACGCTGCGCGACTTTGTGACTCAAGTGATGCACAGATTTGGCGGGTCGAAGGCGACATGGCGCGCAAGGCGGCCAGTTATGGAGTAACTTCTCCAGTTCTAGGGGTCGGTGAAGCCCGGCCGATCACTCGCGGCTCCTCTAGCGGACGTGCAATACTCGACCGGCAAACTATTATTTTTCACGATACGCAGACAGAACCGGGAGTGGATCAAGCTTTGATCGCGAACTCAGTACGAATGGGGATTCGGACGGCGCTTTCGGTTCCATTGCTACGCGAGGGCGTTTCAATTGGCGCTATCACGATTCGGCGTACTGAGTTACGGCCCTTTACCGAAGAACAGATCGCGCTGCTCAAGACCTTCGCCGATCAGGCGGTTATAGCGATTGAGAACGTCCGTCTGTTCCGAGAACTCACTGAAACACTAGAACGGCAGACTGCGACGAGTGAGATTTTGGGTGTCATCGCCAGCTCGCCGACTGATATCCAGCCTGTACTGGATGTTGTCGCGGAAAATGCCGCACGGTTGTGTGGTGCGGCCGACGCACTGATTTATCGCATTGACGATAATACGTATCGATTGGCAGCCTCGCACGGCTCAATCCCGGTTACGCGACGCGCTGAGGTTAGACCTCTCACCCGAGGTCGGCATCCAGCCAGAGCTATGATGGACCGAGCGACCATACACATTCATGACGTATCGAGTCCCGAGGCACAGGCCGAATTTCCCGAAAGCTGGGCTTTCGCCGAGCCTCTCGGTATTCGCACTGCCCTGGCTACACCTTTATTGCGTGAAGGGGTTTCAATCGGGGCGATTCTAATTCGCCGACTTGAGGTTCAACCGTTCACCGACAAACAGATCGCGCTTCTGAAAACCTTTGCTGACCAAGCTGTCATCGCCATCGAAAACGTACGGCTGTTTCATGAGATCGAAGCGCGCAATTCAGAATTGCGCGAGGCCCTGGAGTATCAGACGGCAACCGCCGAGGTGCTCGGCATCATCAGCCGCTCGCCCACGGACGTGCAGCCGGTCCTCGACGCCATTGTCGAGAGCGCCGCCCGGGTTTGTGGAATTGATGACGTGGTGCTGCGACTCCGCGAGGGGAACACTTTGGTCGTGCGCGCTCATATTGGTCCCATACCCATTGGCCGCGTTGAGTTCAGTATTGATAATCCACAGTATCGCTGGATTCGTGATCATGGCACGCTCCACGTTCCGGACGCCCGTGCGCAGAACGATTTTCCAATGCTGGGTTCTGTCGGCGGCTGGCGCACTCTCTTGGCAGTTCCGCTTCGGCAGCAAGGGGAACTCATGGGAGCACTGAACGCACGTCGCATGGAGGTGCGCTCCTTCACCCCGGCGCAGATTAAGCTGCTCGAGACGTTCGCCGATCAGGCGGTGATCGCCATCGAGAACGTGCGATTGTTCAAAGAACTCGAAGCGCGCAACCGTCAGCTCACAGAAGCGTTGGAGCAGCAGACCACCACGAGCGAGATCCTGCGGGTGATTGCCAGCTCACCGACTGACATCCAACCGGTGCTGGATGTAGTGGTGGAGAGTGCCGCACGGTTATGCAACGCAACCGACGCGCTAATTTGGCGCGTCGAAGGTGACATCATTAAACCAGTAGCAGCATATGGGACAATGCCAACTACAGCAATGCCGCTACCCTCACTCGTAGAATCCCCTCGGGCCGTGCCGTTATAGATCAGCAGACAATCCACGTCCATGATATGGAGGCAGAAATCGAGACCGAGTTCCCGGATGCCAAAGCCCGACGGCAGGTTACGGGCACTCGTACTCTGCTTGCCGCACCACTGCTGCGTGAGGGTCTTCCAATCGGGACAATTATGATTCGCCGCACAGAGGTCCGTCCCTTCACGGACAAGCAAATCGCCCTTCTTAATACCTTCGCCGACCAAGCCGTGATCGCCATCGAGAACGTGCGGTTGTTTAACGAACTCGATGCCCGCAACCGCGACCTCTCCGAGGCCTTGGAGCAGCAGACCGCGACGAGCGAGATTCTGCGCGTGATTGCTAGATCGCCGACGGATTTGCAGCCGGTGTTGGAGGCAGTAGCGGAGAGCGCCATGCGGCTGTGTGAGGGCCACGATGCGCTGATTGGTCAGGTCGATGGTGACATTCTTCATTTAAACGCCCACTCAACGGATCCCTCTCGGTGGCTCGATGTGCCCATCACCCGCGGCCGTATAGCTGGTCAGGCTATACTCGACCGGCGAACAGTCCACATTCATGATCTAGCTGCAGAGTCAGAAGACACCGTCCGAGCTGGCACCTCTAGAAGTCTCGGCTTCCGCACGGTGCTCGCAACGCCGCTGCTGCGCGAAGGCGCGGCGATCGGGAGCATCATGATCCGTAGAATGGAGGTCCGTCCGTTTACAGAAAAACAGATCGCGCTGCTAGAGACCTTTGCGAACCAAGCGGTCATCGCCATCGAGAACGTGCGGCTGTTCCAGGAACTGGAAGCGAGAACAAGAGACTTAGCGCGCTCAGTGGGAGAATTGAAAGCGCTGAGAGAAGTTGGTCAAGCAGTCAGTTCTACTCTCGATCTCCAGACCGTGCTCAGCACTATCGTTGGCCGGGCGGTCCAGCTTTCTGGAACTGATTGCGGCATCATCTACGAATATGATGAGCCGACGCAAGAGTTTCATCTTCGGGCAAGCTATCAAATGGAACAGGAGTTAGTCGACGCCTATCAGGCAACACCGCTCCGTCTCGGTCAAGGGGCCACCGGCAGAGCAGCCGAAACAAGAGAACCCACGCAAATCACCGACCTCCGTCAAGAGCAGGAGTTTGCCACCAGAGGGATGCGCCCCATCTTGTTCTGCCTTGGCTATCAATCACTCCTCGCTGTGCCGCTCCTTTTCGAGCAGAAAATCATGGGGGCTTTGACAATTTACCGGCGTCAGACCGGCAGCTTTGAGCCGGAGATTGTGAATCTTCTCCAAACCTTTGCGACGCAGTCGGTGTTGGCGATTCAAAACGCGCGGTTGTTCCGTGAGATTGAGGACAAGGGGCGGCAGCTCGAGGCTGCCAATCGCCACAAGTCCGAATTCCTAGCCAATGTGTCTCATGAGCTGCGCACACCGCTCAACGCTATTATCGGGTTTTCTGAAGTTTTGGGGGAGAGACTGTTCGGCGAGCTAAATGAAAAACAGGCGGAGTACACTGAGGACATCTTGTCGTCCGGACGCCATCTTCTCTCACTGATCAACGACATCCTCGATCTGTCGAAAATCGAGGCGGGGCGGATGGATTTGGAAGTGACGACCTTTTATCTGCCGGACGCGATCGAGAACGCGCTGTTGCTTGTGCGGGAGCGCGCTAGTCGTCACGGTATTAAGCTCGACCGTATCATCGACGACCATCTTGGCGACTTCACCGGCGATGAGCGCAAAGTGAAGCAAGTGTTGGTCAACCTGCTGTCCAACGCGGTGAAATTCACTCCGGAAGGGGGAAAGATTCAAGTCCGGGCCGGGTTGGATGACGGCTCTTTGAAGATTTCGGTCAGCGACACGGGGGTCGGGATTGCGCCAGAGGACCACGAAGCGATCTTTGAGGAATTTCGCCAGGTCGGAAGCAATTACGCGCA
>Ga0209814_10000934_pt1 | contig 10080 bp, 9 predicted proteins | sample SoiMetdeltSBSDD1_FD_187597 | JGI IMG/M metagenome (GOLD analysis project Ga0209814, IMG submission 187597) | Bulk soil microbial communities from a Populus tree surrounding site in Tennessee, USA - Soil MetaG P. deltoides SBSDD1 (SPAdes) (version 2) | ecosystem: Environmental > Terrestrial >... | reverse complement strand
GCCTTGGCGATCCCGAAGTCGGTCACGAGCACGTGGCCCGTGCTGTCGAGCAGGATGTTGTCGGGCTTCACGTCGCGGTGCACGATCCCGTGCAGATGCGCGTGGCCGAGCGCGTCCGCCACCTGCCGCGCGATGCGGGCGGCGTCGCGCAGAGAGAGGCGCTGGTGCTTCTCGAGCAATTGGCGAAGCGACGGCCCATCGAGGCAGCGCATGACGATGTAGAGGACTTCGTTCTTGTAGCCTCCGACCTTGTAAATCGGGACGATGTGCGGGTGCTCGAGACTCGCGCTGGTGCGAGCCTCACGCACGAACCGCTCGGCGAGCCCGGGCGAGGGCGTGAGTCCCAGGTCGAGCACCTTGACCGCGACGTCGTGGCCCAACGTCTGGTCCTGGACGCGGAACACGGCCGCGAACCCGCCTTCGCCCAAGACATCTCCCACAGTAAATTTTTTGCCGAGGGCTTTCTGGAGGCGGCGACGCAGCGTGGTGAGATCGAGCGACATGGCGGACGCGAAACCTAGGAACCTACGCCGCGTGGCGCTAGGGACGACCAGTCTCATCCTCGTGTGGCTGTTCGGCGTCTGGCCGCCCCCCGTGTGGTGGCGCGATCACTGGCCACGGGACACCGCGATGATGCGAGAACAGGCGGACTGCCGGTCACCGTCCGCCTGTCCCACCGTCCGTCCGACCGACCTTCAAAACATCTCGCCCGTCCTCCAGCGTATGGTGATCATCGCCGAGGATTCGCGATTTCGGTCGCACGTGGGGATCGACCCCGCCGAGATCGCGGACGCGCTCGGCCTGGACGGCGCCCACGGGTTCTGGTCCGCCACCCGGGCGGCGTGGCGGCACCGCGACCGGCTGCGGGGCGCCAGCACCATCACCCAGCAGCTCGCGAAGAATCTGTATCTCTCGTCATCGCGGAATCCGATCCGTAAGCTCAAGGAGGCGGCCACCGCAGTCGGGCTCGAGCTCGCCTTGTCCAAGGACCGGATCCTGGAGCTCTATCTGAATGTGGCGGAGTGGGGACCCGGGATTTGGGGGATCGACGCGGCGAGTCGCGCGTACTTCGGCGTTCCGGCCTCCCGCCTCAGCCAGGAGCAGGCAGCCGAGCTGGCCGCCACGCTGCCGCATCCGCGCACGTCGAACCCGACGTTCCGTCCGGACCGCATGCTGGCGCGCCGCAACCTGATCCTCGCGAGGTACCGCGGGGTGGACGTCTACATCCCACCGGAAGAGGAAGGCGATACGATCCCGGTGCCGAGCGTCATCCTGACACCAGTGGACTCCCTCCAGGTGGAAGAACTCGCGCCGGTGGACAGCACACAGGACAGTCTGACGGCTAGACGCACAGACACAACAGACGCACAGGAGGGGAGAACAGAAGACAGTGTTCGGGACAGCTTGCCCTGATCACCGTTTTCTGTTCACCGCTGTGCGTCTAGTAGTGCAGGTCCCCGCTTCAGTCAACAAGTCGCAAAGGCATAACGAGCGCCATATAGCTCGCCGGATCATCCCATCCCACCGGCTCCACCGTGGCTGCGCGCTCGGGGGCCTTGAAGGTGAGCCGCACCTCGTCGGTGGGCATGTACTTGAGGATCTCGAGCAGGTACATCGCATTGAACCCGATTTCGAGGGGCTCGCCTTCGTACGTGACCGCGAGCTCGTCCTGCGCTTCGCCCAGGTCGGGGGTCTGGACCGAGAACTTGATAGCGCCGCCGGAGAAGGCGAGCCGGATCCGGTGCGTCTGATCGCTCGCCACAACGCTCATGCGCCGCAAGGCCGCCGCCATCGCCGCCTTGTCCGCCGTCGCGACCTTGTCGTTCTCGCGCGGGATCACCTGCTCGTAGTTCGGGTACGGCCCCTCGATCAAACGGGAGAACACGAGCGTCCCACCCGCGCGGAAGCCGATGTGGTTGTCGCTGCGCGCGATCTCGAGCGCGTCGTCGGCCGCGAACAGGCGGCGGATTTGCTCGAGCGCCTTAGGTGGGACGATCAGATCGGCGGTCGAGCCGCCTTTCGCCGGGACGTCCATCTTGGCGAGCCGGTGCCCGTTGGTCGCCACCATGCGCATGTGGTCGGGCCGGAGTTCCCACAGCACGCCGTTCAGGATCGGACGGCTCTCCTCGGTCGATGCCGCGAAGGCGACGTGCCCGACGAGCTTGTGTACCACGCCCGCCGCCGCGTTCCACGCTCCGTCGAACTTCACCGCGGGGAAGGACGGAAACTCCTCGCGTGGCAAGCCGAGCAGCTTGAACTTCGAGCGGCCGCATTCGATCGCGACGCGCGACTCCCCCGCGGCCGTGAACCGCACGGGCCCCGAGGGCAGCTCCCGCGCGATGTCCACGAGCTTTTTGGCCGGCAGCGTCACGGCGCCCTCGGCGTCCACTTCCGCCGGCACGGTGGTCGTCACCGCGATGTCCAAATCCGTGCCGGACAACCGGAGGCCTTGCTTCGTCACCTCGACCAGGACGTTGGCGAGCACCGGTAGGGTCGTCTTGGCGGGAATCGCGGCCGCGACTCCGCTCAGTCCTTCCTGCAGCTGCTCTCGCGTGATCGTGAACTTCATCCGTCTCGTCGCCCTTTTCCCAAATTTTGTGGAGTAAGACTCTACTACTCTACTAGGATAGAACTACTAGTAGTAGTAGTAGAGGGTGGGGACATGTGGGTGGTCGGCCTAACCTGATGCCCCGCGAAGCACTCGCGTCCCGCTGTCGTCCGACCTGGCTGTTGGGACTGTTGGTATCCCCGGCCTTCCCCACATCTCCGCGCGGTTCCCACACCCGCCCACACGACTCGTTCCCAGATGTTGGCTACAGTGCGGACAACTCCTGGCGCGCCATTTCGACGCGTTCCTTGAACGTCCGGTCCCGCATCATCTGCCGCTCCACCTTGTCGACCGAGTGGATCACGGTCGAGTGGTCCCGCCCCCCGAACGCCTGCCCGATCTCCACCAGCTGCATGCTCAGCATGTTGCGGGCGAGATACATCGCCACCTGCCGCGGGATCGTCAGGGTCTTGGTGCGGGCCTTGGAGCGCAAGCCTTCGGGGGTCACGCCCCAGCGGCGTGCCACGACCTCTTGGACGCGATCGATGCTGGGCGTCGGCTGCGCGCCGTAGCTCGACGCGTCTTCCCCCTGGCGAATCTTGTCCGACAGCGCTTCGCGTGCGAGCTCGATGGTGACCTCGCGGTTCTTGAGCGAGGCGAAGAGGAGCAGCTTGATGATACAGCCCTCGAGCTCCCGCACGCTCGAGCGGACGTGCTCCGCGATGAACCGCAGCACGTCGTCCGGAATGGTGAGCTCGAGATGATCCTGCTCCGCCTTCTTTCGCAGGATCGCGATGCGGTGTTCCAGATCCGGGTGCCCGATGTCGGCCACCAGACCCCATTCGAAGCGGGAGATCAACCGATCCTCGAGCCCTGGGATCTCTTTCGGCGGCCGATCCGATGTGAGCACGATCTGCTTGTGCCCCTCGAACAGCGCGTTGAACGTGTGGAAGAACTCTTCCTGCGTCATCTCCTTGCCTTCCAGGAAATGCACGTCGTCCACCAGGAAGAGGTCCACGTCGTTGCGGTACCGGCGCCGGAACTCCGACATCGTGCGCGCGTGAATCGATTCGATGACTTCGTTGATGAACTGCTCGGCGCCGAAGTAGTGCACCCGCGTGCCCGGGTATTTGGTTAGCACGGCATGGGCGACCGCCTGCATCAAGTGCGTCTTGCCGAGTCCCGTGGCGCCGTAGATGAAGAGCGGATTGTACGTCTTGCCGGGTGCCTCAGCGACCGCGTGCGCGGCCGCCGCGGCGAGTTCGTTCGACTTCCCGATCACGAACGTCTGGAACGTATACCGCTCGTTGAGCGGCGTGGTCGGGACACCGGTCTTGTCGACAGTCGCCGGTTCGCGGGGCGCCACGAAGAAATCCATCTGGGGCCGCTGCTGGCGATCCTCCTGGACCCGGAACACGACCGCCGTCGGCCGCCCGAACACGCGCTCGGCGGCGCGCGCCAGGACGGTGGCGTGCTTCGACTCGTTCCACTCCACGGCGAATTGATCGGGGGCACCGACGATCAGACGACCATCGTCCAACGCGATCGGCACCGCGGGCTCGAGCCACGTCCGCACCGTAGCGTCGGGAAGTTCGCGCCGCGCCTCGTCGAGGAGTCGCTTCCAAGCTTCTTTAGTAGACTGCTCCATCCGCGAATGACTATGAGGTGGGACGTCCAGCAAGGGCGGCCCGAAAGTACGGTCGGCCTGTGGAAAAGTCAACCTTGACCGCCGCGCCGACGAACGTGTACGTTTCCCGTCCTCCCGAGAGGAATGTATGGGTCCGACGTATCGCCCGCGCAATCGGCGGCGCATCAACAAGCACGGATTTCGCGCGCGCATGAAAGATGTGTGGGGTCGCGCCGTCCTGTCCCGCCGGCGGAAGAAGGGGCGCAAGCGCCTCACCGTACGCCTGCCGTCCAAACACCGGAGTCACTAACGGGAGAGCGGTTCCCGCGGCGCGTGCGCCTCGCGCGCGGTCCGGAGCTCGCTGCGTGCTGGGAACAGGGTCGCCGCTTGCGCACCCCGCATCTCGACCTGGCGTGGCGCCCGAGTCCGCTGGACCACCCGCGGATGGCGATCGTGGTGCCGCGCTTTCAGTTCACCGCGGTGGCCCGCAACCGCTTGCGCCGACGCTTGAAAGAGATTCTCAGACGCTACCCCGTCGCCTCGCTCCCCATCGTCGATCTCGTCGTGCGCGCGAAACGCACCGCGTACGCCGCGCCGTTCGCCCAGCTGCGCTCCGACTTGACGGCGGGCGTGACGCGCATCACATGAATCTCCGACACTGGCCGCGGCGTACCGTGATGGCGCTCATTCGCGTCTACCAGGTGACGCTGGCGCATCTGGTGTTCACGCAGTGTCGCTTCGTGCCGTCGTGCTCGCGCTACACCTACGAAGCGGTGGAGCGCTACGGCGCGGTGAGGGGCGTTTGGCTTGGCATCAGACGCATCCTCCGCTGCCACCCGCTGCACCCGGGCGGCTACGACCCGGTGCCGTAACTAGAACTAGACGTCGAGACGGCTAGACGGCTAGACGGCTAGCGGTCGACACGTCCAGTGGAGAGGTCAAGTGGAACGACGCGTTATTCTAGCCGTGCTCCTGATGCTCATCGTAGCCGTCTTGCCGAGCATCCTGTTTCCGCCGAAGAAAACGGCGGACCGGCGGACCGGCGGTCGGCCGGACAGCACGGCTGGTACCGCGGCAGCGGCCCCGGAGTCAGCTGCAACGCCGGCGCAGCCGTCTCCCGGTGCGCCCGTCCGCCCCTCCGCCAGCATCCCCGCCGAGACGGTTTGGGTGACCTCTCCCCTGTATCGACTCGGCTTCACGACGCGTGGCGGCGCGCTGGTGCGCGCCGAGCTGCTGAACTACCGCTCGTTCGCCAAAGCGGATTCGGGACGACCCGTCCAGCTGGTTCGGGACGGGGTGCCGCTGCTGGCCTATCGGCGCACGGGGGGAAGCGGTGACACCACGCTCATGTCCGACTGGAGCCTGACGCCCAGCGCAACACGGGTGCAGGTAGGGTCGGAGGGTGCGACCCTCACCTTTACGGGCGCGAGAGATGGCGCGCGGTTCGCACTCGAATACCGCTTCTTGCCGGCCGAGTACCGCTTCGTCGTGCGTGGCCGGATGGAGGGATTCGGTCCCGCCGGCGCCACGCTGCTGCTCGGGCTGGGAGACGGGTTGCGCTCGGTCGAGGCCGACTCGATGGACGATTTCCGGCACTACGCCGTCGTCACCAAGGCGACGAAGACGCAGCGCACGGACTTCGGATCTGTCAAGCCGGCAGAGCGCAAGATCCTGGACGGGCCGTTCGAATGGGCCGGTATCAAGTCGAAATACTTCTTCACCGCCGCGCTCGCCGTGGAGGAGAACCAGCCGCGGTTCGGCGCGACGATCGTGGAGGGTGGCCTGCGCACAGTGTCGGCCTCATCGCTGTTCGGCCGCTCGGCGGTGGCGACGCGGGCCGCGGTCGCCCTGACGCTCCCGGTGCCCCCCGCTGGCGCGTTCGATTACCAGGTGTATGTGGGGCCTCTCGAGTATCGGCGTCTGTCGCAGCTCGGTCACGACCTGGACGACGCCAATCCCTACGGCGGGTTCCTGCAGCCCATCATCCAGCCCGTGTCGGTGCTGGTCGTGAACATCCTGATCTGGATGCACGACCAGCTCAGCCTCGCCTACGGATGGGTGCTCATCATCTTCGGCGTCCTGGTCCGGTTGCTCCTGTGGCCGCTCAATCAGCGCGCCATGGAGTCCAGCATCCGGATGCAGGCAGTCGCGCCCCTCTTGAAACAGATCCAGGACCGCTACAAGAACGAGCCCGAACGGCTGCAGCGCGAGATGATGAAGCTCTACAAAGAGCACAACGTCAACCCGTTCGGCGGCTGCCTCCCGATGCTCTTGCCGATGCCGGTGCTGTTCGCCCTGTTCTTCGTGTTCGCGAACACCATCGAGTTTCGCGGGGTGGCGTTCCTGTGGCTGCCCGACCTGTCGCGCCCCGACCCGTATTACATCATCCCGATCGTGATGGGGCTCTCGATGTTCGTTCTGTCAAAGGTCGGGCAAATTGGGATGCCGCCCAACCCGCAGACGAAAATGATGCTGTACTTCATGCCGGCGTTCTTGACGCTGCTGTTCCTGAACTTCGCGTCCGGGCTCAACCTGTACTACGCCGTGAGCAACATCTTCAGCATCCCGCAACAGTATCTGATCGCGCGGCGACGCCTGCGGGACCAGGGGAAGAAAACCTAGCCGGGAGGCGGGAAGCCGGAGGCGGGATGCGTGCTGTCTGATCCGATCGTCGCCCTCGCCACGCCCCCGGGCCGTTCCGCCGTCGCCTTGATCCGCCTGTCGGGACGCGGGGCCTTCGATGTGGCCGCGCGCGCCCTGCACCCGTTTCACCCCGACCCCCCACGCACCGTCCGTCGCGTCCGCGTCGTGCATCCCGCGACCGGCGCGCCGGTGGACGATGCGCTCGCCGCCTGCTTCCGAGGGCCCCGCTCCTATACCGGAGAGGACCTGGTCGAGCTCTCGACCCACGGCGGGCTGCTGGTGCCCGCGGCTGCGGTCGCGGCGTTGGTGGCCGCGGGAGCGCGGCCGGCCCGACCGGGAGAGTTCACACGCCGGGCGGTACTGAACGGCAAGCTCGACCTGCTGCAGGCCGAGGCGACCGCCGACCTGATCGACGCCGATTCGCCCGCGCAAGCGCGGCGGGCGCTGCACCAGCTCGACCGTGCCTTGTCGACGCGGCTCGACGAGCTCCGCACGGAGCTGCTCGAGCTCGAGGCGCTGATCGCCTACGAGATCGACTTTCCCGACGAGGACGAGGGCCCCGTGGCGCCGGAGCGCGTCGTGCAGGCATGGCGGGCGGCCCACGACCGGATCGCCCGGCTGCTCGACACGGCACCGGAGGGAGAGCGGTTGCGGGAGGGCGCGCTGCTCGTGATCGCCGGGCGCCCCAACGCGGGTAAGTCCTCGCTCTTCAACGCGTTACTCGGCACGGAGCGCGCGATCGTGACGGAGATCCCTGGCACCACGCGGGACGCGGTCGAGGCCCACACGGTGCTCGAGGGCTTTCCGTTTCGACTCGTGGACACCGCAGGGCTGCGAGACTCGGACGACCGGATCGAGCGGCTGGGCATCGAGGTGAGCCGAAAGTATCTCGCGGCGGCGGATCTGGTGCTCTTCTGCGAGGACAATCGGGAAAGGGGAAAGGGGAAACGGGAAAGGGACGCGCGCGATGAGTTTCTGGCGCAGGTGAGTGCTCCAGTTGTCTTCGTGCGTACGAAATCCGATCTGGAGGCACCGTCGGACGGTCCGACGGTCCAACCGTCCGTCGCCGTCTCGGCAGTCACGGGGGAGGGCCTTGCCGACTTGAAGCGCCGGCTCGCGGAGGTCGCGTTCGGCCGCCTGCTCGCGCTGGGCGACGTGGAGCCGGTCGTGACGCGGGCCCGCCACCGTGGCGCCTTGGAGCGCGCCCTCGCCGAAGTCGACGCGTTTCACGCCGCCCGGGGAAGCGGAGTGGACGCGGCCGCCGCGGCCACGCATCTCCGCGCCGCGGTGGGGGCGCTGGACGACCTGATCGGCGTGGTGACGCCGGACGACGTCCTGGATCGGGTGTTCGCGACCTTTTGCGTCGGGAAGTGACTCTCCCTGATCTTGACGCAGTCCTGACAATTGCAGCGACGGCATGTGCGAGCCCTGCTTGCTGACCCCGCGAATCGGCGCCATGTTTTCGGTCCCCCTCGCCCTGAGGCGCCCCGTGTCATTCGTCAGGTCAGTGTCCCGATGTGCCACCGTGGGACTGGTGGCAGCAGCCGCGTGTTCGTACGACGCGCGCGTCTCCCCCGAGCCGGCAGCGGCTCGGGCTCCCCAGTTCGCCGCCGTTGCCCATGGCGGCGCGGCGACAAACAACCGTCACATCGTCTCGTTCAGCGGCTCGGTACCGACCGATTTCACCGCGCAGGTCGCGGCCCTGGGCGGTAAGGTGCTCTGGGTGTCGTCGGGCAGTGGTCTCGCCGCGGTGAGCGGCCTCCAGGGATCCGCCGCCACGACGCTCGCCGGGAAGCGGGGCATTCAGGCGGTGGTCGCCGACGCATTGATTCCGCTCGACGTGCCCCTGGTGGCCACGGATGCGACGGCGGACGCCGGCGGCGTCCAAAGCAACGCTAATCCCGCGGCCGCGGTGCGCTACCCTCGTCAGTGGAACATGCGCGCGGTGCAGGCCGACGTCGCATGGGCGCACGGATTCCTCGGCTCCTCCAACGTGTCGATCTTCATGCTCGACTCAGGGATCGACCCGCACCACGCGGACACTGAGGGCCGGGTGGATGCGACGCGCTCGGTGGATTTGTTGGGGACGTTCGACGCCACACTGCCGGACGGCACCACGGTGCCCTTCACCGAGGCCGATACCGTCCAGAAGTATTTCCCCGGCAAAGAGGTCTACACCGATTTGTTCTTCCACGGCACCCACACAGGCGCGACGGTGAGCAGCAACGCGGTGCGCGCGGCGGGCATCACGTCGATGACGACACTCGTGGCCGTGAAAGTCTGCGGCTACATCAACGACTGCCCCTTCAGCTCGATTCTCAACGGCGTGATCTACGCCGCCAACGGGGGGGCAGATGTGGTGAACATGAGTCTGGGGGGCGCGTTCACCAAGGCGGGCAACGGGCGGTTCGTGGGGCTGCTCGACAAGGTCTTCAATTTCGCCCGCAGCAAGGGAGTCACGGTCGTGGTCTCCGCGGGGAACTCGGCGGCCGACCTGGACCATGACGGCAACACATACTGGACCTTCTGCAACACGCCTTCGGTGATCTGCGTCGCGGCCACCGGCCCGACCTCCGACGCGAACGCAGTGACCCGGAACGGTCCCTGGACCGACGTCGATGCACCTTCCTACTTCACGAACTTTGGGCGCTCCGCCATCAACGTGGCCGCACCGGGCGGCAACAGCTCCTTCGGGCCGCCACTCCCCGCGCCGGCCGGCAGAAATGTGTTCGTGTGGGCGGCGTGCAGCCAGACGAGCCTGATCGTCGGCTGCTTCTCGTCACCCTTCTTTATCCTGGGCGCCCAGGGTACCAGCATGGCCGCCCCGCACGTGACGGGCACCGCCGCGCTGCTCGTGTCGATCGTCGGACGGAATCCGAGTCAGATCAAGGCGCGCATTCAGCAGTCCGCTGACAACGTGGCGGGCAACGGCACGACCCCGTTCTACGGCAAGGGGCGTCTCAATGTGGCGCGCGCCGTTGGTGCCATCCCGTGACAGATTAGCCTAGATTGGGAATCTCAGAGGGCGGCGGCCGCTCGCGCGAGGACCGCCGCCCTGACGTTTTTGAGACGCCCAAGGAGGAAAGGCTGATGGACGCTCCAGCAGGCGCGCTTCCCGCGATGCGCTCGCCCGACCGCTGGCTGGCGGGCCTGCGGATCGCCGTGGGCGTGTGGTTCGCGAAGGCCATCTTCACCAAGCTGAGCGTCACGCTCGCCTGGGGCTTCCTGCCCGTGCCCACGGCGTCCGATCGCTGGCAGCACC
>Ga0209814_10000933_pt1 | contig 10084 bp, 8 predicted proteins | sample SoiMetdeltSBSDD1_FD_187597 | JGI IMG/M metagenome (GOLD analysis project Ga0209814, IMG submission 187597) | Bulk soil microbial communities from a Populus tree surrounding site in Tennessee, USA - Soil MetaG P. deltoides SBSDD1 (SPAdes) (version 2) | ecosystem: Environmental > Terrestrial >... | reverse complement strand
CTACTAGTTATGATACTTCAATCTAATTATTTGATAAGGAAATGAATTATCTTCGTAAAAATGGATTTAAGGTACTAACACTTACCGATTTAGGTTACAATGATAAGGAAAATTATTTTTACATTAATAAGTTGGTATTGTTAAGAAAACTTATTAATAAAGATAGTATATACTCCGTAAATGCAGTACTTTACGGCTCTCAAAATAGGCGAAAAAAGAGTTAGAGCAGCTCAAGATATTTTAAATAAATATACGGGGAATATTGCTATGCCCGCTTTAGCATTGAAGGACAATAACAATAACAACTGGGATCCCGTCGGAGAAGAAAATTATTTCACTGCAGTAAAGGATCAGAATGGTTACTTGATTGCAATATGCGATAAAAATGGAATTGCAAAAACTGTAGCACAATGGTTTATCGAAGTTAGAAAAGATGAAATTATTAATAAAATAATTCAAAATGAAAACATTCCCGAGTATAACGGCAAAGTGATACTCCCAATTTAACACTTAAGTAGATTTATTATTTAGTGATCTTAGTTGAAAAGAAAATATGAACAATCCATAGAGATTAAAGGTCATCTAATTGATTCAATGATCCTGACAAGAATTTTTGACAAGGTTATGGACTTGAAAGGAGATTTTAATGTCCTTGAATTTCATGTAGGAAAAAAGAAGGATGAATTGAGTTATGCAAGATTATTGATATCAGGAAAAAATAAAAAACATCTTGACCAATTATTAGAATCAGTCTTTATTGAAGGTGCGCAACCAACAAAAATTGAGGGAGTTATTCTAAAGCCTGCTCCAAGTGACATGGTAATGCCAAGAGATTTTTACAGTACAACTAACAATACTACGCAAATTTTTTTCAAAAATGAATGGATCGATGTTGAAAATATGATGATGGATAAGTGTATTGTAGTCGACGTAAGAAATAAGAGGGCAGCATGTAGGAAAATTAGGGATATTCGTAGTGGAGAAATGATAGTAACGGGTGAAAATGGAGTTAGAATATTACCTGAAGAACGTCCAAGAGAGGGTGTAGATATTTTTCAATTTATGAGTAGTACAAGTTCCAGTGAAAGACCTACTCAACAAATTGCAAGAAAAATAGCAATGGATATTTACAATACCAAGAATAGTGGCGGGAAAATAATTGTCACAGCAGGACCAGTAGTTGTTCATTCTGGTGCTGCAGATTCGCTAGCCAAAATGATTAGAATGGGATACATAGATGGATTACTTACTGGTAACGCACTAGCTGTCCATGACATAGAAAATTCATTATTTAGTACATCCCTAGGTATGAATGTAAAAAATGGAACATTAGCGATTCGTGGTCATAGAAATCACATGCAGGCTATAAATGAAGTTTTTAGAGCTGGGTCCATAGAGGAAATGGTAAAGAAGAATATTCTAAAATCTGGAATCATGTATGAGTGTATTAAAAATAACGTACAGTACGCACTTTGTGGATCTATTAGAGACGATGGACCGATTCCAGGAGTAATTACTGATATTATAGAGGCCCAAGATAAATACAGAGCAATATTAGGAGATACAAAAATGGTTCTCATGCTTTCAACCATGTTGCATTCAATTGCTGTAGGCAATATGATCCCTGCAAGAGTAAAGGTAGTTGCTGTAGATATTAGCCAAGCCGTTGTCACAAAACTGCTAGACAGAGGAACAACACAGGCGATAGGTGTTGTGAGCGACATTGGAGCATTTCTTCCAATGGTATTGCATCACTTAGAACAAATATCCAAGAAATAATTATATCAATTAATACAATCTAAACAATTAATATTATCGTCATTCAATTGACAGCAAAACCCTATTTATCAGGATTATGTAATTTGTTATTTATTATGCGCATTGCGATTTTTGGATCTGCGCGCCCATTGGTAAACTTCATCACTTTTCCTAGTAAAAAATTAATTGCCTCACTATTCGTTTTTGCATCTTCAACAGCAGATTTTTCTTTATCAAATACTGACTGAACAGCATCCATGAGAGTTTTTTCATCAGCTATTTTGTAAGAATTTGTATTATTCATAACTTCTGATGGTAACATTCCACTCTCAAATATTTTGACTAAAATATCCTTTGCTGTAATTCTACTAATTTTATTACCTTCAATCAGTTTCACCAATTCTGCGATATGTTCCGGTTTCACTTTCAAGTTTTTCAAGTAGTCGGTACTCTCACTATCATCTTCAATCAAACTTTTAAAGTCAGTAATTAGAAAGTTCGCTATTTCTGTTGGCGAAAAGTGTACCTTCAAAGTAGCCTCAAAGAAATCTGCCAATTTCTTATCATTTATGAGAATATTAGATGTGTGTTCTGAGAGCTTATATTTTGATACAAAGCACTCAAATCTTTGGTTTGGTAGATCTGGCATTCGTTTTTTTAGATTAGAAACAAAATCATTACCTAAGACGATTATTGGAATATCGGGTTCTGGAAAATATCGATAATCGTGTTCTTCTTCCTTACTTCTTGACTTAAACGTGATTTTTTTCCGATCATCCCAATGTCGCGTTTCAAGTTCTATTTTGAGATTCCTACTATACAGGCTGGATTGTCTGGCAATTTCATAGTTGATGGCTTTTTCAACTTCCCTGAAGGAGTTAATATTCTTGATTTCAACCTTGTTACCACCTTCCATGGACACATTTACGTCACACCTCACTGATCCCTCCAGTAAAGTATCGCAAACGTCAATATGTTCAAGAGTTAGTGATAGTTTATTTAGAAACTGTCTGACCTCCTTTGGAGATGTGAAGTCTGGTTCTGTAACTATTTCAATTAAAGCAACACCGGCCCTATTGTAATCTAGCAAAACAGAATTCCTAACATTCATGCTACCTTCAGAATATGCTATTCTACCGGGGTCTTCCTCCAATTGAATTCTACTAATTCTAATCTGTTTTGCATCATCCAATTCGTATATGCCGTCTACTCCTATGCTAGAATAACCATATACATTATACTGGGTAATCTGAAAGTTTTTTGGCAAGTCAGGATAAAAATAATTCTTGCGGTAAAACATGATCTTGTCTGGAACTTTACACCCCAAAGCGAGTGATGTCATTGCTGAATATTCTATCGCCTTTTGATTGATAACTGGTAATGAACCTGGAAGTCCGCAGCATATTTCACAAATGTTAGTATTGGGTCCAAGTTCTCGATAGTTGCCACGACATGAACAAAATAATTTACTATTGAGAGCAGTTATTTGAGCATGAATCTCTAAACCAATCATTACCAAGCTCATATCGCATTTGTCCTCCTTTGGATATTGATAGAATTCTCAAGATCATATGATGCATCGATTAGCTTTTGTTCTTCAAATGGCGCTGCCATAATTTGCAGTCCGATGGGAAGACCGTTACTAAATCCAACAGGTAGTGATATTGCAGGAATGCCTGCAAGATTTGCTATGACAGTATTTATGTCAACCAAGTACATCTTAATTGGATCATCTATTTTTTCGCCAAACTTAAACGGAGGTATTGGCATCGTTGGTCCAATTAACAGGTCATATTTTTTGAATAAGGTAAGCAATTCTAATCTTAATAGTGAGCGTAGTCTCCTTGCCTTGAGATAATATTTGCTATAGTATCCTGAAGAAAGAACATACGATCCAATTAATATTCTCCTTTTTACCTCTTCGCCAAAGTTTTCTCTAACCTTACTAAAATAAGTATCCCATTTATACTCCTCTACCGGAAGATCAAACCCATATCGAATATTATCATATCTTGCAAGATTACTACTTGCTTCAGCGCTCGCAAGAGTATAGTAAGAGGGTAATGCATAATGTAGGTTTTTTATCGAAATTTCATCACATGTGCATCCGATCTCTTTGAATTTTTCTGATGCGGAATAAATTGTTCTCGAAACTTCATGATCACTGCCAGTAATCAACTCCTTTATTATTGCGACATTCAATTTACCTAACTTATTATTAAGAGTGATAGGAGAGGACGGAATACTTGTATTATCCATTTCATCCTTTCCCGAAATAATGTTTACCATCATTACCAAGTCCCTAACCGATCTGCATATAGGACCAATTTGTTCCAGGCTATTTGCATAGGAAATTAGACCGTATCTGCTTACCCTGCCATAAGTAGGCTTAAGTCCCACGACGGAACAGAAGCTAGCAGGACATCTTATTGAACCTCCAGTGTCTGATCCAAGAGAAACAGTACACTCTCTAGCAGCAACTGCGGCACCGCTTCCACCTGATGAACCTCCGGGAACATAATCCAGATTCCATGGATTATGAGTTGGTTGATATCTACTATATTCAGTTGTTGAACCCATCCCAAATTCATCCAGGTTCAATTTTCCCAATATTATTGCTCCATTTTTCTTCAGGTGCTTTATTACAGTGGCGTCATATGATGGAACATAGTCTTCCAGTATTTTTGAGGCGCATGTAGTTCTGATATTTTTTGTGGAAATGTTATCCTTTATTCCAACTGTTATTCCCGCTAATTCACCTGTGTCTTCTTTTTCTTTAATTTTCCTGTCTATTTTCTTCGCAGCAGATAAAGCTCCCTCAGAATCCAATGTGATGAATGAATGTAATTTTGATTCCACATCTTCTATTCTTTTAAGGATAGAATTAACATACTCTTCTGCAGAAAATAATCCTCCATTTATGCCCGCAACAACTTCATAGGCTAGTAGGTCATGTAGGTTTGACATTCTATTTCATCTTTGGACCTCTTAAGAAACCGTCTTCTGTAATGTTCTTGCTAATTTGTTTTCCGCCAGACATTCTGACCACATCATCTCTGAGCTCTTCAATTTTCATTTCCTGTAAGTCTAAAATAACAGAATCATCAGATGCAAGTTCCTCAAGAATATCAATGTATTCAATTGTCTTGTCTAATTGTTTAGGAAATTTTCGAGATTCATTTTCATTAAGATTAATTTTAGATATTTGAGCGAGATACTCTAATTCTTCTTTTGAAATCATAATATTGTCATCTTTTCATAGATTTATTATTTGTTAAGGCGATAATCTATCTATATCCCTAGGAAACAATACAACATCTCTAATATTGTCAACACCACACATACTCATCATTAACCGTTCAAGCCCCAAACCGAACCCTGCATGAGGCGGCATACCATAGTCAAAAACTTTCAAATGGAAATCAAATGCATCAGTGCTTAGGCCTTGTTTTTTCATTCTTTCAGTCAACTCATTCTTATCGTGAATTCTTGTACTTCCAGAAGATAATTCTAGCGTATCATACATCAAATCAAAGGATTCGCACTCAGTTCCAGTAGATTTTGGTTTAACATAGAATGGCTTTATTGAAGTGGGCCAATCAACAATAAAGTAAAAATTCTTCATTTCTTCATCATTGAGGTTTCGCAATTTTTGTTGCGAAATGTCATCACCCCATTCAATAGATTCTCCGGCATCTTGCAACTTTTCTATCAGATCCGAATATCTATATCTACGAAATTGAAATGATATATCGGGAATTTCTATTTTAAGATACTCAAGCTGTGATTTGTTTTTATTCTTAACTTCATCACACAAAAAATGTATCATCCTTTCTAGAATTTTCATTATATCATTATAATCAGCATATGCTTTTTCTATATCTATTGAAGTTGCTTCTGACAAATGTCTGTTTGTTCGTGAAGGCTCTGCTCTAAAAATGGGACCTATTTCAAATACATTTTCAAATGCCATCGTCAGCTGTTCTTTATAAAGCTGAGGGCTTTGAGTCAGAAATGCTTCTCTATCGTAATAAAAAATAGGAAAGAGTGTAGCACCACCTTCAGTCGCTGTGGCAATTATTTTAGGTGTATTAACTTCAATGAAGCCTTCTTCTCCAAGAAATTTCCTGCAGGAGTTTAATACGGTGTACCTTATGCTAAAAATCGATTGAAGATAAGGCCTACGAAGATCAATCGCTCTTAGATCCAATCTAGTATCAATTCCAACTCCTTTTCTACTTTGAATAACGATAGGAGAATTTTTGTTGGCGAAAGAGAGAATTTTGAAATCAATTGGGATTATTTCAATTCCGTTCGGAGCTTTCGGTTGACTTTTAACTTTACCCTTTATCGCAATCGAAGCATGTTCTCTGACCTTTGGTATTTCAGATGAGAGTGAATCGGGAAATTCATTTTTCTTTAAAATAACCTGAATATTTCCAAATCTGTCGTTTATCGTGATAAACTTTATGTTACTATGCTCACGGATCGAAGAGATCCATCCAATAATTATTACCTCCTTGCCATTCATTGAAATATCAATATTCTTGGAATAATGCGTCCTTTTCCAAGTTTGAAGGTCTGAGCTATTCAAATTGACGAACCTTGATAATCTGAACTTTAATGACAGGTTAATTTAACCTTTTAACGCGGATAAACTAGATGTTATAACAAACCATACTCCGAGCAGAACGTCATTGAAAGGGAACTGCTGTAGCAACTTCATAATATGTTAATGGAGTGCATCACTCCAAATGAACAATTACACATTGCATACATATAGCATGCTCGGACAGAGATTTATAGGGAAAGCAAATTAATTTTCGTCTTAATTGAGAAAATAGATAACGCTGGAACGCACCGAAATTGGGTTGATTGCTTCTTGGTCTTGTTCCTAATCGAAACTTACAAAAGCATTAATAACATTGTCAAATAATTTGTGTGAAATGGAAAAACAGTCACTATTATCGCTTTTTTCTTCAAATCCGGATAAATATTACAAAGTCTCATTATTTGATGAAAAAGGATTCAAAAGACAAAATTGTAAGTTGTGTGGAAAATTCTTCTGGTCTATCATTGATAAAAAATCGTGTCCTGAACATGATAACTATAGCTTTATTGGAGATCCACCGACTTCAAAAAGATTAGATTTTGTAAATACTTGGAAAGAATTGAGTAGTTTCTTTAGAAAGAATGATCACGAAGTAATTCAAAGGTATCCCGTGGTATGTCGTTGGAGGGAGGATCTGTATTTTACAATTGCCTCAATTGTGGACTTTCAGAGAGTAATGAATGGAAAAATCGTGTTTGAAATCCCTAAAAATCCGCTTGTCGTTCCACAAATGTGTCTTCGGTTTAATGATATTGAAAATGTTGGGCTCACTGGCAGACATTATACTAGCTTCTGCATGGTAGGCCAAACATGCAACGCAGATGCTCCGGGAGGTTATTGGAAGGACAAATGCATCGACCTGGATCATTCTCTCCTCAAGGATGTCCTTGGTATTAAGTCAGAGGAAATTACATTTGTTGAGGATGTCTGGATGGGCGCAGGGGCTTTTGGTAATTCATTAGAATATTATGTTCGAGGACTAGAGCTGGGAAATGCAGTCTTCACTGAATTTGAGGGTGATGAGCATAATTATCGCACTCTTGACAACAAAATAATAGATATGGGGGCAGGACTTGAGCGACTGTCATGGATCACCATGGGAACTCCTACCAGCTACGATGCTACTTTCGGGCCCGTATTCAAGAAACTTGTAGATATAATTGGTATCGATATTGATTCGAAAGCAGAATTTCTATCTCGATACTTTAGAATATTTTCTGAGAATTATTCAAATTATCAAAATGATCCGAGAATCTTAAAAACAAATATTGCTAAAGAACTAGGTTTATCGTATGAAGCTTTAGAAAAAATTGTCCTGCCGTTTGAAACACTATCTATCATCGCCGATCATACAAGGACATTATTGTTTGGAATTTCGGATGGTTCCTTGCCTTCGAATGTGGGAGGTGGTTACAATCTAAGAATAATATTAAGAAGGACTCTTGCACTTCTGGCCCGTTTTGGCTGGAATCTCAATTTAGAAGATATTATGGATTTACATATTGAACAGCTAAAATCAATGTATCCCGAATTAAAAGAGCACAAAAATGATGTTAGGACAATTATACAGATTGAATCAGATAGATATTCTTCATCAAAGGAAAGGATGTATTCTATTGCCAATTCCGTGCTAATGTCCAAGAAAAGACCAGGTGTTGAAGATCTGATAAGGATGTATGAATCGGATGGTATTACACCTGATCTACTACTTGAAACCGGAGTTATAGAAAAAATACCGCCAGATTTTTATTTAAAGTTAGCAGAGCTGCATACTTCACATGAATCAAAACAGATACCCGTCATCGAAACTGTTAGTGGGCTCAATCCTACAAGATTATTGTATTATGAAGATGGGTCTATTAGAGAATTTGATGCTAAAATTCTCAAAGTACTTGAAGGCAAATACTTGATTTTAGATAAAACTGCATTCTATCCGAGAGGAGGAGGACAGGAACCAGATTTTGGATCTATAGAAGGGATTAAAGTAACAGATGTAATAAAACAAAATGAGATAGTTCTTCACAAAGTACAAGTCCCCTCCAAGGATCATTTTCTAGAAAATAAAATAGTCCACGGAATTGTTGATAACGTAAGGAGACGATCTATAACCAAAAATCATAGTGCAACACACATATTGAATTCTGCTGCAAGAAACAGTCTTGGTTCATGGGTATGGCAGAATTCTGCCTTTAAGGACGAACATTATGCAAGATTGGATATTACTCATCATTCTGCTCTTACAAAACAAGAAATCAATCAAATAGAGAGAACCGCAAATGAAGTGGTTCAAAGAAATTTACCAATTATGATTAATGTATTCGAAAGGTCCAATGCTGAGGAGAAATACACATTTAGGATTTATCAAGGCGGCGCAGTTCCCTCGAACAATGTAAGGATAGTGAACATAGAAGGGTGGGATGTCGAGGCATGTGGTGGAACTCATGTAAATAAGACGGGTGAAATAGGTTTAATAAAAATTCTAAAAACTGAGAGAATTCAAGATGGTGTAGTAAGACTTGAATATGTTTCTGGGAATAATGCATTTCAGTACGTGCAATCACAGGATTCTCAATTACTTCACATAGCTCAATCTTTGGGATCAAGTAAAGAGAAGGTAATTGAATCATTTGATAAGGTAACGGTAGAAAATGATCTAATCAAAAGAAAATTTAAAATGCTTGTTAATAGATTTTCAGACAATATGGCTGCAATCGTTTCTCAGAAAGCGACTAAATCTAAATCAGGATTAAAGATATATGGTATTTACGATGATGAAATAGGAGATGATTACTATATCGCATTGGGAGAAAAAAGTATCGATATTGATCCTTTTTTGGTATATGTTGCACTTATTCAGGATCAAGAAAGAATAAAAATCATAGTTTTCGTTGGAGAGGAATCAAGAAAAATCATCAAAGCATCAAGAATTGCGAAGGAAATTTCATTGAAACTCGGAGGTACTGGAGGAGGAGGTACAGATAAATTTGCTCAAGGTGGAGGTAAGGATAAAAGCAAGATTCATGATTGCTTGAAGAATCTTGAGAATCTGTTAACAGATATTTTAGACTCTAGTGAAAAAAATGGTTGAAAATTCGGTTGAAAAAACGCCCAATGTTGAACTTAATTGGGCAAGAATTGGAGAAAAATGGAGAAAGAGGTGGGCCGAAGATAAAATATTTGAAACTGAACCAGAATCGCATAAAAAAAAGTATTTTCTAACTGTGGCGTATCCTTACCCAAATTCTCCGCAGCATGTTGGACATGGACGAACATATACTTTGGCTGATGTCCATGCGAGATATAAACGCATGAACAATTATAACGTATTATTTCCAATGGGTTTCCACTATACTGGAACACCGATTGTGTCAATGTCACAAAGAATCAAATCCAATGATTTAGAATTAATAGAGACTTTCCAACAAATATACAAGATTCCTAGTGAAAAAATATCGAGTTTCAAAGAACCTAAAAGAATAGCCAGCTTTTTTCATGAAGAAATTAAGCAAGGAATGAATGAAATGGGCTATTCTATTGATTGGAGGCGAGAATTTACTACTATAGACAACGGATATTCAAAATTCATATCCTGGCAATTTAGAAATCTCAAGAAGAAGGGTTTAATAGTGCAAGGATCTCATCCCGTCGGATGGTGTCCTCAAGATCAAAATCCAGTGAGTCAACATGATACTGTGGGTGATATCGAACCAGAGC
>Ga0209814_10000930_pt1 | contig 10102 bp, 11 predicted proteins | sample SoiMetdeltSBSDD1_FD_187597 | JGI IMG/M metagenome (GOLD analysis project Ga0209814, IMG submission 187597) | Bulk soil microbial communities from a Populus tree surrounding site in Tennessee, USA - Soil MetaG P. deltoides SBSDD1 (SPAdes) (version 2) | ecosystem: Environmental > Terrestrial >... | reverse complement strand
GGCTGTGGCTTGTGAGCTATTACTTCCTTCATTTCAGGCCAGGTCAAACGGTCATAGCGCCATTGAATTTCGGATGTCATCTTTGCCTAATCCTTTTCCACACAAAGGCAATCATAAAGAATGATGTTGCAGTCAATACAATCGCTGCACCAGAGGCAATGCTTAGATAAAACGAAAGGTACAAACCAATCACTCCAGAAAGCGAGGCAATAACTGACGCCAGAATCATCATTGTGAATAAACGTTTTGTTAGCAGATACGCGGTCGCTGCGGGAGTGACGAGCATGGCAACCATTAAGGCCACACCGACGGTTTGAAGCGAGACGGCCACGGTCACCGCGATAAGTGTAAGCAGGAGATTGTTGAGTACGCCCACAGGAAGCCGAAGTGTGATCGCCAAGATGGGATCGAAAGATAAAGTCGTAAATTCCTTATAGAACGCGAAGATGATCAGAAGAACAAATCCGCCGAAGATAAGGATCAGCCACAGGCTTTGAGTCGAGACGCTCAGCACATCTCCGAACAGGAAGTGACTTAAATCCACCGTATAACTGCGGACTGTGGAGATCAATGCGATACCCAGCGCAAACATCCCCGCGAAAATGATGCCGATAGCGGTGTCCTCTTTGATTTCCGCGTTTTTGCTGATCGTTCCGATGCCAAGCGCGGCGACTACAGCTGTTCCCAACGCCCACCAGAAAAGCGATTCGCGCGCGCCGTCATTGAGGAGATATCCAAGGGCAATGCCGGGCAAAATGGTGTGCGCCAGAGCGTCACCGAAGAAAGCCATACCCCGCAGAACGACATAGGTACCAACAACCGCGCAGACGATGCCGACAAGAATTGCGGCGATCATGCCACGCTGCATGAATTCGTAAGAGAGAGGCTCGAGAAGGAAGGACATTCGAATTACGATTTTGGATTTACGATTTTGGATTTACGATTATTGCTTGTGGGCTGGCGGTTACGGAGTGTCTTGATTGAAGCAACAGTCATCGCTAGAATCTCATCCGTTTCTTTGTAGATACCAGCAATTTGGTTTTGATGGACGAGCTCGGCTTCGACCAGGAGTTCGAGCCAATATTCGGTTTCATCGCTTTCTTCTTCCACAATTTTCATTTTGTTGATCATATCGAGAGACGATTTTGCGCGGCATGCGGCTCGATAATTTGCACCGATCGATGTGCCTGAACGAAACAGTTGCTTTCCGATCACATCAGTTGCACGCGAGCGCGGCAGCTTGTCTACCTCCTTGATGATCGCCACTGCCAATTTCTTTGTTCGTCTTTTGAACATTTCTTTATTCATGACGAGCTCCTTTTCAATATCCTCAGTCAAGAGAACCCTGGAAAAGAATCTTTCCTATCCGTAAATCGTAAATCGTCCTTCGAAAATCGTAAATTATCTCATTCGTCGCAGCAATCATCCACCAGCATTGTTCCTTCGGAGTCAATCCTCATTCTCCCACCATAAGCCTTCACAAGATTTTCAGTATGCAGGACCTTATTCGGTTCGTCAAAAGCAATCAGTTTATGATTGAGAAGCATGATGCGGTCGAAGTGACTTGCAGCTTGCTCGAGATCATGTGTCGCCACCATGACTGTGACATTTTCCTTTTTGAGTCGATCCAATAAGGAAAGGATACCTTCCTGGGAGGGGGTATCTAGCCCAGTCAAGGGTTCATCCATCAGCATCAATTCGGCTTCCTGCGCAAGCGCGCGGGCGATGAACATGCGCTGCTGCTGCCCACCTGAAAGCTGACCGATCTGACGCGAGGCAAGATTCGTTAATTCCACTGTTTCCAGCGCGTGATGGACAAATTCCCAATCCCTTTTGTGTGGCCAGTTGAGTGGACCAAGCTTGGCAGAACGGCCCATCATCACAACGTCAGCAACGCTTACAGGGAAATTCCAATCCACCTGACTGCGCTGAGGGATATAGGCGATGCATACATGCCCGCGCGGTTTTGAACCAAAGATATTCACTTCGCCTGAAGTAGGAGACATCACTCCCGCTACAACTTTGAACAGGGTGCTTTTGCCCGCGCCGTTGGGACCAACCACTGCCACGCGTTCACCTTCGTGTAAATGAAAAGATATATCCTCGAGCGCCGCAAGACCGTTGTAATGCACGGTCACACCCTTAACATCCAGGATGGGCTGGTTGGTTTCGTGGTGGGTATGTGGGTACATGGTTTTCCATAAGACCTGTCAGGTCTGTACTATTTCAACGCGTTCACAATCCGCGTTATGTTATGTTTCCTCATGTCAATATAGCGGAGCAGTTGTCCCTGAGGGTGAAGCGGATCCTCCTCCACATGACGAAAGGATGAAGATTGTAAGAATCCATATAACGAGCAATCGTCGCATTTATGATTTATCCAAATCAGGGCTTTCGTACGGTAGGATTTCCTTTTTGAGGAGAAAATAGGCACCAGTGAAATGATCATCCACACCACCAACCAGCATCGTGCGGCGGCGTGGAATGATGTTCACAACCTCCCAGCCTTCGAGTCCATGACTTTCCAGCGCGGGCACATCGAAACCTTCGTTGAGAGGATCTTCACTTAAGATCGCGCCTGCAGGGAGGTAGACCATTTTGTAACGAAATACCTTACCGCCTTTTTGCAAACGCATTCTTGCGGATTCGACACTGGCACGTCGAGCGCGATCACGCTCGGCTTCAATTTCAGTCCGCATCTTTGCTAGATGGGGCGAAGAGAGAATCTCATTTGCCACTTCGAGAATCGCCTCGTCATCGCTCAGGGTTGCGGTCATAAGAAATTCATACCCGCGGCGGTCACCAAGTTTGACAAGACCTTCAGCAGCGTCGAGCTGAGTTAGCCATTCGTCGTCTTCCGTCATTAATTCATAGAGCGAGTCAACATCCCGCATAGCAACAAGGTCATTGATTTGGGAACTCATATTTTCCTCCAGCAGAAAATTCTCACGATTATTGTAACACTTCAATAAAATGCTTCTACGCAGCAACTCGCCTATGCGACGTAACCTATATTAATGATGGGGGGTTTTAATTTGCAACATAGTCGATTATGATTCCACAGGATAGGACTATAAAAAAGGATGTTCAGAGGATTCTTCAGTCAGATTCTGGTGGATTTGGGTGACCTGGAAGGGGATTATCGCGTTTTCCATCTCAAGAATGACACTGCGCAAAGTATTCTTGCCTTACTTATCGCCAGCATCAGCATCCTGGGCATGTTGAGAATGGATGCATGGTATTTTAGAAACGAACCCCGTCTGCTGATGCTACTGGCTATGTATCGTGGTGGATTTGTCTTGCTAACTGTCATTATTGTTTTCGCAATCACCAAAATACGCAAGGTGCGAATTTTTGATCGCCTGGTGCTTGGGTGGATTTTCTGTACGATATTATTTCTCGTGCTTTCGAATTTCACACGCCCGGCAAACTATCTCACTACAGCTTCTGACATTATTGTTCCCTTTGCGATTTACGTGCTTTCACCCCTCAAAGTGTTTTATAGTATTGCGCTGGCTTTCGGTTTTTCTATGGGCACGCTGTATGTCGATCATTTTTTCAAAACAGGGGTTGACCCCGTCATTCTAGGCGCGGCTACCTCTGCCCAGATCGTTGTCCATGCGCTGGGATTGGGCTCGGCATTACAAATCCAATCGTATCGCCGCAGGTCTTTCAAGGCTTACGTGAAGGAAAAAGATGCCAAGGAAATGGTCTCGTATCTGGCGAACATTGACCCGCTGACCCAGGGCCTGACAAGACGTCAATTTTTCAATATCGCGGAAAGTGAATTTCTGCGCTTCTCCCGTTATCACAGGCCATTCTCGGTCCTGGTCCTTGATCTGGATAGCTTTAAAAATGTGAACGATACCTATGGGCATCATGCAGGTGATCTGGTTCTAAGGAGTTTCTCGCTGGTAGCATTGGAACAGAAACGCGCCCAGGACACATTCGGCAGGCTGGGAGGAGAGGAATTTGGACTGCTCCTGCCTGAGACAAATCTGGAACAGGCAAGGGTCGTAGCAGAGCGTATTCAAAAAACGTGGGAAAACTCGCCGGTCAACCTGGATAGTGTGCCAATCTTCTCAACTGTGAGTATTGGTGTAGCGGAGGCGGCTATTGACGATAAAACGTTCGATGATCTCTTGCGCCGCGCAGATCGAACGATGTACAAAGCCAAGGAACGTGGAAAAAATCAAGTGGCTGTAGAATGAGCAACTCCCTCTTGGTATGAAGAGGGAGTTATTGTTCACGACTGATATTGTTATCTACCAGCGCTCTGAAGAATAAGGAAAATGATCAGGGCAGTAACAAGCAGGATTGAAATCTGAACAGATGGGCGTGTAAACACCGAACGACGGCGATATTCATCAGGATTACGGCGACGGCGGCGTTCTCTATATCTTCTATACAAGGTTGCCTCTTTATTAAAGTTAGAATGATTTCAGAGCACTTTCAAGGTCATTAAACACTTTGAAGAAAAGCTTCAATCCCGTGGTTTCGAGGGTTCGGTCCACACCTGGTTGCGGGTTGAGAAGTTTAACCCGTTTGCGCGCGTTGGCATGGTGAGTGAAATCGGGCCGGGTCTCTTTGCCCTCCTGCTCCACTTCCTGCTGACCACCACTATAGATTAAAGCGATTTTGTGTATCGCCACCAACCCAGCACTGCTGATAAACGGCACCTCGCTCAAATCCAGGATTAGGTTGCGTACCGGGTTATTGTATATTTCCTGCGCCCTGTTTACTACTTCCACATAGTTCGATGCATCGACATTTCCCTTGATGTTCATAACAGCCACAGGTTCATTCGCCTGATGAATGGATACAGTGATTTCCATATTTCCTCAACTTATCGTCTAACGGAAGTTAAACTCTTCGTAATGAAGATTTTCCTTCGGAACACCCATTTCCAGAAATTTTTTCTCAAACGCCATGGTCATTGGCAGTGGACCGCACATATACACATGGTATGAACGTATATCTCCATCTACATTTTTTATGATGTCTTCGATCCTCAACGAACCATCTTTTGCAGAATAGCGGATGTGGACCTTAAGGCTCGGATTCTTTGCATCGGTAGCTTTGAGTTCATCCACGAAGATGGCTTCTTCCGGATGACGAACTGTATAGTAAAGGTCTACATCGTGAGCCAGACTACCGTCCATATCGCGCACGAAAGATAAAAAAGGTGTAAGTCCGATTCCACCTGCGATCCAAATTTGGTTGGGTCCGCCTGTCTTGTAGTTGAACATGCCATATGGACCCTCAATGGTCGCGTCTGTGCCTTCCTTCAGGTGGCTAAATAGATCCCGGGTGAAGTTCCCGCTAGCTTTGATCGTCAGACGCAGCACATCCTCAGATGGGGCGCTGGAGATGGTAAATGGGTGAGATTCGTTCAACATCTTATCACTGGGAAAACGCACGAACAGGAATTGTCCGGAACGGTGCTTCTTAATGGGTTCTTTCTTGGCGCGCAGCGTAACTTCTGTGCTGGAGTTATTCGGGTGTTTCACGGCAGCCACATTGTAAGGCTGATACTGTTTAAGGAGGCGGCCGAAGAATTCTGTATAGAGGTATGAAACTGTGCCAATGATAAAGAATATCATCACCCAGGTGATGGCAATTTTCGCGTCAAGAGCATCCACGGTCAATGAGTGGATGAAGCCCAGAATAAAAAAGATACCTATATAACGCTTCAATTTCTTCCAATCTTCATAATCACCACCGGTGAGCTTGTTGAGATAGGGGATGCGCGGTGCAAGGGTAATCAGCACAATGGTGACGATGCCGGTAAAGGCGATCACTGCAAGGTAGTTGCCAAGACGCCAGCCAGTCGTCGTGATAGGAACAGTCAACACATGAGCGAAGATCAAAAGAAATGCAGCGGTGCTTGTATGGCGGTGAGTCATGTACATCTTATCTAGTCCGCCAAAAAACTTTTCAGCCCACTTTGGACGTGTGGAAAGGAACAGCGAACATGCCATCAAAATAATATTATTCGAGCCAATGATCTCACCCGCATATTGTCGCAAAAAGTTCGGGCGACTATCATTAACAGGCGGAAAAACCAACCAGACAACAATATTTAGGATCACTAGTGCAATAATTGCCCAATTACCAATGTTGCTCTGCTTCATGGTATCTCCAGAGTTTGATGCTCATAGTTGTAAATAAGCTCAGCGACCTGCCTCATTGATTGCTAAACGCTTCGAATAAACGCAAATTGGACTTGCACATTAGATGGGCGTGTCAAACAGCGTATGGCATTGCATAAATCAGAAGGCGACACAGCCAAAAGCCACATCGCCTTGATAATTTAGAACGACTTCACCGCTGCATCCAGGTTATTATGAATCTCGAACACCCTATCGAAGCCCACCATCTCTAAAACACTTTTCACCTCTTCACGCGGATTTAGAAGTTTGATATGTGCTTGCAGACCTGCCTCACTCCCGCGTCCCATCGAACGATAAGCGGACCAGCCGTGTTCGGTATCAGGCATTTCCTCTCCCTTTAGCATCAGTGCAACGCTATGCAATGCGACCAGTCCCGCACTGCTGATGTAGGTCAGATTAGCCAAATCGAGCAGAAAGTCGCGCGAACCTGCACTAAACAATTCTTTGGCTTTTACGATCAAGTCCTGATAACTTTGCCCATCCAACTGACCTTCCACGTGCAGAACTGTAACATCTACGCGGCCTGCTTCTTTCGTAACTGAAATATTCATTTCTCCTCCTTCGACTTTGAAGTGAATTGACCAATTATACTGCCCCTTTGTATCTATCTCGTTTATTCTGTCAACTTTACCCAAGAAGAACGAAGGCGGACGTTCTTTAACGTCCGCCACACAAAATCTCAATCGATATAGAAGTGTGCTATCTAGCGCACTTTTACACGAGGTTGATCATTTTTTCTTTCGAGGCGTTCCAGCCGACGGGCAATTTCATCCAGCCAGTGCTTTCGCATATAGGCAGGCATTTCCATATTCTTTGCACATTTCATGGCAGATTTCGTCCACTTGAGCGCGGTTTTTATGTCCCGCGATTTATGTTCGTAATGTTTCGCCAGTTCAACAAAGGCATACAGGTGACCTTGTGCTGCTGCATCCTCCCACAACCGGATCGCCTCACTCAGGTCACCGCGTTTCTTTTGAAGGATGGATAAACGCCTCACTGCCACACTGAAATCCGATTCCGATAAACCTGACTCGAGTCCGCGCTCAAACAGGCGGGCGGCTTCATCCCATTGACCGAGATCCTCGAAAAGTTTCGCCAGCGCAACGAAATCGAGACCATGTTGCACGTGTCCATCATATGGAGTTTCCAATATATTGTTGATGTGCGAAAGTAAAGCAGCCATGGCGACCACGTCCATCGCATTGTGATAGAAGACGCCTGCCAACTGCCGGGCATCTCCTGTACGAAGATAATCAAAATATAACCAGGGGATTTCATATCCCGGCACCTCGTCAGCAGAGCGCGTTAAGCCTAGAATATTCTCTTCAAGGTATTTCAGTGCGCGAGAGGGAAGCCGGTCGCGCCATAATCTACGTGCCAGAGGCAACAGATCGAGGTGAGAATAATCTCTATAAGGAACAGGGATTCGATGCATTGAATAACGGGTGCTAAGCAAAGGCGCGTCAAAGGCCTTTCCGTTGAATGTCACCAGCGCCTGGCACGGTGCGAGGAAGTTTGAAAGCCCTTCGAGCAATGCAGGTTCCTCTGCAGGGTCACGCATGAAGAATTGCTGCAAGAGGAATTGTCCATCCACAAAACGCGCGGCACCAACAAGGAAAGCGTATGTCCCCGTACCGCCAGCCAGTCCACTGGTCTCCGTGTCGAGGAAGGCAAACTTTGAAAGCGGAATATCAGAAATTCGAGTGTCTCTCGCCCATTGAGAAATGACGGAAATAGGAAGAGATGAAGTAAGGGACGACAAACCGTGGCGATACTCAGAAGTGTACGTCTGTTCCGCGACGAACACATCGCCCAAAGAGGTGGGACAAAACGCTCCAGCGACGACCGAATCGATCCCATAAGGGGATTTAGGCTTGGGCGGCGCTAAATCCGCTACTCCCACTTTGACACCCAGCGACTTGAGTTTATCCGCAACAGACGATTTGCGAGGAGAATCTACAGAACTCATGTTCGAATATTATAACCAATGGTAACGTATCAAACAACTTGGTACTTAAGATAAGCTTAAAAACAAAATGTCCATCACATGGTGATGGACATTCATATAATGTGCAGCCTGAGTTTGAATTAACGAACCAGACCCCAGCGTAACTCATCGGCAGAAAAATCGGTTTTCGGCACGGCAACCACAAACAAACGCCCCCAGCTTGAGATTCCGTCTGCATAAATACAAGTCTGGAAAGTGACATGACGGTCACCTGTATAAACACGTTTGAACATTTGCTCAGCTGTCAGGACAGTGTCGTCGTTGAGGTCACGGAATGAGCTCCATGGACTATTGGGCTGCATGGCTTGGTATTGCAAAACCTCCTTCACAATGAAATACTCGACTTTTCCATCGCCATACACCAAACGCACTTCCTGTCCAACTGTGAGCTGCGAAAATGTCTTGCCCGATAAATAATTATGTGCCAGTAAACCGACATTTCCATATTGAGAGGCCATAGCAAACTGAGTTACCTGACCATCATTGTTTGAGACGTAACCGGCATTTCCTGCTGGCTGCTGCGCAACCGGGAAAGCCAGCACATGTGGAACATAAACACCGCCTAGGATGTCCGCTTTGCCATTTTGTATTGTCTGCGAAAAATCGGTGAAATCAGGCAAGGGAGCCAATCCATTGCCCATTGCTAAAGCAGAAATCGGATTGAAAAATATGGAGACGAAAATCATAAACAACAATCCCCCATTAAGAACTGTTCGAATTATTTGATTTTTGAGTGCCATTTCGATTTTCCTTCTCGATAAAAGCACTCAATCAACTAGGCGAATGTTCTCACTCGCTTTCGGCAACCTGGCGGTCATAGCTGTACTTGTGCACAACTTTAGATCCATAGCTTTGCGTCCCCGCCTTTCGACGGGTTTGCCTTTATCGAACTAACAAATGATAAGGTTCTAAAAAAGAGCCTAGCCAATTGGCCAGGCTGGCGAAGATTATTGAAATGATTTCCATCTTCGGCAACCTGGCTATCGTGATCACGCTTTGCGTGATTTTAGACCCTTGGCGTTGCGTCCCCGTTTTTCAACGGGTTTGCTCTTATCGGATTTGATTGACCTCATTATAGCAAAATGCTATAGATTCACACTTATCATTTAAGTAATATCAACTTACAGGATTGCAACGAGTCAAGACTCACTCCCTGCCCCTATTGCAGGAACTGGTGGATGAGATCATCGAAACTGAAAGATTTTGGCACTGCGATGATAAACAACCGACCCCAACTGGAATTTCCGTTTGTTGCGATGCACGTCTGGAAAGTAACATGGTGATCTCCCGCATAGGCGCGCGTAAACATTTGTTCAGTCGAAAGAATATCATAACTATCCAGATTTCGAAATGAACTCCACTGACTATTCGGGTCCAATGCCTGATACCGCAATACTTCTGTAATAACGAAATATTCAACCTTCCCATCTCCATAGACTAAGCGAACTTCCTGACCTATTGCCAGGTCTGAAAAGAACCTACCAGATAAAAAGTTATGAGCTAGAAGACCTATATTCCCATACTGAGAAGCCATTGCGAACTGTGTCGCTTCATCATCCTGATCGGAAACATAACCAGAAGCGCCCGCAGGTTGTTGCACAACAGGTAAAGCCAACACATTTGGGACGTACACACCAGAGAGAAGATTTACATTTCCGTTTTCTACCAGGGTAGAGAAATCCGTAAAATCAGGCAGGTGGATTTCGCCAGTTTTCAATGCTTTACGGGAAATCGGATTGAAAAATACGAAAACAAAAACCATAAGCAAAAGTCCCCCGCCCAAAACTGCCTGGGCATACTTATTTTTGAGCGCCATTTGCATTCTCCTCTTCGATGAAGGCACCCAAGCCAACCCAGCGAATACCTAGATTCACTTTCGGCAGCCTGGCTGTCATGGTCGTACTGGTGCACAACTTTAGAT
>Ga0209814_10000928_pt1 | contig 10113 bp, 9 predicted proteins | sample SoiMetdeltSBSDD1_FD_187597 | JGI IMG/M metagenome (GOLD analysis project Ga0209814, IMG submission 187597) | Bulk soil microbial communities from a Populus tree surrounding site in Tennessee, USA - Soil MetaG P. deltoides SBSDD1 (SPAdes) (version 2) | ecosystem: Environmental > Terrestrial >... | reverse complement strand
CGCGATGCTGCGCGAACCGATCGGCGACCTATGCATCTCCCGTCCCAAGAGCCGGCTGACCTGGGGCATCGAAATCCCCTTCGATCAGCGTTACGTGACTTACGTATGGTTCGACGCGCTCATCAACTATGTGAGTGCGCTGAAACATAGGGGAGAAGAGTTCTTCGAGAACTTTTGGCCCCATGCCGAGCATTTCATCGGCAAAGACATCCTCAAACCCCACGGCGTCTTTTGGCCGACGATGCTGATGGCGGCCGGGTTGCCGCTCTACAAGCATTTGAACGTGCATGGCTTCTGGACCAGTGAAGGTCAGAAAATGTCCAAAAGCTTGGGAAATACCGTCTCACCACTGGAAATGAAGGAAAGGATCGGCATGGATGCCTTTCGTTACTTCGTGTTGCGCGAGAGCGTCTTCGGACAAGACGCGGACTTTAGGGAAGATGCCCTGACGGCGCGTTACAACGCTGACTTGGCCAACAACCTCGGGAATTTGGTCAGCCGAGTACTCGCGATGCAGAACAAATATTTCTCCGGCGTCGTCCAGCCATTGAGCGGCGACTGGCCAAAAGAAGATCACGCGCTCAAAGATAAATTTGCTCAGGCAGAGACAGAGCTGCATCGTCACATGGCGGAACTCCAGTTTCATCGCGCCCTGGAATCGGTTTGGGCTGCTATCGATCATGCTAACCGTTATATCGTGCAGACCGCGCCGTTTACTTTGTTTAAAGATCCTGCGCAGCGAACGCGCGTTGGCGAAGTTCTTCATCATCTGCTCGAAGCTCTTCGTCAGCTCTCTCGGTTACTTGCGCCGTTCATGCCGGACACCTCAAAGGAGCTGCAGCGTCTCCTTGGGCTCAAAGAAGGCGACGAAGCTTGTCGCGCCTCTTGGGGCCAGTGTTTCTCGCCGGGTCATAAGATCGACGGTCCAACGGTTCTTTTCCCCCGCATCGAATTGCCTAGCGAAGCTTAGTTGGTTACTCGTGATGCCGCAAAGTGGTTTAGGGCTGATCGATAGCCACGCACATATTCAGGGCAAGGAGTACGCCGGTGAAACTGCGGCGGTTATTCAGCGCGCCGGTGAAGCGGGCGTAGAGCAAATTATAGTCGTCGGTGGCGCCGGTGACATGTCGAGCAATATCGCCGCGGTTGCCCTCGCTGAGTCGTGCGCTAGTCTCTATGCTACCGTCGGTATGCATCCTCACGATGCCAAAGATGTCGGCGAAGAGGAACTGCAGGAAGTCAAAGAACTGGCCGCCCACTCCAAGGTTATTGCCGTAGGCGAAGCCGGCCTGGACTACTTTTACGACCATTCGCCGCGCGAAGTTCAACGCCGAGTTTTCGCGCAATTCATCCGCCTGGCGGGGGAGACCGGACTGCCACTGGTCGTTCATGAGCGAGACGCTGCAAGCGAAGCCGTCGAGCTACTGCGCAATGAAGGTGCCGGGAAAATCCGCGGAGTGATCCACTGCTTCACGGGTGATTATGATGCTGCTCGGAACTATCTCGACTTGGGGTTTTATCTTTCTTTCACCGGCATCATCACTTTCAAGAACGCGGAGCCGCTAAGGGACGTGGTTCGAAGAGTGCCGCTGGATCGAATCTTCGTCGAAACCGATTCGCCCTATCTCACGCCGGTTCCTCATAGAGGAAAACGCAACGAGCCGGCTTATGTAAGGTTAGTCGCCGAAATGGTTGCAAGCGTAAAAAGGATAACCCTGGAAGAAGTTGCTCATGCGACGACCCGCAATGTCCGAGATCTTTTTAAGATCTGAATCAGGACGCCAGAAGATTAGATACGCTTTGTCCTTTTAGGAAACCGTACCAAGTTCAGGAAATTTCCTTTCAATATCTGGCCACGCTGAAACAACTTCTTGGCGCTGCAGTGCCGCCACGACTCCATCAATCCAGCGTTCGGCCGCTAGCTCGTAATCCACATCGCATCGACGCGGGGATAAAAGCGTGTGGCGCCGTGGCACTCCAAAGCAGCGTTGAGGTCACGGCCACATTGGCAGAAGTGATCTTAGCTGGGATTCCCCAGGGCGAGAACGGGAAATTTCAATCCGCGCATATCGATATTTTTACTATGCGTGATCGCTTCGCAGAACGGCGCGGCGTCATCGGGGAGTTCGCCGTTGCCGTAGGTGCTCGTGATGATAAAGACGCGCTTTCCTCCGACAGCGCATCGGCGGCGTAATGTGCCATGTCTTTCACGCGCACGTTGACATTATGCCAATTCCAGTCCCGCGCTTTGCCGCAAAGACGGACGTTGAACAGTAGGCTAGTTTTCAACGCGCGCCAGGTCCAACTGCGCGGCCACCGGAGATAAACAGCGGAATGGTTTGGAAGCTGCTTGCCTACTTCGCCCCTGACCCGGCCGGAATCCACATTTCATACAGCGGAATCAAGATCATCCCTAGATAGCCAATCCATAAACCGACCCACGACGCCATTAAGAGATAAGTAAACACCGGCGATTGAATCCGAATTAGCCAAACGCTTCCCATGTCGAATACATGGGAAAAAAAGGTCGTGAGGATGAAGAATAGCTTCGTTTTCCTGCCCAGCGACGTGGCAAGAAAAAGATGGGACAGAATCAGAAATACGACGCTCATCATGAAAGTATGGAAATGAGTTTCCTCGAGTAGGGCGTTGAGGTTCTTTGGGAAGAACATTTGTCCTTGGATTTCTCCGCCCAGATAGTAGGCGACGATCCGCTCGTAGCTGAGGCCGATGCGCTGGAATTGAAAGGCCCAAGTGGTCGCCAACCCTCCTAAGATGAAGGCAAGAAAGAGAGTATACACGAGTCTGATCTCAAAGGAGGCGTCGCGCAGCCGAAAAGATGAGGAGGCAAAGTTCTTCACGACGCTGGAACCTCTCGCCACAGCGATTTGGAGCGGAATTCGCTGGAAAAGAACATCGGGCCATGTTCGGGGATGACGACGGCTTCGGTTTGAGGAAGCTCCTTAGTCATCGATAGGGCGCTGCGGCCGAGAATCACTAAGGGTTTCGTTAAAGCTTCGGCGGCCGTGGCGGTCGGCGTAATTGCCGTCGCCATGCGTACTTGAGTCATCGGCATTCCGTTTTTCGGGTTGATCAGATGGCCATACCGCTTGCCGCCGACCATCCACGAGTGTCCCATGCTACCGGAGGTGGACAATGCCATGTCGCGGAGGTAAGTCAACCCGCGCAGTTTTCCATCCGTTCCCTGAAGCCCAATTTCCCAACCTTGTTGTCCGGGCGGCGATCCGATCGCGTAAATGCTGCTGCCGCCAAAATTTATTAATCCCGAGATCACGCCCGCCGCTTTGAGGAGATCGGCGACTCGATCCACGGCATAACCCTTGCCGATGCCACCGAGGTCGATCTTCATCTCTGGGGCGAGCAGTTCGGCCGCTCCGCTGTCGTCGAGCTTCAGTTTCTCGTGGCCGACAAGGCGGCGGGTTTTTGCCAAAGCTTCTCGGCTCGGCAAAAGACCTATCGATAAGGATTCCTTCCATAGTTGCACCAAGGGTCCAACCGTGACGTCAAAGTAGCCGGCAGTTTTGGTGCTGAACTCAAGAGCGATCTTCAGGAGATCATAGAGTTCCGGTGGAAGGATGATCTTGCCGTTGCCTGCCCGTTGATTAAAGCGTGACACAGCGCTCTCGGGATCAAAGTTCGACAAGATCTCTTCAAGACGATGCACTTTTCCGACAGCCTGCCGAATGAGTTGCTTTGCCTGCTCATCCTCCGACTGCCACAAAGTTATTTCCAGGAATGTCCCCATCTGGTAGTGGACTTCGCGCACTTCGTGAAGCGAGGAGTACGCCGGTGCGGGCAAGAGGCAAAAAAGAATCAAGAGACCTGTCAGGATTCTCATTTTCGTTCCGCGTCTTCAAGGTAGATCAGGTCAACTAACACGAGAGCTTTTTTACTTCCGCGGCCAATCGCCTCGACGGACAGAGTCGCGCCGCTGATGTTCTGAATGTCACGATAGGGGAGGAGCGGATCTTTGAGTTCTTTTCCCTTGTATTGTTGGAGGAATCGACGGTCTCGGACCTCCCCGCCGTAAGCCTCGCGATAAACCATCAGCGCCGCGTCTTTGATCTTGCGATCGTTGCCCACGCCCACGACGAAGGTGATGGGGCGGTGCTTGCCGATCTCCTCAACGATGACCGCATAGCCTAAAATCGTGTCTCCCTTCTTGGCGATGAAGGTCACATACGAATCTTCCCAAACAGATGTCTTCGCCTTGCCCATCCGTTGGCGTATCTTCTCTTTTAGTTCCTCGGTTGACCGAATCATCTTCCGGTCAAATGATGTGCCTTCAGGAAAAACCGCCTTGGGAGCTTCCTCTTCCCTGAGAAAGATCCCCTCTTGGGCCGACGCCAAGAGGGGAATTCCCAGCGAGGAAAGGAGGCAGACCAGCCAGAACCATTTTCGAAGCATGTTCATTCTTAAAATCCGAAGGCTAGCCCCATGAGGAATGCGTTCTGGAAATACTCTCCTTCTTTAGCGGGGAGAAAATTCGTCACAGTTGAAAGGCTCTTGCCCTTGTTGGTGCGAGTATACTCGTAGGCGAGCTGCAGGGCGACGAGGGGAACTGGCCGGTAGGTTAGCCCAGCAGTGAAACGGTTAACAAGCCGGTTCTGTGTTTTAAATTCAGTTAAAGATCCATCGGTGAACGCTATTTGGTTTAAGAGACCGCTGAACCAAACCTGCTCTGCGCGGAACGTGGCGATGAGCTGGGGATTGGAAAATTGGCTACCGAGTATGGTCTTGTTCAAGAAATCAGGCCAGAAGCGGTAGCGAAAATCCAACCAGTATCCCTGCTTGCGACTTGCCAGATTGGCCAATTCAAACTCGACTTCCGTCTCGACATCGCCGACCTCGCCTTCGCTTGAGCTGGTAATAGCCCTTTGTGCCAAGCCTCGGGCGACGCTACGCACCCCGCTCCACTGAGTATTCACATACTCTCCTTCGATTTCAAAGGGCCCCCAAGTCTTTTTGCCGTCAAAGGAGAAGGAAATAACCGGCTTACTTGGGAGGAAGTCGGGAGTGTAGCGTCCCCAGTAAAGAGACGCGGCTATTTCATCGCCGAGCCAGGGGCTATAGGCCCAGCGGGTGCCAATGGACTTGCCTGTTTTCACGTCGTCGGAAAATGTCCCGCGGGACGGTTGGAGCTTGACCTCATAAGCCAATTTTGTTGTATCCCCGGCCCGCGTCTGGCCGATCTGTTCGACTTCGGAATTTAAAGTCACGCCGTTCATGACGTACCACTGGTAGCTGACCTTTCCCGTGTTGCCGACCGAAATATCTCCCAGGAAGCCTGCGCCAAGCTCCGGCCATGCGGCGGTCGCCGGCAGCACTGGCACGCCTCGATCTACCAGGCTGCGCCGCGGCAGATCCCAGCGGTTATCGTCGTGGTTGATGTTGAATCGTCCCAACGGAACCAAAACAGCGCCGCCGCGGAACTTGAGCCAATCGGCGATGTCGTACTGCATCCAGGCCTGCTCCATGGAAATTTCCGACTTGCTGGTCCCTTCAATCGCTACTTCGCTCGTCAGCCCACCCCCGGACGTCCGCGTGAGGTTTTTATCAAGTTCAAGGCTCGTAAAGCGTTCGAACTCAAGTTCCATGTTGGCTTTCAGACGTTCGGATATAGGAGAATCCACAGTTAGTACGAAACGCCTGAATGTAAACGTATTGTGCAGATCGTCCAAGTTGGAGGTGCCGTAACGCATCGAACCGTAGGCGCCGACCTTTGTCTGCTCAATAATTCTTCCGAAAAAGCTTTGGCCTTTTGTGGCAACTTCGGAGATCACGTCTTTCTTGACCTGTTCCGCGATGGCGGCCTTCTCGACCTCGGCTCTTTTCGCCTTTTGGGCCTCATCCTCGGCCATTTTTTTCTCCAACCGCTCCAACTTCTCACGCAATTCCCTAATCTCGGCTCTTGTATCGCCCTCCTGGGCCAACGAAGTGGCCGAGGTGAAAATGAGTAACAGCGATGTGACAATCAATTTCTGCATGGGTTTCCCTCCTTTTGTTTCTGTCCACGAGTAGAAATAAAAACAGCCCGATACTCCGCGTGTTTCGACGGGATATCGGGCTCTGGATTAATCACCTCTGGCCACTGGACTATTCAATCGACGCGAGTCAACTTATGTTTCTTGTTAAACCCCCTTTCCTTTATTATTGCGCCACCACCGTACCGACCCCTTGAGTGTTAACGTTTGTCGGACCATGCCTGCCCGTTCCGCTGCACGAACGAGAGTGATGTAATGTGCCGGGTGCGATCGAACTTGTCATTTTCGGAACCACCCGGTTTCGCTTCGAAATGAGTAACCTCCAAAACGTAGCGGCCAGACCACGGGGTGGGCACGGTGACCCGACCCTGCTCGTCGGTTGTTAGATGCTTTTCCCACTTCGGCGGCCCAATCACGGTGACTTCCGTTTTAGCGAGGGGTACGCCGTAGAAAAGCAGGACAAGGGTATTACCCTCGGCAGCGGTTGGCACCAATTCCAAGTCGAGTTTGGCGACAGTCTCCGATCGACCGGCCTTAGCGTAATAGATCGTCCGCGTTTTACCGCCTTTTTCACTGTCGTCCCGGGGCGGTACTCCATTTTCCACCAAGCGAATATCGCCCTTTCCTGAGACTGTAATCTCTAGTTTGTCTTCGTGTCGTTTGATGGACAGGGGAGTAGTACTGGCACCGAGAAACGCGCGAGGTGCCTTGATTCGATCCAGCAGACCGCCGGCTTTCTCACGAATGTCGTCAACCCATTCGCCAAAATAGGCATAGGCGGATCCTTCGCCGTCCCGTTCCAGCCACACATAATGAGCATGGGCGGTATTGATAAACGACAATATCAGGATCGCGGCAGCCGTGGATTGGAACATCAACATCGACGTCACTCCTTTTCCTTCATCATGCCGCTGCGGAAGCACTATGGTCCCGCTGCAGGCTCGCGAGCACCCCCTCGATCCAATACTTGGCCGGCACGTCGTAGTCCACGTCGCAATCGACTCGCGGATGAAAGCGCGTGGCGCCGTGGCGCTCCAAAGCCGCATCGAGGTCGCGGCCGCACTTGCAGAAGTGATCATAGGTGGAATTGCCCAGCGCCAGGACGGAAAATTTCATTCCGCGTAAATTCAAGCCGTCTTTTTGCACGACTTCCTCCCAGAACGGCGCGGCATCATCCGGGGGCTCACCATTGCCGTAGGTGCTGGTGATGATAACGACGCAGCCTTCCTGAGACAGCGCATCGGCGGCATAATGCGCCATGTCTTTCACGCGCACATCGAAACCCCGCCGAGCGATAACCTCAGCGGTGCGTCGCGCAAGTGATTCGGCGTTGCCGGTTGCGGTGCCGAAGAGGATCAGCACCGAATTGTGTCCAGGGTAATGCCTATGCGCGGCTGTTCCGTTCCCATCCGTTGAATGACCTAGTTGAGAAGATTCCCCAGGTAAAATATCGAGCTCCATAGATGATTTTCTCCTTCGAGTTGTAAGCCTTGTGAAATTTCAATCGATGCTGCGTCCTTGGATAGCACCGGCTGGGTAACCGACGGCTCTTCTACTTCTCGACCCCACGAACGGAAGAGCCCGATACCCCGCCGTGTTTCGACGGAATATCGGGCTCTGGGTTTCAAGACCGCTGGCCGCTCAAGATTCGAAATCAAGCAGTCTGGCTAAATTTCATTTACCATCTTTGCCGCTCTATTCTTTTCCAGTGGGACGATAATTTGCCTTTTGCATCTCCGGCATTTCAACTCGACTCCGCCCGGCACCAGGCGCGCCAGCATGCTGCCGCACAGGCAACGGAAGGGTTTTATTCCCGGGTGATCGTGGCCGGGCTTATCTTGGCCGTGTTGCTTCAACATAGCTTTCTTTGTCTCGTGCGTCCTTTTGGTTTTCTCTGGCCATCCAGACCGAAGTCGTTACAAATGCCAGCAGCATCAAACCTTGGGCCGCCAGCGTTTCAAGCGTGGGATATATTCCCAAAAACGGCACTTGCGGAGGAAACCCGATCGGAGTGGTTGGAACCCATCCAGCGACTTGGAGTGTCTTGATCCCGTTGCCGGCGAAGATGAAAGCCATAATGTAAAGCAAAGCCCCGGTGGCGCCGAAAAAGTATTTCAACGGTATTTGCAGGCCGATTTTAAGGATCGCCAACGTTACCACGACGAGAGCGGTCAGCCCTGCGACGAATCCCCAAATCACTGCTCCATGAGCGCCTTCGTTTTGTAACCAGAATGCTTGGTAAAAGAGTACGACCTCAAGGGCCTCCCGATACACGGCGAAGAACGAGATACCCACGAGACCGAGAACTTTTTTGCCGGAAAGAACATCTTTTACCTTGTTTTGAATAAACGCCTGCCATCTTTTGGCCTCGGTTCGAGTATGGAGCCAATAACCGACGTAAAATAAGGCGACAGCTGCGAACACAGATATGAACCCTTCCATGCTCTCCCGGTGCTGGCCGCTGAAAGTCATTACAGTCTGAGTGGCCACCCATGTCAGACAACCGGCGATCAGCGCGAGAATCCAACCCAAATGAATGTAACGGATCGCCTGCGTCGCGCCCATCACTCTCAGCATCGCCAGGATGGCGGCTATGATCAGAGCCGCTTCAAGACCTTCTCTTAAAATAATCAGTGCGGAGTTTGTGAAGGAGTAGTAGCCCGACAAACTGTCGTCACGAGCTAAGATCTCTGACGCCTGATCCAGCTTGGCCTCAATGTCCAGATGCCGCCTTTGAATCTCCTCGGCGGGGACTCCTTGTTTTATCGCATTGCGAAACTGCGTAAATTGCCCTTCGAGATTACGACCAAACGAGATGTCTTTAGCAAACAAGGCCGGCTCCGCCAGATCATAGCCGTCGATATAGGCATCTACGGCCTTTTGATAGGCTCTTTCTTTTTCTCCCTGGGCGTACAGTTCAGAGGCTTCACGCAACCGCATGCGGGCGATCACCAAAGGGTCGCTTGGTTTCATTTCCAGCACCCCACGCCGAAGGTACGCGAGGGCGTCGCCGGATTGCGACGCCTGCACAGCATAGGGCTTTAGCTTTTCCACAAGCTGTTCGTCGGAGCTTGTCGCGAGGGTAGATACGGTTGTTAGATCGCTGGTCACATTCTTCGACTGAAGCAGGGAGGCGCCTGCCTTGGCCGAATCCGCTGAGAAGCGAAGAGAAAGAACATAAAAGGCTACTTGCCAACGCTGGTCTTCGCTGAGGGCAGCGAAGGAAGCCATGGCTGTATTCTCGACACCGAAGCTGACCGCGTTAAAAGCTTTGAAAGGAGAGAGCCCGGCCATAAATTCCCCATCGGTAAAATTGGCCGGCACGGGATTCTTGGGGTTCATCGTGGCGCGACTGGGGCCGTCGCCCTTGCCAGTCTCGCCGTGGCACTGTGCGCAGTTCTCTAAATAAATTGCTTTGCCGCTCGCCAGAGAGGGAAGCTGTTTGGGATAGGGAATGATATTATAAGTGACGATCAGTTTCTGTTTGGCATTATTGGCAAGCTCCGTGACCGCTTTGGGGTCGGCCTTGTTCTCGATCTGAGTGGCGAGGGATTTGATGGTGGGTTCCACGCCGGCCTTATCGGCTTTGTCGGTTTCCTTGAGCTGCTTGAGCAGTTCCAGGGTTCGCTTGGAAAATTCCTGCATCTCCGCAAACTCGTCCTGGTTGACGATTTTTCCGTCTTGGACGGCGTTCTTATAATCGCTGCCGAGATAATCGAGTAAGGCCACGAGTCTTTTTGCCTCATCATCGGCGAAAGCCGTGGACGCGGCGATCAAAAAGACCAGAAAAACCACCACCGCTGATCTATGCGCTGCGGTAGTCCCGTGTAGAGATAACGAACGCCGCGATTCGCTTCGGTTCACAAACAGTGGTTTCCAAAATGATCTCATGTGGGCTTAAGCCTGGGCCGTTAGTAGAAATCGCTTCCTAATCCACGCACTGAGGCCGTCCATGGTTAGAACAACCACGAGGATTAACAACAAGACACTGGCTAAACGCCGGTATTCAAGCGTTTGCAGATAGACTTGCATTACAAAACCAAGCCCGCCCGCGCCGACAAAGCCCAGTATCGAAGAAGCCCGAATGTTATATTCGAGCATGAAGAGC
>Ga0209814_10000927_pt1 | contig 10114 bp, 7 predicted proteins | sample SoiMetdeltSBSDD1_FD_187597 | JGI IMG/M metagenome (GOLD analysis project Ga0209814, IMG submission 187597) | Bulk soil microbial communities from a Populus tree surrounding site in Tennessee, USA - Soil MetaG P. deltoides SBSDD1 (SPAdes) (version 2) | ecosystem: Environmental > Terrestrial >... | reverse complement strand
AACTCCAACGGCTGCCAGTTCTTCGTGACGGTCGCAACCGCCGATTGGCTGTCGGGCAAGCACACGATCTTCGGAGAGGTCACCGACGGCTACGACGTGGTCGAGGCGATCTCTCGGACACCCACGAGGGGCCCCGACCGGCCGGTCTCGGACGTCGTCCTGCAGCGCGTCGACATCTCCGACTGACCCGGGAACCGCGCGCCGCCGGCCACGGTCTGCTGACACATGGCGGTCCACGACGTCCGTGAGGACGAACGATCACAAGTGCGAGCGGCGTTCGAGCGCGACGGGTACGTGCTCATCGAGGGCGCCCTCTCAGCGGCCGAGATCGAACGCCTCACCACCGCCGTCGATCGGGTCCGCGGAGCCGAGGGCGGGGACGAAGACGGCCCCCTGCACCTCGTGGCGTTCTGCGGCCGGGATGGCGCGTTCCTCGAACTGCTGGACCATCCGCAGACGATGCCGCTCATCGTCGACACCTTGGGACCGAACGTCTTCATGTACCACTGTCATCTGGACGTGCACCCGCCGGAGACCCCGGGGCTCGCGCGGCCCTGGATGTGGCATCAAGACGGCGGCATCGTGAACCGAGACCTCGAGAGCTCGCCGCGCCCGCGGATGTCCGTCAAGGTCGCCTACTTCCTCACCGACGTCTCCGAACCAGGTATGGGGAACCTCGTGGTGCTCCCCGGCTCCCATCTCGCGAACGCGATCGCCCGGCCGCCCGATGACGACAACGATCTGCCCGGCTCCCTCCCGGTGCTCGCGCGCGCGGGCGACGCGGCGGTGTTCGATCGGCGTGTCTGGCACATGCGGAGTCCGAACCTCCGCGGCGGCACGCGCAAGGCGCTTTTCTACGCGTACACCTTCCGGTGGGTCCGCGCTCGGGACGACCTCAACATCCGGGCCGACCTGCTTCCGTTGATCACGCCGGTTCGGGCGCAGCTGCTCGGGAACGGCGACTCGTCGTTCGAATTCTGGATGCCCGATCGGCTCGACCTCCCCGTTCGGGCCGTGTTCGAACGCTGACCCGACGCCGAACGGACGGTTGTTTGCTGGTCTATCGCTCACGTCCGCTCTCGCGACAGCAGACCGAGAGCGAAGTCCGTGCGACCCAGCATCTGGGCGCGTGGCGTCGGGGTGCGCGGACCAGCCGACCACGGCCTCGTCGGAAGCGTCTCGCGGCTGATGCACGCGACCGCCCGGAGCAGCGTCACCGCGATTTCGTGGCCGCCGCAGATCTCGTATTCGAAGACGCCTTCGTGCAACACGGCCACGTCCGACGCGGTCAGCACGTGCCTCGCCGGCCACGTCGACGAGGAGACCTCTCCCTCTCCGCCCTCACCCATGAGCGGACGCTCAACGAGCTCGAACGGTGCCCCGGCCTGCACCTTCCACGCCGGTTGCGGCAGTCTCACGTGCAGCCGGAGCCGGTGGTCCTCGCGCTCGTTGTGGATCACGCCGGCCAGCCGCAGAACGGGGCCCTGGCGCCACACGCGCACGGACACGCTCAGACCGTCCCATCCGACCTCGAACCGGTCACTCGCGACGGCCACCTGGTCCGGCGGCGACGGCACTTGTCCCTCTTCGGCCCAGCTGAAGTTGTAGAGGTCGCCGACGTCGGGCTCGTCGAAGAACCCGATCGACACACCGTCGGCGTCGCATCCCTCGGGCTTCGCCTGAAGCTCCACTGGTTCCCCGTCCACGTTCGACCACTCGACCTCCCCGAGGCCGAAGCGCTCGAATTCCCACGGCAGTGGCCGTACCTTGGGGCCTCGCTCGACGATCCTTTCCGCGATCGCTCTCGCCTCGGCGAGCCTCGCGTCGACGTCGGCCGCCACCTGGTCGTGCGAGCACCCGCACGCCGAATCGTGCGCTCCGTTCCACAGCAGGAGCGTCCACGCGCGCTCGAGTTCCTCCACACCCCCCGGCACTTGCTCCGCGAGCGGCTCGGCGTATCGCTCGAGCAGCGTCTCGACCCGCCCCCGCTCGAGCTTCTGATGCGCGCGCGCGGACACGACGTTCGGCAGCAGATGCGCGCGGGCGCTCGACCGGAGCTCGCCGCGCCAGACTGGGAGCTCCTCGAATGGCAGCTCCCGGCCCTCGAGATGGTCGCGGAGGCTCCCGATCCTCGCCTGGATTCCCGGCAGGAGAGGCCCTGCCCGCTCGACCTGGTCGGGCAGCGTCGCATCTGGCCCAGCGTGGTCGTAGCCGACCATGATCACGAGCCGGTCGTCGACCATGAACGGGCGCATCAGCTCGACGCTCCGCTCGAGCGCCGTCGCCAGCTCCTCGGGTTCGGTCGCCTCGCGGAACGCGCCGCCGAGCGCGTACCCGAACGGCATGTACTCGCACAGTACCTCTGCCTCCCCGCCGCTCGACTGCCACCGGAACGTCGAGCGGTCGATCGCCTTCGGGACGCCGCGCCAGACCATCGCCCAACCCAGGCCGGCGTCGCGCAGGAGTCTCGGCATCTGCCCGATGTGGCCGAACTGGTCGGGGAGGTAGCCGACGATCGGGTCGTCGCCGAGCTCGCGAGCGCGCTCGAGGCCAATCCGTAGGTTCCGTACGTGCGACTCCCCCGAGACGAGGAACTCGTCCATCTGCGTGACCCACGGACCGGCCGAGAGCTGACCGGCCCTGACGTAGCAGGCGAGCTCGGCGGCGCGCTCGGGCCGGCGTTCGAGGTAGTCGTCGATCATGGCGGTCTGACCGTCGAGATGGAAGTGGGGGTAGCCCTCCGCGCACAAGTCAAGGAGCGTGTCCATCATCTGCACGAGCCGCTCGGCGAACACCGAGAACGGCTCGTACCACTCGCGGTCCCAGTGCGTGTGCGGGACGAGAGTGACGCGGACGGGGTTAGGCATCTGAGCCAACGATGGCGCCGAGCGTCGGTAGATTCAATGGATACAGCCCACAGACGAGGCTAGCCCAAGCTTCCATCCGACCGCGTTCTCGCGGAGGCGGACCCGGCGAGCGATGCGTCTCGTTCGGCGATCAATCCTCATCGACCACCCTCCCTGGTAGGGATGCCCACCGACCTATGTGTATAGGCGCTTCACCCGCAGGCTCCCCGTCTCCGAGCCGTCGGTCCTCGCTGCCGAGCTCGAGCCTTGATCGAGGGGTCGCCGGACCCAGGCGACGACGTAGCCGATCAGGACGGCGTCTCTCGCCAGCACCGCGAGCTGGAAGCCGAGGGTGGGCGGCTCGAGTGGCACCTGGTACCGCGTGAGGAAGATGGCCACCTCCGCCGCGCCGAAGGCGGCGAACAGCCGGACGTCGGGGAGCACGAGGGCGAACAGCGGGAGGAGCCACAAGCTGTATTGAGGCGAGTACACCTTGTTCGCGAGGAAGAAGAGGACGATGACCGGGAACGCCAGGGTCCACCGCTCGAATCGGGGGTCATGGCGCCACTTCGCCCACCAGACCACGGCCACCGCGGAGGCGAACACGATGAGGCTTGCCGCGTTGACGAAACCCGTCTCCAGGCACGGCACCTCGCCGACCACCCGGTGGCAGACCACGTACCACAGCGAATCGATGTCCGGCGGCCGGGCGCTGTTGAAGCGGAAGAACTCGCCCCACCCCTCGGGCGCCGCGACGGCGAACGGAACGTTGACTACGGCCCAAGCTCCAACCGCCGCCCCGGCGAGCCGCACCACGTCCGATCGCCGACCGCGACCAAGGAGATCCGCCGCCAGGGGGACGAGAAGGAGAGCAGGGAAGAACTTGGTGGCGGCCGAGAGCCCCAGCGCGACCCCCGCGGCGACCTGGCGGTCCCGCAGGTACGCCTCCACGGCCACGACCATGAGCACGACGCCGAGCAGGTCCCAGTTCATGAGTCCGTACAGGGCCAACGTAGGAGCTAGCGCGAAGTACAAGGCCCTCATCCCGACGCGGCGCGCCAAGAGGACCGAGATGATCAGGGCGCACACGAGCATCAGGAGCGCGTTCGCGTAGAAGAACGGCTCGATGCCCGAGCTCACCCACCCCGTGACGCGCATGGCGTACATCGTGAGCACCGGGTACTCGTCACACGGATCGCCCTCGACGGGAACACATGGGTCGAGGTACGGGAGCCGCGCGCCTTCGATGCTCTCGAGGACATAGAGCTCGGTGAACTGGGTCGAGCACCAGTGGAAGTCACCCGACGCCGTGGTCGACACGCACGGCGCGCGGATCACCGTGGCGAAGCCGATCGTCCAGGTTGTCGCCGCGACGGCGATGACCACTGCAACCCCCCGAGGGAGCTGGGCAAGCGGGCGCATCGCCTTCGAGATCGACCCCACGACGCCGAGGCTACCGGAGGTTGGCTCCGAGGATGGGAGTTCCCTCCGGCCGATGTGTGGCGGGTGTCCAGGAACCGCTCAGATTCCGGGGGGCGAAGGCCGACCTTCGGATGACGATCGGGTCGAGCTTCACGATCCGATCGTTCACGCGGGGATCGGCTGCCAATGGGGCGCGAGGTCCGGTCCAGCCTCCTGCGTCAGCCGCATCGGAGCGGTCCCGTCGGCGTTCATGACCCAGACGTCGAGGTTGCCCTGGCCGACCTCGAACGAGACGAACGCGATCCGCGTGCCGTCGGGCGACCAGACGGGGTCGAAGTCCTGCTGCGTCGATGACGGGGTGAGGTTCGCCTCGGCGCGCGTCGCGACGTCGATCGTGAGCAGGTCGGAGGTGCCGTTCTCACAGCAGCGCTCGAACAGCAGCCTGGTGCCGTCCGGCGACCACGACGGGTTCGCATCGATCGACGAGTTGGTCGTGAGGCGCACGACGCCGCTCCCGTCGGCGAACATCAGGTAGAGCTCGGGGAACCCGCCGGCCCGGTTGGAGACGAACGCGATGCGGCTCCCGTCGGGCGACCACACCGGCGACCGGTCGGCGGAGCCGGCGGTCTGGGTCGTCAGCTGGTCGCTGCCGGAACCGTCGTCGTTCGCGACGAAGATCCGGAACGGCTCGCCCGGCCCCATGCGCGCCGCGTAGGTCAGGTGGGAGCCGTCCGGCGACCAGGAAGGGTCTCGCTCGGGGACGGGCGTCGAGGTCACCCTCGTGCGGCCTCGTCCGGAGGCCTTCATGACCCAGATGTCCGCGCGGCCGGTGATCCCGCCTCGCCGAACGTACGCGATGCGCTGGCCGTTGGGTGACCAGGACGGCTGCAGCTCGGCCGCGCCGGAACGTGTCGTGAGCTTGGTGACGGCCGACGTCGAGGGATCGAGGGTGAACAGGTCGGGCTCGCCGTCCCGATCCGACACGAAGACGAGCACGCCGTTGCTCGAGGCCAAGGCGGAACGCCGCGCATCGGCACCGGTCGGAGCGAGGCCGAGGAGCACAAGGATCGCGATCGCGACGAGGCTGACCCTTCGCACGGTTCCCCTTTAGGATGTGCCGTCGTGAAACCTGTGCACCCTACCATCCGCCTCGCGGCCTCCCTGGCCGCCGCGGCGCTCCTGGTGCTCGCGATCGGCCCCGCGCAGGGAGCCGGTGCGGGTCGGGCGGGTCGGTCGGCGCCCGGCGCACGAGCCCCCATCGTGAAGACGCGGAAGATCGCCCCGGGCCTCACCTACATCAGGATCGTGCGACGGCAGCTGCCGCTGCGGACGTTCGTGCTGAGGATCGACCTGTCGAAGGCCATCACGCTCGACACGACGATCGCGGAGGACGCCCTGCCGTCACGGCGCCAGCTCTCCAGGATCGTCAGGAACCACGGGGCGCTCGCCGGCGTGAACGGCGACCCCGGCGAGGGGCTCGGCAACACCGTGCACCCGTTCGCGCAAGACGGCGAACTCCTGCACACCGCCGGGCCCGACGCGGAGATGTTCGCCGTCAGCAAGGACGAGTCGAGCACCTTCCTCGGGAATCCAAAGCTGAAGGTCAACGTCACCGATATGTCGAACGGCCGCGTGTTCACCCTGGATCGATGGAATCGGCGCGCGCCCGAACCGGGCGAGATCGTCGGCTTCTCGCCGCTGGGAGGAACGCTCGCGGCACCGCCGTCCTTCTCGTGCTCGGTTCGCCTTGCGCCGCAGGGACCCGCGCAGGTCGCCGTCCCGGACGGCGTCGACCGCGATTACCTTGTCGACCTGGCGACGTGCTCCGAGTCGCCCTTCGACCGCAACGGGGGTGTCGTGCTCTCGACCGCGCCGGGGACCGACGAGGCGGAGCAACTCCTCGCCCTCACCCCCGGCACGCCCATGCGTCTTCACTGGACGCTGGGCTGGCCGGGCGTGTTCGACGCGGTCGGCGGCGATCCGATCCTGCTCCTCGACGGCGCTCAGACCCCTATCTGCGTCTCGTGCGCCCGTCAGCCCCGAACCGCGATCGGCGTCACGGCCACCGGCAGGATCCTGCTGGTTGTGATCGACGGCCGCCAGCCCCGGTGGTCCCGGGGCGCGACGCTGGGCGAGCTCAGGAGCACCCTGAGGGACCTCGGCGCCGTCGACGCGCTGAACTTGGACGGTGGAGGCTCGTCCGAGATGGTCGTCAAGGGAGAGGTCGTGAACCGGCCTTCGGACGGGCGCGAGCGGAGGATCACCAACGCGGTCCTGATCCTGCCCGGGGCCGACCCGGGCGAGTAGCCGGGTTCAGCCCGCGCGACGTTCGGAGTTGGCGAGGATCCTCACCGGCTCACGGGTGTCCGCGCTCGCATCCGGTGATCGAGTCGGGGTCGGGCCCCCCGATGCAATGGTCGTTGCCATGCCCACCGGCGAGCTCATCCCTTCCGGCGTCGCCGTTCACGTCGTCGTCGTTGCCGCCGCCCTTGAGCCTGTCGTTCCCTTCACCGCCGTTGACGGTGTCGGAGCCCTCCCCACCGCTCAGGGTGTCCCCCCCTGCGTCGCCGTCGACCGTGTCGGCGCCATCACCGCCCTTGAGCGCGTCGCTCCCGCCGGCGCCCACCACCATGTCGCTGCCATCGCCCCCCGAGACGGCATCTGCGCCGGAGCCGCCGTCGACCGTGTCGTTACCGGCGCCGGCCTTGAGTGTGTCGTTCCCGCTCCCTCCGGTGATCACGTCGTCCCCGTCCCCGCCCGTGAGGGTGTCGTCGCCGTCCTCACCGCTGATCGTGAGTGTCGTCGCGAAGTCGCCTCCCAGCCCGCCACCTTCCTTGCCCGAGACCGTGTCGTCGCCACCGCCCGCATTGACGATGGATCCCTCGACCGTTAGCAACCCCGTCACGTCGGGCGTTCCGCCCGCATCGAGGCTGATGCCGTTGGCGCCGAACCCGATCGCGTCGGCGGTGCTCTGTCCGGTGATGACGAGGGAGTCCGTGCCGTCTCCCAGCGCCAGATCGATCGAGACCGTGTTCTGGTGCGGGAACGGCGCGCTCCCGCTCTGGTCGATCGTCACGCTCTCGTTCCCACCGGTGCCGTTGACACGGATCGTCGTCACCGTCGAGGTGTCGAAGCCTCCGCAGCTCGGATCGGATGGCGTGACGAGGATGCCGAGGGGATCCGCCCCGCCGCTGAGTGAGACAGCGATGGACTCCCCACTCGCGAGATCGATCGTCATGGTCGTACTACCCGAACACGTTGCCGCGTAAGCCGGGACGGCGCCCAGGCCGACGACGATCGACACCAGGAGCGCGCCCGCGGCCGCCACGACCCGGGGTCGACGGCAGAGGCCACGTATCAACGCAGCCGCCGCCAAGCCGATCGGGATCCATACCATGGTCCCATGTCGGCCGACAGTAGCATCCGGGAGGATGGCTTTCGATCACTCGCACCTTCGACGGTGGAGCTGCCTGCCGGCCTCGTCTTCGAATCCAACCGCCGAGCTGCCGAGGAAGTCGATCAGGAGGTCTCGACGAGCTCGAGGTCGCTCGCATACAAGGACCCGTCGCTCCAGAACTTCAGGGTCAGCGTGATCGACCCGTGTTGCGGCATGATGGCCTGCGCGGCGACCGGAGCCGTGGTGAGCGCGTACGAGCCCGTGAACCTGTAGACGGCGCTCCCGTCTTGAGCGAGGTTGACCGACTCGAGCGAGGCCGACGCCCGGTACCCGCACCTTCCGGCCGGCGCGTCCAGCAACAACCTGAACTCCGCGTTGCCTACCTTGCCTTTGACCGACCCCCAATACTCGAGATTGATACGGGTGAGCTCACGCTTCGACCCAACCAGGGATCCCGTCACGGTTTGGCGGTAGCGAACGGCCGTGCCCACCTTGCCCTGGACCGTCGAGTTCTCGAGCGAGAGCCACGATGTATCACCGAGGAGGTCGGACCCGAAGCTCATCGTCCACTCGGGCGCCGGCGGAGGCGGCGTCACGGTGGGTTCCGGAGACGGATCCGTGACCGGGGAGGGCTCGACACTCGGGCTCGGCTCGATACTCGGGCTCGGCTCGACACTCGGGCTCGGCTCGACACTCGGGCTCGGCTCCACCGCCACCACCGGGCTCGGTTCCGGCTCCTCGACGATCGGCGGCTCCGCTCGGATGTCGCCGGCGTCGCGCGTTCGCCCCGCATCGACCGGATGGTCGACCTTCGGAGGCTTCGCACGGACACTGGAGGTATCCGGATCCGGAGCCGGTGCCGGGGCCGGCGCTGCGGCGACCGCTCGCGCAGCCGGCTTGTCCTGGTCCCCGCCCCGCACGATCTTGGCCGCTCCCACGGTGACCCCGCCCGCCAAGAGCAACGTCATCCCCGCCGCGACCACACGCTCGGCCACGCCGTTCGACACGACCGGCGCCGCCGTCGTCCCCACCGTCGAGCTGACCGCCTCCGGTACCGCGGCCTGCGCCAGGTGCGCCGAGTGGGCGAGTCGCTCGCCGATCCTCCGCAGGCCACCCGCGATGTGGAGGAGCCAGACGAGCGGTACGAGACCGATCCCCATGAGGCCGCCCCGTTCGGCCACCTTCTCGAGCCACCGCTTCCGGAAGCTCATCTTCGCCCGGTGGATCAGCGCCTTGGCCTGTGCCGTGGAGACCTCCATCTCGTGCGCGATCTCGCGATGCGATCGTCCATCCAGCTCGCGCAGCATCAGCGCTCGGCGATGCGTCTCCGGCAGGTCGGCGAGGACGGCGAGCACCGTGTCGCGCTGAACCAGCCGTTCCACGATCTGCTCCGCCTCGTCGTTCGGGGCGGGAAGCTCCTCCGCCAGGGGCGCCCAATCATCAGGCTTTGGGCGTCTCGCTCGACCACGAAGGATGTCGAGGGAGACGTTCTTGGCGATCCGGGCGACCCAGGGCTGCAAGGCGTAGCGCCCGTTGAACCTGTAGAGACCCTGATAGACCCGGATCATCGTCTCTTGGAAGGCCTCGTCCCCGTCGTGGGGATTCGGGAGGAACCGCTGACACACGCGGCGGGCGAGCGGCCCGTAACGCTGATGGATCTCGACGAAGGCTTGCGGGTTTCCGGCCTGGAAATCCAGCACGAGGAGACGGTCATCCAGGGCGGCGTAGCCGCCCAGCTTGGTGCCCTGGTCGGGAACCCGGGTGACCATCGTTATCTCCTCATAAAGTCAAAACGTCGGCAGCACCCCAGGGTTGCTTGAGCCAGCAATTCCGGCCCGGACGCATGACTGTAGCACCGAGGATCACGCCCGGTTAGGTCGCGGATCGCACGCGTTCACCCGGCTCGCGTCTCCCGGGGAGTGGGATCAAGGATCAGCGGCGCCCTCGGCCTCCGGTCGAAGTCGAACGCGAGCGCGAGGTCCCCGAGGATCGGCAGGGCCTCTCGGACGACCGGGCGCGAGTCGGGACGCCCGTCGGTGGACGGATCCAGGCGCTGACCGTCCAGGAACCGATCCTCGATCAGCTTCAGGTACGCGTCGAACGTGAGCGTCTGGTGGTCGACGAACCCGCGCCGGGCGTACGGGCTCACGAGGAGCCCCGGCACCCGCAGGCCGTACCCGTTCTCGTCGGCGAGCGGCGGCACCACGTGGTCGTAGAAGCCTCCCCAGTCGTCCCAGGTGATGAAGATCGCGGAGCTGTCCCAGTCCGGCCCGCGCATCACCGAGTTCACGAGCCTGGTGACGTGGGCCATGCCGGCGGCGACGCCGCGGCTCGACTCGGGGTGCTCACTCACGCCGTCGCCCGGGACGACCCACGACACCGACGGGAGGGTCCCGTCCCGTGCGCTCCGCTCGAAGCTCCGGTAGTCGAGGATGTGATCCTGCTGCTC
>Ga0209814_10000923_pt1 | contig 10133 bp, 9 predicted proteins | sample SoiMetdeltSBSDD1_FD_187597 | JGI IMG/M metagenome (GOLD analysis project Ga0209814, IMG submission 187597) | Bulk soil microbial communities from a Populus tree surrounding site in Tennessee, USA - Soil MetaG P. deltoides SBSDD1 (SPAdes) (version 2) | ecosystem: Environmental > Terrestrial >... | reverse complement strand
GCGGTCGACGGCGCGAGCGAAGGGCTCAATGCCTTCCTCGCCGAGGACCGCCAAGGCGACATGGGTTGGCTTGCGACCACCGCGGAGCGCCGCAAGGCCCCGCGCGCGCTATGGTCCGAGGCCCAAAGCGTGATCCTGCTTGGCCTCAACTACGACCGCACCGGCGATCCTCTCGCGATTCTGAAAGAGAGGTCGCGCGGCGCAATCTCGATCTATGCGCAAGGCGCCGATTATCACGATGTGCTCAAGGCCAAGCTGAAGCCGCTGGCAACGCGGGTGCAGGAGCTTACCGGCGGGCAGGTCAAGATCTTCGTCGACACCGCACCGGTGATGGAAAAGCCGCTTGCCGCGCGCGCCGGTCTCGGCTGGCAGGGCAAGCATACCAATCTCGTCTCGCGCGAGTTCGGCTCCTGGCTGTTCATCGGCTCGATCTTCACCGACGCGGAGATCGCACCCGACGCGCCGGAAGAAGACCACTGCGGCGCTTGCCGGCGCTGCCTCGACATTTGCCCGACCGGCGCCTTCACCGCGCCCTATCAGATCGATGCGCGGGCATGCATCTCCTACCTCACCATCGAGCACAAGGGCCACATCGCGCCGCGCTTCCGGGCGGCGATGGGCAATCGCATCTTCGGGTGCGACGATTGCCTCGCCGTATGCCCGTGGAACAAATTTGCCCATGCCGCGTGTGAGACGAAGCTCAGCGTCAGGGCCGAAAGCAACAATCCGGCACTCGCCGAGCTTCTTCAGCTCGATGATGCCGCATTCAGGGCTCGCTTCCGCGGTACGCCGATCAAGCGCACCGGCCACGACCGCTTTCTGCGCAATGTTCTGATTGCGGCTGGCAATTCTGGTGACGCAATGCTGGTGCCTTTGGTCGAGGCACGGCTCGCGGATGACTCACCGATCGTGCGCGCCATGGCCGTGTGGGCGCTGTCGCGGCTTGCGCCGTCCCGCTTCTCCGCGCTCCGCACGACGCACGCTAACGATCCAGACCCTGCCGTCAGAGCGGAGTGGACCAGGGAGGCGGCGTGAGCCGGCTGTTCGCATTCGGGCTCGGCTACTCGGCGCAGGCGCTCGCGGCGCGCCTTTCCGCCAAGGGTTGGCAGATCGCAGGCACGGCCCGCGACGAAGCCAATATCGCGCGGCTCCGCGCGCAAGGGTACGAGGTGCTGCGCTTCGGCGGAGAGCCCGACAATCGTGCGGTCGCCAAGCTGCTGCCCGGTACCACCCACCTCCTCCATTCAATCCCACCCGGCCACGAAGGCGATGCTGTGCTTGTACACTATCGCAAGCAGATCGCGGGTCTCGGATCGGTCAAATGGATCGGCTATCTCTCGACCGTCGGCGTCTATGGCGACCAGAAGGGACGCTGGGTGGACGAGACCGCTGAGCCCAAGCCTAACAGCGACCGCACAGAGGCTCGGGCTGAGGCCGAGCAAGCCTGGCTTGATTTCGGCGAGAAGACGGGCATTCCGGTTCAGATCTTCCGCCTCGCCGGTATCTACGGCCCCGGCCGGTGCGTGTTCGACAAGCTCAATGCCGGCACAGCGCGGCGCATCAAGAAGGACGGCCAGGTTTTCAGCCGCATTCATGTCGAGGACATCGCGACCGTGCTTGAAGCCTCGATCGCGCATCCACGCGCCGGTGCGATCTACAACGTCGCCGACGACGAGCCGGCAGCGCCCGACGAGGTTGTGGCCTACGCCGCGAAGCTGATCGGTGTGCCGCCACCTCCTGAGATTGCCTTTGAGGAAGCAGATCTCAGTCCCATGGCGCGAAGCTTCTATGAAGGAAGCCGGCGCATTTCGAATGCGCGTATCAAGTCGGAGCTTGGCGTCAAGCTTCGCTATCCGACCTACCGCGAAGGCCTCGCCTCTCTACTCCCGACCACTGTCAGCGGCGCTTAAGCCCGAATATCATTCGTAGCCGTGCCCGACATCGCCCCTGCAATTCGGCTTGCCGCCATCGCCTTTATTGGCATGTCGGCCTTCACAAGTCAGGCGGCGGAAGACAAGAAGGCTTTGCAGGCGCCGTGCGTCGAAGACGCCATGATCGTGTTCGACGCGTCAGGTTCGATGTCCGGCGATGGGTGGGGCTATGGCAGCGAGTCCGCCGGCAGCGTGAGCCGGCTCGACAAAGTGCGCGCTACGCTTGCGGAGGTCTCGCCGAGTATCACCCGGATTCGACGCGTGGGCCTCATCACCTTCGGGCCAGGTCCCTACAATCAATGCAACGTCACGCTCGAGCTGCGGCCGACAGAGAATGCCGCGGCAGCCATCCTGGCTGCGGTCAAAGCGCTGACACCTGCCGGAAAAACGCCGCTGACATCGGCCGTGGGACAAGCGGCTGACGTGCTCGACTACCGCAACAAACCTGGTCTCATAGTTGTCGTGACAGACGGCGAAGAAACGTGCGGAGGCTCGCTCTGCGACCTCGGCAAGCAGCTTCACGCCGAGGCCGCACGGCTGACCGTTCACGTTATCTCGCTGCGCGTGCGTGGCATTAGCTGGGTAGGGGAGCAGAGTGTCCTCGAAGCGAAATGCCTCGCCGAGCAGAATGGCGGCCTCTATCTCACCGCGGAGACACAAGACGAGCTCAAGGAGGCCATCGAGAAGACGCTCGGCAAGCGGTAAGCCTTAACGCGCGATGCGGTCAACCAGCGCGGCGACGGTCGCTTCGAGGCGGCGGAGATCTTGCGGCCGCGATTGGCGATGGTCGCCGTCCTTGATCAGCGTGAGCTCGACATCCTCGCAACACAGAAGATCGACGAGATCGAGCGCATGCCCCCATGGCACATCTGGATCGCACATGCCTTGCAGAATGCGCACCGGACGATCGAGGCGAAGCAATCCGTCGCCGATGAGATGCGAGCGCCCCTCCTCGATTAGATTCTTGGTAATGGGATAGGGATCGCCGTAGAGCGAAGGCTCGTAATAGACACCGTCGCGCTCCAGCGTCTCCTTTACTTCGGGCGTCATGCGGTGCCACATCAGCCGCTCGGTCATGTCCCAGGCCGGCGCGATGAGCACGAGTCCAGCCAACCGTTCGAGCCTCTCCTCTCGCTGAAGTTGCCTAACAAGGAGGAGGGCGATCCATCCACCCATCGACGAGCCCACCACGATCGTGCGCCGGTCTTCCAGCAATTGAAACACGGTGCTGGTCTCTTCCAACCAGTCGCCGATCAAAGCCTCGAGCAGATTGCCATTCGACAGCCCATGTCCCGAATAGTCGAAGCGCAACATCGGTACGGCATGAGCCCGCGCCCAGTCGGCGAGAGCGAGCGCTTTGGTGCTCTCCATGTCGGAAAGGAAGCCTGGAACCCACAGAAGGGCTGGACTGTCCCGATCGCCCACATCGGCAAAGCGAAAGGCAATGCGCCGCCTTCGGTTCTGCCCCACCTCCAGGAATTGCGGTTCTTGGTGGTCCATCCTAAGAAGCTTCACACGCTCCAACGAAAGCCGATGAAATCGAGGGCATGGCCGAAGTGACCATATTGCAGGTCGTGCCGCGCCTCGACGCAGGCGGCAGCGAGCAGGCGACCGTGGAGATCGCCGATGCGCTCACCCGCGTCGGTGCCTCGGCCCTCGTTGCCACCGAAGGGGGCCGCATGGCAACCGCCATCACGCAAGTGGGCGGCGAGATCATTCCACTTCCGATGGCGAGCAAGAACCCCCTCACCATTCTCGCCAATGCCCGCCGGCTCAGGCGTCTGATCGAGGAGCGCAAGGTCGATCTCGTGCATGCACGAAGCCGGGCGCCGGCATGGAGCGCATTCTTGGCCACGCGAGCAACCGGACGGGCTTTCGTGACTACCTATCACGGCGCCTATGGCAGCACCGGAGGTCCGCTGAAGACCGCCTATAACAACGTCATGGGCCGCGGCGACCGGATCATCGCCAACTCGCACTATACCGCGGCGCTGATCGCCGAACGCCATCCTCTGGCGCGCGACCGCATCAAGGTGATCTATCGTGGCATCGACGCGGCGATGTTCGGCCCATTCGTCGTGCCGCCTGGTCCTGTTGCAAAACTCAGAGAGAGCTGGGGCGTTTCGCCTGACACCAAGATCGTGCTCCAGGCGGCGCGACTCACGGGACTGAAAGGTCATCGCCAAACCATCGAGGCTGCCTCGCGGCTTGACCGCGAGGGCGCGCTGGAGAGCGCGGTTATCGTCTTTGCCGGCGATGCGCCGCACAAAGCCGGATACCGGCAAGAGCTGCTCGACCTCATCGCTCATCATGAACTCGGCAACAAAGTGCGCCTCGTCGGTCATTGCCAGGATATGCCGGCGGCATTTCTTGCCGCGCATGTCGCTATTGTCCCTTCTCTGGTCCCCGAGACTTTCGGCCGGACCAGCGTCGAGGCGCAAGCCATGGGCTGTCCGGTCATCGTGTCAGATCTTGGGGCATTGCCCGAGACCATCATCTCGCCCGAGCAGGATACGGCGAGATTCACCGGCTGGCTCGTCCCAGCTAATGATGCCGGTGCACTTGCCGACAGGCTCGGGCTTGCGCTGTCGCTCACGCCACCCGAGCGGGCCAAGATCGGCGAACGCGCCACTGCGCGCGTTGCCGTGGAGTTCGCGCTGGCACAAATGCAGTCGAAGACGCTTGCAGTCTATGACGAGCTTCTAGGCACGCGCCTCGCCCAGCGTTATGCCGAATCCGCCGGCGTTCTAGGCCGCCTTGACGGAAGAAGGCAGATGAAATGAACCGAAAAGCGTGGCGCGGCTTGACTTTTCAGGCAGGGTTCCCATCCTGTAGAGCTGTAGGGCTTAGCGTCATCGCAAGAGCAGGGAATACATCGCTTTTGAAGGCGAGGGTCGCGACTGCTCGAACAGAGGAGAACGAAACATCGTAAGACGACCAATCAAGCTTACCCCCGAAAAGGGCGGTCCTCGTATCAACGAGGGCATCGACATCCCCAAAATCCAGCTCATCGACGCCACCGGCCATAATGTCGGCGTGGTCCCCACGTCCGAAGGGCTCGCGCGCGCAGTGGAAGCCGGGCTCGATCTCGTCGAGATCGCGCCCAACTCGGAACCGCCGGTCTGCAAGATCCTCGACTACGGCAAATACAAATATCAGGCGCAGAAGAAGGCCGCCGAGGCGCGCAAGAAGCAGCGCACCGTCGAGATCAAGGAGATCAAGATGCGGCCGAACATCGACACGCACGATTACGACGTGAAGATGCGCTCGATCCGCCGCTTCTTCGAGGAGGGCGACAAGGTCAAGGTGACTTTGCGCTTCAGAGGCCGCGAGATGGCACATCAGGAGCTCGGCGCGCAACTGCTCGACCGCGTCAAGGCCGACACCTCGACCATTGCAAAGGTGGAGTCGGAGCCTAGGCTCGAAGGTCGGCAGATGGTGATGGTGCTCGCGCCGCGTTAAGCCTTTCGCCCTGCGCGGGCCTTGCAATCCCGCTCAAATCCACCCTATAAGGCGCATCCGAGGAGCCGCCCGGCGGGGCATGCCGTGGCGGCTCGCATGCTTTCCACTCGTCGCTAATTCCCCCTGCCCGCTGCCGTTTTGGCGAGCCTCGCCGGGATCAAGATAAAGGAAGCCAAATGCCCAAGTTGAAGACCAAGAGCGGTGCCAAGAAGCGCTTCAAGGTCACGGCCTCAGGCAAGGTGAAGTGCCAAGCCTCGCGCAAGCGACACGGCATGATTCAGCGCCCGACCAAGTTCATCAGGACGGCGCGCGGAACCATGGTCCTGTCCGACGAGGACGCCAAGATCGTGAAGAGAAATTTCCTGCCCTATAGCCGCTAGGCTAAGGCCAGACTTCGAAGGAGCACCGTCATGTCTCGTGTAAAACGTGGCGTTACCAGCCATGCCCGCCACCGCAAGGTGATCAAGCAGGCCAAGGGCTATTACGGCCGCCGCAAGAACACCATCCGCGTCGCCCGCCAGGCCGTCGAGAAGGCCGGGCAGTACGCCTATCGCGACCGCAAGGTGCGGAAGCGCACCTTCCGCGCGTTGTGGATTCAGCGCATCAATGCAGCAGCACGCGAAAATGGCCTCACCTACGGGCGGCTGATCGACGGGCTGAAGAAGGCCGGCATCGAGCTTGACCGCAAGGTGCTTGCCGACATCGCCGTGCACGAGCCGCAAACCTTCAAGGGTCTTGTCGAGGCTGCCTCAGCTGCCGTGCGGGCTTAAGCCCTAAGGCCGCAGGCCATGGGAGCCTGAGCCATGAGCACGCTAGAGCTCTACAGTCTCAAAACCGAGCTGCTTCACGCCATCGCTGAAGCTAGCGACCTCGACAAGCTCGAGGAAGTGCGCGTCGCCGCGCTTGGGCGCAAAGGGCGCGTGTCGGAGCTGATGCAGGCGCTTGGCTCGCTGCCGCCGGAGGAGCGCAAGGCTTACGGCCAGGTCGTCAACAGCCTGAAGGACAGCGTTGGCGAAGCGCTCGAGGCCAAGCGCCGCGAGCTAACCAAGACCGCGCTCGGCCAGAAGCTCGTGGTCGAGCGGGCCGACGTCACGCTTCCCGTTCGCGAAGGGCCGCTCGCCGAGGGCCGCATCCACCCCGTGAGCCAGGTCACCGACGAGATCACCGAGATCTTCGCCGATATGGGCTTCTCGATCGCCGAAGGGCCCGACATCGAGACCGACTTCAACAATTTCACCGCGCTCAATATTCCGCCAGAGCATCCGGCGCGGCAGGACCACGACACGTTCTATCTTCCAGAGGCGCCCGACGGCACCCGCCCTGTGCTCCGCACCCACACGAGCCCGGTGCAGATCAGGACCATGCTCAGAGAGAAGCCGCCGCTTCGCATCATCGCGCCGGGGCGAGTCTATCGCTCCGATTCAGATCAGACCCACACGCCAATGTTCCATCAGGTTGAGGGACTCGCGATCGATGAGGAGACGCATCTTGGGCATCTCAAATGGGTGCTCGAGGAATTCTGCAAGGCCTTCTTCGAGGTACCGCAGGTGAAGATGCGCTTCCGCGCGAGCTACTTCCCCTTCACCGAGCCGTCGATGGAGGTCGATATCGGTTACGCCAAGGTTGGCGACGAATTTCGGATCGGCGAGGGCGACGATTGGCTCGAAATTTTGGGCTGCGGCATGGTGCACCCGAACGTGCTCAAGAATGTCGGGCTCGATCCCGAGCGCTATCAGGGCTTCGCCTTCGGGCTCGGCATCGACCGCATCGCCATGTTGAAATATGGCATGCCGGACCTGCGCGCCTTCTTCTCAGGCGATTTGCGCTGGCTCGAGCATTACGGCTTTCCGCCGCTCGCCATCCCGACCCTGGCCGCCGGCCCGTCCTAAAGCCATGAAGTTCACTTATACATGGCTCAAGGAGCATCTCGACACCAAAGCTGGCGTCGAGAAGATCGCCGACACCCTCACCCGCATCGGGCTTGAGGTCGAGAAGGTCTTCGACCCCAAGACTTCGCTCGCTCCCTTCCGCGTGGCTGAGGTGGTGAAATGCGAGAAGCATCCCAACGCCGACAAGCTCAGTATCTGCGAAGTGGACACCGGCAGCGAGCGCTTGCAAGTCGTGTGCGGCGCGCCCAACGCGCGTGCCGGAATGAAGGGCGTGTTCGCCCCGGTCGGCTCCTACGTTCCCGGCATCGATCTGACCCTCACGAAGGCCAAGATCAGGGGCGTAGAGTCGAATGGCATGCTGCTCTCCGAACGTGAGCTTGAGATTTCCGACGAGCATATCGGCATTATTGAGCTTGCCGCTGACGCCAAGGTAGGGAGCACCGCTTCGGCAGCACTCGGGCTCGATGATGCGGTGATCGAGGTTGCCATTACGCCGAACCGTCCCGACTGCCTCGGCGTGCGCGGCATTGCGCGAGATCTCGCTGCCGCCGGTCTCGGCAAGCTGAAAAAAGATTCGGTGAAGCCAATCAAAGGCAGCTTCCCAAATCCCATCCCCATCGAACTCGAGTTCGATAGAGAGACGGCTGACGCCTGCCGCGTGTTCGCGGGCCGGCTGGTGCGCAACGTCAAGAACGGCCCGTCGCCGGAGTGGCTCCGGCGGTGGCTTAAGGCGATCGGCCTCCGGCCGATCAACGCACTGGTGGATATCACCAACTACATCTCCTACGACCGCGGCCGTCCGCTGCACGTTTATGATGGAGACAGGCTTGAAGGCGCGATCCGGGCGCGCCTCGGGCGGCGAGGCGAATCGTTTCTCGCGCTCGACGGCATGACCTACGAGGTTGACGGCGACATGTGCGTCATCGCCGACGACCGGGCCGTACTCGGGCTTGGCGGCGTGATTGGCGGCGAGGAGACTGGCGTCACCGAGAGCACGACCAACGTCTTCATCGAGTCGGCCTATTTCGATCCCAAGCGCACCGCGCGCACGGGGCGCAGGCTCAATATCCAGTCCGACGCGCGCTATCGTTTCGAGCGCGGCGTCGATCCCGAGTTTGTGGTGGCCGGGCTCGAACTTGCCACAGACCTCGTGCTCCAGATTTGCGGCGGCGAGGTAAGCAAGATCACCATCACGGGTAAGCCGCCGAAGGCCAACCGGCCTTTCAAGTTCGATCTCGGCCTCATCGAGCGCCTGAGCGGGCTCGATCTCGAGGCGCGCGAGATCAAGGAGCTCCTCGCCGCTCTCGGCGTCGGGCTCGAAGGCAAGGGTAAGCACCTTAAGGCAGCCCCGCCCTCTTGGCGTCCCGACATTACCGGCCCCGCCGATCTCGTCGAGGAGGTAGTGCGACTCGTTGGCGTCGACAAAGTACCTGCCACGCCGATGCCGCGCTCTGCGGGCGTAGCAAAGCCGGTGCTGACCGAGCAGCAGAGGCGGCAGAGGCTCACCCGCCGCGTGCTTGCCGCGCGCGGCTTCGTCGAGGCAGTGACCTGGTCCTTCATCGCGCCCGAACACGCCAAGCTGTTCGGCGGCGGCGGGGCCGAGCTCACGCTGAGCAACCCGATCTCGACCGAGCTTGCCGTCATGCGACCTTCGCTCCTGCCTGGCATAATCACCGCGGCACAAAGAAATAGGGACAGGGGCTTCGCCGATGGCGCCTTGTTCGAGATTGGCCAGGTCTATCGGGGCTCGCGGCCGGAGGATCAGTTCCTCGCGGCGTCCGGCGTTCGCTTTGGTCACTCGAACATGGAGGGATCGGGCAGGCATTGGTCGGGACAGGCGCCGCCTTCTTGCATATTTGTAGTGAAGGAGGACGCCGTGGCGGCACTCGCCGCGCTCGGCATCGATCAGTCGAGTCTCACCTCCACCCGCGAGGCCCCATCATGGTTTCATCCCGGCCGCTCCGGCGCACTCAAGCTCGGACCTAAGAGTGTGCTTGCCGTGTTCGGCGAGTTTCATCCTGACCTTCTCGCCGGACTTCGCATCGACCCGCCGCTTGCGGGCTTCGAGCTTTATCTCGACGCGCTTCCCGCAAGCCGCCGTAAAGGTACGGCCAAGCCTGCGCTCGAAGCATCCGACCTTCAGCCAGTCAGACGCGATTTCGCCTTCCTGCTCGACCGCGAGGTCGCCGCTGGCGACGTAGTCCGCGCCGCGTCGAGCGCAGATCGCGCGCTGATCAGCGAAACGCGCGTGTTCGACGTGTTTACCGGCCAAGGCGTGCCCGAGGGCAAGAAGTCGCTCGCCATCGAGGTCACGCTTCAGCCACGCGAGAAGACGCTGACTGACGCCGAGATCGAAGCGGTGGCGGCGAAGATCGTCGCCGCGGTGCAGAAGGCGACCGGCGGGGAACTACGCGGCTAGACACTCGCCTCCGCGTGGGCACGCGGAAGATCATCGAAACCGAGATTGTGGTCGCGGGCGAGATGGATCATCGCCCGCTCGGCGAGCGCTGTGATGGTCAGCAGCGGATTGACGCCGATCGAGCGCGGGATGACCGACCCGTCGCAGACATAGAGCCCGCCGTGCACGGTTTCGCCATCGCCATCGAACACCTGGCACTTGTGGTTGACCACGCCGCTTGAGGCGTCCTCGCCGATGCCGCAGCCGCCGAGAGGATGCGCGGTGGCCGGCTTCGTCCCCATGCTCGTCACGGCAAGCGGGCTCTTGATGTAGCGGGCGCCGACCGCCTCCGCGGCGCGGGTCAGCGCTTGGTCGACGCGCGCATAGACCGGCTCGTCGGCGACGCCAGGCCACTCGACCGTGGCGCTGCCGTTGTCGAGCCTGATCTTGCCC
>Ga0209814_10000922_pt1 | contig 10134 bp, 9 predicted proteins | sample SoiMetdeltSBSDD1_FD_187597 | JGI IMG/M metagenome (GOLD analysis project Ga0209814, IMG submission 187597) | Bulk soil microbial communities from a Populus tree surrounding site in Tennessee, USA - Soil MetaG P. deltoides SBSDD1 (SPAdes) (version 2) | ecosystem: Environmental > Terrestrial >... | reverse complement strand
CAAAACGCCCAGCAGGCAAAAAGCGCACACACCGGCCAGCGAACGCAGTGCCGCCCATCCCTCTCATCAGTTCGATGTCAGCATTTATTGCGATGGTGCCTGTGAACCCAACCCCGGCAATGCCGGCTCCGGCATCGTGGTGTATCGAGCTGGCGAACTCGCGCAATTGTGGTATGGCCTGTACAACCCCATGGGAACCAACAACACCGCCGAACTGAACTCGCTCTATCACGCATTGCGCATGGCCGAAGCAGAAATCAAGACCGGTAACACCGTCGAGGTGTGCAGCGACTCGGCGTACTCCATCAACTGCATTCGCAGTTGGGCACCGAACTGGGAAAAGAAAGGCTGGAAAAAATCTGGCGGCGAGATCAAGAACCTGGAAATTATCCAGGACTGTTACGCGATCTACCGGCGCATTGAAGAAGAACTGAACCTCACCCACGTCGCCGCCCACGTCGGCACCGAAGGCAACGAACTCGCCGACCGCATGGCCATGCTCGGCGTGCAGCGTAAAGAAGAAGAACTGCGACCCTATCAGGAAACAATAGATATTCCGACGCTGCTCAAGATGCGGGTGGGGTGATCGTTAGACGGTATTGGCGGCGCGTGGAACCGAGCGAAGCTGTGGAACGACTGGAACGTTTGTCGACGAAGAAACGCAGAAAAAACGATCTCGACATCGCTCGCGAAGTGCTCAAGTCATAAAGGAAGTGCCCATCGAGAGCGCCTACGATTTCAGCTTTGCAAAGAAAGCGGACAGCGAGCTCACGCAAGCGGGCTGGAAACCTTAGGAACTCACGGGGGTGTGAACTTGCGAGCCTCGGGACGAAGGGGGCAAGCGTGGCGTGCAGAGCTTAGGCGTGACCCATAATTTACTCTCTGTGAGAGCGCCCGCGATTATTCCGACCATTCGAATCAGCAAAGCAGATTTCCCAACTAGGTGAATGTGTGATTGCAAGACCCGGCCCCGCCCTTTCCCCTCCTCGAGCTGCAACGTAGGTTGGCTTCTCAGTCGTTGAGGACCGCCAGGTCGATCTGGCGGAGGCGCGCGGGGTCGGCGATTGCGTCGATTTCGACGATCCTCCCGTGCTCAATCGTGAAACTGAGGACCATGAGCAGCCGTCCACGCGGAGCCACGACAACTCCCACGGCTCCGTTCACGAGCGCCGGTTGTGCGGCCCGGGCACGCCCCTTGGCCGCTCTCATTGCCACGGCTGCTGCACCACGGATCTCCCTCGATGCCCCCGGAGGCACGGCACTCGGGTCGGCTCGGAGTACGACGTCTGGGTCGAGCACTGCGAGAAGCGCGTCGAAGTTTCCGCCGCGCGCAGCAGCGAGGAAGGCGTCGACAACTTCTCGCTGGCGAGTAAGATCGGCGTCGGGCGTCACCGCTCCCTGCACCCGGCGGCGTGCGCGGCTCGCGAGCTGTCTTGCCGCGGTCGGGGAGCGCGCTACGATCGGAGCGATCTCGTCGAAGGGCAGGTCGAACATGTCGTGGAGCACGAATGCGACCCGCTCGGCGGGAGCCAGCGTTTCGAGTACCACGAGCAGCGCGAGACCGACCGAGTCGGCGAGCTGCGCTTCGTGCTCGGGGTCGCTCCCGTCCGCGTGGCTCACGATCGGATCGGGCACGTGCGCGCCCAGCGGATCCTCTTGACGCGACTTGCGCGAGCGCAGCATGTCCAGGCACACCCGCGCAACGACCGTGGTCAGCCACCCGCCGAGGTTCTCGACTCCGCTCGTGCCCGAACGGCTGAGGTGGAGCCAGGACTCTTGCACGGCATCGTCCGCCTCGCTCAGCGAGCCGAGCATCCGGTAGGCCACCGCCCGCAGATGGGTCCGCTTCTCCTCAAATCGTTCCGCGAGCCATTCGTGTTCGTCCATCTGTCACATTTCCTCGACGCGTTCCGTCATAATAGTATGACGAGCGAAACCCGGCCGATGTGACAACGAGATCAACTTCCCGTGGAGAACGCAATCGGTGCAACCCAAAAGCAGCGTCAGCGTCGAAACCTGGATGTTCAGCATCCCGGTTCAGCAAAGACACCTGAAGACCTTGGAGGAGAGAATTATGCAAGCACGGATGAAAAACCCAGTAATGATCGTTCCTGACGCCATGCAGGCCCTGTACGCCCTGGGGGCGTCCGCGAAAAAGGGCGGCGTGCCGTCGCGAACGCTCGACCTGGTCCACCTGCGCGCGAGCCAGATCAATGGCTGCAGCCTCTGCGTTGACATGCACGCTCGCGACCTCAAGAAGGCAAGCGAAACAGACGAGCGCCTCTTCGCAGTGGCGGCCTGGCGGGAGGCGCCCTACTTCACCGACGCCGAACGCTCCGCGCTGGCGCTCACCGAGGCCGCCACGCGGCTCAGCGACCGGGCGGACCCGGTACCCGACGAGATCTGGGAGGAGGCCGCCCGGCACTACGACGAGCCGGCGCTTGCGGCCTTGATCATCTCGATCGCCCTGAGCAACTTCTGGAACCGCCTCAACGTCGCCACCAGGCAGGTGGCGGGCTCGGTCCCCCGCTGAGCGACACCGGGTAGCGCGGTCATCGTTACAGCAGGGCCAGAGCCAGACAAATTAGCGTGGTGGAACTGGAAAGATATAAGATTAACAATTAGCATAAGGAGTTCTTCATGAATCAAGGTATCAGATTATTCATCTATCCCGTCAAAGACATAGCTCGAGCCAAGACGCTATACAGCAAGCTTTTGGGTATAGAGCCTTATCTTGATGAGGCTTATTATGTTGGCTTTAGAGTTGGAGACCAAGAAATAGGTTTAGATCCCAATGGCCACAGCAAAGCAATGACGGCGCCTGTCGGCTACTGGCTCGTTGACGACATTAAGAAAAGTCTGCAAATACTCCTAGACGCTGGCGCACAAGCACAGCAAGAGGTTAAAGATGTCGGTGGGGGTAAGCTGATTGCATCTGTAAAAGACGCCGACAGTAACATCATCGGGCTAATTCAGTCACCTTAATTGCACGAAAGACAAATGTACTCGCTTCACCCGATTGGACACATTCGATCGACGCTTCGAGCGCTGGACGAGGCGCCGTTGCAGGGTTCGGAGGGAGCGCCGGATGCATGGCTCGAAGTGAATCCGACCTTCGCGCGAGGACTATTCGGGATCGCAACGGGCGACGAGGTCATCGTCGTCACCTGGCTTCATCGTGCGGATCGCGACGTGCTCGAAGTGCACCCGCGCGGCGACCTCGAGATCCCGCTCGCCGGTGTGTTCACCACACGGTCTCCGCACCGACCGAACCCCTTGGGGCTACATCGCGTGACCGTGCGCGAGATCTCCGGAACCCGGTTGCGGATCGGACCGATCGAGGCCATCGATGGCACGCCGGTCGTCGACGTCAAGCCAGTTCTCGTCGACTGCTCCGATGCAAAGCGCAAACGATCCGAATGAACGAGAGAAACTTCAAAAACCCAGAAATAGCCTCGTCCGACCCATTTGCGGAGTTAGCCAAGATGAACGAATCATCTGAGTCTGTCCCTGTGCCTTGGACCATTTCGCGTTGCTTATCTGGCATTTCCTCAAATCGTTAAGCTCGCTGCAGGGAGCTTGTCCATTTAGTCAGCAGCGTCCCGCGCTCCGTTGACCCTCCCCTTGCACCTTGACCCCCGGCCGGGTTATTTCCATCTAATACGGTTGGCAGGGATTTTTTCAGAAATCCGCGCGACAGCCAGCTCGTGCAATTTTCACATTACAAAGGAGTCAAAACGGTGGCCATTATTGAACGAACCTATGGGAAAGAGAGCAACGTCGTCATCGATGAAGTTTTGATCTCGTCGGACTCGCACGTCATTGAGCCGGAGGGTCTTTGGAAAAAACAACTGCCTAAAGTGTTTCAGGATCGCGCCCCTGGATTTGGCGGGCAAAGGCCCACCGATTCGCCCGGTGCCATGGATAAGACAAAGCGCGTCGCTGAAATGGCCGCCGACGGCGTCAGCGCGGAAGTCCTCTATCCCACCCACGGGTTAAAGGCGTTGAGCCTGGACGATCCCGAGCTAGAGGCGGCCTGCGCCCGCGTTTACAACGATTGGCTGATCGACTACTGCCAGGCCGCGCCCGACCGTCTCATCGGCATCGCCATGCTGTCCATGTATGATATCGACGGCGCCGTAAAAGAGCAGGAGCGCTGCCGCAAGGCCGGGCTGCACGGCTCGGTCATCTGGCAGGTCCCGCCGCCCGAACTGCCCTTCGCCTCTGCGCACTATGACAAGTTCTGGGCATCGGCTCAGGACCTCGATATGCCGGTCAACCTGCATATTTTGAGCGGCCACGGCTACAGCCGTACCCGCAGCCTCGGCGTTAATCCTGCTGCCGAAGGCGGCCTCACGCAGGAGAGCAACAGCGTCAACATGAAACTGTTCCAGTCCATCAACAGCCTCTACGAGCTCATCTTTTCCGGCGTGTTGGAGCGCTATCCGCGGCTGAAGCTCGCCTTGGTCGAAAACGAGATCGGCTGGATTCCGTTTTTACTCGAACAGTGGGACTACTACTTCAAGCGCCATGGAACCAAGCGCGAAGGCCTCGCAATAAAAAAACTTCCGAGCGAATATTTCCACGGCCAGGTCTACGCCACTTTCTTCAACGACGCTGTCGGCGGCCATATCTTGTCGTGGTGGGGAGCCGACAACTGCATGTGGTCCAACGACTTCCCCCACGGCAACTCGACCTGGCCCCATTCCCGCCAGATCGTAGCCCGGGACTTGGGCGATCTCCCCGCCGGGTTGCGTGCTAAACTGGTGCGGGAAAACGTCGCGCGACTTTACGACATGCCGGTTCCAAGTCCGGTCTAAGAGCCGGTGGCCTCATCGACGTTGGTGAGGTTGATTAAAGGACATGTGGAGTTGCAAAGATTCTCGATATGGGTTTGTCCAACTAGTCAACAGCGTTATGTCCCTGTTCCTGTTCGAATGAGCAAAGTGGATTTCCCAGTTACGTGAATGTGTGATCGCAAGACCTGGCTCTGCCCTTTCCTGCCCTGGACAACTCAGAAAACTTGGAAACGAATTGACCATTATAAGGCTACAGGACTTGACCCCGATCGGTTGGGCCCCAACAGTTCTTTATCGGAGTGATTTGATCCGTTTGGGGTCGTTGGATACGTTGATTTATGTCTTGCAACGGGCATTCGTGCGGGAGTAGAGTCTTTTGAAAGCTCGATAGTCGGGCGACTCTATTAGGAGGATCAAACCATGGCGAAGAATATGTCGTTGAACGAGCGCGCAGATGCGCTCGAGCGGAAGATGAGCGATGAGCTCGATGTACTCCTTTCGAAATCGGCGCTGTTCAATATGGCGGACGGCAAGCTCGGCGCCTCCGGCATGGGTTCTGACCTGACGACTAAATACGGTAAGCATTATCTGATGGACGACGATCCGCGGCTGCCGAAAATGCCGGCGAAGCCGACGCTTCTCGACTATTTCACGTACCGCGCCAAAGGCATCAACCATCTGCTGCAAAGCGCGACCCATGCGCTGAAGGCGTCCATGCCCGAGAAAACGATTCTTGCCTGTCTTCTGCACGATATCGCCAATGCAATCTTCATCAAGAGCGATCACGGCTACTGGGGCGCGCAGCTGATCGAGCCATACGTCGACGAGGAGGTATGCTGGGCGGTCCGGGCGCACCAGGCGCTGCGTTTCTTCCCTGACGAGTCGGTCGGTTATTCGTATCCGGAAATGTACGTCAAGCATTTCGGGCCGGACTACGAGCCCGACGACTACATCAAGGAAGCGTACAAGCGCGCCCGGAATCACAAATGGTACATGACTGCGCGCATGATTACCGTCCACGACATCTACTCCTTCGACCCCAACGCGGTGGTGAGCTGGGAACCCTTCATTGACATCGTCGGGCGTAACTTCAGGCAGCCGGACGAGGGCTTGGGCTTCGACAACAGCCCGACCTCGCACATGTGGCGCACGATCCGGCGTCCGACAAAGTATCTCTGAGGCTTAAGACCTCGGCCTACCTGCGGTTCAAAGTTTCAAGGTTCAAAGTTCAAAGTCAGATTCGAACGGTGCAACTTCCATATTTTGGGAATGCTCGAAAGTCTGCGCTGCGGGAATCAAGTGAAGCTTACGGGGGCGAATTTGCCCAGGAAAATGAGGCGCTAACATCGAAAAACACGATCCAAGTTATGAAAAGACGCATCGCCATCAACTTGTTTCTGCTCGCAGTAATTTTCTGGACTGCTAATTTGTACGCCGACTGGAAAACCGATTGGGAACAAACCCTTGCAGCGGCCAAGAAAGAAGGCCGGTTGAATCTCTACGTCGGCCGGTACGGGCAAGCGGCGCTGCTCGACGAGTTTAAAAAGGACTACCCGGAGATCAAAATCGCCCCGGTCAACGGCACCGGAGATCAGCTCGCCACCAGAATAGCGGCGGAGGTTCGCGCCGGGAAAACCATCTCGGACATTTACAGCGGCGGGCCCAACTCGAGTTATAGCTCGCTTTACCGCGGCAAGATTCTCGACTCGATCAAGTCCGCCTTCATCCTTCCCGAAGTGCTCGATGAGTCCAGATGGTATGGCGGCAAGCATATCTTCACCGACAGCGAGGACCAATTCATCTTCGTCTACATTGCGCTGCCCGGCGTTCGCGGCCTGTCTTACAATTCCAACCTTGTCAACGCGAAAGAATTTAAATCTTATTGGGATCTGACGAATCCAAAATGGAAAGGGAAAATTACCTCCCAGCGGCCCACCGAGACCGGGCTCAGCGTCAACTTGCAGTTCTATTACTACCAGCCCGAGCTCGGGCCGGAGTTTATCAAGCGCGCCTTGGGCGCCATGGACGTGACGTTCGGCGATCGGCGCGCAATCACCGACTGGCTGGCGGCGGGGAAGTTCGCCATCTGCCACGGCTGCCGGCAAATCGAGAAAGCCTCCGGTCAGGGATTACCGGTGGAAGATTTCGAAACCGGGGACTGGAAAGAAGGGCAACCGCTGAGCACCGGCGGCGGTTCGATCAGCCTGATCAAAGGCGCCCCCCATCCCAACGCTGCGCGCGTGTTCATCAACTGGTTTCTCTCCCGCAAGGGGCAAACTGTCATGCAAAAGTCCAATGATCTATATGGCGAGCTACCGCCAAACTCTCGCAGAATAGACATTCCCAAAGATATGCTTCCCGCCGAAAACCGTTTGGTCGAAGGTAGAAAGTATCTAGACGTAGCACGTCACGAGTTTACCGATATGACTCCGGTGCTGAAGCTTGCCAAGGAAATCGTCAAGGCGCAGGAGCAAAAATGAGCATTAACAACTGAACCAAGGCGCGTGGAAATTAATGTAGGTTAAGTTACAGCACCCTGGCGTTAAGAATCAATTGATGTTACCGGAAAGGCTTAAGGAGGAGACGTGACAATGGCAACCCAAAGCCCGGAACTTACCGCAAACCCGTATCAATCCAGTCAAGCGGCGGTCGAAGTAAAGGCGTATACCTATGACCGTTGGATGGAGTCCGTCGGGATTCCCATTCATCGCGGTTTTTTCATCGAAGATCTCCGCACGGTCGAGCTGGGCTGGTGGGATGAGCGCCAATGTAACGCGGCGTTCATTCAGCTCATGGGGCAGGAGGGAATCACTTCCGCCGTTGTCATGGAGATCGCTCCGGGCAAAACTTTGCCGCCGGTGAAGTTCGCTCTCGACGAACTGATCTATGTGCTGCAGGGCCGGGGTGTTAGCACGGTTTGGACAGCCGACGGCGCGCCGAAAAAAACCTTTGAGTGGCAAGACCGCAGCTTGTTTCAAATCGGTTCCAACAGTTATCTGCAGCTGGGGAACATGCGTGGCGACCGGCCCGTCCGCTTGCTCCGCTATAGCTATCTCCCGCTAGCAACTTCGCTGGTCACCGAGCCGAGCTTTTACTTCAATAATCCATTTCAGAAAGCAGATAGTTCAAAACAAGAAATGGATGCCTATTCCGAGGCCAAGCTGATCGAAAACGGCGATCCTTCCCTCGCTTGGGGTGGAAATCGCGTCTACTGGTTCGGCAATTTTTTTCCCGACATGGCCGCTTGGGATAAGCTTACGACCAATCGCCGCGGCGGCATGAGTGTGACGATCATGTTTCCTAATTCAGAGATGTCCTGCCACATGTCGGTCTTTCCCACGCGTACTTATAAAAAAGCACATCGTCATGGACCGGGGCGGGTCATCGTGATCCCGGCCGGCGAAGGCTACTCGGTCCTGTGGGAAGAAGGCAAAGAGAAGATTGTGGCTCCGTGGCACGAGGGCAGTATGTTCGTGCCGCCCAACAAGTGGTTTCATCAGCACTTCAACGTCGGCGCCACGCCCGCTCGCTATCTCGCGCTTCATCCGCCGCGGCAGTTTCGCGGCCATGCGGAAAAGATCGAAGATCGCGCCAAGGATATGATTGAATATGTCGATGAAGATCCGTGGATTCGGGAGAAATTCGAAGACGAACTGGCTAAGGGAGGACTTACCACGCTGATGCCAAAAGACGCCTATACAGTGAAAAGCTACAACTGGCATCCGACAAAGGGCTAAGAGTTTGCACGCTTCGCGTGCTTATCGCCCGCCGAAGATCTCGTGAAACAATTTGGCGTAGCGCTCGAAATTGTCCAGGACCTCCGCTGGAGCGAAGGCGGGCTTGATGTTTTCCGTCAGGCGCGCTTGATCCGGCGGTGTGTCGATGCGGTCGGGGATGCGATTCATGCCGCGGATTACCTCTTGACCGCGCTTGGAAAGCACGAAGTCGATGAACAAACGCGCCGCGTTGGGATGCGGCGCTTTGGCGGCGATACCGGTGGGATGAATATTGGCAAAGACCGGATTTAGATATACCCAATCTACCGGCGCGCCGGCGGGTTTCAAAACCTCGAAGGTTTGCGAGTAGCCGCTGAGCGCGCCTTTGAACTCTCCTGCAGCAACGAGCTGAGCGAGCAAATTTCGCCCGGTGCGCAGCTCCGTCTGTTTGGCCAACTCGCGCATGTACGCCAGCCCTTTTTCTTCGCCCATCGCTTTGAGTGTCGTGCCAAACCACTCATAGGCGCGGCCTTCCACGGTGATCTGCCCCTTCCACTCGGGCTTCAGCAAATCATTGAAAGACTTCGGCACGCTGGTCTTTGCCACTGTCCGCGTGTTGTAGCCGAACGCGCCATAATTCGTGTATGTCGACGTCCAGTGCGCCTGCGGGTCTTTATAGCCTTCGCGGAAAAATTTGCGCTCCGGGGAATCATAGGGCGCGAACAGACCGCGCTTTTTTATGGCGTTGCCATAGAAACTCGTCGTTATGATCACATCGCAAAGGTTTTGTCCGGCGCGGTTCTCGTTGACGAATCGCTCCATCAGGGCCGCATCATTAGTGCGATAATAAGTCGCATCAATTTTCGGATAAACCTGTTTGAACCCATCCAGCAAAGTTTTCGAGTCGGCAGCGGTGAAAGTCGCGTACATCATCAGCTTGCCTTCCGCCTCCGCCTTCACTCTCACGTCCTGCGCCTGCGCGTCGGAGACGACGTGAAAAATCAAAAGTGTTAGCAGCGGCCGAATGATTCCCATCGCTCCATTACACCATCATTCCATCACTCCAGCCGCCGATCATGGCATCTCCGCCAGCAGCCGGCCGTAGTCCAATACCGGTTCATTTAAATGAAGGATTTTCTTGGTCGCCCACATTTGCGCGGGAACGCTCGACACCATTAACTGCTCGAATATCCTAGTCCCGTCGTCTTATCAAGCGACGAGTTGGACTATAGTTAATCAGTGCGTAGTGAAAACCGTACCGTTTTGAACAGATTGAAAAGCCCAAACGTGCAGGGGATGGCGTTTGGCTACGCGGTTCCGGTTATTCGAAAATTGAACGCGATAAAGTCCAGATTCAGGCCAGACCCCAGACCACAGACCACGCATTTCTCCCCTGTCTCCATTGGGAATGCCTAGCTGGGCAAGCGCGTCTTTCCAGTGCGCGGGAGCATGGCTGGGTTCAAGTCGTTCCAGCCGTTCAACCGCTTCGCTCCGTTCAAATCGTTTAAGAATAAGCGCGGAACTTCCAGCTTCGGTAATGCCGGACGTTTAATAGAAGCAGTCATGGGAAGTTTTTTTACGACGGGAAATTGGGGTTTGACATAACAATCTTACAATGT
>Ga0209814_10000919_pt1 | contig 10148 bp, 10 predicted proteins | sample SoiMetdeltSBSDD1_FD_187597 | JGI IMG/M metagenome (GOLD analysis project Ga0209814, IMG submission 187597) | Bulk soil microbial communities from a Populus tree surrounding site in Tennessee, USA - Soil MetaG P. deltoides SBSDD1 (SPAdes) (version 2) | ecosystem: Environmental > Terrestrial >... | reverse complement strand
CCCTGCCCCCGTGGGCTCGAGCGCGAGCGCGACGATCCCGGCGAGGACGAGAGCGACGCCGAGCCACTGCACGGCGCCCGGCACGAGGCCGTGCGTGGCGTCGACCGCGAGCGGCACGAGTGGCGAGGCTGCCGAGATCGGGGCGACGATCCCCATTGCGCCGATCGCGAGACCGCGGTAGACGGCCCCGAGGCCGACGAGCCCGGCGACTCCAGCGAGCGCCGCCGGGAGCAGCTCGTCGATCCCCGGCACGGGGTCGCGGGCGACAGCCACCCAGAGCACGACACAGGCGAGGCCGACCGCCTGCGACACGGCGAGCACCGTGAGCACGGCCAGCTGCCGGGTCGCGAAGCCACCGAGGAAGTCCCCGGCGCCCCAGCAGAGCGCCGCGCCGAGCGCGAGCAGCGACGCCACGTGCGGCTAGTCGTCGCCGACGGGGCGCGTTGCCGCCTGGGCGTCGAGCTGGTTCGCGTGGTACAGGACGGCGGCCTCGGCGGTCTTCGCCGACTGGCGGTCGTGGTGGCAGCCGACGGCGTGCAGGAGCTCGGCGAGCACCGCGGGGTCGAGGTCGCGAGCCCGCTCCTCGATCATCCGTAGCCCCAGGTGGACGTGGCCGAGGAGGCGGCCCTCCTCTGTCTGCCGGAAGCTCGGCCCGCGTCCGAGCTCGCGCGTGCGCCCGACGTCGTGGACGAGTGCTGCGGCGAGGAGGAGATCCGTCCGCAGGCGAGGATGGAGCTGCGCCGTCTCGCGGGCGAGCGTCGCGACGCCGACGGTGTGCTCGAGGAGCCCGCCCGCGTAGCCATGGTGCCCGTCCGCCCCCGCCGCCGGGAGCGAGCGCAGCGCCTCGCGGAGCACGGGATCGCCGACGAACGAGCCGACCACGATCGCGAGCCCGGGATGCGCGATCTCGGCGGCGAGAAACTCGAGGAACCCGTCGAGCTCGTCCGCGTCGCGGCGCAGCGACGGTGTGAGCTCGGCCGGATCGGCCTTCGCCGACTCGACTGCCCGCACCTGCACCTGGAGCTTCCCTCCGAAACGCTCGACGCGGCCGAGGACCCGCACTGCGTCGCCCTCGGCGAAGCGCTGGTCGAGCAGCTCGACGTCGCTCCAGACGCGCGCCTCGATGCGGCCGCTCGCGTCCGAGAGCTCGAGCGCGAGGTAAGGCGCGCCGGCCCGGGTCCGCCGCCGCTCCTTCCGCGTGACCGCGTACACGCCCTCGACGGTCCGGTCCTCCGCGAGCTCGGCGATCGTGGCCACGGCCGGAGTCTAAGCGCCGGTCCGGCGTTGGTACGCTCGCCCGCGATGGCCGACGTGCAGCCGTTCCGCGCGGTCCGGTACACCGGCGCGGCCGGCACGCTCGCGGACCTCGTCGCCCCCCCGTACGACACGATCTCCGACGACGAGCGCGCGCGGCTGTTCGAGCGCAGCCCGCACAACGTCGCGCACCTCACCCTGCCCGACTCGGTGGAGGACGCCGGCCGCCTGTACCGCGACTGGCTCGCGGCCGGTGTGCTCGAGCGTGAGGCGGCCCCATCCGCGTGGCTTCTCGTCGAGAGCTTCGTCGGACCCGACGGCGTCGCGCGCGAGCGACGGGGCCTCGTCGCCTCGGTGCTGGCAGAGCCATACGGCGTCGGGACGGTCCTCCCGCACGAGCGGACGCACGCGCACATCCGTGAGGATCGCGTTGCCCTGCTGCGGGCGACGGGTGCGCAACCCGAGCCCGTCTTCCTGCTGCACGAGGAGGTGCGCGTGCCCGAGCTGCCCGACCGGGGCCCGGACCTGAGCGCGGACGGATCCAGACTGTGGCGGGTGGACGCGGACGTGGCCTCGCTCGGAAGAGGGGAGCTGCTCGTCGCCGACGGGCACCACCGCTACGAGAGCGCCCTCGAGCTGGGCCGGGAGCTCGGCCCTCCGGGTGCCCGGATCATGGCGCTCCTCGTCTCGACCGCCGACCCGGGCCTCCACGTCTTCCCGACCCACCGCCTCTTCTCGGGCCGGCCCGACCTCGCCACCCCCGTCGAGGGCGAGCGCTGCGAGGGCATCGACGACGCGCTCGCCCGGCTCGCGGCCGAGCCCTTCGACCGCTCCGCCGCGGTCGTCTACCAGCCGGGCGGCGTCCGGCTCGTCCGTGGCCGCGAGGGCGAGCTCGACGTCGAGCTCGTCGATCGCCAGGGGCTCGACGGCATCGCCTACACGCCGCAGCTCGACGAGGCCGTCGCGACCGTGGACCGGGGGGACGCGGACGTCGCCTTCCTCCTCCGCGAACCACGTGTCGAGGACGTCTTCGCAGCAGCCAAGGCCGGCCGGCTGATGCCGCAGAAGAGCACCTACTTCTTCCCGAAGCCTCTGTCCGGCCTCCTCTTCCATCCGCTCGAGCCGTGATCGACTGGCTCGACACCTGCAGGCGCTGCGTCGATGACCTGCGCGGGGTGCTCGCCGGCCTGCCGACCCGTGCCGAGCGCGAGCCGATCCTGCGCCGCGGCGAGGGTGGCGACGACACGACCACGGTCGACCAGGCTGCCGAGGACGCTGTCGTCGACCGGCTCACCGCGCTCGGCGGAGACTTCATACTCGTCTCGGAGGAGCTCGGCACGCGGGCCTTCGGAGCGGGCGGGACGATGCGCGTCGTCCTCGACCCGATCGACGGCTCGGTCAACGCGAAGCGCGGGATTCCGTACTTCTCGTTCTCGCTCGCAGTCGCCGAAGGCCCGACGATGGACGACGTCGTCTTCGGGTACGTCTACGACCTCGGGTCAGGCGAGGAGTGGAGCGCCGAGCGCGGCGAGGGAGCGTTCCTGGCGGGCGAGCGCCTGGGCGCAGTCCGTCCGAAGGAGACGATCGAGATCCTCTCGTTCGAGGGGACGACCGCGGAAGCGATCGCGGAGCGGCTCGGCGGCGTGCTCCCGCTCGTCGGGAGGATCCGGGTGATGGGCTCGCTCGCGCTCTCGCTCTGCCATCTCGCGGCCGGGCGCGTCGATGCCGTCTGCTCGCTCAAGCCGGCGCGGTCGGTGGACATCGCGGCAGCACAGCTCCTCGTCCGGGAGTGCGGCCTGGCGATCGAGCTCTTCGACGACCCGCCCTTCGGCACGGGGCAGCTCGACCTCGTCCAGCGCTCGCGGGTCGTCGCGGCCGGGTCGACCGAGCTGACCGACGCTCTCGCCGAGGCGCTGAAGGTACGCTCGCTCAGGTGAAGCCGGACCGCGACGCGATCCTGAAGGCGCTCGAGCAGGTCATCGACCCGGAGCTCCGGCGACCTGTCACCGAGCTGGACATGGTGCGCGACGTCCTCGTCGAGGACGACGGCTCCGTCTCCGTCACGATCGCGCTCACCGTGGCCGGCTGCCCGCTCCGTGACTCGTTCCAGGAGCAGGTCTCCCGCCACGTCGGCGCGGTGCCGGGCGTGACGCGCGTCCGCCTGGGCTTCGACGTGATGACGGCGGAGGAGAAGTCCGCGCTCGTGTCTCGCCTGCGGGGCGGCCGGCCAGAGAAGGACATCTCGCTGTCGCCGGGGACGCGGGTCGTCGCGGTCGCCTCGGGCAAGGGCGGCGTCGGCAAGTCGACCCTGACGGTGAACCTCGCCGACGCCCTCTCCCGCCTCGGCGAGCAGGTCGGGATCCTCGACGGCGACATCTACGGCCACTCGATCCCGCACATGCTCGGCATCCACCAGAAGCCGATCGCGGTCGACGAGATGATCGTCCCGCCGGTCCGGGGCGACCTGAAGCTGATGTCGATCGGGTTCTTCCTCGACGAGAACGCGCCGGTCATGTGGCGCGGCCCGATGCTGCACCGCGCGCTCGAGCAGTTCCTCTCCGACGTCCACTGGGGAGAGCTGGACACGCTCCTCGTCGACATGCCTCCCGGCACCGGCGACGTCGCGATGTCGCTCGGACAGCTCCTGCCCCGCGCCGAGGCGCTCGTCGTGACGACGCCGCAGCCCGCCGCGCAGCAGGTCGCCGTGCGCGCCGCGCAGATGGCGCAGAAGACCGGCATGCGGATCGTCGGGGCCGTCGAGAACATGTCCTACCTCGCCGGGAGCGGGCAGGAGCTCTTCGGCTCGGGCGGCGGGCAGGCGCTCGCGGACGAGATCGGCGTGCCGCTGCTCGCCCGGATCCCGCTCGACCCCGTCCTCCGCGAGGCCGCGGACGCCGGGGTGCCCGTGCTCGAGGCGGCACCCGACTCGGAGGCCGGGGAGGCGATCACGGAGCTCGCCGACGCGGTCGCGGCGACCCGCGCGGGGACGATCCGGAAGCCGCTCACGGTCCTCTGACTCCGTGACGAGCGAGGAGGCGCGCTCGCGGCTCGCGGCGCTCGGGCTCGACGAGCACGCGGTCGACGTCCTCCTCGTGCACTTCGAGGAGGCCGAGCGGCGCGGGAAGACGGGGCACGGGCTCTCGCGTGTCGCGTGGCTCGAGACGGTCGCGTTCGACCCGGGCGCGAGGCCGACGAGGGTCGTCGCCGACCAGGGGTTCGAGCGCTGGCAGGGGAACGGCGCGCTGGGCTACCTCGTCCTGGACGAGATAACGCGCGCGCTCCTCGAATCGCCGCCGCGGCACGCACGCGTGGTCGTGGCCGAACGCTGCTTTCCGACGGGCGTTCTCGGCAGCTGGGCGCGCCGCCTCGCGGAGGGTGGCCTGGCGGTGGCGCTGACGGCGACCTCTCCGGTGCGGCTCCCGCACCCGGAGGGCGGCCCGCCGCTCACGGGCACGAATCCGCTCGCGATTGCGATCCCCTCGAGCGAGGGTGCTCCGGTCGTGGCCGACGTCTCGATGGGTGCCGTGACGCACGGCGCGGTCCTCGAGGGACACGCCCGTCCGGAGGAGCTCGTGCCCTTCGGCGGCGAGCAGGCGCACAAGGCGTTCGCGCTCGCGGTCGGGCTGGAGCTCCTCGTCGGCGCGCTCGCCGGCCCGGAGCCGGGCGCGCTGCTCGTCGTCGCGCGGCCGGAGCACGACCCGGTGCCCGCGCTGCGCGCCCTCGCTGGCGCGCGTCGGCTACCCGGAGCCTGACGGCCCCGCTGCGAGGGCCGCGTCTCCGAGCTCCTGAGCGGCAGCGAACGGCGTGATGCCCTCCGCGCGGGCCCGGGCGAAGACCTCGGCGAGCGTGGCCGGGATCCCGTGGACACGCTCCATCGCGTACTCGACGTCGTAGCCCCCGGGGCGCAGCTCACAGCCGACGTTGATGATCCCGCCCGCGTTGATCACGTAGTCGGGCGCGTGCAGGATGCCGCGTGCGCGCAGCTGCTCCGCGTGGCGAGTCTCGTCGAGGAGCTGGTTGTTCGCCGCGCCCGCGACGACGGCGCAGCGGAGCCGCGGGATCGTCTCGTCGTTGAGGACACCGCCGAGCGCGCATGGGGAGAAGACGTCGGACTCGACGTCGAAGATCTGGTCAGGGGCGACCGCCTGCGCGCCGAGCTCGTCGACGGCCCGCTCGACCCGTTCGGTGTTCAGGTCCGCGACGACGAGCCGCGCGCCCGCCTCGGCCGCATGACCCGCGAGCAGGCGCCCGACACTGCCGAGACCCTGGACGGCGATCGTCCTGCCCTCGAGCTCCGTGCTGCCCGTCGCCTCGAGGAGCGCAGCGCCGACGCCGAGGAAGACTCCGAGCGCGGTCGCCTCGCGCGGGTTGCCGCCCCCGCCCTCCTCGACGGTGAGACCCGTCACGTGCTCCGTCGAGCGGCGGACCGCCCGCAGGTCCGGGATCCCCACGTTCACGTCCTCGGCCGTGATGTAGGTGCCGCCGAAATCGGCGACGAAGCGACCCATCGCCTCGAACAGCGCCTCCGACTTGTCCTCCGGATCGGCCACGACGACGGACTTGCCGCCTCCGAGGCCGGTGCGTGCCACCGCCGACTTGTAGGTCATGGCGCGCGAGAGCCTGAGCACGTCCTCGAGCGCCGCCTCGTCACTCGCGTACGGCCAGAGCCGCATGCCGCCGAGCGAGGGGCCGAGCCGCGTCGAGTGGACGCTGATGTACGCCGTGAGGCCGCTCGCCTCCTCCTCCGCGCGGGCTACTCGCTCGTAGCCCGCGACCTCGAGGTCGGTGATCCTCACGCCTGGCGCAGCCTCTCGAGCACGAACGGGTCGATCTGGTCGGCTCCGTCGACGCGCTCCTCGAGATTCGCCTCGCCCGCCCAGTCCTCGAGGCGGTCGAAGCCCAGCGCGGCGAGGCGGTGCTCGATCTCCCTGCGTAGCCCCTCGTCCACCTCGATCCACTGCGACCTCGGCGTCCTGCCGAACAGCTCCTGGTGAAGCCCGAACAGCCGCCGGAGCTCCTCGAGGGGACGCTCGTGGTCGTCGACGCGGAGGTCGACGAAGACGTCGGAGAGACCCGCGTAGCCCTGGTCCGGGCCGACGACGAGGAGCGCCGCCGATTGCTGGCCGCGCCGGTCGCCACCCGCCGCCTGGGCGGCGTCGAGGCAGTCGAGCAGCCGCTCGGGGAGCTGCTTGCCCGAGCTCGTCTCGAAGGTCTCGGCCAGCGCGTCGACCGTCTCAGCGGAGACGAGGATGTTGCCCTGCGCCGCGTAGCCGTCGCCGGTCCTGCCCCCGGCCCACTCCTTGCACTCCGCGCCGGTGTACGTGGCGCCACGCCCGGCCCCGTCGACGATCCCGAGCTGCCGCTGCGCGCGCTCCTCGTCCGCGTCCGTCAATCGCGCGACCGCGTCCGCGGCGCTCACGCCTTCCCGTAGCAGCGCGAGCCCTTCGGGGCCGTAGCGCGGGTTCGCCCACGACTGGGTGGCGACCGCGCCGACGAGCGGCTCGGCCCAGGGGACGACGCTGCCGACGCCGAGGAACTTCGACTGCACCGCGACGCCCCACTGGCGCTTTTCGAGGTCGCACGCGCAGATCGAGTAGGTGGACACGACGGCCCGGTGTCTGACGCCGAGGCCGTTCGAACCCGCATGGTTCCGTGGGGTGGGGTCAGACACCGTCTATCCGTAGGTGAGCTGGGGCAGGTCGAGCTCGAGGAACGAGGGGTCGGTGACGAGCGCGCAGGCGACCGCCCCGAGCGACAGGGCGTCGTGAATCTCCTCGACCGTGGACGCGCGCACGACGACGGGCACGCCCCGTTCGTGCGCTGCGTGGATCGCGGCTCGGTCGGAGACGTCGTCGAGGACGAGCGCGCCCTCGAGGTCGATCGTCCCCTCGAGCGCGATCTGCGGGACCTTGCGCCCGGTGGCGCCGAACCAGCGCTCGCGCATCAGAACGCGAGCGGCTCGCCGGGCTCGGGCGAGAGCACCTCGACGCCGGGAGGCGCGAGCTCGCGTAGCGCGTCCGGCGTGCCGGTGAGGAGGCCGAACGTCCCCCAGTGGCAGGGGACGCAGCGGACGACGCCGAGAAGCTCGAGCGCGACGGCTGCCTCGCGCGGCCCCATCGTGAAGTGGTCGCCGATCGGGATGACGGCGACGTCCGGCTGGTAGATGCGGCCGATCAGCGAGAGGTCGCCGAAGACGTTCGTGTCGCCGGCGAAGTACAGGGTGAAGCCGTCCTCGAGTTCGAGCACGAAGCCGCACGACTCGCCCGCGTACGTCCCGTCGGGGGTGCTCGACGAGTGGTTCGCGTGGGTCAGCGTCACGTTGACGCCCGCGACCTCGATCGTCCCGCCCTTGTTCATCGAGTGCGCGCCGCCGTCGTCGGCGACGCCGTTGGTCGTCAGCCACCCGCGCAGCTCCACCTGCGCGACGACGGGACAGCCGAAGCGCTGGTGGATGGACACCGTGTCCCCGAGGTGGTCCCCGTGGCCGTGCGTCAGGAGAATCAGGTCGCAGCGCTCGGGCTCGCGCTCGCCATCGGGGGTCTTCGGGTTCCCCGTCAGGAACGGGTCGACGTAGATGCGCTCGCCGCCGGGGCTCTCGACGCGGAAGGCGGAGTGCCCGAGCCAGGTGAGCTCCGTCGGCATGGCGCGAAATCTAGTGGAGCACGCCCGCCTCAGGCGGCGCCTAGGAGCGTCCGCAGGCGCCGCGCCTCGCGCAGCGCGTGCCCGCCCCAGTCGTCGTTGAAGTACGCGTAGACGTCGCCCTTCCCCCGCCAGCCGTCGATGCGCCCCGCCCACGTCCGGAGCGCTCGCTCGCCGTAGGCGCCGTCTCGTGCGCGGCCGTAGTGGAAGCGGAGGTACGTCCAGTCGGTCGTCCACGCTCTCGTCTGGAACGGCCGCGCCCGGTGGTCGGCGATGACGAGCGCGGCGCCGTGCTCGTGCAGCAGCCGCTCGACCTCGGGCACGAACCAGCTCGGGTGGCGGAACTCGAAACAGTGGCGGCCACGGGGCAGCGCGGCGAGCGCCTCGGCGAGCCTGTCGTCGTCCCGATGGAACGTCTCCGGGAGCTGCCACAGCAGCGGGCCGAGCTTGCGGGACTCCTGCAAGGGCTCGAGCGGCTCGAGCAGGCGCCCCAGGTTGCCGGCCAGCAGCCGCAGGCGCTTGACGTGCGTGAGGTACCGGCTCGCCTTCACTGCGAAGAGGAAGCCGTCCGGGGTCTCCGCCGCCCAGCGTGCGACCGTCTTGCGCGTCGGGAGGCGGTAGAAGGTCGCGTTCACCTCGACCGTGTCGAAGACCCCCGCGTAGCGCTCGAGCCACCGGCTGGTCGGTAGGCCGCGCGGGTAGAAGAGCTCGCGCCAGTGGTCGTAGTTCCAGCCCGAGCATCCGACGCGAACGTCGCCCATCGCGACGAATGTAGGCAAAGCACACACAGCGACCGCGAACGGTCGCCTGCAGGGATGTCCGGCGACCGGAACTCCGCGCGTGCGGATTTCGGTCTGCGAGGGCTCAGAACGGCAGCGAGGCGGCGGCGTCGGCAGCGAGGTCGAGGATCGGCTGCACGACGAAGAAGGAGCCCACGGTGACCGCGACGCAGGCGCCGACCGCCGTCGCGAGCGCGGGGTCGCGGGGCGGCGAGCCGCCCGCGGGAGCGAGCCGGAGCTCGGCGCCGGAGCGCATGTACAGCCAGCGCACGACATTCAGGTAGTACGCCAGGGAGACCGCCGTCGCGGCGACGCCGACCAGCACGAGCCACCACTCGCCGGCGTCGTACGCGGCGGAGAAGACGAACAGCTTCCCGAACATCCCGCCCGTCAGCGGGAACCCCGCGAAGCCGAGCATGAAGACCCAGAGGGCGGCGCCGTGCAGCGGCCGCTCCCAGCCGAAGCCGGCGAGCGACTCGAGCGTCACCGCCTGCCCGAGCTCCCGCTCGCGCGCTGCGACGACGGCGAACGCGCCGACGGACATCGCCGAGTAGGGGACGAGGTAGTAGAGGAGCGCCTCGGTGCCCCGCTCGCTGGCGGCCGAGACCGCGATCAGGAGGAAGCCCGCATGCGAGATCGACGAGTACGCGAGCAGCCGCTTCACGTCGCGCTGCGCGAGCGCGGCGAGGTTGCCCCAGGCGAGCGAGATGCACGCGAGCACCGCGATCGCGATCGTCCAGACGTCGCTCTGGTCCGGGAAGGCGGTGACGAGGAGCCGCAGCGTGACGACCATGGCGGCGGTCTTCGTCGCCGCGGACATGAAGGCGGTGATCGAGGTCGGAGACCCCTCGTACACGTCCGGCGTCCACATGTGGAACGGCGCCGCGGAGACCTTGAACGCGAGCCCGGCGATGATCATCGCGAGCCCCGCGAGGAGGAACGTGTCGTCGACGCTCGCCGCGTCCGCGATCCCGGAGAAGCCGAGCTCGCCGGTGGCTCCGTACACGAGCGCGGAGCCGAACAGCAGCACCGCCGAGCCGAAGCCGCCGACGATCAGGTACTTGAGGCCGGCCTCGAGCGAGGACGCGCGGTCGGTGTCGAAGGCCACGAGCACGTACAGGGAGAGTGAGAACCACTCGAGCCCGAGGAAGAGCGTCAGCAGGTCCCCGGCGCCGACGAAGAACACCATCCCCGCCCCGGCCGTGGCGAGCAGCGCGTAGTACTCGCCGTGGCCGACCCGCCGCCGCTCGGCCCAGGCGACGAGGACGACGACCGCGCCGGTCACGGCGAGGATCACCTGCGTCAGGGCCGCGAGCCGGTCACGGGTCATCGACTCGCTGATCAGCGACTCGGGGGCGGCGCTCCCGTCGAAGACGAAGCCGGCCAGCACCGCCGCCGTGACGAAGCCGGCGAACGCGACGGTCGCGGCAGCTCCGCGACGCATCCAGGCGGGGAGCAGCACGGCGATCATCCGCG
>Ga0209814_10000918_pt1 | contig 10149 bp, 6 predicted proteins | sample SoiMetdeltSBSDD1_FD_187597 | JGI IMG/M metagenome (GOLD analysis project Ga0209814, IMG submission 187597) | Bulk soil microbial communities from a Populus tree surrounding site in Tennessee, USA - Soil MetaG P. deltoides SBSDD1 (SPAdes) (version 2) | ecosystem: Environmental > Terrestrial >... | reverse complement strand
GCCCAACGCTGCCTTCACCTCCCCACGGTTATAAGTCGGACCTGGCGAGCGGGGTCTCAGCACGAGCGTCGCGATCTTAGAGGCTACCAAGATAGCCGTGGATCTGCGCGACGGCCGCCGCACCTTCGCCCACGCAAGCGGCGACTCGTTTGACCGACCCAGACCTGACATCGCCGATTGCGAAGACGCCGGGGCTGCTGGTCTCGAGTCCCCTATGGGAAGATTGGCCGGTCACGATGAAGCCGCGGTCATCGAGCGCGATTCCGCGATCGACCCAGGCCGTGTTGGGTTCGGCACCGATGAACAGGAAGAGAAAGCGCGCGGCGACGTCCCACTCCTTGGGCGGATTGGCCGTTCGAAGGTGCACTCGCTCGAGCAGGCCGTCGCGAGTCCCGTCGAGTTCCGCGACCGTGGTCTCAGTGTGGACTTGGATGTTCGGTGTTGCCGCGATGCGGTCGATCAGATACCGCGACATCGATGCATCGAGACTGTCGCCGCGGACAGCCAGGTAGATAGTCCTGGCATGCGCTGAGAGAAATACCGCCGCCTGGCCGGCCGAATTGCCGCCACCGACTAGGACAATGTCTTCGCTCGAACAAAGATTGGCTTCGATCGGCGTCGCCCAATAGGCGACGCTGCGTCGTTCGAACCGGTCAAAATTCTTGATGTCTGCCTTGCGGTAGCGCGCTCCTGAGGCGATGACGATCGTCCGCCCAAATACTGAAACACCATTGAGGAGCTCGACCCGGTGCAGAGGCGGCTTCGAGCAGTCGAGCTTGGCCACTGAGACCGGAAGCGCGAATTGGGCGCCGAATTTCTGCGCCTGAATGAACGCCCGAGCGGTCAGGGCCTGTCCAGTGATCCCAGTTGGGAACCCGAGGTAGTTTTCGATGCGCGCGGACGCGCCGGCCTGGCCACCGAACGAACGGGAGTCGAGGACAAGAACTGAAAGTCCCTCGGAGGCTCCATAGACCGCGGTAGCGAGCCCCGCAGGCCCGGCGCCGATCACCACCACGTCATACTCGGCATTCTCTTTGATGTCGGGCGTGATGCCGAGCCCAACCCCAGTCTGTTCGTCGCTCGGTCGTCGGAGGATCGTCCCGTTGGGGCTGATGAGGACCGGAAGATCGTCGGGCTCGACCGCGAGCCGCTTCATCAACTCGCGTCCCTCCTCGTCATCGACGTCGATGAACGAGTGCGGATAGCTGTTGCGGGTCAGGAGGCCGCGAAGCCGGACGGTGTCGGGCGACTGCGGCGTTCCGAGAATGACCGAGCCAACCCCGCCCCCCTCAAGAAAGGCTGCTCGCCTCAGAATGAACGCGCGCATCATGACCTCACCGATGTCGGCGCTGCCGATCAACAAGGACCGAAGGTGCGGCTGATCGAACGGGTAAGCGACGCAGCCTTCCTCGCCCGCGCGGACTACAGCGAGCGAGGCTTGCCCGCTCAAATCGTTCACTTCGCCGCTGAACTGCCCTGGTCCACCAGAGGCGAAACTACGTTCCCGCCCGAGACCGTCGCGGCGATGCGCAACGATCGTCCCTTCCACGACTAGCCAGACGTCGGTATCTCGGTCGCCCACGTCCAGCAGGATTTCATTGGGGGCAAAACGACGCGCAGGGCCGCTCGCGAACCGGAGTGCGAACTGAATCTGCCTCGGGGTTAAGGTCGGGACGATCTGGGACAGGCGCTCATTGAGTAACATGGGGATCGTACCTCGAAGGTTTGGCTGACGACGTGCCCAGAGACGATCGTGTCACCAGCTCTACCATGTTCAACCGATCACGACCCGTCACTCGACGAGCTGCTGACCGCCGTCGATGTCGAAGGTGGCGCCCGTGACCGCCGTGTTCGTCATGAGGTGGACGGCGAGCGCGGCGACGTCCGCAGGTCCGACGACGCGCCGGATGGGAAGCGTCATGCGGAGTTGCTCGCGTCGCGTGTCCAGCTGCTCGCCAAGGATTGCCGCAGACAGCGGCGTGTCGACGAACCCGGCCGCGATCAGGTTCACGCGGATGGGCGCGATCTCGAGCGCAACGTTCTTTGTAATGGCGGGAAGCGCTGCCGTGAGAGCCGAGATCAACGCGAATCCCGCCGCCGTGCGGCGGCCGCCGGTGCCGCCCATGAAGAGCAACGTCCCTCCCGGGCGAATCTTGCCCGCGGCGTTCCGGGCGACCTCCAGCGGCAGCAAAATATGGGCGTCGACGTCGCGGCGTGCCTTTTCGGCATCAAACTCCGCCAGTGGCGCGTAATAGGGACCAGGGCCGGTAACGAGCACGTGGTCGATCGGCGTGCGCAGCTCGTCGAAGAACCTCCCGAGCCGTTCAAAGTCGGTAGCGTCGAAGGCGACCGTGCTGGCCCCGAGCTCGCTCGCGGCGCGCTGGAGGCGCTCGGGATTCCGGCCGGTGAGAATCAGTTTGGCCCCCTCGGCGCGTGCTCGTCGGGCCGTTTCGAACCCGATGCCGGCGCTACCGCCGATCACGACGATGGTTTGTCCGAGGAGTTCCGGTTCGCGCTCAAACTTCAGATTTTCCATGTTTTTTCCTCCTATTTGCCGGCATGCGCAATCAACAGCGCCGCGAGCTGGATACGTGTTTCCATTTGTTACCCGGGATCCACTATGTGGACGTCTGCGCCGAACAACACTCTCGCGCGGGAAATCTGTCTGTAGGAAATTTCAACGTGGAATTCGTCAAATATACATGTATGCACTAGTAACCCTCCAACTCGAAATTGTCTGTGGCTGTTTGTTGCTGCTAGATCAGTTGTTAAACGGGGAGCAGTTGGAATATGCTCCGGCCGCTCCACAGTCCAAGTCGAAGTCCCCGGTCTCCGTCGAAAGGTGCGGCTTCCTTGCAAAGAGACATTTATGCAGACAAGCCACGCCATAGATAGTTGTCATTGGTTTACGTCTCCGATCTGCGGTTCCGGAGAGGATTACCCACTAACTGAGGATACCCTGTTTTTCGTGAATATAGCACCATGTCCAAGTCGCCGGCGGTAGTGCCCGCATGACCGGATGGTGCGTCACATGGAAATGTTTGGTCGCGTGCCTGCCGGTAGAAGAGTCACAGCAACCGATATGGCCGCAGGTCTGACACTCGCGAAGCTCCACCCAAACCGTTCCTTCCTTCAAACACTCCTCGCAGGCGACCGGTGTTTTCGAGGGTAGAAAATCCGTTGTGCTGAGGTGTTCCAAATGTTCACATGAATTTGCCACAATTACTCCTCCGTAAGCTTCAGAATTGCGATACTACCCAAAACGACCCGGCGACAGCGATCAGGTCTTCAACCAGCGTAACGTTGAGGTCTCGCGTGACCAATGATTCACAGTGCTTTGAATCTCGCCTTTAGTATCGTTAAGCGTCAACCAGGTCGATGGAACCAAGAAAATCCATCTTGCCGACATCAATGCCATTGTTGCGGAGAATGGCGTAGGCCATCGCGATGTGAAAATAGAGGTTAGGAATTGTTATCTCTAGCAGATAGTCCTCGCCGGCGATGACCTTGCCAGGCGCCCAGGAGACGTTGACCTTCCGATCGCTTGCTCCTTCATACTGTTCTTCCTTCACACTCTCTGCAAAGGCAATCGTTTTCCGAATGCGGGCGCGTAATTCGGCGATCGTCTTCTCAGTATCATCGTGCTTTGGAGGCGTCTGCCCCGAGAGCCGGGCGGCTGCGGCTTTGAGATAGTCGCAGGCGCTTTGGACTTGATAAATGAGAGGCTGCATATCAGGCGCGAGGCGGCTGGTTATGAGCACGCTGACATCGAACTTCTTCGCGGCCGCATACTGTTCGGCCTTGTCGAGAAAGACTTCAAGATTCTTCAGGCTCTGCGTACACTGCGAAATAACTTTATAGTACATGTGACCCTCCCCATCGAAAGAATTGATGGTTCGACTGTTTGTAAGTCAAACGAACTCTAATTCGTAAATGCTAGTAGAGACTTCATCTCTCGCTTGCCTTGGAACGGCTACAGTCCCGTGCTTTGTTTATGCTGGATCCCATCCGCCACCGAGTGCGCGGAAGACGCCTACAGCGGCTCTGGCAGCATCCGCGCGATTAGTGTCGAGTTGATCTCGTGCCGCTAATAGCTGTTGGTCCGCATTTAATACATCTGTGAGAGTGATCGAGCCTGCGCGGTAAGCTCGTTCGGATAGATCACGTGCTTTGGCAAGCGACTCCACTTGATCTTGTAGTTGGATCACATGCACCTGGGTCTGAGCGAGTCTCATAAACGCGTTCTCGACATCTTCTGCTGCCCGTAGCACGGCTCGCCGATAAATCACGAGTGCTTCTGCATTGGCGCCCCGAGCTTGTGCTACCTCTGCGTCGATCTTGCCGAAATCAAATAGCCGCCAGCGCAAAGCCCCGCTGCCGAGCGCCTGAAAAGCACTGGAGGCGAAGAGATGCCCGCTCATGCTGTCGAGTCCCAGAGCTCCAGAGAGAGAGATCTTGGGATAGTAACCAGAGATCGCTGCTCCGATCCGCTCATTCGAAGCAGCAAGGCGTCGCTCGGCTGCACTGACATCCGGTCTGTGCCGAAGCACGTCGAAAGGCTGTGCATCTCCAGGGATCGCTGGGATACTCGGGATCTGGCTCACTTGTTGAAGCTGATGCGCATAGGTACCTGGTTGAGCACCCATCAGGACATCCAGCCGATTTAGCTGCTGTTCCAAGGCAATACGAAGCGGAGGAATAGTTGCTCGTGCAGATTTCAATAGCGCGTCGGCTTGCGCGACCTCCAAGCCCTGGGCAGCCCCAGCGTCGTAACGTCGCTTCACCAACTGCAATAACTGTTCATCTGTCTCGACCTGCTTCTCAGCAATGGCGAGCCTAGCTTGATAGCCACGTATCTGAAGGTATGCGTCAGCAGCATCCGCTGCGACGATCACGCGCGTTCCAGCTTGCTCGGCTTCCACCGCCTGAGTCTCATTCTGTGACGCCGCAGCGCTCCGACGTAGACCCCCGAACAGATCAATCTCCCAGCTGGCCAACGGCCCCAGGGCGACCTCGTACACATCGTGTTTGAACCCCGGGCTCTGTCTAGCAATTGTTCCTATCGGACCGCGAAGACTCTGATGCTCGCCGGTGGCCGACGCTCCGAGATCCACTGTCGGAAGAAGCTGAGCCCCTGCCCCAGCAGCTATAGCACGCGCTTGGCTCGCGCGCGCGACTGCTGCCGCAAGATCCAGATTCTCGGTTAGAGCTCGCTGAATAATGGTGACCAGCATAGGGTCATCGAAGCCCATCCACCATCGTTCGAGAGAAGGTGCAGCGAGACCTGCCGGCGTCGGCACACTGGTTGCGTTATGAAAGGGTGCCAACTGCTCCTTCGGAGCCTCATAGTCGGGACCAACTGCGCAACCCGTCAGCATGGTGCCGACTAGCAGACCGCTCAAAATTGTCTCGGATGCGATTGCAACTATACGGTTCATGTTGCTCTCCTGAAACTCAACGCTTTTTTGGTAGCGCCTCCGAGCTCTTGAACGATGGTATAAAAAGCGGGCGTGAACAGAAGACCGAACGCGGTCACACCGAGCATCCCGAAGAACACTGTGGTCCCGAGTGACTGACGCATCTCCGACCCTGCGCCGTGCGCGATCACTAGCGGCGCAACGCCTGCAATGAAGGCGAAGGAGGTCATTAAGATCGGGCGAAGGCGAGTCTGTGCAGCATGCGCTGCCGCTTCCTTGGCGTCGACACCATCCTCATCTTGGTGCTGCTTTGCGAACTCCACAATCAGGATCGCATTCTTGGCCGCCAGTCCGAGGAGTACCACAAACCCGATCTGCGCCAAGATATCGATTGGCATGCTTCGGATGTGAAGACCGGTGGACGATGCAAGCAAGCACATAGGGATGATCAGCAGGATCGCGAGCGGGATCTTCCAGCTCTCATACTGCGCTGCGAGCACGAGGAATACGAACAGTGCTGACGTACCGAAGATCAACAGAGTCGGAATACCCTGTTGCTTCTGCTGGTGAGCCAAGTCAGTCCATTCGAAGGTGATGCCGTTCGGAAGCACCTGGTTGGCGAGCTCCTCCATGCGGTCCATGGCCGTGCCCGAGGCGACATCGGGAGCCGCCGCGCCCATGACTTCGGCGGCGGGATAGAGATTGTAGCGTGGCACACGATAAGGCACAGTCTGGTCCTTGAAGGTGGCCACCGTACCGATCGGTACCATCTCGCCCGTCGCGTTGCGCACCTTGAGGCGCGCGATGTCTTCGAGCGTCCGGCGAAATGACTCATCTCCCTGGACGATCACCTGGTGGGTGCGACCCAGATAGTTAAAATCATTGACATATTGCGAAGCGAGATAGAGCTGGAGGGTCGAGAACACATCAGTCGTTGTCAGACCGACCTTCTCGGCTTTCAGACGGTCGATGTCGGCGTAAACGGAAGGCGAGCCCGCATTGAACAGGGTGAAGGTGCCAGCAAATGTCTTATCCTTATTAGCTGCCGCAACCAGATCATTGGCCGCCTTGGCGAGGGCTTGAGGGCCTAGTCCTCCACGATCTTCGATCATCAACTTGAAGCCGCCGGCAGAACCGAGCCCTTGGACGGTCGGCGGTTGGATCACGACGACGTGAGCATCCTTGATTCCGGCAAGTCTTTGGCGAAGAGTTTGTATCATCCTCGCGGCGTTCACGCCGGGCATGTGCTGACCGAAGAGCGAAGGCAGAGAAGTGAAAACCGTTCCCACATTGGGTGCAACAGTCGCGGTCGACACATCATACCCACTCGTCGGAGAGGTGTGCAGGATTCCGGGAATGCTCAGAGCAATATCATTTACTTGCCGGACGACCTTGTCGGTGCGTTCCAGGCTGGAACCAGGTGGCAACTGGACGATGATAGCCAGATAACCGATGTCTGAATCTGGAATGAAGCCGGTGGGCATCCGCGACATCTGAAAACTCGTCAGACCGATCAGTCCGACATAGGCGGCCAGCATGATTCCGCTCGCCCGGACGAAACGACTGGTCATCTTGCCGTAGCCCGACGACAGCCACTCAAAGCTAGCGTTGAAGCGGTTGAAAAACCCGGTGAATAGCCGGTTAACACCACGTGGTTCGGCGTGAGCTTTCTCTGGATTATGTGGCTTCAAAAGCACCGCGGAGAGAGCCGAGCTCAGTGTGAGGGAAACGAAACATGAAATTACCGTCGATGCGGTGATCGTGATCGCGAACTGCTTGAAGAACAATCCCGAGATCCCAGAGATGAAGGCCGTTGGGACGAACACGGCACAGAGCGTCAGTGCGATGGCAATCAGCGCCGTGGATACTTCGGTCATCGTCTGATGCGCTGCGTCGCGCGGTGACATGCCGAGCGCCATATTTCGCTCGACATTCTCGATTACCACGATAGCGTCGTCCACCACGATACCCACTGCCAGCACCAAGCCGAACAGCGACAGATTATTAATTGACGCGCCAGTAAGGGCAAGGACGGTGAAGGTGCCGACGAGCGAAATCGGAATAGCGATGACAGGGATAATCGTCGCACGCCAGCTTTGCAGGAACATATAGACAACGCAGACCACGAGAGCGATCGCGATAAAGATCGTGATAACAACCTCTTCGATGGACTGACTCACGAAAGTAGTTGGGTCGTAGATCTTGATGTAGTCGACGCCAGGCGGAAACTTCTTTCGGAGCTCCTCCATTTTGTTCCAGACCGCATGCTCCACCTCGACCACGTTTGCATCGGGTGTGGCTATAACCCACCAGGGAGCGGACACATGCTTGTCCGCATAGGCCTTGGAGCCGTAATCTACCGAACCCAGCTCGACGCGTCCGATGTCGCGAATGCGGGTGACACGTCCCTCGTTGTCCGATTTGATAATAATGTCACCGAACTGTTCGGGGGTGGTGAGACGACCAAGTGCTTCGACACTGACTGTGTAGGCTGCGCTGCTCGAGATGGGCGGCTGGTTCAGCACACCTGCCGAGACCTGGGCGTTTTGCGCACGAAGCGCGCCCAGGATGTCACTTGCGCTAATATTGTAGGCAGCAGCCTTATCCGGATCGATCCAAACACGCATGGCGTACTGTCGCTCGCCCAAGGTCCAGAATTGCGACACGCCGGGGAGACGCGCGATCTCATCTCTGATCTTGAGCATGTAATTAGACAAATATTCGGCGTTACGTGATCCATCCGGCGAATAGACATGGACGCCGAGAAGCAACGCCTTAATAGTCTTATTTACCTGTACACCTTGCTGTTGGACTTCCTGGGGCAGGCGAGACAATACGTCTTGCACGCGGTTCCGCGTCAGCATTAGATCCGTGTTCGGGTCGCTGCCGATCTTGAAAATCACTGTCGTGGTGAGACGACCATCACCGGTCGATTGACTGGTAATATAGTCCATGTTCTCGACGCCATTGACGGCTTGTTCTATTGGCGTTGCGACGGTGCGGGCGATCGTCTCGGCAGAGGCGCCAGGAAATGTGGTTGTTATGTCGATGGTAGGTGGGACGATGTTCGGATACTGAGCGATGGGAAGAAAGACCATCGTCGCCAAACCGGCTAGAGCGATGAAGATGTTGATTACCGCGGCGAACCGCGGATGATCGATGAAGAAATGTGCGAGTTTCATGGCGTCAATCCTGATCAGAACTAAACTGGATCGAACCGGTGTGCGGTGAGACCTTTGATCCCGGTGTGGCTGTCGGTATGCCGTCGATAATGACCTTGTCGGTCGCTGCGAGCCCAGCGCGGATGACTCGCAGCCCACCGCGAAGATCACCCACCTCCACCTTCTTTAAGATCACAACATTGTCTTTCCCCACCGTCAGGACCAGGTGATCCGATTGGTCATTGAGGACGGAGGCGTCCGGAACCAACAGAACTGGTGCCGAGTTCGACATTGTAAGGCGCACACGCGCGAAGCTTCCCGGTGTGAGGAGCAAATCGCGGTTGGGCAGGGTTGCGCGTGCGTGAATCGTTCCGCTTGAACGGTTCAGAGCGTTGTCGATGAAGTCGAGCGTTCCTTGGCGATCGAACTTCTTTTCATCGCTGAGGGAAATCTCTAGCTTGTTCGCAAGCGATCCGTTTTCTTTCGCCCGCTGCCGCAGGAAGATCATGTAATCGGATTCGCTCATGTCGAAGTTCAGCCAGATCGGGTCGATCGACACGAGCGTGGTGAGGAGCGTCGTCGGTCCGCTGCCAGTCCGGCTGCCAGACACAAGATTGCCGACGGAAGCCAGATGGGTTCCGATACGACCGGTGAACGGCGCATAAATGCGAGTACGATCCAGATCGAAACGAGCATCGCGAATCATGGCCTTTGCCGCTTCCACGGCCGCTTCTGCCCCCCGCTTTTCTGCGGTGCGCTGGTCGACATTTTGAGCGCTACCGGCGTCATCGCGTCTCAGTGTTTCGGCACGCACAAGCTCACGCGTTGCTAGTTCCAGTCGCGCATTTGCAGCTTCTAATTGAGCGGTGGCTTGGCTCAACTTAATCTCGTAAGGAGTCGGATCGATCACGAATAAAAGAGCGCCCTTTTGAACGATATCGCCATCTTTGAAGTGGATCTCGGTAAGCGTACCGCCAACTTGGGCGCGCAATTCAACCCGTTTTACCGCTGAGAATTGACCCAGAAAGCCGAGCCTAGGTGCGATGTCGCGCTGAAGAGGCGTGCTGATCGTAACGCCTGGAGCCGAGGGCGTGGCCGCACTTGCCGTCGTCGACGACTCACCCGAATACAGCGCTAGCGCGACCGCAGCCGCAAGAACCATCAACACCGTCGCCGACGCTATCCAAACTTTAGGCTCAAATCCGCTTGGGCGCTGACGTGTAACGGATCCGGTCTCTGACCGGTTGATGTCGTCTTTCATCGTATTCCTCCTCTAAATTTCCCAGGGCCTGGTTGTCGCCCACTCCAGAGTTAGATGATTCGTTGACACTATATGTGGGGAAAGATAAGACACATCATCTAAAGTGTCAAGAGTTAGATGATGTTATTTCACTATCAATATGGCTTCAGATGAAGTTCATCATCTAAAAGTCGAGCTGGATGCTACCTTCAAGGCACTTGCAAGATTCCCCTAAGGTTGTCCATGTATCTAGTGAATAGTGATCATCTAATTTGCTAAGATGTAGCTATCTCAAGCGGCCGATGCTGAGACGAGTGGCAGTGGCGTATGG
>Ga0209814_10000917_pt1 | contig 10151 bp, 8 predicted proteins | sample SoiMetdeltSBSDD1_FD_187597 | JGI IMG/M metagenome (GOLD analysis project Ga0209814, IMG submission 187597) | Bulk soil microbial communities from a Populus tree surrounding site in Tennessee, USA - Soil MetaG P. deltoides SBSDD1 (SPAdes) (version 2) | ecosystem: Environmental > Terrestrial >... | reverse complement strand
CACCTGCGGATGTTGGACGAGGGCCTCCAGGCTAGAGGCAAATACAAGCGCTTCCGTACTTTCGTGGTAAAAGAGCGGCTTCTCGCCGAACCGATCGCGCACCAGCCATAGCCGCCGCTCGACCGTGTCGAACACGGCAAAAGCCCACTGCCCCACCAGATGCGGGAGCGCCTGCGCACCCCATCGCTCCCAGGCAAGCAGCAGAATTTCGGTATCGCTCCGAGAGCGCATTGCCTCGTGCTCCACACCCAACTCGCAACGCACCTCTTCGTGATTGTAAATCTCACCGTTGAACGTGATGCAGTAGCGACTATCGGCGCTCCGCATTGGCTGATGTCCGGAAGGGCTCAAGTCCAGAATGGCCAGCCGGCGATTGCCAAGCACGGCGGGCTCGGCTACGACTACTCCTCCGTCATCCGGCCCGCGACGCTCCAGACGCGTGAGCATGGCCCGCACGATGGCAGAATCTTCTCCCTTACCGCGATAACGGTAGATGCCTGCGATTCCACACATGTTAGCGCTTATGTCGAGTGCCTAAGATCGTCCTACTCCTACGCGTCTGAGCGTCTTATAACTTACTGGTCTCTTTCATGTGACCGCTCCAAAACTCTGACAACTTACGTTTCGTAACAACGCCCCAGCATGGCTCTTTACTTCCGCCCGCTATCGGAAAGCCCTACCACTGTCAAGCGCCAAATTGAGACGGCAGGATCGTGTCTCTGTATCCTCCCGTTGACCTTTCAAAAATGTAATTCCCGTGAAAAGCGCTGGTAAGATTGCCACAATACGCTAAAGCTGCGCGCCGACTTGCCGTGTGCTTGGTTTTCCTCACCACTCGCTCCGCGGAAGCTATAACCAAAGCGCTAATGCAGGTTGGCAACTTGATTTAGTGTCAAATCGTTAAACGCACTCGGGGTCGTGGCTTGTTTTCAAAATCCTGGATGAAACCAAATGTCGCCTCGGATTTTTAGGGCGTTCTTGGAACCCATTCCTCTGGTTCAAAAAAGATGATAAGGACTTGGTAACCACCCGTGCTGAAAAATCTTCTTTACCGCGTCTATGAGAGACAACTCCTCAATGATGTTCGGCGCCGGCCCATCCCCCGCCACGTCGGTTTGATTCAGGACGGCAACCGTCGCTACGCCCGGGAGGCGGGCTTGTCGGAACCGAGGGAGGGGTACCTTCTAGCGTCATTAAAAACCGAGGAAGTTCTCACGTGGTGCGCAGGGCTCGGCATTCCTGTAGTCACGCTCTGGTGGCTGTCGACTGAAAACCTGACTCGCGAGCCCGATGAAGTAGCTACTATTCTCCAGGTCATCGAGCAGAAGATGGCCGAATGGATGCAAGGCGGTTTGGTCCAGCAGCTTCGCATCCGAGTACGTCCCATCGGAAAGCTGGAGCTTCTACCAGCATCAACCCTCCAAATCCTACGGGACATCGATTCAACGACACAGCACCACGATCGAATGCTCGTGAACGTTGGCGTCGGTTATGGGGGACGGCAGGAGATCGTCGATGCAGTCCGGCGTTACCTTCAGGAGCGTTTTACCCAGCGGGATTCACCGGAGGAAATCCTCCGAAAGCTCAGCCAAGAGGCGCTTGACAAATTTTTGTATACCTATGACTGCCCCGATCCGGATCTGATCATCCGCACCAGTGGAGAGGTGCGTCTGTCGGGATTCATGCTCTGGCAAAGCGCCTACAGCGAGTTCTACTTTTGTGACGCCTACTGGCCGGCATTCCGGAAAATCGATTTTCTCCGAGCGATACGGAGTTATCAACGACGAGAGCGGAGATTTGGGCACTGAGAGATACACATCCTTGACCCTGTCACGTGGAAACACGACTTAACAGATCGCGGCCTCGTTCCCGCGAACTTTTTCAACGGTATCCCATTTTTTCTGCTCTCACTCAGGAATCACGTCTTGTTTTACTTCTGCTCACCTTTCAGAGATGTAATTTCTGTGGTCTAGTGGTCCTTGCCGAAGCGCACCTTGTTCCGCTCTACATCACTGTTTTCGGACTCCCCGACCGTAAGACTGTTGACCAAGAGGAGGGCTTTTTGAGGAAGAAACTTTTCCATGTCAAGACGGGCGAAGCCGGTTCCCTGCCGACGTTCTAACCTTCAAAAATGTAATCCTGCCGACACGTTCGGGCAAGATTCCCGTGCTAGGTTGCAACGATAATCGCTTGCGTCAGCCCTTGCATGACGCGGAGCTGGGACGATAAAGAGAAGAGATGAAGATATCGCCGCGCTATCGGCTTGATAAAAAAAACGCTGTCGTCATGCGGGTCATGGGTCGCATCACACTAAACATCGACCGCGCAATGGATAAATTTGGGCCGCCGCAAAAATTTGATAAGATGGGTCATCACGTCGGCTAAAAGATGATTGACGGAAATAAACCTATAGCTCACGTTATTCTTCTCATCCTTCTTTGCGGAGTCTTGTACTTTCCCTATCTTGGCTCTACGCCGTTTTTCAATAAGGGTGAGCCCCGAGAGGCATTGGCCGTGCAGGACATCGTTCAACGGGGAGAATGGTTGGTCCCGTTGAAGAGAGCCACGGACATTCCCTCCAAACCGCCTCTTTTCCACTGGTCCGCGGCATTGACGGCCAGTCTTACGGGGGAACTCGATGAGGCGACGATCCGGTTTCCGTCGGCTTTGTATGCGACACTCGGAGTTTTGATTGTATACTTTTTCGGCCAAAAACTATTTGAAAGACAGGTGGCCTTTCTCGCTGCCGCTATTCTGGCTACGACTTCGGTATACGGCGATCAGGCGCTGAGCGCGCGAGTCGATATGACGCTTTGTTTTGTTGTTACCCTGAGCCTGGTGCTCTTCTATTCGCTCTATCGTGGCTTCTTTACCAACCCATTATGGCCTTACGTCTTTTACGCCCTCGTGGGAATCGGCACCCTGGCGAAAGGACCGTTAGGCGTCGTGCTGCCTGCGCTGGTTATTGGCACATTTGTGGCGGTGAAGAAGAGATGGGATCTGATTCCGAAGTTTTGCTTCCATCCCGGAGTTTTTCTAACCCTGTTACTGGGAGCGGGCTGGTACGTAGCGGCGGTTACGCGCGGCGGAGAGGGTTTTTTTGACCGGCAAATCCTCCAGGAGAACCTGAGCCGGTTTGCCGGAGGCTCGGGTCATAGCCATCCTCCTTACTATTATCTTTCATATCTGTTCGCACTTGGCGCCCCATGGTGTCTGTTTCTCCCTTTTGTTTTGTGGGATGCATTCAAACAAAACTTTCGTTCCGAAGACGGCGTTCTTTTTCTGAAGCTCTGGTTTGCGGCCATGTTTGTGTTTTTTTCTATTTCCATTGGAAAACGCCCGGTCTACCTTCTTCCATTGTATCCCGCCTTGTCAGTGCTAACGGCCATGTGGTTCTACCATCATGACACGACATCCGGCGGGAGGAGCTTGCTTTACCGGTGTATCGCAATCGTCGCGGGGCTCACCGGCCTATCGCTGCTTATAGTCACTTTAGGAGCGGTGTGGAACCATGATCCCGGTTGGTTGTTTGCTCCCATTGAAACGCTTCTCAAACAAAAAGACCGTGCCAATCTCGTAGCCATCAGGAGTCAACTGGGAGCACTGGGCTGGTGGTTCACGATCGTATCGCTGCTATCTTCGGCGCTCTGGTTATGGTTAGCGGGTGACCTTTGGTCGAGTCGAATGCGCCACGCGGCTGTCCGGCTCGTGTTGCTTTCGATTCTGCTATCGTTCATCACCCAGGCGATTGTAATGCCTGTCATGGCGGAGGCAAAGAGCTATCGCCCGTTCATGGAAGAAGTCAACCAGCGCCTCAAACCGGCTGATAAGCTTTACCTTTACGGTGGAGTGTTTAACAGCGACCCGGTGATTTTTTACCGAGGCGGCCCGATGGAAAGGCTCGAACAACCAGCAAAAAAAATTGCCGCCAAGATCGGCCGGGGCAACGCATACCTCATCACGGCGGAGCGAGATTGGATTATGATCCAGCAGCTCAATCACCATATGCCACCGCCGCTCTTGAAGAGCACAGGCACGGGGCCGGAAGGCGATGCTCCGATTGTACTGGTTCGGTTCGAGGGATCATAACGCATGCGTGTTGTAGCCGTCTGATCACGGGTGCCTTTGGTCGACCTCAAGATGGGCGCTGCAAGTCTTGACCAACAGATCATATGAGCCCAAGGTAATAACAGTAATGCAAGAGACGCATTTTAAGACTTGCGCCCTGGCCGTCTTGCTGCTTGCGGCATCGCTTTTCTTCATAAGACTGGGAGATCGTAGTTTGTTTGGGTCTGAGGGGCGGTGGTCCGAGGTGACGCGCGAGATGCGCCTGACTCAAAACTATTTCTGGCCGACTATAAACGGCCGAGTTTACTACGACAAGCCTTTGCTCTCCTATTGGCTCATTGCCGCAGCTGCACGCCTCACCGGAGACGTCGACGAACTTGCGTCTCGGCTACCGAGCGCCTTCGCCGGCCTGTTGGGTATCGTACTCTTGATGGCTCTCACCCGGCAACTCTATGACGGCCGAACGGCGGTTTTCGCAGGCTGCATTCTCGCGACCTCTTATGGTTACGTTTTCTGGTCGCGTATCGCATCGGCCGATATCGAAACTGTAGCTGGAGTGCTAGCGGCGCTGACCCTGTATTTTCGCAATCACGAGCGGGGCCATGGGTGGTGGATCGTGGGGTTGTGGCTCATCATGGCGGCCACGTCTCTCATCAAAGGACTGCAGGGATTTGCCCTGCCTTTGCTCGTCATCGGCGTCTATTCGCTTATCGCGCAGGGGTGGCGCAATCTGGCAAACAAGCTTTGGCTTGGCTCGTTTAAGGACCGGGTCGCTTGGGTTGTCAGCCGAAATGAGTGGTTTTTCAATCGCAAGACGCTACTAGCAGCGACGATCGCCGTGCTTATCTACCTATTACCCTTTGCGGTTTCTCTCGTCGTTACGAATTCCAATCTCGGGCTTTCTATGGTTCTGCGTGAAAATGTGCTCCGCTTTGTCCAGCCGTTTGACCACGAAGGGCCGATCTATCTCTATGGCTATATTATTTTTGTGCTCATGGCGCCGTGGTGTTTGTTCCTGCCGGCCGCGATGGTTCACGCGCATTCCAAACCGGCGGGGAAGAGCGATCGCTTCGTCCTGGCCTACTTTTGGACGACGTTTATTTTTTTCACCCTCTCCGGCTCCAGGCGAAATTATTACTTGCTGCCCATTTTACCCGCCGCGGCCATTGTGGTCGCGCGCTTGTTTGCTTCACCGCGGCAAACTTGGGACCGGTGGGTACGCTGGCTCATGCAAGGAGGCTACGTCCTGATGGCCTTAGTTATGCTCCTCACGGTCGTGGCGACCGGCATCGTCGCTTTTGTGCCTTCGCTGCGGCCCGGCGCCCTGAACGATTTACCTGCTCTGATGGAACAAAGCGTTTGGTTCGGTTTTTGGGTGTTTCTGGCGATCCTTATCGCATTGGTCCCTCTTTCTTGGAACGTCCTTTCGCAGCGGCTGGCTTTTTCGATGTTCTTCACCGCTTATTCCTTCATGCTTTTCTTATTCATCTATGTGTTGCCAAAGAACGAACCGCTTCGCGGTGAGAAAGCTTTCGCTCGAACCGTGCGGGCGACGCTCGATGGCCACCTGGACAAACTCGTGCTTTACAAAACCAGGGGGGCGACCTTGGTTTATTATCTGGGCGCCGAAAAGCCTATCCCAGAATTCTTCGATAGCGACGATTTAGTGAGCCATATCGATAACAACACAGATGTATGGATCGTGGCCGACGAAAGCGACCCACCCAGTCTCCCATTTCCAATTTCTACGACTGCGAGATCAGCGGACTACCGTTGGAACAAATCCGATTTCGTGGGCACATATGTATTGCTTCATGTCGATAAAGGACGAGCAGGAATCGTCCGAACCCAAGGGTGAGAGAAATAGCCTTTGGATCGCAAGAATTTCAGCTTCCCGATGCGGAATGTAGGTACTTGGCCACGGGACTATTGAATCAGGTCGGAGATGACCGCCAAAGGGAAGCAATCGTTACAACAGCGCGCACGGGAAAGACGGGGGCCTCTCTAGATGAGATAGCGAAAGCGGTACGGCGGGGCGACATTCGAATTCAAGACATCGAAGACAAATCTAACATTCATTGGATTCAGGATTACGTCATTCAGTTGGGCCAGCCTGCAACCAGACTTGGGTTCGTCGGGAGCCGGAGACAGGCTTCCATGCGTAGACTGATGGATCCTTTCGATATGGGAATATAGACGGGTTTCTGCAAATACCAAAAAGGGGCGTTTCTCGTATACAAGCAATGAACAACCAACATTTCATGAAATAGGCATCAACCAGTGCCGGCTCGACATCTGGGTTCTGGCGCGCGCGGCCAAGCTTCTTCTTGTTGGTCCTCAGGAGGTATCACATGGGAAGCATAATTTGTCGTCGACATGAAGTGCTGAGTTCTTTATTTTACATCCTCTTCTTTTTTGTTTTTGTTCTCTCTCCCGGAATAGACTCCCATGCAAGTGATCAGGACCCGGCCGCGAGTTCTGCTCAGTCGTCCAGTATCGCCGGAGAGAGCCTCTCTAAGTTGCTGGCTGATGATGGTAGTTATCTCTTCCGCTCGTTGTACAGCGACGGGGTAGACTTACTCAAGCTCCCTCTTCGGGTTAAAGAGGTGACCTTGACGGATGTACTTGTTGCTACCGTCGTTCTGGGGACGATCCCGGCTACAATTTATGGTTTAGATGATCCACTTCGGCGTAATGCGAAAAATATTCCTGATAGTACTGCAGGTAATTTAACGGCTGTTGGACAGGGAACCACTTTGGGTAGTTTGGGATTGATCTATGGGTGGGGTCTTTATTCGCATAACGATGAGGCACGTCACGCCGTCTTGACAGGAGTAGAAGGCATTGGATTATCCTCGCTCTTAACAGTAGGCATCAAGGCTGCTTTCGGCAGGAAAAGGCCTAATGCAGGTGACGGTCCCCGAGCTTTTTTTAAGGGCGGTCAGTCCTTCGTCTCCGGTGACACCACACCCACTTTTGCGGCAGCCGCCACTATAAGTGAGGCGTTTGATTATCGCTGGTGGGCAGCTATCCCTGCATACAGCCTAGCGGTGATGACAGGCGTAGGACGGATGGGAAAAGATGCTCACTGGGCCTCCGATATTTTGGGCTCTGCGCTGGTTGGGGCCGGAACCACAGAGCTTTTATTCTACTTGCATCGTGAAAGAGAAAAACCCACTTCGCTGATTATCCTACCTATGGTCCCAGGACACGGTGCAATGGGCGTAACCGTCGGTTTCAATTGGTAAGCCTTCTATTGATCCTTAGCCGATACACAAGTCGGGATCAGATACGACAATCCGAGCGCAAGATCCCGAAACGCTAACGCGTCGGGAAAGCAAGATTAAAAGCTCGTTCCGCGTCACGGCCCAGGGAGTATTGCTTTTAGTCCTCAGCGGCTGGGTCCTCGTTGTGGGCCAGGTCGGGCGTGAGCTTCTACCACCTGATGACCTTCGTGAGGCGGAAGTGGCGCGAGAGATGCTTGAGAACGGAAACTACGTCGTGCCGCACCTCGCCGGATTGCCGTTCGTTGAAAAGCCGCCTGGATTTCAAGCCATGATCGCAATGGTGTTTCTAATCGCCGGCGGCCCCAGCACTACAGCGGCACGCGCTGTTTCTGTGGCCTTGGCCCTGGCTAGCCTTTCAGCGGTTTTTCTTCTAGGACGCCGCATCTCCGGCGCGCGATGCGGCGGTCTGGCGGCGACGTTTCTTGCCTTTTCGTCCCGCTTTTGCCAAACGGCGCATGAAGTTCATCTGGACAACGCCCTGACCGCAGCCACTGCATTTGCCCTGCTATTTACCTGGATCGCTTTGGAATCCGTCGAAGATCAGGCTAAGAAGCGTGCTTACTCAAGTGCTGCCTTCACATTAGCGCTTGCGTTCCTGACAAAGGGATTCGTTGGCCCAACGCTTTTCGGCGCAGGTTTCATTGCCTACCTAGCGATCAGCGGTCGTCAAAAAGAACTAAAACACACGTTTAGTCCAATGCCGTTGGCCGCCTTTCTCATACCGGTAGTTCTCTGGCTAGCGCTTTTCGCCGCCAACGCAACACCGGATGTCATTCATGAGTTCTTCATCGACAACCAGATCGGCCGCTTTACTCGAGGATACCAAAGCAACGTGCGTCCGATTTACTTCTATCTGCTGGATGTTTGGCCGGCCTTTGCCCCGGCGTCATTGCTATTGCCTCTTGCGATCGCTGCCGCGTGGCGTAAGCGTCTTGGAGTTGCGGATCGGGCAGGAGTCTTTTTTCTTGCAATGGCGATTACCCCTATCCTGATTCTATCCGTATCGCGGGCAAAGGAGTCACTCTACTTACTGCCCGCGTATCCGGCACTGGCTCTGCTGGTCGCTTGGTGGTGCGATCGCGCTCTTGCCGCCGGCGGGGAACGCGCTCGCATTGGCGAAACCTTCGTGGTCACGGTCTCGACGTTATTTGCCATAGCTGTATTGGCGGCAAGTGTGGTGCTTCATGGCGAGCCAATAATGGTTGCCGCAGCAAGCGCGGTTTTCGCATGCGCCCTGGGTGCTAGTCTCTTTGCTCTGCGCCGCAGGAACCTTTGGTCCGCCGCAGTTGGGGCGGCAACTCTGACCGCCACCGGCTTGTCTCTTTTCTACGCCGGGCCGTTGCGTGCATATGCGTTTCGCCGGCCACCAATACGATCTTACCTCGAGGAAGTTTTTAAGATCGCCAATGACCGAGAGATCGTGCTCTATCAACCGAGCGATATGTTGCGCGGAGGAGCGGGATTTTTCCGGAATCGGACCGCCCTCGAGGTGCGAGAACCTGAGGATCTTCTGAGAAGGCTTATGGCCAATCCCCCGGCGCTCTGTCTCATTCAGATCGATGAGCCCCAAGGCATACCGCTCCCCGAGCTCAAGCAGAAAGCCGACATCTTCGGCGTGGAACTTCGCGAGGAGGCATATGTGTCGATAGGTAGTAGAAGAGCATTTGTCCTGCTGAGTGTAGTTAGGCGGCAGCAGATTGCGGAGATTAAAGAGCGGCTAGGTTGGTCGCCGCAGAGGCCTTAACCCGCCAAGAGATCGAACAAAAGATGGATCCGTTAGCGCGTCAATTCGCTGGGATCCAAGTTTAATGGCTGACTAAGGAGGAACCATGAAGCGGCTATTGATGATTACTATGTTTCTTGGAGTGCTCATGGTGCTAGTTCAAGAGAGCCGCGCTCAAAAAGATCTCTCCTGCAAGGATTGGCTTGGACTGAATCAACTGATAAAGACTTTTTATTTGACTGCATTCAGTGACGGAGCTGCCGTTTCGTCGGCAGAAATAGCCTATAGGGAGAAGCGAGATCTAATTAAGGCAGGATGGCCGGACGATCTAGAAGTTGGTCTGGTTTTGGTAATGGTTGATGAATTTTGCAAGAGGTCGGATAACCAGAACAAGCGGTTGCTTGAAGCCATGGTTTACATTGTAAACCGCACTAATAATCCGTGAACGTCTAACGCGTCAATGGTTCAGTGGATTCAGCGCCTTACTTAATCACCTTGTCCGCCCGCACCAGCACGTTCGGCAGAATCGTCAGGCCGATCTGGTTCGCTGCCTTCAGGTTGATGACGAAATCAAATTTGGTTGGTTGCTCCCGGCTTAGACCGGAGGCGGGCGACCGATGGACCTGCACAGGGCTTGGGGCTACAGCATGTAGCGCCGGAGTTGGTGAGCCGGCGTGAGATAGCGGCCAGCGGCCAGTCGCACGAAGAGCAGTGAGCCAAGCGCGGTCGCCGCCCCCTGCATGAACACGACGACCATCTGATAGCGGATTGCGACGAGCGGCGACGAGCCGGCGAGAATCTGACCCGTCATCATGCCGGGCAGCTGCACCAGACCGACCGTCATCATCCCGTTTACAGTAGGAATCATCGCCGCCCGGAGCGATGCGCGTACCATTGGCTGCACGGCCTCCCGTCCGGAGAAGCCGAGAGCGAGCCTCGCCTCGATTTCATCCGAGCGAGCCCGCAAATCGCTCTGCAAACGGTCGCCTGCGAGCGCGGCGCTCGTCATCGAGTTGCCGAGGATCATGCCTGCGATAGGAATGATATACTGAGGTTCATACCAGGGCCGTACC
>Ga0209814_10000914_pt1 | contig 10161 bp, 7 predicted proteins | sample SoiMetdeltSBSDD1_FD_187597 | JGI IMG/M metagenome (GOLD analysis project Ga0209814, IMG submission 187597) | Bulk soil microbial communities from a Populus tree surrounding site in Tennessee, USA - Soil MetaG P. deltoides SBSDD1 (SPAdes) (version 2) | ecosystem: Environmental > Terrestrial >... | reverse complement strand
CAGTGTGGCTGATCGTCCTCTCAGACCAGCTACGGATCGGAGCCTTGGTAGGCCGTTACCCCACCAACAAGCTAATCCGCCGCGGACCCATCCTCGGCCGGAGGCCGAAGCTACCTTTTCCGACCGGCTCGTGAGCCGGAAGGGCCATCCGGTATTAATCCGGGTTTCCCCGGGCTATCCCGGTGCCGAGGGCAGGTTATCCACGTGTTACTCACCCGTTCGCCGCTGTCCCCGGGGCCGAAGCCCCGGTTCTCGCTCGACTTGCATGTGTTAAGCGCGCCGCCAGCGTTCGTCCTGAGCCAGGATCAAACTCTCCGTGAAGAGACTTGGCGCCCCTCACCGAAGCGAGAGGCAAGTCTGATCAGTTCGAGCTCGATGCTCGATTCGTCTTCCCCAAAGGTTGGTTCAGACGGGTTCATGCCTCACGCAGGAGCCATCCGTTCCGAGGAACGGGAGAGCGCCCGCGAGAGGTCTCGACGTAATTCGCACGCTGTTGAGTTTTCAAAGACCGAGCCGCGAAGGCCGGCAACAAAAAGCCTCCGACTCGCGCCAGAGGCCTTCGGGACTGAACCACAACGTCGTATCGGGTTCGCTCGAAGGCGCTCCAGTTCGTCGAGTGACAGGCTTCTCGTGCCTCCCTGTCGGGCGGCCGAGGGATAGTAGCAGAGAACCTTCGTGTGTCAACCAAGCCGTTTTCGGGCTTCGAGGGCGTCACCGGGCAAACCGCACGAAGCGCCGTTTTCCCGCCTGCACGAGCGCCCCGGCGAGCCGCGCGCGTGGGAGGTCGAGCTCGCTCACCGGCTCGCCGTCGACCTTCACCCCTCCCTGAGCGATGAGCCGGCGCGCGTCGCTCGTGGATAGGCCGAAGCGGTCTGCGAGGAGCACCGGCAGGTGCACGGGATCGCCCGGCGGGAGCTCGGCTTCCGGCACCCCTTCGGGGGGCGGTCTGCCCTCCCGGACGACCCGCGTGAAGTGCCGCTCGGCGGCGTTTGCAGCCTCGGTGCCGTGGTACAGCTCGACGATCCCGCGTGCGAGCGCGAGCTTCGACTCCATCGGGTCGGTCTCCGGCGCCGCGGCGTCGAGACAGAGCCGCCACCACTGGTCGAGCGCGGAGTCCGGGATCGACATGACCTTGCCGAACTGCTCCTCGGGTGCCTCGTCGATCCCGACGTAGTTGCCCTGCGACTTCGACATCTTGTCCACGCCGTCGGTCCCGACCAGCAGCTCGTACGTGATCACCGACTGGGGCTCCTGTCCGTAGCTCGTCATCACGTCCCGCCCCATGAGCAGGTTGTAGAGCTGGTCGGTTCCGCCCACCTCGACGTCCGCCTCGACCGCGACGGAGTCGTAGCCCTGGGCGAAGGGGTAGAGGAGCTCCGAGACGGAGATCGGCTCGGCGTTGCGGAACCGCTTGCCGAAGTCGTCGCGCTCGAGGAGCTGGGCGACGGTGCCGGTGCGGGTCAGCCGCACGAGCTCCGCGTAGTCGAGCCCGCCGAGCCACTCGCCGTTGAAGCGCACCTCGGTGCGCTCGCGGTCGAGGATCCGGTACGCCTGCTCGGCGAAGCGCTCGGCGTTGCGGTCGAGCACCTCGTCGGGGAGCACCTGCCTCTCCTTCGAGCGTCCGGAGGGATCGCCGATCCGTGCCGTGTAGTCGCCGACGATCAGCACGGCGACGTGGCCCTCGCGCTGGAAGGCTGCGAGCCTGCGGAGGACGACGGCGAAGCCGATGTGGATGTCCGGCCCGGTGGGGTCGATGCCGAGCTTGACCCGGAGCGGGCGGCCGCGTGCCAGCTTCGCCTCGAGGGCGCCCTCCGGGAGGACGTGCACGGCGTTCCGCGTCAGCTCGGAGGTGCTCACGCCGCGACGGGCCCCGTGACGTGCGCCGCGGTGACCTCGTCGGGCGAGCGGCAGCCGAGCAGCGCGAGCGCGTTCTCCGTCTCGTCGCGGAGGATCTCGAGCACCTGCCGGACGCCCCGCTCGCCACCGAGCGCGAGTCCGTACAGCGCCGGTCGGCCGACGAGGACCGCGCGTGCTCCGAGCGCGAGAGCCGTCACGACGTCGGTGCCACGGCGAACGCCGCCGTCGAGGTACACCTCGGCGCGCCCGGCGACCGCCTCGACGACCTCGGCCAGCGCGTCGAGCGCCGCCACGGCGCCGTCGAGCTGCCGTCCGCCGTGGTTCGAGACGACGACCGCGGCCGCGCCGTGCTCGCACGCCAGCTCGGCGTCCTCGCCGGTGACGAGCCCCTTGACGACGACCGGGACGCGCCAGCGCTCCCGGAGCTCGGAGACGTACGCCCATTCCACGCCCGCGTCGAGCAGGGCGAGGCCAGCGTCCGCAGTCGGGCTCCGCTCGCGGGCGGCCGCGTAGGCGGGGACCGTATCCTCGGGCGGGTCGAAGCCCGCGCGGAGCTCGCGGTCGCGGACGCCGACGACGGGCAGGTCCGCCGTGAGCACGAGCGCCGAGAACCCGCTCTCGAGCGCGTCGGCGATCACCTGGTCGCTCACGTCCCGGTCGCGGAAGACGTAGAGCTGGAGCCAGAGCGGCGAGCCACCCGCCGCCTCGGCCACCGCAGCGGGCGTCGCGGTGGCGACCGTCGAGAGGCACATGAGGGTGCCGGCGGCCGCGGCACCTCGCGCCATCCCGAGCTCGTGATCCTCGTGCGCGAGCGCCTGGTAGGCCATCGGCGCGACGAGCACGGGCATCGACACCGGTGTCCCGAGGACGGTCGTGGCCGTCGACACGTCCGAGACGTCCACGAGCACGCGGTAGCGCAGCCGGTAGGACGAGAACGCTTCCCGGTTCCAGCGGAGCGTCCGCTCGTCGCCGGCACCGCCCGCGACGTAGCCCCAGGCGTCGGCCGGCAGCGCGGCCTCGGCGAGCCGCTCGGCGTCGTCGAGCGTCAGCAGCTCCTGCATGCGCAGGAGCCTAACGCCGGTGACCGTGGGGAATCAGAACGGGTACGGAGCGAGGCTCCAGGCCGCGGCGGCGTACCAGACCCCGAACAGCAGGCTCGTCGCGCCGAGCGCCGGGATCGCCACCGCCGACGCCGCGACGAACGGCCGGGAGGCGAGTGCGAGCCCGAACCCGGCGGTCACGACCGCCATCGACACCGCAGTGAACGCGGCGAGCAGGAGGAGCGAGGCGACGGCGACGGTCTCGGACGGGATCGCGGCGAGCAGGAGGATGCCGACGCCCGCGCTCCCGCCCATCCCGTGCACGAGCCCGATGCCGAAGGCGCCGAACGGTGTCCGGACCGGGTGGCGATGCTCCTGCTCGGGATGCGGGTGTGCGTGGAGATCGAAGTAGCCGTGACGCCAGCGGACGAGCAGCCGCAGGGCGAGGAAGACGATGAGCCCCGCGACCGCGGTCTCTGCGCCCCGCTGCAGACCTTCGGGCAGGTAGCGCTCGGCGAGCAGGATCGGGATCCCGAACGCGACCAGCGTCACCGCGTGCCCGAGGCCCCACCAGGCTCCGAGACGTGCCGCCGACCGGCCGACCCGCTCGCGGCCGGAGGCGGCCAGCGTCGTCATCGCGGCGATGTGGTCGGGGTCGGTGGCGTGGCGGAGCCCGAGAAGGGCGGCAACGAGGAGGACGACGAGGATCGACGCACCGTCGGAGAGGCCTGCGATCCAGTCGTCGAGCCCGAACACGCCCCTGGTTCGCCGCGCCCGCCGGATCGGTTCGGTCAGACGACCCCGGGCAGCGCCCGGGCCGTGATCAGGAGGCCGACGGCGAGGATCAGGCCGGCGCTCACCGAAGGCAGCGCCCGGACGGCGGGGCCGTTCAGGGAGAAACGGCCGAACGCCCGACGGGCGAGGACCGCGACGAGCCCGATCGCGGTGATCGTGGCTGCGAGGCCGACGCTGAAGGCCACGATCAGCGCCAGGCCGAGCCCGACCCGGTGCAGCGCGACGGCCGAGAGGAGGACGACGAGCGCCGACGGGCAGGGCAGCAACCCGGCCGCGACGCCGACGCCGAGGATCCCCTTCGACGTCAGGCCGTCGTGGTCGTGGTGGTGGTCGTGCGTGTGCTCGTGAGCGTGATCGTGGTGCTCGTGCCCCGCGGGGCCACGTGCGCGGAGTCGCTGCCGCAGCACTGCCGCGCCGACCGCGACCACGAGGAGGCCCGAGACGAGCGTGAGCCACGGATAGAGCCGTTCCGGCACGACGAAGCGGGAGAGCGCGAGCGTGACCACCCCGATCGCGAAGACACCGGCCGTGTGGGCGACCGTGACGGTCCCGCCCAGGAGGAACGCGTGGCGCGGCGTCCCCTTCGTCCCGACGAGGTACGCCGCGACCATCGCCTTGCCGTGCCCGGGCGTGAGGGCGTGGGCCGCGCCCCAGAACATCGCGATCACGAGGGAGAGGAGCACCGCGCCGGCCGAGAGGTCTCCCCGTGCGACCAGCGCCTCGAAGCCCCCCGCCCCGCGATCCTCGTCCTCGGGAGCCGCGCCGATCCGCGGCGGCGAGCCCGGAGCCGCGCCCGGCTCCACCACCGCCGTGGCACGCGTGACGTCGAGCGGCGAGCGGAGCAATGACCTCGGGTACGCGGTCAGCGCAGCGCTCGCGCTCGTCTCCGGGACCGTGGAGCGGACGACCCGTGCGCCGTCCCGGGCGGAGAGCGTCACCTCGTGCCAGCCGATGCGGTCGGCGAACGCGCGGTCCACGAGCTCGATCTCCTCCCCCGCTCCCGCGGCGGCGTACACGACGTCGACCCTGAGCGTCTCGAGCCCCCCTGCGCCGGGCCGGGAGCGGACACGCTTCTCGAGGACGCGCAGCGGGGCCCGTCGGCCGTCGACGACGAGCTCGAGCTCGGTCCCCAGGCGCGCCGCGAACCCTCGGCCGCGCACGTCACTTCCCAGCTGGAAGGCCGGGATCTCGGCCAGGTCGAGCGCGTAGCGGACGTAGACCCGGCTCCCCGCTACCTCGATGCCCGCATAGCGGTTGACGGTGAAGTTGCCGAGGGGATGGGCGCCCGCGTGCCCCGGGAGGAGGGAGAGGACGACTGAGGCCGCGGCGGCCAGCGTGACGAGCAGGCGCTTCACGGCACTGGTTCGTCAGGGGCCGCCAGGCGGTTCGTAGGGGGCGGGACCGAGCCCGCCCCCTACGCTCCTTCGCTCAGCGGCCCTTCGTGTTGTCGAACCCGCTCTGCGGGTCGGCCGCGTACGGGAACGACCCGAGCAGAGCCCGGTCGTCCCGGTCGACGCCGTCACCCAGGGGCACCTTCTTGCCCTTCAGGAAGCCGGCCACGGCCTGCTCGGCGATGTCGATCACGTCGTCGCCGAGCCTGCGCCCGTTCGGCCAGCCCTGGTTGTCCCCCGCGAGCACGCCCAGGCGCTGCGGGCTCTTCGTCACCGGGATCCCGAGGTTCAGCCGGAGGACGTCCGCCAGCTTCGGCCCCGTGAAGTTCAGCTTCGGCACGCCCGTGAGGAGGACGGCGACGAGGTCGTCGCGGCCCTTCTCGGGGACACCGAGGTCGTACAGCTGGTTGATCACGGCCGCCAGCAGCGGGGACTCGTAGAACGAGCGGTACCGCGACTCCTGCCACGGCTGCTGCGCGTTCCACCGGTCCTTGAGGCCGGTCGGGACGACCACCTCGTTGACGAGCGGGTTGCCGAGCCGGTTCACCTGCACCCAGGCGCCCGAGTCGCGCGTCTGCCCTCCGCGCGTCGTCACCTTGCGGCGGTCGACGGAGGCCCAGACGCCGATCGTGCCGTTCTTCGCCCTGAGCGCTGCGATCGGCACCTGCACGGCGAACGTGTGCACGCCGTACCCGGCGAAGAAGTCCTTGCCGCCGCCCGCGTTGCCGGTGCCCTTGCGGATCGCGACGAGGTCGAAGATGGCCCCGATGTCACCGAAGAACGGGTCGTCCCGCTGCCCGGCGAACGCCCTCGAGCGCCCGCGGTCGAACGTGACGATCGACTTCGTGACGAGGCTCCGGTACTTCGGGGTCGATCGCGGGCCGATGTTGTTCGGCGGGGTCGTGCCCCGAGCGACGACGACCCGCTTGCCGCCGGCGATCCGCGTGACCGTGAACGGCTGCGCAGTGTTGCCGAGGAACAGCGGGCCAGTCTTCGTGCGGAACTGGAACCGGTAGGTCACGTCGGGGCGCACGTCCCCGTTCGTGTCCACCTTGAGGTTGTACCGGGCGTTCGGCGAGAACGTGTACCAGTTCGGGCCGGCCGCCGGGTCCTCGCCCGGGATGACGTTCGCGAGGATCGTCACCGTGCCCGGCCGGTCCGGGCTCCGGAACGCGTACACGTCCGTCAGGTCGGCGGACGGGTCCTCGGCGATGAGCGGCGCCTCGCGGTGGCTCGACGCGACGCCGTCCCCGGGGCCGAGCTTCGCGGCGCCCACGACGCCCGCTCCTGCGAGCAGGCTGACGAGAGCGACCGCTGCGATCCCTCTGTGCATCTGAACTCCTCTCTCGATTGCGAGTCGGGAACGGCACTTGTTCGCGTCTCCGCCAGCGCCGGTTCGATCGCCGGAGGCACCGAACCGGTCGGCGACCGCGCGCGAAGAACGTCGATGGAGCTCGCAGCCCCCGTGGTAGCGTTCGCCCGCTCGCAGGAGCGCCCGGCGATTCGCAGGCAGCACGCTCACCTCTCGGACGAGGCCCTGGTCGCGCTCGTCGCCCGGGGCGACGAGGACGCGCTCGCGGAGCTCTACGACCGGATCGGCCGCATCGCGTACGGCCTCGCGCTCCGCGTGCTGCGCGACGACCGGCTCGCCGAGGACGCCGTGCAGGACGGCTTCCTCGCCGCCTGGCGTACCGCCGCCACCTTCCGCCCCGAGCGGGCGAAGGCGAGCACGTGGGTGCTGACGCTCGTCCACCGCCGAGCGGTCGATCTCGTGCGGCGGGAGGAGCGACGCCGCGCCGAGCCGCTCGCTGAGGAGGTCTCGGTGGCCGAGGCAGCGGAGCCGACCGAGGAGGCTGCGTGGCTGCGCTTCGAGCGCGAGCGCGTCCAGGCCGCGCTCGGGCAGCTACCGGACACCCAGCGCGAGGCGCTCGAGCTCGCGTATTACGGCGGCTTCTCGCAGTCGGAGCTCGCGGACAGACTCGGCGTGCCCCTCGGTACGATCAAGAGCAGGATGTTCGCGGGGCTCGCGCGCCTGCGCGAGCTCCTCGACGACTCCGCACAGGAAGGGTCATGGCGACCGGAATACACGCGCTGACCGCCGGCTACGCGCTCGACGCGCTCGAGCCCGACGAGCGCCGGGCATACGAGGCGCACCTCGAGGGGTGCGAGCGGTGCCGCGAGGAGCTCGCGGCGTTCTGGCAGACGACGGAGGCGCTGGCCGTCGCCGCGTCGGGGCCCGCTCCGAGCGCGGACCTGCGGGAGCGAATCCTCGCGGCCGCACGGCAGGAGCAGCAAGTCGTCGTCCCCCTCGAGTCGCCGCGCCGGCGCACGGTCCCCGTGCTCGCCGCAGCCGCTGCGGTCGCTGCCGTCGTCGCCCTCGCGGTCGGTCTGTGGGCGGCGAGTCTCTCGAGCGACCTCGACGGGACGCGCGCGGCGCTCGAGCGCGAGCGGGCGGCCGCGGCAGTGCTTGCGGACCCCGATGCGCGCACGGTCGCGCTGCAGCAGGGCGAGGGCCGACTCGTCGTCGACGACGAGGGGCGGGCCGTCCTCGTCGCAGACGGGCTCGGACCGGCGCCGGCGGGGAAGACGTACGAGCTGTGGGTCGTGTCGGAGGGAGACACCCCCCAGCGTGCCGGGGTCTTCCGGGGCGAGGAGGAGGGCCGCGACGTCGTCCGCCTGGAAGGGACGGTCGGTCCCGGCGAGGTGGTTCTCGTGACGATCGAGGACGCGGGAGGGGTCGACGCCCCGACCGCCGACCCGATCCTCGGCTCGCTTCCCGTCTGAACGTCTCCCTTGCGAGGTCTCCTCGCGTCGGGGGCTACACTCGGGGCCTTGCGGGTGAGGAGAAAGCAGGGGGCGTCGGCGCGTCCGCGCCGTGTACGGAAGAGACGCCTCGCGGCGCTCCTCGGCGTCCTGCTCGTGCTGGCAGTCCTCTCCTTCACGTTCGGTCTCGTTCGCGCGGTCGCGAGCGAGATCCCGGCGCTCGATCCGGCAGCACAGCGTTCCGAGGTGGACACGGTCGTGTACGCGTCGAACGGGCGCACGGTCCTCGCGGTGCTGCGCGGGGACGAGAGCCGGGTCCTCGTCGGCACCGAGGACATCGCCCCGATCATGCGGCAGGCGATCGTGGCGGTCGAGGACCAGCGCTTCTTCGACCACAAGGGAATCGACCTCCGCGGCATCGGGCGCGCGCTGTGGGCCGACATGAAACACCAGTCGATCGTCGAGGGCGGATCGACCATCACCCAGCAGTTCGTCAAGAACGCCTACATCCGCAACGAGAAGACGATCGCCCGCAAGGTGCGCGAGGCGGCGCTCGCCTGGCAGCTCGAGCAGCGCTGGAGCAAGGACCGCATCCTCACCGCGTACCTGAACACGATCTACTTCGGGAACGGCGCCTACGGCATCCAGCAGGCGGCGCGCACGTACTTCAAGAAGGACGCGAGCGAGCTGACGCTCCCGGAGGCTGCTCTGCTCGCCGGGATCCCCTCGGACCCGGCGCTCTACGACCCCGTCACGAACCCGCGCAAGGCCGAGGCGCGGCGCAGGCACGTGCTGACGCTGATGCTCGAGCAGGGGAAGATCACGCACCAGGACCTGATGCGCGCGGACGCCGCACGGATGCCGCAGCCGGAGGACGTCCGCCTCCCGGGGACCCGCGGCAAGGGCCTCTACTTCGTCAACTACGTCCGCGATCAGCTCGTCGAGCGCTACGGCGCAGGGCGCGTCTTCGGCGGAGGGCTGCGGGTCACGACGACGATCGACCTCGGTCTCCAGGACAAGGCCCGCCGTGCGATCGAGCGCGTGCTCTCGAACCCGGACGGGCCCGCGGCCGCGCTCGTCGCGATGGATCCGCGCACCGGCGCGGTGAAGGCGATGTTCGGCGGCAGGAACTTCCGCGAGAGCGAGTTCAACCTCGCCGCCCAGGCCGAGCGCCAGCCGGGGTCGGCGTTCAAGCCGATCGTGCTCTCGACCGCGATGCGGGCCGGGATCTCGCCGCAGACGGAGCTCGTCTCCAAGAAGGTCGCGATCGATGCCGGCGACCGGATCTGGAACGTGACGAACTACGACCACACGTACCTCGGGAGCGTGACCCTCGGCCGCGCGATGGTCTCGTCGGACAACACCGTCTACGCGCAGCTCACCGACCTCGTCGGGCCCAAGGCGATCGTCGAGACCGCGCATGCGCTCGGCATCAGCAGCCCGCTCGACGCCTACTTCTCCATCGGGCTCGGGTCGGTCGCCGTCAACCCGCTCGAGATGGCGCGGGCGTACTCGACGATCGCGAACGAGGGCAGGCGCGTGGACGGTGCGATCCTCGGGGATCGCCCGCGCGTGGTCGAGCGCGTCGAGCGGATCCGCTCCGGGAAGGTCGAGGAGAACACGCCCCAGCCGACCCGGGTGCTGGAGGAGGGGCAGGCGGAGGTGCTCACGGGGATCCTGGGCGACGTCGTCCGGTTCGGAACCGGGCGACGCGCGGCGATTCCGGGCGTGAGCGTCGCGGGCAAGACGGGGACGACCGACAACTACGGGGACGCCTGGTTCGTCGGATACACGCCCGATCTCGTCGTCGCCGTCTGGGTCGGGTACCCGGACAAGCTCCGGCCGATGCTGACCGAGTTCGGCGGCGAGCCCGTGACCGGTGGCACGCTCCCGGCGCAGATCTGGAAGCGCTTCGTCGAGAGCGTCGAGAAGGACGAGTCCTCGGGGTCGTCCTTCCCGGCTCCTCCCTACCTCGGCTCCTCGGGGAACTGGGTCGTCAAGCGCAACGGCACCTGGCAGCTCGACAACGGCTACTGCCACGAAGCTCGCCTCGTGGCGTACTTCTCCGGGCACGCGCCGTCGACGACCGCGGACTGCAAGCCGAACGAGGTCTCAGTGCCGCTCGTCGTCGGCATGAGCGCGGACGAGGCCGTTGCCCGGCTCGGCGCGCAGCCGCTCGAAGCGGACATCGCGTACGTCCCTGCCCGGGTCGGGCAGCCGCCCGGGCTGGTCGTCAACCAGGACCCGCGCCGCGGAGGCCTGTCCGCGAACGACTCCGTCCAGCTCTGGGTCTCGAAGGCCCAGTACGGCCAGCT
>Ga0209814_10000913_pt1 | contig 10165 bp, 9 predicted proteins | sample SoiMetdeltSBSDD1_FD_187597 | JGI IMG/M metagenome (GOLD analysis project Ga0209814, IMG submission 187597) | Bulk soil microbial communities from a Populus tree surrounding site in Tennessee, USA - Soil MetaG P. deltoides SBSDD1 (SPAdes) (version 2) | ecosystem: Environmental > Terrestrial >... | reverse complement strand
CGCCGCGCACGCACCTGGTGGCGCGCCGTCTCGAGCGCGCGGACGAGGAGCGTGCCGTCCTCGGCAGGGAGCCGTGCTCGCAGGTACAGCGACCCGTCCTCCGCCCAGTGGTAGTCGACGTACTCGAGCTCGTGCGTCTCGCGGTCCTCCTCCGCCGCGATGCGGCGGAATGCCCGCAGCGCCCGCTCGAGCTGCGAGGCGGTCAGCGCAGTGGCGAGGTCGAGCAGCCCCTCGTCGGAGGCCGGCGTCGCGACACGGGTCAGGGCCCGGACCTTGGCGAAGGTCAGCCCGCCCCGGGCGAACGCCGCGCGAATCGCGGGCAGCTCCTGCAGCGCCTCGGCGACCCGGACGACCTCGCGCGCCTCTCTCCCCGGGATGCCGCAGCGGAAGGCGACCCACTTCGCGAGGTCGTCGGCGAGCGCGCCCTCCTCGGACGCCGCCCGGATGAGCTCGACCCAGCGGGCCGTCGCCGCATTGATGTGCGCGGTGAGCGTCGCCAGCTCGTCCTCGAGACACTCACGCGCCCGCACCTGGTCGGGTATCGGCGTTGTCAACACTGCAACCAGACTAGACCTTCCGCCGGACGAAACACGGCCGTCAGGGGGCTTCACTACACCCGGTGCGGCCCTTCTTACGAAGTTGGCACACAGCGGCGACCGCGAGGAGTGCGACGCCGAGCCGATAGCGGCCGTGCGTTACGGCGCGAGCGCTTCGAGGCGGTCGACGAGCGAGGAGAGGACGGCGAACGTCTCCTCGACCGGCTCGGGCGAGGTCAGGTCGACGCCTGCTTCGCGCAGGAGGTCGAGCGGGTACCCGGACCCGCCGGCGCGCAGGAAGTCGAGGTAGCGCTCCGCGGCGCCGGCCTCGCCCGCGAGGACGCCGTTCCCGAGCGCGTGGGCGCCCGAGATCCCGGTGGCGTACTGGTAGACGTAGAACGGCGCGTACAGATGCGAGAACTGCGCCCAGGTGATGCCGACGCGCTCGCGGTCGAAGGAGAAGTCGGGGCCGTACGCCTCGCCGAAGAGGTCGGCCATCCGCTCGTCCAGGAGCTCGGCAGTCAGCCCCTCCCCGCGCTCGACCCGCTCGTGCGTCTCCTGCTCGAAGCGCGCGAGCGTCGGCATGACGAAGAAGTAGCGGTGGAAGTTCGACATCGCCTCGTCGAGCACCGCGAGCTGGAGCTCGCGGTCGTCGATCGTCTCGAGGAGGTGCGCGCGCAGGAGCACCTGGTGGAAGTTCGACGCCACCTCGGCGACGAAGAGGGAGTAGCGGCTCGAGATCTGCGGCTGCGTCTCCCAGGCGAGATACGAGTGCATCGAGTGGCCGAGCTCGTGCGCGAGGGTGCCGAGGCTCACCGCGGTGCCGTCGAAGCTCATCACGATGAACGGTCGCGTGCCGGGCTGCCCCGCCGAGAACGCGCCGCCCATCTTTCCCTGGTTCGGATAGACGTCGATCCAGCGGTCCTCGAGGCAGCCGCGCCTGACCGTGGCGGCGTATTCGTCCCCGAGCGGGGCGAGGGCCTCGCAGATCCACTCGACGCACTGCTCGTACTCGAGCTCCGGAGGATCGGAGCCGAGCGGGGCCCAGAGGTCGTACGGCTCGATCCCGTCGAGCCCGAGCAGCTTCGCCCGCACCCGCCAGTAGCGGTGCCAGGTGGGGAGGTTCCGCTCGAAGGTCGCGAGCAGGTTGTCGAACACCTCGAGCGGGATGTTCGACGCATGCAGCGATGCGGCGAGCGTCGAGGGATGGCGACGAGCGCGGGCAGAGAAGACGTCCTGCTTGATCGCCGTCGCGTAGTTCGAGGCGATGGCGTTGCGCACGGCGCGGTAGCCGTCTGCGTAGCTCTCCCAGGCGCTCCTCCGCAGAGCCCGGTCGGTGCTGCCGAGGAGCGCGTGCACCGAGCCCTGGGTGACCTCCGCGGTCTCCCCGTCGGCTCCCACGGCGTCGGCGAAGGTCAGGTCGTTGTCGGTAAGGCCGCTGTAGGTCGCGTACGGGCCGGCGTGGGCGTCCTCGAGCAGGCCGAGCAGCTCCTCGACCTCCGACGAGCGGACGTGGTCGATTCGGCGCGTGAGGTCGTCGAGGTAGTGGCGGTAGGGCGCGAATCCCGGATCGGACTCGGCCCATTCACGCAGGCGGTCCCGCCCGAGGGCGAGCAGCTCCGGCTCGACGAACGACGAGGCGGCCGCGGCCTGGCCGTACACCGACTGCGCGCGTCCGAAGCGCGCGACTGCCGCCTGGTCGCCCGTGTCCACCGAGTAGTCGAGGTAGGCGTACACGAAGACCTGGCCGAGACGTCGGCTCAGATCGTCGCGCGCGGCGAGCGCCTCCAGAGTGACCGCAGGCCCCTCCGCGAGCCGCCCTGCGAACGCCTCGAGCTTCGCGAGATCGCCGACGAGGGCCTCGAGCGCCTCCGCCCATGCTTCCGGAGTCTCGAACACGCTGGCGGCGTCCCATGTCCGCTCGACGGGGATCTCGCTGCGGGGAGGGGTCAGGGTGGCCTGGCTCACAACGGGATGTTGCCGTGCTTTCGCTTCGGTCTCGGCTCGCGCTTCGTGAGCGCGGTCTCGAGCGCGGAGAAGAGTACCGGCCGCGTGCGCCGCGGCTCGATCACGTCGTCCACGTACCCTCGCTCGGCGGCCGTGTACGGGTTTGCGAAGCGCTCCTTGTAGTCGACGATCAGCTCCTCGCGCCGGGCGGCCGCGTCGTCGGCCTCCTCGAGCTCCTTGCGGAAGACGATGCTGACGGCGCCCTCCGGCCCCATGACCGCGACCTCGGCGGTCGGCCAGGCGACGTTGAAGTCCGCCCGGATGTGCTTGGACGACATGACGTCGTAGGCCCCGCCGTACGCCTTGCGGGTGATGACGGTCAGCTTGGGGACGGTCGCCTCCGAGTACGCGTACAGCAGCTTCGCACCGTGCCGGATGATGCCGCCCCACTCCTGGGCCGTACCGGGCAGGAAGCCGGGGACGTCGACGAAGGTGACGAGCGGGATGTTGAAGGCGTCGCACGTGCGCACGAAGCGGGCCGCCTTGACCGACGCGTCGATGTCGAGCACGCCCGCGAGCGCGCCCGGCTGGTTGCCGACGACGCCGACGGCGTGCCCGCCGAGCCGGGCAAGACCGCAGACGATGTTCTCCGCCCAGTGCGGCTGCACCTCGAGGAACTCACCGTCGTCGAAGACGCGCTCGACGACCTGGCGCATGTCGTAGGGCTTGTGTGGGCTGTCCGGGACGAGCGTGTCCAGCGACGGGTCCTCGCGGTCGACGGGGTCCGAGGGAGGCGCGTACGGCGGCGCGTCCAGGTTGTTCTGCGGCAGGAAGGAGAGGAGGTAGCGAGCCTCCTCCAGGCACGTCTCCTCGTCCGCCGCGGTGAAGTGCGCGACGCCCGACTTCGTCGCATGCGTCGCGGCGCCGCCGAGCTCCTCGAAGCTCACGTCCTCCCCCGTGACCGTCTTCACGACGTCGGGGCCGGTGATGAACATGTACGACGTCTGCTCGACCATGAGCACGAAGTCGGTCATCGCCGGCGAGTAGACGGCGCCCCCCGCGCACGGCCCCATGACGAGCGAGATCTGCGGGACGACGCCCGAGGCCTGGACGTTGCGCCAGAAGATCTCCGCGTAGCCGGCGAGCGAGACGACCCCCTCCTGGATCCGCGCGCCGCCCGAGTCGTTGATCCCGATGACCGGGCAGCCGTACTTCAGGGCCATGTCCATCACCTTGCAGACCTTCTCCGCGAACACCTCCGACAGGGAGCCGCCGAAGATCGTGAAGTCCTGCGAGAAGACGAAGACCTTGCGGCCGAAGATCGTCCCGTAGCCGGTGACGACCGCGTCGCCCCAGGGCCGCTTCTCGCGCATCCCGAACTCGACCTCGCGGTGGCGCACGTAGCGGTCGAGCTCGACGAACGACCCCTCGTCGAGCAGCTTCTCGAGGCGCTCGCGCGCGAGCAGCTTGCCGCGCTCGCGCTGGCGCGCGACGCTCTTCTCCCCGGCGGCCTGCAGCGACTCCTCGCGCAGCTCCTCGAGCCAGCGGAGCTTCGCCTCGGTCGTGTCGTGGGTCTCGGCCACCGCGGCGGAGCCTATCCGCGCCGCAGCGGGGCGGGAGCGTCAGCCGGAGGGGTCGAGGAACTCGTTCGACCCCGAGTAGCCGAGGTCTGCGATCGGGCTGCCCCCGATCGCGTAGACCCTTCCGCCCACCGCAGCCACGGCCATCCCGTGCCGTGGGGTCGGGAGGTCGGGCAGTCGCCGCCACGTCCGGGCTCCGGGGTCGTAGGCGAACACCGAGCCGATCGTGGCGAGGTCGGGCCCCTCGCCCCCGACGGAGACGAGCAGGTCGCCCACGGTCGCGAGCCCGGTCCCGCTGCGCGGCTCCGGGACCGGCGCGAGCTCGGCCCAGCGGCCGTCGTCCGGCGTGTACTCCTCGAACGTGCCGAGGTTGGCGTCGACCCCTCCGAGCCGTCCGGCGACGGCGTACAGCCTCCCTCCGGCCGTTGCCGCCGCCAGGTGCTCCCGCGGAGTCGGCCCCGGGATCGTCGACCAGCGGCCCGCAGCGAGGTCGAGCACGAAAGCCGTCTCCGCGAGCCCGGCCGGCGTCACGCCGCCGACCACGTAGAGCTTCCCGTTCACGATCGCCCCGGCCGCCGCACCACGCGGCGCGGGCATCGGCCGAAGCTTCCGCCAGCGCTTGCCGTCGAGGACGAAGGCGGCGCGCACCCACAGGCGCGGCGAGCCGTAGCCGCCCGCGACGTAGAGCTTTCCCCCGGCCGCCGCCGCGACGGCGTGGTTCACCGCGAGCGGGAGGTCCGGCAGCCGGCGCCAGCGGTTCCGCCCGGGCAGGTACAGCTCGACCTTCTTCGAGACCCTCCCCGGCGAGAACCCGCCCACGACCGCCACGCCGCCCGCGTAGGCGGCCGCGGCCACCTCGCTGCGCGGCGACTGCATCGGGGCGCCGCGCTGCCAGGGGCCGGCTCCGGAGGCGCCCGCGGCGAGCACACCGGCAGCCGCGACCAGGAGGAGTACGCGTGTCACTGCAACCGATACGCGCGGGCACGGGGATCGGTATCCCGAGGCCGACCGTCTAGAGTCGCCCGCATGGGAGGCTCCGTGCCGCTCGACCGCTCGACGGCGTGGCCGTACGAGGACGGCGAGCCTGGCGCCTTCGTCTACTCCCGCTACGGCGGCCCGACGCTCGCCGACGCCGAGGCCGCGCTCGGTGCGCTCGACGGCGGCGAGGCGGTGCTCTTCGCCTCCGGGACCGCGGCATCGGCCGCGGTCGTGCTCGCGCTCCTCGAGCCGGGGCAGACGGTCGCCCTCGCCGAGGGCGCCTACTACGGGACCGGCGTCCTCTTCGGCGAGCTCGCCCGCTGGGGCCTCCGCCACGTGGAGTTCGACCAGACCGGGCCGCCGCCCGCCGCCGACCTCGTCTGGCTGGAGGCGCCCTCGAACCCGTTCCTGACGATGCCGGACTTCGAGGCCGCCGCAGTCCACCCCGCGCGCGTCCTCTGCGACTCGACGGCCGCGACGCCTCTCAACGTGAAGCCGCTCGAGCGAGGTTGCGAGCTCGCGCTGCACTCGGCCACGAAGTACCTCGCGGGGCACGACGACGCGCTCGTCGGCGCCGTCGTCTGCGGTGACCCCGACACCGCAGCGCGGCTGCGCGAGTTCCGCACGCGCACCGGCCCGGTCCCCGGCGCCGACACGGCGTGGCTCCTCCTGCGCGGCCTGCAGACGCTCGAGGTACGGCTCGCCCGGCAGACGGAGAGCGCGCGCAAGCTCGTCGACCGCCTGCGGTCGCACGCGGCGATCGCAACCGTCCGCTACCCGGGCTTCTCCGCGCTCCTGTCCTTCGACGTGGCCGACGCGGATGCCGCGCGCCGCGTGGAGACCGGCGTCTCGCTGATCGCGAACGCGACGAGCCTCGGCGGCGTCACCTCTCGCATCGAGGCGCGGGCGCGGTGGGAGGGCGACCGCGTGCCGCCCGGCCTCCTCCGGCTCTCGGTCGGCCTCGAGGACGTCGAGGCGCTGTGGTCCGATCTGGAGCGCGCGCTCGACCGGGCATCGTGAGCCTCCTCGACCGCTTCCGGCAGAAGCGACCGCCGCCGCCGGAGCTCGACCTCCTCCTCGTACGGCGCCTGCGCTCGGTCGGTGCGGATCTCACCCGTTCGCGCCCGATCGTCCACTTCCTCGACTTCGGCAGCGAGGCCGATGCGCGCGCCGCGGGGGCGGAGATCGAGGCCGGCGGGTACGAAGTGACGGTCGCCGCGAACGAGGACGGCGCATGGTCGGTGCGCGCGGAGGCGACGCGCGTCGTCGACGAATCGACCGTCACCGTGTTCCGTCCCTGGTTCGAGCGCATCGCCGCCGCGCACGCGGGGGACTACGACGGCTGGGAGTCGAGCCCGTGACCGCCCGCCCGCGTCCGTAGTTCGAAGCACGCGGATCCGGCGCGACCACGATCCGGGCGCAGACGGGCCGAGCGAGACTCGAGGCGAGCGATGTTTTCCCTCGTCGAAGCGCACAAGCGGTTCGGCTCGGTCGAAGCGCTCGCAGGCTGCTCGATCGAGATCGAGCGCGGGCACGTCCTCGGGTTCCTGGGGCCGAACGGCGCCGGGAAGACGACGACGATGCGCGCGATCTTCGGGCTCGTCGAGCTGGACTCCGGACACGTTCTCTGGGACGGCCGCCCGGTCGGGGCGGAGGAGCGGCTCCGCTTCGGGTACATGCCGGAGGAGCGCGGCCTCTACCCGCGCATGCGGGTCGCAGACCAGCTCGCCTACTTCGGCTGCCTGCACGGCCTGGGCGGCGGCACCGCGCGCCGCGCGGCGGCGTCGTGGCTCGAGCGCCTCGGTCTCGCCGACCGAGCGGAGGCGAAGGTCGAGGAGCTCTCGCACGGGAACCAGCAGCGCGTGCAGCTCGCGGCCGCGCTCGTCCACGAGCCGGAGCTGCTCGTCCTCGACGAGCCGTTCGCCGGCCTCGATCCCGTCGCGGTGCAGACGCTCGCGGACGTCCTCCGCGCCGAGGCCGCGCGAGGAGCCGCCGTCCTCTTCTCGAGCCATCAGCTCGAGCTCGTGGAGGACGTCTGCGAGGACGTCGCCATCATCGAGCGCGGCCGCATCGTCGCGGCCGGCAACCTCGACGCCCTCCGACGCTCGTCTCGGCGACGCCGGATCGCCATGCGCCTCGAGGGTGCGCCGGAGGACTGGCTGCCCCTCGTCGACGGCGTCGAGCTCGTCGGCCGCAGCAACGGCGACCTCCACCTGCTCGCGCGGCAGGACGTCGACCCCGAGCTGGTGCTCGAGTTGGCGGAGCAGTCGGCGCGGGTCGTCGAGTTCAGCTACGGCCCGCCCTCGCTGTCGGAGCTCTTCCTCGAGCTGGTGGAGCGATGACCGGCTCGCGCGCGATCCGGCTCGTCGCCGAGCGCGAGATCCGCGAGCGGCTGCGCAGCAAGGTCTTCCTCGCCTCCACGATCGTCCTGCTCGCGCTCGTAGGCGGTTCCGTCGCGCTCCAGGGCGCCCTCTCGAAGCGGGAGACGTACCGTGTCGCCGTCGTCGCCCCCGCGCCGCCCGGGCTCGCCGCCGCCCTCGAGCGAGCGGCCGAGCCCTTCGACGACGCGAAGGTCGAGCTGCGCGTCGTGGTGTCGCCCGCGGCCGGGCGGCAGGCGCTCGACTCGAAGGAGGTCGATGCGCTCCTGCTCCTCGGCGCCGACCGGCTGATGTTCCGCTCGAACGTCGACGACAAGGCTGCGGCCGTTGCGGAGACGGCAGCGCGCGAGCTCCGCCACCGGCTGCCGGCGGACCCGGAGCTCCAGGTAGCGACGCTGCAGCCCGCAGACGACGAGACGACGGACGCTGAAGTGCTCGTCGCGTACGCGGGCTCGATCCTCCTGCTGATGTCCCTCGCCGTCTACGGGCAGTGGGTCGTGACCGGGGTGGTCGAGGAGCGGAGCAATCGCGTCGTCGAGCTGATCCTCTCCGCCGTGCATCCGCGCGACCTGCTCGCAGGCAAGGTGATCGGCATCGGGCTGCTCGGCCTCGCACAGCTCGCCCTCGTCGCCGGGCTCGCCTCGGCGCTTCTCGTCACCGGGGCGTTCGACGCCCCCAGGTCTCTCGGCGGCGACGTCGCGCTCGTCATCCCCTGGTTCGCGCTCGGCTTCGCCCTCTATTCGGTGGCCTACGCCGCCGCCGGCGCGCTCGCGTCGCGGCAGCAGAACGCGGACACTGCAGGACAGCCGGTGACGTACGCGCTCCTCGCCGTCTACTTCGGAGGCTACGTCGCGCTCTCCAGCGACCCGACCGGGCCGCTCGCCACGCTGCTGACCGTCTTCCCGGTCAGCGCGCCGCTCGTCCTCCCCGCCCGCAGCGCGCTCGTCGGCGTGCCGTTCTGGGAGCACGCGCTCGCGCTCGTCCTCGTCCTCGGCTCCGTCTACGCGCTCGTCCGCTTCGCCGGCCGCGTGTACGCCCACGGCCTCCTTCGCGGCGGCCCGGGCCTCGGCGTCCGCGCCGCCTGGCGGCTCGCCCGCGAGCGCTGACGCGGCTCAGCCGATCCCGGCAGGAGGTGCGACCGCGGGCTCGCGCACGGCGATCACGTCGAAGGCGGCGATGGGACGACTGAACCCCTTCAGGGTCACCTCGCCGACGGGGACAGCGTCGACGTCCTCCTCGACCTCCGCGTACAGGCGCTGCTCCACCAGGATCTGCCCCCCGGTCGCCTCGTCCGCGAGCCGCGAGGCGAGGTTCGTCACCGCGCCGATCGCGGCGTAGTCCGAGCGACCGTCGAAGCCCACCTCGCCGCACGTCGCGTAGCCGAGGGCGATGCCCGCGCCGAAGTCGAGGTCGTACCCGCGCCGCTGCCACACGGGCGTCAGTTCGGCCATCGTCGTCCGCAGCGCGCAGCCGAGCCGCACGGCCCGGAGCGCGGCGTCGGGGACCTCGATCGGGTCGTTGAAGAAGAGCTGCACGCCGTCGCCCTCGATGAACCCGACGGTCGCCTCGAACTCGCGCACGAGCACGCCGATCGTGTCGTGGAACTCGCCGAGGACGCGCATCAGTTCCTCGGGCTCGACCGCGTCGACGAAACTGGTCCACCCGCGCAGGTCGGCGAAGAACATCGCGACCTGCCGGCGATGGCTGGACAGGATCGACTCGTCACCCGAGCAGACGAGCGCGTCGGCGAGCTGCGGCGAGAGGAACCGCCGGAGCCGCCGCAGGCGCTCGAGCTCCTCGACCTGTGTCTGGACGCGCTCCTCGAGCGTTCCGTTCAACGCGCGCAACTCCGCGGCCTGGGCCTTGATCGTGTCGTGGTAGCGCTTGATCCGGAGGAGCGAGCGGATGCGGGTGAGCAGCTCGTCGCGGTCGAACGGCTTCGGGATGAAGTCGTCCGCGCCCGCCTCGATCGCCCTCGTCTTCTCCTGCCCGTCGCTGGCAGTGAGCATGATGACCGGCAGCACGGCGGTTTCCTCCTGCAGGCGAAGGCGCCTGCAGACCTCGTAGCCGTCGACGCCCGGCATCAGCACGTCGAGGAGGACGAGATCGGGCCCAGCGGTGGCCGCGAGCTCGAGCGCGGTGCGGCCGTCGGTCGCAGGGAGGACGTCGTAGCCGTGGCTCGAGAGGATCGCGTCGAGGAGACGCACGTTCTCGGGCACGTCGTCGACGACGAGGATCCGTGCCGCGTCGCTCACCGGCCGTTCTCCAGGCAGTGCCGCCGCACCGTCGCGACGAACTCCGCGATGTCGACCGGCTTCGAGAGGTATCCGTCGAACCCGGCGGCGAGGAACCGTTCGCGGTCACCTTCCATCGCCTGCGCAGTCAGCGCGAGAACGGGCGTGGCAGCCGTGCGCTCGTCCGCGCGCAGCCGGCCGAGCGCCTCGACACCGTCGAAGTCGGGCAGCTGGATGTCCATGAGGACGAGATCCGGCCCCTGCTCGGCGGCGACGTCGACGGCCTCGCCGGCGGTCGTCGCCGCGAGCGTTCGGAAGCCTGCGGCCTCGAGGACGTCGCGGAAGAGCTTCATGTTCTTCACGTTGTCCTCGACCACGAGGACCCGCGCCGAGGTCACGACCGCACCACCGCAGTCGGCAGCGTGAAGGTGAAGGTGCTCCCCGAGCCGGGCTCGCTCTCGACCCAGATGCGGCCGCCGTGCAGCTCGACCAGGCGCTTGGAGAGGGCCAGG
>Ga0209814_10000909_pt1 | contig 10183 bp, 8 predicted proteins | sample SoiMetdeltSBSDD1_FD_187597 | JGI IMG/M metagenome (GOLD analysis project Ga0209814, IMG submission 187597) | Bulk soil microbial communities from a Populus tree surrounding site in Tennessee, USA - Soil MetaG P. deltoides SBSDD1 (SPAdes) (version 2) | ecosystem: Environmental > Terrestrial >... | reverse complement strand
TCGTCTCGAACCTTTGCCGCGATCTCGAGGAGCGCCCGCATCTTGTCGCTGATCGGTGCGCCATCGGGGTCGAGCTTGACCTGGTCGACGAGCTCCATGCCCCCTTCGAGCTGCTTCGCCGCGAACCAGCTATGCGAGGTCTGGCAGAAGGTGCACTCGTTCAGGTTCGAGACGTACGCGGCGATCAGCTCGCGCTCCCCCCGGCTGAGCGTGTTGTCCCCGCGGAGCAGCACCTCGGCGAGCTGACTGAGCGGCGCGGCCGTCTCCGGCCGGAACATCATCGCGCTCCGGATCCCTGGAACGTTTTCAGGCAGTTCGATGTGGGGCACTGCTCTCTCTCCCTTCGGACGTGACCACCGTAAGTTCGCAGCCAGCGCAGGTCTAGCATGCGCACGATGGGCGCGTCCGTCGCTGTCGACGCAGGCCGGCCGGTGATCCGCATCCGAGGCACGGCGTACCCCGTGCTGCTGCCGACGGTGCGCGATCCGCGGCTGCACCTTGCCGCGGTGATCATCTCGCTGCAGGTCCTGGGGCAGACCTCGTTCGACTTCAGCCTCTCGATCGCCCAGATCCTCGTCTCCGTGCTCACCTGCGCGGTTCTCGAGATCGCGATCACGTTCCGCACGCAGCGGGTGCTCATGTGGCCGGCGAGCGCGCTGCTGACCGGGAACGGAGTGGCGTTCATCCTCCGCGTCCCCGGAACGGAGCACGGTGACTGGTGGAGCATGAACGGCTGGTGGATCTTCGCGGGCACCGCGGCGATCTCGCTGCTTTCGAAGTACGTGATCAAGTTCCGCGGCTCACACGTCTTCAACCCGTCGAACTTCGGGCTCGTCCTCTGTTTCCTCCTGCTCGGCCCCGAGCATGCCGACCCGCTCGACTTCTGGTGGGGACCGATGTCCGTGGCGCTCGCCGTCGCGCTCGTGATCATCACCGTCGGCGGCCTCTCGATCCTTTCGCGGCTGAAGTTGCTCGAGATCGCGGTCGGCTTCTGGCTCGCTTTCGCCGGCGGGCTGGCCGTGCTCGCGGCGAGCGGCCACGAGATGACGGCGCGTTGGCACCTCGGCCCGATCACGGGCTGGGAGTTCTGGCGCGCGCTCGTCTTCTCGCCGGAGATCCTCGTCTTCCTCTTCTTCATGATCACCGACCCGCGGACGATCCCCCGCACCGCCGCCGGGCGACGCGTCTACGCGATCGGCATCGGACTGCTCGCCGTGATGCTGATCGCGCCGCTGACGACGGAGTTCGCGACGAAGGTGGCCGTGCTCGGCGCGCTCTTCATCGTCTGTGCGCTCCGACCGGTCCTCCTCTTCCTCCAGGTTCCGCTCCGCATCGAGGGCAGCCGCGCCCGCCTCGGGACCTACGCGGCCGCCGGTGTCGCCGCCTTCGTCGGGCTCGTCGTGCTCGCGGGCATCCCGGCCCGCCCCGACGAGGCGTCGGCGGGCGTGGCGTCTGCGCGGGCGATTCCCGACGTCAGCGTCCTGCCGTCGGAGGACGTCGCGACGAAACTCGACCGAAGCAGCGCGGAGCGGATCGCACGCGACGTCGTCGCGAACCTCGGCAACGAAGCGGATGCCGTGCTGCTCCGCGATCCCGACCGCGCGACGGCCGGCGCCGCCGGGGCACGGCTCGCCTCAGTCTGGGCGAGCATCGACGCGGCCGGCCAGACGGTCGCCGTGCCCGAGTACGACCTCGACCGCATGACGGTCACGCTCGAGCGCGACGAGGGGCAGGGGCCCCCGCTCGTCGTCGCCGACCTCGAGGGGACGGTCGAGCTCGTCACCTACCGCGGTTCCCCGCCGACCGTGCAGGCACGGGGGAGCCGAGCCCCGTACCGCCAGACGCTTGAACTGGTCCTCTCGGATGGCCGCTACCTGATCGCCGGCTCGCGCGGGCCGACACCGAGGGTCCTCGCGACCCCGGCCGCCGTACCCGAGCCGGCGCCTGCCACGGGGCTCCGCCTCGAGAACGTCGCGGCTGAGTCCGGGCTGCGCTTCCGGCACGGCGCGTTCCGCTTCCAGAACTCGAGCGACCCGGTCGCTTCGATGGGCGGAGGGCTCTGCTGGCTCGACTACGACGACGACGGATGGCTCGACCTCTTCGTCGTCAACTCGTACTCGATCGTGGGCGACTTCGCGCAGTGGCGGCGGCGCGGCGGTACGCCGCGGGCCGCTCTCTTCCACAACGAGCGTGGCAAGTTCGTAGACGTCAGCCGCGGCTCGGGTGCGAACGTCACGTTGCGGGGGAACGGCTGCGTGGCAGGAGACTTGAACGGCGACGGCCGGACTGACCTCTACGTCACCGCGACCGGCTACGACGCGCTGCTCTGGAACCGCGGCGACGGAACGTTCGTCGAGGGGGCACGCGCGGCTGGGATCACGACCTACGGCTGGAACAGCGGCGCCGCGGTCGGCGACGTGAACCGGGACGGCAGGGCCGATCTCTACGTGACGAGCTACGCCGACATGAACAGCCCGGTGCCGGGCGCAGCGGGCGGCTTCCCGAGCAACTACCGGCCCGTTCGCGACCGCCTCTACCTCAACCTGGGCCCGGACGCGAAGGGGCGCTCGCGGTTCCGCGAGGTCGCGGAACAGGTGGGCGTCGAAGCGAAGCAGGTCGACCACGGCCTCGGTGTCGTGTTCACCGACTACAACGGCGACGGACGGCTGGACTTGTACGTCGCGAACGACACCGACCCGAACCGTCTGCTCGAGAACGTCCCCGCCTCCGGGCCGCTCGGGTTCCGGCTGGAGGAGCGATCGGGCAGCGTCGTCGCCGATCCCCAGGCGGGGATGGGCGTCGCGGCGGCGGACTTCAACCGCGACCTGCGGCCGGACCTGTTCGTGACGAACTCACACCGGCAGCTGCACGGCGTCTTCGGCAGTCGCGTCAGCGGGTTCACTGATGCACGGCGGACCTTCGCGCCGGCGTTCGACACCCGCTTCGCCGGCTGGGGCGTCGCGTGGTCCGATCTCGACCTCGACGGCGATTTGGACGTCGCGCTCGCGAACGGGGCGATCCCGGTACGCAACCCCGCCCACGACGCAGAGCCCGTTCAGGTGCTCGAGAGCCGTTCGGCGAAGATCGTCGACGTCAGCGAGGGTGTGCTCGGCGCGTCGGGCCTGCGCGTCAACGGGCGGGGGCTCGCAGCGGCGGACTACGACAACGACGGCGACGTGGACGTCGCGATCAACTCGATCGCCGGGCCGTTGGCGCTCCTCCGGAACACCGGCTCGCGCGGGCACTGGCTGGAGGTTTCGTTCGAGCGTTTCTCGCCGGGCGCCCGGGTGACGCTCGAGCTTCCAGGAGGGCAACGCCTGGTGAGAGAGGTCCAGGCAGGGAGCAGCTACCTCTCGTCGGAGGACCCGCGCCTGCATTTCGGCCTCGGTCGGGCCGCGAGAGTGAAGGCGCTCCTCGCTCGCCTTCCCGACGGCCGTGTGGTCCGGCGCGCGAACGTCGCGGCGAACCAGGTCGTGACGATTCCCTAGTCGCCGAGCGCCTGCGCCAGGTCGTCCCAGGTCTCGTCCACCGGCTCGAGCCCGACGCTCAGGCGGACGAGGTTCTCCGGCACCCGATCACCTTCCCAGCGCGCGCGGGTCTCGAGCACCGAGCGCGTACCCCCGAGGCTGGTTGCGTTCTTGATCACCCGCACCGACGTCTCGACGCGCTGCGCCTCCTCGCCGCCGCCGGCGACGTCGAACGACAGCAGCCCGCCGAACCCTGGATACCGGACCTCTTCGACCTGCGGATGCGCATCCAGCCGCCGCGCGATCTCCGTCGCGTTTGCGGTGTGCCGCTCCATGCGCACGCCGAGCGTCTCGAGGCTGCGCGAGAGGAGAGCCGCAGGATCCGGCGCGGCGACGATTCCGAGCCGTCCGCGAAGCGTCTTGAGCCGCTCGTAGTCCTCGTCTGACCGGCACACGACGGCGCCGAGGAGAACGTCATGGTGCCCACCGAGGAACTTCGTGGCGCTGTGCAGCACGAAGTCCGCCCCCCGCTCGAGCGGACGCAGGTAGACCGGGGTCGAGGCGGTGGCGTCGACGACCGTCGGCGCTGGATGCGCCACGGCGGCATCGAGGTCGGGCACTGTGAGCAACGGATTGGACGGCGATTCGACCCACACGAGGTCGGCGTCCTCGGGCGGTGCGCCGGTCTGGTCGAACTCGACCAACTGCAGGCCCCAGCTCTCCAGCATCCGTATGAGCACCGATGTCCCGTAATAGGCGTCCTGCGCCAGGGCGACCGTCTTGCCGGGCTCGAGAAAGGCCAGCAGTAGCGCGGTCGCCGCCCCCGATCCGGACGGAAACAGGAGCGCGCGACCGCCGTCGAGCTCGCCGAGCTTGCGCTCAGCCTCGACTCCGGCCGGATGGGCATACCGCTGGTAGTAGAACTCCCCCGGCTCGCCGTCTTCGTAGGGCCAGATCGTCGAGCGGTCGAGCATTGGAGCGACTCTAGTTAGGCTCACCCTCGTGGCGGCGACCGACGATCGCACCGACTCGACGCAGGGCAAGCTCGATGAGCTGAACCGCCTGCGCGAGGAGGCTGCGCACCAGGGCTCGGAGCGGGCGGTCGAGAAGCACCGAAGCCAGGGGAAGCTGCTCGCGCACGAGCGGCTCCAGAAGCTGCTCGACCCCGGCTCGTTCGTGGAGCTCGACCGGTTCGTGCGCCACCGGAACCCCTACTTCGGGATGATGGAGCGCAGGCCGTACGGCGACGCCGTGGTCACCGGTTACGGAACGATCTTCGGCCGCAAGGTCTTCGTCTTCTCGCAGGACTTCACCATCTTCGGCGGCAGCCTCTCCGAGTCATTCGCCGAGAAGATCTGCAAGGTCATGGACCTCGCGCTGAAGCTCGGGTGCCCCCTGATCGGGATCAACGACTCGGGCGGCGCCCGGATCCAGGAGGGCGTCGTCTCGCTGGCGGGCTACGCGGAGATCTTCTGGCGCAACGTCCAATCATCGGGAGTGATCCCCCAGATCTCCCTCGTGATGGGCCCGACCGCCGGAGGAGCCGTGTACTCGCCGGCCATGACCGACTTCGTCCTGATGGTCGAGGACACCTCCTACATGTTCATCACCGGCCCCGACGTCGTGAAGACGGTGACCGGGGAGGAGGTGACCTTCGAAGAGCTGGGCGGCGCGGCGACGCATGCGTCCAAGTCGGGAGTCGCGCATTTCACCGCGGCGGACGAGGAAAGCGTCCTCGAGGATGCGCGCTACCTCCTGTCGTACCTCCCGCAGAACAACCTCGACCCGCCACAGCACTTCCCCTCGGTCGATCCTTCCGACCGTGAGGACGCAGAGCTCGACACACTGATCCCGGACGAGCCGACGAAGCCGTACGACATGAAGGAGGTCGTGCGCAGGGTCGTCGACGACGGCGAGTTCCTGGAGGTGCATGCCCGGTTCGCCGAGAACATCGTCTGCGGGTTCGCCAGGCTCGGCGGGCACTCGGTGGGGATCGTCGGCAACCAGCCGCACTCCATTGCAGGCGTGCTCGACATCGACTCTTCGGTGAAGGCGGCGCGCTTCGTCCGCACTTGCGATGCGTTCAACATCCCGCTCGTGACGTTCGTCGACGTGCCGGGCTTCCTCCCCGGCACCGACCAGGAGTGGCGCGGGATCATCCGCCACGGAGCGAAGCTGCTCTACGCGTACTGCGAGGCGACCGTCCCGAAACTGACCGTGATCACGCGGAAGGCCTACGGCGGCGCCTACGACGTGATGAGCTCGAAGCACATCCGTGCCGACTTCAACTTCGCGTGGCCGACCGCCGAGGTGGCGGTCATGGGCCCGGAGGGCGCCGTCAACATCGTCTTTCGCAAGGAGCTCGAGGAATCAGACGACGCCGACGAGCGGCGGCGCGAGCTGATCGCGGACTACCGGGATCAGTTCGCGAACCCGTTCGTGGCCGCAGAGCGGGGTTACGTGGACGACGTGATCGAGCCGCGCCGCACACGGCCCGTGCTGATCGACGCCCTGGAGACCACGCTCACGAAGCGAGAACCGCGCCCGCGGCGCAAGCACGGCAACATCCCGCTGTAGCGACTAGCCAGCGGCGACTGCGAGTGCCGGCGTCCGGTCGACGAGCTCCCGGGCGAAGGCGGCGACGATCTCCGGATCGAACTGCGTGCCCGAGCAGCGCTCGAGCTCCTCGATCGCCTCGCGCGGCGTGAGCCGGCCGCGGTAGGCGCGATCCGAGGTCATCGCGTCGTAGGCGTCCGCGACGAAGATGATGCGGGCGCCGAGCGGGATCTCATCGCCGCAAAGCCGCTCGGGGTAGCCGGTGCCGTCCCAGCGCTCGTGGTGGTGGAGCACCCACTCGGCGACGGGGTCGACGCCGAGGCTCTCGAGCATCCGGTGGCCGATCTCCGGGTGGCGCTGAAGCACGAGGCGCTCCGGATCGGTCAGCGGGCCGGGCTTCCGCAGGATCTCCTCCGGGATCGCCAGCTTGCCGAGGTCGTGGAGGCTCCCCGCGAGGCGCGTCAGCTCGATGTGCTCCCGGTCGAGGCCGAGGCGGTGCGCGATCCAGGCGCTGAGCTCTGCGACGCGGGTCGAGTGGCTGCCCGTGTACGTGTCCCGTGCGTCCACGGCCTTCGCGAGGCTGGCCGCCGCGCGGAACCGGGCGGCGCGGTCGGGCCCGTGCGCGAGTCGGCGGAGCTCCGCGAGCTCGACGACGTCGGGCCGATAGACGTGCACGCGGTTCTTCCCGTGCTCCTTCGCCCAGTAGAGGGCGCTGTCCGCGAGACGGATCAGCTCGTCCCGGTCGAAGGCCTGGTGCGGGAACCCTGCGATGCCGGCGCTCGCCGTCACCGAGCCGACGTCGGCCAGCTCGAGCGAGCCGATGCGGGCAAGGACGGACGATGCGGTCGAAAGAGCCTCGTCGGCGGTCACGCCGGGGAGGAGCAGCGCGAACTCATCGCCTCCGAGACGGAAGGCTTCGCCGTTCTGGCGGAGGCGTCGGCCGACGGAGGCGAGCACGCGGTCGCCGACCGGGTGCCCGTAGAGGTCGTTGATCCGCTTGAAGTCGTCCACGTCGATCATGCAGAGCGTGAACGGCTCGTCGTCGGCCTCGGCGCGGAGCAGCTCATGCTTCAGCCGCTCCTGGAAGCTGCGGTGGTTGCCGAGCCCGCTCAGCGGGTCGGTCAGCGCAAGCCGCATCGCGCGCAGCGCTTGGTAGGCGGAGCGCTGGTAGAGGGAGATCGCGAGCAGCGGGCCGACGAGTGCGGCGGACAGCACCGGCGAGCGCTGCCAGAGCACGACGAGCATGAGTGCGGCGGACCCCATGAGAGCGAATGGAACCGAGGTCGCGCGAGCCGACGAGACGACGAGCTCGGCGAACGGCCTGCGGGCCGTGACTGCGACCGCGGCAGAGACCAAGACCAGGTTGAGCGCGTACTGCGTGGTCGCCGAGATCGCGACCTCCGAAACGATTGCGGCGGTTCCCGATCCGTCTATGAGGGCGACGAGCAGGGCTGCGGCGCCTGCTCCGACCGCGAACACCGACGCGTTGAAGGCGACCCGCTCGAGCGGCCTGTGCTCGAGAAGTTGGACGATGGCGGGAGCGGCGAGGGCGATCAGCACGCCGGCTTCCCAGCCGAAGAGCACGATGCCGCTCGCCCCGAAGACGAACGACAGCGTTACGCCGCCGCTCTCGGCGCCCTCGATCGGCACCGGGTAGCGGCTTGCGAGCGTAGAGGCGAGGAGGAACGCGAGCGGCCCGGCGACCTCGGACAGGTCGTGAGGGGTCAGCGCGAACGCGACCGCGGCAGCAGTGGCCACGGCAAGCCCGGCGGCCCAGACGGGCGCTACGAGAACGAGGACGCGCGGCGGCAGACGTCGCATGTTTTCTCCGCCGCTACCAGTTCCAGTTGTATCCGCTGATGATTTCTTCGGTCACCGTGACGAGGGTGACCACCAAGGTCAGCAGACGTACTTGCCACTCGAGCATCGAGCCTCCCCTTTCCCTTTCGTAGAGAGGCGATTGTTGCGCGTGGCCCTAGCCGTGCCATCACCCGTTCGGGTTATTCGCTCTTTGCGGGTGTTTAGGCCGTCAGGCCGGCTTCTGCGAGTGGCCGACGGCCCCACGCGAAGCGTTCGGCGAACCAGCCGTCGACCCGTGCCAGCGCGACGCCGTAGCGCGAAGAGTGGATCATCCAGCCCCCACCCGCGTAGATCCCCATGTGGTCGACTGCGGCGGCTCGTGCACGGCGGCCCCCGCGCCCGAAGAAGAGGAGGTCGCCCGGCTCGAGGCTTGCGAACGCGATCCGGCGAGCCCTCGGCACCTCGCCGGCCATCTGCGCGGCCGTCCGGCCGCGAAGCGTCGAGGAGAGCTCCTTGCCGCCGGAGTAGCCGTGGAGCTTGTACACGCGCCACGCGAAGCCCGAGCAGTCGAAGCCGCCGCGCGACCTCACGCCGAACACGGCCTGCTCACCCTGGCTCGTTCCGCCCCAGACGTACGGGTACCCGATCAGATTGAAAGCGGTCTGGAGGATCCGGCGCTGCCACGGCGTGTACACCGGTAGCTCGAACTCGAGCGACGCTTCCTCGACGGCCTCGAGCTCCCATCCGGAGAAGCGGAGGATCTGGGCGGCCGAGTACGCGGCTTCGGCACGGGTCGCAACGTCGTCAGGACGGAGCTCGAGCGCGTCGAAGCGCGCCTCGTGGTTTTTGCGCAGGCCGGCGAGGCGTGCGACGACCTCGCTGCCGAACCGGGCCGGAGGCTTTGCGCCCGTCGCGCGGGCTCCGAGGTAGAACCGGCGTGCGTCGTCCGCGAGATCGAGACCACGCACCAGAGCCTGGTCGAGCCCGGCGAGCGTCGCGTGGGCCGCGGGCGAGGCAGGCTGTGGCGGCGGCCGCTCGGTCAGCCCGGTGACGAGGTCGGACAGGGCGCGCTGTGTGAGAGGAGCGTCGGGCCGAAATGTTGCGGCGTTGCCGCCCATCAATCCTCGGTCGGTCACGACCTTGATCTCTCCGTGCGCCCACGACTGCTTCGCTGCGAGCACGGCGGTCGGCGCCCCGAGGGCAAGACTCGTGCAGACGATTGCCGCGATCGCTCGACGCACGTGCTTCGTATCGTCGGAGCGGCGTCGTGCCTTTAGGCTTGGGGCGTGCCCTGGAGCGTCCAGCCGGAGCCGGCCGACGAGAACGAGCGCGAGGCGTTGCTCGCCGCACTCGATCGCGCGCTTGCCGAGGAGGAAGGTGCCGCATCCGGATGGCTCAGCGCCTGGTGGCGCTCCGGCTTCGACGACCTAGGCGGGGCTGCGGAGAAGCCGTGGGGCGAGCCGCGCGTAGTCGAGCCCTGATACCCAGGTCACGACGAGCGCGACAACGAGCGCCCACCACGCGATCGACTCGTCGATCGCGCCGGCGGCTGCAAACCCTCCGAGGATCGCGGCGATCGACTGCGTCCCGGTCTTCAGCTTCCCGAGATCCCGTGCGCCGAGGACGACGCCGCGCTCGAGTGCGGCCAGCCTGAGCCCCGAGACGAGGAACTCGCGCGCAACGATCGCCGCCACGACCCAGCCGGCGAAGATGCCCTCGCCGAGCAACACGATCAGCACGGACAGCACGAGGATCTTGTCCGCTACCGGGTCGAGGAGTGAGCCCATCGCGGAGGAGCTGTCGCTGCGCCTCGCGAGCCAGCCGTCGACCCAGTCGGTCGCCATTGCGATCGCGAACAGTGCCGTCGCCCAGTACTCGTGGCCGTCGAAATCGATCGCGAAAAGCGCCACGATCACGGGCGCCGCCGCCATGCGTGCGACCGTCAGCTGATCGGCAGGCCCCATAACGACACAATATGCCCGTCGTGGCCGGCTTCTCGAAGGTGCTCGTCGCCAACCGTGGCGAGATTGCGATTCGGATCTTCCGCACACTGCGGGAGCTCGGGATCGCGCCGGTCGCCGTCTACTCGGAGGCGGATCGCCATTCGCTCCACGTGCGTGCCGCCGACGAGGCCTACCTGCTCGGGCCTGGACCGCCGGCGGAGAGCTACCTCGTGCAGGAGCGAGTGATCGACGCCGCGACGCGCTCCGGCGCCGAGGCGATCCATCCGGGCTACGGATTCCTTGCTGAGAATGCGGCCTTCGCGCGCGCCGTCGAGGACGCCGGGCTCACCTGGATCGGCCCGCCGCCGGAAGCGATCGACGTCATGGGCTCGAAGGTCGCCGCCCGCGAGCGGATGC
>Ga0209814_10000906_pt1 | contig 10200 bp, 9 predicted proteins | sample SoiMetdeltSBSDD1_FD_187597 | JGI IMG/M metagenome (GOLD analysis project Ga0209814, IMG submission 187597) | Bulk soil microbial communities from a Populus tree surrounding site in Tennessee, USA - Soil MetaG P. deltoides SBSDD1 (SPAdes) (version 2) | ecosystem: Environmental > Terrestrial >... | reverse complement strand
GTTCGTCACGTTGTACGTAACGCCCGTGATCTACACCTACCTGGACGCGCTGCAGCAGCGCTTGAGCCGGACGTCGCTCGGGCGCGCGGCGAGCGGGCACCCGACACCCGAGGCGGCGCCCGCGGACTGAGCGCTACTTGGTCCGGACCAGCCGGACTCCCCCGGAGCCGGTCTCGATCCGGATCCGTCCTTTGCCGTCACCGATTTCGCCCGTGAGGTGGTCCCGCTCGAGTCGCGTCGTGCGGACGGTGACGTTCTGCAGGTCGATGTCTCCGCTGCCCGTTTCGATGTCCACCTCGGCACCCAGGTCCGCGGGCACGTTGATCGTGACGTCTCCCGACCCCGTGTCCACGTCGAGCGCCCGGAGGTCGGCGAGCAAGTCGAGGCGGACGTTCCCGCTGCCCGTGTCGATCTTCACGTCGTTGGCCCGCACGGCGGACGCCGTGACGTCGCCCGAGCCGGTGTCGATCATCAGCACGTCCGTCGCGACCCGATCGGCGGTGACATCACCGGACCCGGTGTCGAGCCTGACCTCTGGCCCGCTCACCGCGCTCACCGTCAAGCTGCCCGACCCCGTATCGAGGCTCACCTCACCCTCGGCATCACTCAGGCGCACGTCCCCCGAGCCGGTGTCGACCAGGAGTGATCCCTTCGCGTGGTCGACGGTCACATTCGCGGCCGCGACGTCGATGCGCAGGTCACCGTCCACGTTGGACGCGAACGCCTGCCCCACGGCCAGGTACACCTCGACGCGTTTGCCCACCGGGATCGCGATCCGTGCGTCGGCGTGCGCCTCGAGCCCGCCGCCCGACGCCGAGATGCGGACGCGCCGACCCTCGTCAGACCAGCGCCCCCCTCGGTCCTGGCGGTCGTTGAACGTACCGTCGTCCCGTATGCGCAGGGTGGTGCTAGAGCCGTGGCCCAGCTCGCGGTAGACAATCTCGTCGTCCGGATAGATGATGCGCAGCGTTTCGCGCCCGCGGATCGGTCCGGTCGCGATTTGGATTTTGCCCGCGTCACGGCCGCCGCGCGTGAGCTCGACCACGACATCGCTGCCTGTGCCCCGCTCCAGACGCATCACACCGGCGACATTGTAGATGGCGACGCGGTCACCGGCGACCGTCCGCCGCTCTGGCTGCTGGGCGGCGAAGGCGGCGGCGGGCCACAGCAGCAGGGCGGCGATCCAGAGAGCCTTCATGAGGGGCCTCCTCCAACGGGAGAGCGGTGACGGCGCTACGGGCGCCGGGCGGGGCGTGTTTCACGGGCCGTATGAGGCTTGGATAGGGAGAGCCGGGGCAAGGTTGCAGGAACCGGAAGCCCCGGAGGCGAAGGTCCGGGGCTGCCCGGGCCGCAATTACCACCGTCCCCGGCGGACGCTAACTTCCCCGCCATGCACGAATGGCAAGTCTGGCTCGTCGCCTCACTGCTGTTGTTCGTGGCCGAGATGCTCGCGCCGGGCTTTTGGCTGCTGTCGGTGGCCGTCGGCTGCCTCACCGCCGGGGTCGTTTCCCTGGTCGTCCCGGGGGCAATCGTGCCGGCGCTGAGCTTCGCCGCCGGAACCCTCCTGTCCCTTGTCGGCATCCGCCCCTTCCTGCTGCGGTACCTGCATCCGCGGGGAACTGAGATCCGAACCAACGTGGACGCCCTCGCCGGCCGGGTGGGGATCGTCTCGGAGCGCATCGACCCCGCGACCGGCAAGGGACGAGTCCTGGTCGAGGGTGAGGATTGGCGTGCCGCATCGTTGATGGATGCGGCGCTCGAGCCCGGAACCCGGGTGATGGTGGTCAGGGTGGAGGGGGCGACTCTGTACGTGGACAAGGAGACCTAGGCATGGACAACATCGGCGCGCTGATCGTCCCCGCCGTCATCGCGCTAGTCGCGATCTCGATCGTCGCCAAGGGCGTCCGCGTCGTGCAGCAGGCGCAGACGATGATCATCGAGCGGCTGGGGAAGTACCACCGCACGCTGTCCTCCGGCGTGAACCTGATCATCCCGATCATCGACAAGCCGCGGGCGATCGATTGGCACCAGGTGATCGTCACACCGGCGGGCGACTCGTTCGCGCGCCATTTCCGCACAGAGAAGATCGACCTGCGCGAGACGGTGTACGTGTTCCCACGGCAGAACGTGATCACCAAGGACAATGTGGTCGTCGAGATCGACGCGCTGATCTATTCCCAGATCACCGACCCGGTCCGCGCGACCTACGAGATCGCCAACCTGCCGGACGCAATCGAGAAGCTGACGCAGACCACGCTGCGGAACGTCATCGGCGAGATGGAGCTGGACCACGTGCTCTCCTCGCGCGATACCATCAACGCCAAGCTGCGCGAGATCCTGGACGAAGCCACCCACAAGTGGGGCGCCAAGGTGAGCCGGGTGGAGCTCAAGGACATCAATCCGCCGCGCGATATCCGGGATGCGATGGAGAAGCAGATGCGCGCCGAGCGGGACCGGCGCGCCGCGATCCTCACCGCCGAGGCAGAGAAGCAATCGCGCACCCTCCAGTCCGAGGGCATCCGGCAGTCGGAGATCAATCAGGCCGAGGGCCAAAAGCAGGCGAGGATTCTCGCCGCCGAGGCCGAGGCCAACGCCCGGCTCAAGGTCGCCGAGGCGGAGGCCCAAGCGATCGAGCGGATCACGACTGCCATCAAGGGAACTGGCGGGGATCCGGCACGGTACCTGATCGCCATCCGGTACATCGAAGCGCTGAAGGAGATGGTCACGAGCCCGCAGAGCAACAAGGTGATCTACTTGCCGTACGAGGCCACGGGCGTGCTCGCCTCGCTGGGCGGTATTCGGGAAATGCTCGCGGGCCCATCAGAGGGGAAGAAGATATGAACAGGGCGGTCGGTCTCGTGGCGGTGCTTCTGTCCGGCGGTCCTGCCGTCCACCAATCCGCCGTCCTACCGCCGTGCGATCCCGACAACGGCGGCATCACACTTCCCGCGGGCTTCTGCGCGGTCGTGGTCGCGGACCAAGTGGGCGCGCCGCGACACCTCGCGGTGGCGCCAAACGGCGATGTGTTCGTCGCGCTGCAGAGTCGTCCCGGCGGTGTGCTCGCACTGCGGGATACGACCGGCGACGGCAAGGCCGACATCACGGAGCGCTTCGGCTCCGAGAGCGGCACCGGGATCGCGCTCGGCAAGGGCGTGCTGTACTTCAGCTCGACGACCACCGTGTACCGCTACGTGTTTCGCGCGGGCAGCCTCGTCCCGCTCGGGGAGCCGGACGTGATCGTGCGGGGCCTTCCCGACGGCGGGCACGCCGCGCGCAACCTGGCGCTCGCCGCCGACGGCCGCTCCCTGTTCGTCAACATCGGCTCCGCCACCAACTCGTGCCAGGTGAAGGACCGTGCGAACGAGTCACGCGGCGAAGACCCCTGCCCCGAGCTCGCGTACCGCGCCGGCGTGTGGCGGTTCGACGCGACCAAGGGCGGTCAGACCCAGGCGAGCGGCACTCGCTTCGCCACCGGCATCCGCAACGCCGTGGGGCTCGCCTTCGCGCCCTCAGGCGAGCTGTACGCGACCCAACACGGCCGCGATCAGCTGGGCCAGAACTGGCCCAAGCTGTTCACGCTGGAGCAGAACGCAGAAAAGCCCTCGGAAGAGTTCTTCAAGCTGTCGTCGGAGGACGACTACGGCTGGCCGTATTGCTACCACGACCCCGAGCTAGGTCACCTGGTGCTCGCGCCGGAGTATGGGGGCGACGGCAAGACGGTCGGACGCTGCAAGGACAAAAAGGAGCCCCTGGTCGCGTTTCCGGGGCATTGGGCGCCGGACGGACTGACGTTCTATCGGGGCATCCAGTTCCCCGCGCGGTTTCGGGACGGGGCCTTCGTGGCGTTTCACGGGTCGTGGAACCGCGCGCCCCTGCCCCAGGCCGGCTATCGTGTCGTGTTTGTGCCGTTCAAGGACGGCAAGCCGGTCGGGACGTACGAGACGTTCGCGGATGGCTTCTGGCACCAGAACGGCGCCGGTCCGCAGCACCGGCCGGTTGGTGTGGCCGTGGGCCCCGACGGCTCCCTGTACATCACCGACGACGCGGCCGGGAGGATCTGGCGGGTGATGTACAAGGGGCGGTAGAAGGTGACCGGATATTCCGGCAAACCCTTGGTCGCCAAGCTGGGGATCAAGCCGGAGATGCGCATCGCGATCCTCCAGGCGCCCAGGGGCTATGAGCGCACGCTCGGTAAGCTCCCCCAGGGCAGGCGCGGTGCGAGCGCGGCCGGCGCTCTCGATTTCGTCCAATTCTTCACCAGCGAGAGGCAAGAGCTCGAGCGTCGATTCGCGGCGCTGGCGCGGGCATTGGCGCCCGCCGGCATGCTATGGATCTCGTGGCCCAAGAAGGCATCCGGCGTGGCGACCGACCTCACCGAGGACGTGATCCGGGTGATCGGGCTGGCGCACGGCCTCGTGGACGTGAAAGTGGCGGCGGTGGACGACGTGTGGTCCGGGCTCAAGTTCGTGCGACGGATCAAGGACCGCTGAGCGAGATGGCGCCCCCCCTCACCAAGCTCTCCGAGGAAGAGGAGCTGTTCCGCGATACCGTGCGCGACTTCGCGGAGCGCGAGGTCCGGCCGCGCGTGGCCGCGATGGAACGGGCCTCCACGGTCGATCCGGCGCTGCTCGCGAAGTGCTTCGAGCTGGGGCTCATGGGCATCGACATCCCCGAATCCCACGGCGGCGCGGGCGGCAACCTCCTGATGACCGTGCTCGCCGTAGAGGAGCTGTCCGCGGTGGACGCCTCCATCGCGATCTTCGTGGACGTTCAGAACACCCTCGTGAACACGCTGCTGCGTAAGTGGGCGAGCGACGACGTGAAGCGGCGTTATCTCCCGCGCCTGGCGAGCGACCTGCTCGGCGCCTACGCCTTGTCCGAGCCCGAATCGGGGTCCGACGCATTCGGGCTCCAGACCCGCGCCGCTCGGCGGGGGAGCGGCTGGATCCTCGACGGGCGCAAGCTGTGGATCACGAACGGCGCGGAGGCCGGGCTGTTCATCGTGTTCGCGAACAGCGACTTCACCAAGGGCTACAAGGGAATCACCGCCTTCGCGGTGGAGCGAGGATTCCAGGGGTTCAGCGTCGGCAAGAAAGAGGACAAGCTCGGCATCCGCGCCTCGAGCACGTGCGAGCTGATCCTCGAGGGCTGCGTGGTTCCGGCGACGAACGTGGTGGGTGACGTGGGCATCGGATACAAAGTGGCGATCGAGACGCTGAATACCGGGCGGATCGGGATCGGCGCGCAGATGATCGGCGTGGCGCGCGGCGCGCTCACGGCGGCGCTCAAGTACGCGAAGGAGCGAAAGCAGTTCGGGAAGCCCATCGGGGAGTTTCAAGCGGTCCAGTTTCAGCTGGCGCAGGCCGCCACCGAGCTCGAGGCGGCCCGGCTGATGGTGTACAACGCCGCCCGGCTTGAGACGGCGGGTGAGCCATACACGACGCAGGCGGCGATGGCCAAGCTCTTCGCCTCGCAGGTGGCGGAGCGGGTCACCTCGCTAGCGGTAGAGCTGTTTGGCGGGTATGGCTACACCAAGGAGTACCCGGTAGAGAAGTTCTACCGCGACGCCAAGATCGGCACGATCTACGAGGGGACGAGCAACATGCAGTTGAACACGATTGCGAAGCAGATCCTGAAATAGGGGGGCCGATGCGCACGTCTGCTCTGGTCATCACCGCGCTCCTCGTCTGCGCCACACCACTCGGGGCGCAGGGGAAGGGGCCAAAGAAGTACGCGGTCTCGAACGACCGTGCTCTGGTCGTCACGAAGGAAGTGCTGGTGAAGCAGGGCTACGAGGTGGTACAGGTGGAGAACAGCGGCCGCGACTACATCGTCTGGTATCGTCGGGGCAACAGGGGGCGTGGGAAGGGGAAGGGCCCGCCGGTGAAGATGGTAATCCATCGGACGGAGGACCGGGTGGTGTTTCTCAGCGTGCCGAGCGCCGTGCTGGTGGATATTGATGTGCGGTTGAGGATGTAGCGACGGAGAGACCGGCCGCCGGTGAGCGACCTGGCGGCACCGAAGCCATCTCATACTATCGCGACACTATTGCGTCGCTGACGACGCACATAGTACGTCAAGTTATGTTATTTTATGCAATGAAACAGGCGTTCTGCAATAAAAGCCCACCAACCGTATTCGGCCAAGTATCGTGTTTTGTTCGCAACTCCTGATGGGGCACCGTTCTTGCTCCAACACCGGCTGGGGACGAGTAAGTGCCATGTGCACTTATGCTTACGTAGCTGCGTGATATGCCGCACCGCCCGCCAGAGTCGCTGAAAGCGACGTTTAGGCGAGCCCGCAACACTAGGTAGGTTACGCTGAGGCCGCAGCGCCCCTCCTCAGCCCCAAACGAGCTAGGAGTGACACGATGCGAGCCTTAACCGTTCTGCTTGCCTTGGCCGCCACGCCGTTCCTGGCGGGCGTCGCCCAACAGCCGGTGAAGACGAACAACGGCCTGGGGCACGACGCGGCGCACTGCGCGGCGCGCACCGCCCAGCACCCCGGCAAGACCATCAATAAGTGCGATCCGGCGCCGACAGCCGGCGACCCGCCGCCGCCGGTGGTGAATCCGCCCCCGGTGGTGAATCCGCCCCCAGTGTCCGGCGGCGGTTGCGTGAGCTCCGGCCCGGCCGGTGGGACGGCGTCGATCGACGGCCAGGTGTTCGTTGATGCATCGCCGTGGCCCGGCCTCCAGAACTGGTGCGTAACAGTCAGCGGTCCGGTCAATGCGACCGCGGTGACCGACGCCTCGGGCAACTACCTGTTCCCGGGTCTCCCTGCGGGCACGTACACGGTCTGCGAGGCGGTGCAGGCCGGTTGGCATCAGACGTTCCCGACGAGCGGGCCGGCATGCGCGACCGGTCTAGGCTGGACGATTACCGTCATGGACGGTGGCGGCGCGAGCTTCATCTGGTTCGGAAATCTCACGCCGTAGGGCAAGAACGCAGGACTGGTAGGCTCCATCGAAGGCCCCGGGCTGTTTCGCCGGGGCCTTCTTCATGCCGCGACACTGCCACCAGTTGCGTGCTCACCGTGCGGGCGCTCGCGACACTGAGCGCTTGTCACCGTAAGTGGCTGTGGCAATTGATGTTCCAAAGCAGCGTGACGAGCCGCACAGTCTTCCCCGGCCCGCTTCCGCGACCTTCAGTGTGCTCAGTGAAACAGGGGGGTAGCGCGGGTCGTGCGTCCGCCTGGCTCCCCAATGCTGAGCAGACCCGCTGAGGCCGCAGCGCCCCTCCTCAGCCCTACGAGCTAGGGGTGATACCATGCGAGCCTTCATAGTCGTGCTTGCGCTGGTGGCCACACCGTTCTTGGCTGCCGTATCCCAGACTTCCAACGATCCTAATTGCGACAACGGCCTGGGCGACCAGAATCGCTCCGCGACCGGGCAGTTGCACGCCCACAAGGGGCTCTGCGCACCTCAGCCCCCGGCGCTCGACTCCGATGGCGACGGGGTGCCGGACAGTCTCGACCAATGCCCCGACACGCCGCCCGGCACCCCGGTAGACGCCACTGGCTGCCCGGTCGCGCCCCCGACCGGGTGCGTGAACTCGACGGGCACAGGGACCGGGACGGTCCAGGGGCAGGTGTTCGTGGATGATCCGACCCAGAACTTCCCCTATCTGGCGGGCTGGTGCGTCGAAGTCCGGGACGCGACCGGCGCGGTGATCGCGACCGGCGTAACGAACGGCGCGGCCCTCGACATCGAGGGGAACAACTACATCATCCGCGGTGTGGCGGCCGGTACGTATACCGTTTGCGAGGTACTGCCGCCCAATACCACCTGGCACGAGACGAGCCCGACGAGTGGGCCGGATTGCGGGGGGGGCGTCTTCGGCCAGACGGCCATCGTCATGGATGGGGGCACCGCGGACTTCCTCTGGTTTGGGAACCTCCTTCAGTAGGCTGACCACGGCGGCGTTCCAGGCAGATCCTAGGCCCCGGGCTATTTCGCCGGGGCCTTTGCCTTGTAACTTCCGCCTCCATGCACACGGCCCGACGCACCCACTCGTTCACGGAGTCCGTGATCCGCGGGATGACCCGGCTCGCGAGCGAGCACGGGGCCATCAACCTCGCGCAGGGGTTCCCGAACTTCGCCGCGCCCGACGTCCTGAAAGAGGCCGCGGCGCGGGCGATTCGCGACGACGTGAACCAATACGCGATCACCTGGGGCGCCAAGCGCCTCCGGGACGCGCTCGCCCGCAAGTACGCGGACTGGTATGGGATGGCCGTGAACCCGGAGACCGAGATCACCGTCACCTGCGGCGCTACCGAGGCGATGGCGTCGGCCCTGCTCGCGATCGTCGACCCCGGCGACGAAGTGATCGTGTTCGAGCCGTTTTACGAGAACTACGGACCGGACGCGATCCTGTGCGGCGCGAAGCCCGTGTACGTGCCCATGGCCGCGGCCCAGGAGCTCGACCTCGACCGGCTGGCCGCCGCGTTCTCGGCCCATACCCGCGCGATCATCGTGTGTACCCCGAACAACCCCACGGGTCGGGTACTGTCCCGGCGCGAGCTCGAAGCGATCGCCGAGCTGTGCCGGCGCCACGACGCGTACGCAGTGACGGATGAGATCTACGAGCACATCTATTACGAGGGGAAGCACATTCCCATCGCGACGCTCGACGGGATGGCCGAACGGACCATAACGATCAGCGGCGCATCGAAGACGTTCAGCGTCACGGGTTGGCGCATCGGGACGATCGTGGCCCCGCCCGACGCGACCGACGCCATCCGTAAGGTGCACGACTTTCTCACGGTGGGAGCGCCGGCGCCCCTCCAGGAGGCCGTCGCCATCGGCCTCGAGACCCTGGGAGACGACTACTACGAGCGGCTGGCTCACGAATACCGGGCCCGGCGGGATCTCCTGTGCCGGGCGCTGGTGGACGCCGGCTTCCGCTGCACGCCTCCACAGGGCGCCTACTATGTGCTGGCGGACTGCTCCGGCGTCTCGGATCTCCCGGACGACGAGTTCTCGTATTGGCTGACCAAGGAGATCGGCGTGGCGCCGGTACCGGGCTCGAGCTTTTTCAGCCGCCCGGAGCTGGGCCGGCGGCTGGTGCGGTTCGCGTTTTGTAAGACCGAAGAGATGCTGGCCGAAGCGGCGCGGCGGCTCGCCCGCGTCAGGCGTCCCGCGCGTCCGGTGCGGGCGTAACCTCGCCGCCCTTCGAGGGGGTGAGGCCCAATCCCGCCAGCATAAACAGCCCCCTGCCCAATGGGCCGCCCCAGAATCGCAGCCGCCGCTCGGCCTTCGGATCGGTGCGATGCTCGGTGCGCGCCCGCGCGATGACCGCCGCCAGGAGCGCCGTCACCGCGGCGACGCCGAACAGGGGTGGCAACCCCACGACGCCCGCCAGCCCGGGCAGCTGTTCCAGCGCCAGCACGATGCCGCCCGCAGCCGCCACGCATGCGTAGCACAAGCGTCGCAGCCCGCGCTCGAGCCGCGATGGTCCATTTCCGTAAAGGAAGGCCAGTTCCTCGCGCCGGTGCGATAGCTCCGTGCGCAGGGCGTCGATGAGGTCCTGCTGACCGTATCCCGCCTTCCGCAGGCGGCGCACCCGCGCGACCATGACGACGAGCGGCACTGCCACGATCGCCACCGCCGCCGCGACGATCGCGGGCCGGGCCTGGGGCTCGTCCGGCCCCAGCAAGCGAAGCGCCAGAAGCGGCAGGGCTACGCCTGCGAACGCGCCGTACAAGAGCGCCGAGGTCGAAAGGTGCCGCGCCTCGGTCACGAAGGCCCGCACCGCCATCGCCGCGCGCCGATCCAGCGCCGCGGCGAGCGCATCGGCGAGCGCTTCACCATTCGGGAACCGCGCGCCGGGATCCTTGGCCAGGCAGCGGTCGATCGTCGCGGCCAGCCGCGGCGGCACACCCGGGGCCAGCGAGGCGAGCGGGGGCGGAGGTTCGCTCACGTGGCGCGCGAGCACCGACATGTCGTTCGGGCCCACGAACGGCAGCTCACCCGATAACGCGAAGAACCCCACCACGCCGAGCGAATACAGGTCGCTCCGCGGATCCACGCGCTCGCCCAGCACCTGCTCCGGGCTCATGAACTCCGCCGTCCCGACCACGCGCTGCGGCCCCGTGGTGGTGTCCGAGCCCACGCGTGCGATCCCGAAGTCGGAGACCAGCGCGCGGCCGGTCGCCAAGTCGAGCAGGATGTTGTCGGGCTTCACGTCGCGGTGCACCACG
>Ga0209814_10000901_pt1 | contig 10219 bp, 8 predicted proteins | sample SoiMetdeltSBSDD1_FD_187597 | JGI IMG/M metagenome (GOLD analysis project Ga0209814, IMG submission 187597) | Bulk soil microbial communities from a Populus tree surrounding site in Tennessee, USA - Soil MetaG P. deltoides SBSDD1 (SPAdes) (version 2) | ecosystem: Environmental > Terrestrial >... | reverse complement strand
CCTGACTAACACACGTCTCACCGCTCAGGGAGCGTCGCAGGTGCCGAAGCTGGACTCGACGCCGGACGGGACGAACTCGGTGAAGCCTTCGGGAATGGGCGGGAGGAGCAGAGCCAGGTTCTCCGGCGTTCGCGGGAGGAATTCCCGAAGTAGCGGCCGTAGAAGGCCTCGAACGCCGACTCATCCTGCGACAAGGCGACCAGAAGTTCGGCGTCGCTCGGACCCTCGGCCATGCTCACGTCTTGTGTTCGTCGTCCGGGCGTCCACCCTTACATGGCGGCGATGAGTTCGGCGGTCGGGCATCGTCATGGTCGTATGGCATACGCACCGGTTGACGGCCTGGAGCTCTACTACGAGACGTACGGCTCGGGCCGGCCGCTCGTCCTGCTCCACGGCGGCCTGATGACGATCGATCTCAACTTCGGGCCGCTGCTCGAGCCCCTGGCGGCCGGCCGGCAAGTGATCGCGGTGGAGCTCCAGGGCCACGGGCACACCGCGGACACCGAGCGCCCGATGTCGATCGAGGCCTTCGCCGGTGACGTTGTCGCCCTGCTCGACCACTTGGGGATCGCCGAGGCCGACCTCTTCGGCTTCAGCCTCGGCGGGCTGGTCGCAGCCGGGGTCGCGCTCGGCTCACCCAGCCGGGTCGGCAGGCTGATCGTCGCCTCGGCCGACCCTCACCGCCCGCCGGGCCGGGAGAGCGTGCCACTCGACGACGACCGCCTGCCGACCCCGGCCGACTTCCAGGCGATGCGCGACGCCTACGGCGCGACCGCTCCGGACCCCGCGCACTTCGACGAGTTCGCGGCCCGGGTGACGACGATGGTGCACAGCTTCCCGGGCTGGACCGACGAGCTGCGCTCGCTGCCGGCGCCGACGCTGCTGGTCTTCGGCGACCGCGACTTCTCGCCACTGCGGGATGTGGTCGAGCTGGTCGACCTCGTACCCGACCCGCAGCTCGCGGTGCTCCCCGGGACCACGCATTTCGGCCTGACGCGGCGGCCCGCCGAGACGCTCGCGCTGATCACGTCGTTCCTGGCTTGACGGGCGCGGTCACGCCTTCTGGTCGTAGGCGTCGTGGTAGTTCCACCACGCGTACGGTGGGGTCTGCGGGTAGCCGTCCGGCGAGTCCTCCCCCTCCTCCTGGCGGCCGAGCGCCGTCATGTCCAGGTACGCCCAGGTGCTCCCCATCGCCTCGTCGCCTCGGCTGTTGATGAGGTACGTGCGGAACACGTTGTCGCCCTCGCGGATGAAGGCGTTGGTGCCGTGCCACTGGTCCACGCCGAAGTCGGCGTCGAAGTCGTCGGTGAGCGTGTACCAGGGGATCCTCTGCCAGCCCATGCGCTCCTTCAGGCCTTGGATCTCGGCCTGGGGGGCGCGGGAGACGAACACGAGCGTCGTGTCCCGGGCGTTCAGGTGGGCCGGGTGCGCGACCTGGTCGGCCAGGAAGGAGCAGCCCGCGCAGGCCCGCTCCGGGTACGCGCCACCCGACTCGGGGTACGTGGTGACATCGGGTGCGTAGAAGGCGCGGTAGACGATCAGCTGGCGCCGGCCGTCGAACAGGTCGAGCAGGCTCGCCGGCCCGTCCGGGCCCTCGAAGCGGTAGTCCTTCTCGACCGCCATCCAGGGCATGCGCCTGCGCTCGGCGGCCAGGGCGTCGCGGGCCCGGGTCAGCTCCTTCTCCTTGACGAGCATGCTCTCCCAGGCGGTCTCCCACTCCTCGGGCGAAACGATCGGTGGTGTCTTCATTCCGTCACCTCCTCCAGGTAGGCGCGGGCGCTCCCCGCGCCAGGTGGTACCAGTTACGACGTAACGGCGCTCGCAGACCCATCGGTCATTGTCACACCCGGGTTGTGGGTCGGCCTGGTGGCCGCCGCCTACCGGGCGGGGCGGTAGGTGGCGATCACGGCGCCGCTGCTCGTGCCCTGGGCCTCGACGAGCTCGAAGCCTCGGAGCGCGGCGTCGTCGGGGAACAGGTGGGCGCGGCCGCTGCCGGCCACGACCGGGCTGATCATGAGGGTCAGCTCGTCGACGAGCCCGGCGTCGATCAGGCTCCGGACCAGCGTGGGGCTGCCGGCCGTGCCGATGGTCCCGCCGTCCTGCTGCTTCAGGTCGGCGACGAACTCCGCGACCGACCCCTTGATCAGGCTGGAGTTGGCCCACTCGTCGACCGAGTCGAGGGTGGTCGACGCGACGTACTTCTGGGTGCTGTTGATCCAGCTCGCGAACGGCTCGTCGGTGGACGTCGGCCAGTAGCCGGCCCACTCGCTGTACGTGACCCGGCCGAGCAGCACGGTGTCCTGGTCTTCGAGCATGCGTGCCAGCGCCGCGCCCATCTCTTCGTCGAAGGCGGGCTGCCACTGGTCGGGAGCCTCGACGACGCCGTCGATCGAGGCGAAGAGCCCTGCGGTGAGCTTGCGCATGTCTGTGTCCCTTTCGTGCCGGACCCGGCGGGCGCCGGATCTCTGCCCCCACCACGAACGGTTACCGCGCTTTCGACATGCCGCCTGAGAAATTTCTCGCCCTCCGGTGGGGAGGAGGAGACTCACCCCATGCCGCAGTACCTGATCTCGGTCTGGCACGACGAGCCGTACGACGACCTCGACTGGGCCTCACCGGACGCGCAGCGCCGGGAAGCGCAGGTCAGCGAGTTCAACGCCCGGCTCGAGGCGGCCGGCGCCTGGGTGTTCGGCGCCGGTCTGCGTCCCGCGTCGTCGGCCACGGTGGTGCGGGCCGGTGGCGGCGACGTCTCGATGACCGACGGCCCCTACGCCGAGACCAAGGAGCAGATGGGCGGCTTCTGGGTCGTCCAAGCCGCCGACCTCGACGCCGCCCTCGACTGGGGCGCCCAGGCCGCGGCGGCCTGCGAGGGCCCGGTCGAGGTCCGGCCGACGGAAGATGCCTGACCCGCTCGCCACGATCTTCCGCCGGGAGGCCGGTCGCTGCACCGCCACCCTGATCCGGGTCCTGGGTGACGTCGATCTCGCCGAGGATGCGGTGGCCGAGGCGTTCGCGGTCGCCGCCGAGCGCTGGCCGATCGACGGCGTGCCCCCCAATCCGGGCGGTTGGATCACCACGACGGCCCGCAACCGGGCCATCGATCGGCTGCGCCGCGAGTCGACCCGCACGGATCGCCATGTCGCTGCGCACCGGCTGTACGTCGAGGACCGGGAGGGCGTGGCCCGCGACCGGGACCCCGAGATGGACGACCTCGACGCCTTCGTCGACGTCGTCCCCGACGACCAGCTCCGGCTCATGTTCCTGTGCTGCCATCCCGCCCTGGCCCCCGACGCCCAGGTGGCGTTGACCCTGCGGCTGCTCGGCGGCCTCGACACCGGCGAGATCGCGCGCGCCTTCCTCGTCCCCGAGGCGACGCTCGCCCAGCGGATCGTCCGGGCCAAGCGCAAGCTACGCGACAACCACGCCTCCTACCGGGTGCCCGGGCCCGACGAGCTCCCGGCTCGCCTGCAGGTGGTCCTGGCCACCGTGTACCTCGTCTACACCGAAGGGCACACCGCCACCACCGGCGACGACCTCAGCCGCGTTGCGCTGTCCCGGGAGGCGGTCCGCCTCGGGCGAGTCCTCACCGAGCTCATGCCCGACGAGCCCGAGGCTGTCGGGCTCCTGGCGCTCATGCTGCTCACCGAGGCCCGGCAGCCGGCCCGCACCGCCCCCGACGGAACCATGGTCCGCCTCGCCGACCAGGACCGGAGCCGGTGGGACCGCAGCCTCATCGCCGAGGGCCACGACCTGGTCCGAGCCTGCCTGCGCCGCAACCAGCCGGGCCCGTTCCAGATCCAGGCCGCCATCGCCGCGGTCCACGCCGACGCCGCCACCGCGGCGGCCACCGACTGGTCCCAGATCGTCGCCCTGTACGACCAGCTCCACGCGCTGCGGCCCAACGCGGTTGTCGCCCTCAACCGGGCCATCGCCGTCGCCGAGCTCCAGGGCCCCGTCGACGGCCTGGCCGCCGTCGAGTCGCTCGACCCCGCCCCGCTCGACGACTACCAGCCCTACCACGCCGCCCGTGCCGACCTCCTCGCCCGAGCCGGGCGGCCCGACGACGCCCGCGCCGCCTACCAGCGGGCGATCGACCTCAGCGCCAACCCCACGGAGCGCGACTTCCTCGAGCGCCAGCGCGCCGCTCTGGCCTCCCGCTGACGTCGGGGAGACCGTTGTCACGGCCGAACCCCGGAATAGCCGGCGACGGCGGTGAGTTGCCCGCTTCGTGCGGGTCATACCCGGTGTGGAGGCGACAACCATCCCCACGTCGACCGCCGTCCGGCGCACCTACTACGCGCTGCTCCTGGGCAACACCCTGGCGGCCTCGCTCATCTGGGGCATCAACACGATCTTCCTGCTCGATGCCGGGCTGACCAACCTCGAGGCCTTCGCGGCCAACGCCTTCTTCGCGGCCGGGATGATGCTCTTCGAGGTGCCGACCGGGATCGTGGCCGACGTCTGGGGCCGGCGCGCCTCGTTCCTCGTCGGCACGGTCACCCTGGCGGTGACCACCGCGCTCTACGTCCTGCTGTGGCAGGTCGATGGTCCGTTCGTGCTGTGGGCGCTGGTGTCGCTGCTGCTGGGCCTGGGCTTCACGTTCTTCTCCGGTGCCACCGAGGCGTGGCTGGTGGACGCGCTGCGGGCCACTGCCTTCGAGGGCCCCCTGGAGTCGGTGCTGGCCCGGGGCCAGGTCATCAGCGGCGTCGCCATGCTGGGTGGCTCGGTGGCCGGCGGTTACCTGGCCCAGGTGACCAACCTCGGGGTGCCCTTCATGCTGCGGGCCGTGATCCTGGCGGTCATGTTCGTGGTGGCCTTCGCCCTGATGCACGACGTCGGGTTCACGCCCGAGCGGGGCAGCCACCCCGTACCCGAGATGAGGCGGGTCGTCCGCGACTCGGTCGATCACGGCCTGCGGGTGCCGGCGGTGCGCTATCTGATGCTGGCCGCACCGTTCACCGGGGGCGTCGCCCTGTACGTGTTCTACGCCCTGCAGCCCCACCTGCTGGATCTCTACGGCAACGACCACGCCTACGGCATCGCCGGGTTGGTGGCGGCGATCGTGGCCGGAGCGCAGATCCTGGGCGGTGTGGCGTCGGCGGGCATCCGGAAGCTGTTCCGGCGGCGGACCTCCGCGCTGCTGACCGCCGAGGTGGTGGGCGTGGCCGCCCTGGTGCTCGTGGGCCTCACCCGGAGCTTCTGGGTCGTGATCGGGCTGATCGTGGTCTGGGGCCTGCTGTTCGCCGCCACGATGCCGATCCGCCAGGCCTACATCAACGACCAGATCCCGTCGGAGCAGAGGGCCACCATCCTGTCGTTCGACTCCCTGATGGCGTCGACCGGTGGCGTGGCGGCGCAGCCGGTGCTCGGCCGGACCGCGGACGTGTGGGGCTATCCGGCCAGCTTCGTGCTGTCGGGGGGACTGTCGGCCCTCGCCATCCCGTTCCTGCTGCGATCCCGCCGGCAGCGCGTCCCGGCCGACACTCCCGATGTCGTCGTCCCGCCCGCGGCCGACCCGATCGAGATCGCCTCGAGCGACCTCGCCGCCTGACCACCTCGGGGCGGGCTACGGCTCGTGGTCGTAGGCCCAGCGGTGCTCGCCGGGGCCGACGTCGTCGATCCGGCCGTCCGGGTGGTGGGGCAGCACGACCTGGGCCGACGCTCCATCGGGCACGGTGACCTCCAGCACGAGCTGCCCCGCGTCGCCGATCGTCCAGGCGGAGCGGGCTCGCCCGTAGGGCGTGTCGTGGGTGGCCTCGGCGTGGGTCAGCCCGCCGCCCGGCTGGGGCGCGACGAGGATGCGGCGGTAGCCGGGCTCGAGGGGCGCGAGGCCGGCGACGACGCGGTGGAGCCAGGCGGCGACGGCCCCGAGGGCGTAGTGGTTGAGCGAGGTCATGCCGGTGCGGTTCAGGGAGCCGTCGGGCTTGATGGCGTCCCAGCGCTCCCAGATCGTCGTGGCCCCCATGGTCACGGGGTAGAGGAACGACGGGCACTCGGTCTGGAGCAGCAGCTCGTAGGCGGTGTCGAGGTGGCCGGTGCGCGACAGCGCCTCGGTCACATACGGCGTGCCCGCGAAGCCGGTGGCGATGCGGTGGCCGGCCCGGGCCACCAGCTTCGCCAGGTGGGCACCGGCCTTCGGTTCCTGCTCGGGGTCGAGCAGTCCGAAGCAGATCGCCAGCGCGTAGGCGGTCGGTGAGAGGTCGGCGACCAGGCCGGCCGGTGTCACCCACTCGTCCCGGAACCCGGCCCGGACGTGCTCGTGCAGGGCCCGGTAGCGGGCGGCGTCGTCGGCCTTGCCCAGGATCTCGGCGGTGCCGGCCAGCTCGCCCGTCGTCCGGGCCAGGAACGCGGTGGCGATCAGGTGGCGATCGGCCTTGCCCGCGCCGGGCTTGTCCGGGGGCGCGTCGGGATCGACCCAGTCGCCGAACTGGAACCCTCGCTTCCACACGCCGCGGTCGTCGAGCCCCGGCTCCACCCAGTCGATGAACGCAGCCATCGAGGCGTACTGGCGCGTGAGGACCGCCCGGTCGCCGTACGCCTCGTACAGGCAGACCGGGAGGCTGACGGCGACATCGCCCCACAGCGCGGTCGGCATCGGCGCCCAGCCGAGGGCGTCCGGCACCACCAGCGGCACGCCGCCCAGCTCCGCCTGCTCGGCTGCGAGGTCCTCCAGCCACGATCCGAGCACGCCGGCCACGTCGTAGAGGAACGCCGCCGTCGGGCCGAAGGCGTTGATGTCGCCCGTCCACCCGAGACGCTCGTCGCGCTGTGGGCAGTCCGAGGGGACGCCCACGAAGTTGCCCCGCATCGACCACACCACGTTCTCGTGCAGCTTGTTCAGCGTGTCGTTCGACGAGTCGAACCAGCCGATGCGGCGCATCTCGCTGTGGACGACGACGGCGGTGAGCGCGTCGACCGTGGGCCGGCCCGGCCAGCCCGCGACCTCGACGTAGCGGAACCCGTGGAACGTGAACCGCGGCTCCCACGACTCGGCGCCGCCACCCCGCAGCGTGTAGCGGTCGGTCGCCTGCGCCGTCCGGTTGGTCTCGTACTCGGGCTCGCCGTCGATCAGCGTCTCGCAGTGGTGCAGGGTGATCGTCGTGCCTTCCGGTCCTGCCACGCGGAGCCGCACCCAGCCGGTGAGGTTCTGGCCGAAGTCGACGACGAGCCTTCCCGATGGCGTGGTCAGGACGTCGATCGCCGGCACCTCGTCAACCCTGCGGATGGGCGGCGCGCTCGGGCTCATGAGCGTGGCGCGGTCCCACTCGACGAGGTCGACCGGGCCCCAGCCGCCGGCGTCGTAGCCGGCGGTGCTCCAGCCCACCGGCTCCAGGCGGGCGTCATGGGTCTCGCCGTCGTAGATGCCGTTGGCCAGCACCGCGCCGGTGGCGGCCCGCCACGAGGCGTCGGTGACGACGACGTCGGTGCGGTCGCCGTAGTCGAGCTCCAGCTGCAGGAACGCGGCCGGCCGGTCGGCCCAGATCTGGCGCCGGTCCTCCCAGGTCAGCCGGCCGACGGCCCAACCGTCGCCGACTATCGCCCCGAGCGCGTTCGCGCCGCGCACCATGCGGTCGGTGACGTCGTGACGCGAGACCGCCAAGCGGTGGCGGTACGACGTCCACCCCGGGACGAGCACCTCGTCTCCCACGACCTCCCCGTTGAGCTGTGTCTCGACGAGGCCCAGCCCGGTGACATGGAGAGTGGCCCGGACCAGCCCTTCGTCGACCGTGAACTCCCGGCGCAGGTACGGCGCCGGGCCGCCGACCTCGCCCGTGGGGGCCGCCGAGGTGATGAACGATGCCTGCCAGGCCTGCGTCATCCCGGAAGTGCTAGTCGGCGCCCACGCCGCTGTCAGCGGGGAGCGGGCCGCGGCGGCTGGGCGGCTCGCCTGGTCTACGTTGCCGCGGCGGTGACGGAGACAGGGCGAGCGAGGGTCGCAGGCGTGCTGGCGCTGATCAGCTCGGTGGTGCTGACGCTGATCGTCTTCGGGTTCACCTTGCTCGCCATAGCTGTGGCGGCCGATAGCCGCCGAGGCGGTTACTGCGAGAGCATCGATCATCCCGGCAAGTGGGAGAGCGAGGCCCTCGACGCGCTGGCAGGCTTCAGCCTCACCGGCCTGGGGCTCTGGGGCGTCGCCGCCGGCGTCGGGCTGCTCCGGGGCCGATCGTGGGCGCGCCGGTCGACGATGTTCGTCTTCTCGGCGTGGGCGTTCCTCGTCACCGCGCTCTTCGCGGTGGTCGCGGCCGACGACGGGGGCGTACCCCTGCAGGGGGTCTTGGCCTGGCTGCTGGTCGTGGGCTCCTTCGTCGCGATCGCGGTCCAGGCCGGGCTCCTGCCCGCCGGCCGAGGTCATGGCTAGCCCCTGCTCGCGGTTCGGGTCATGAGGTCGAACGCCTCGGCAGTCGTTCGCGTCGTCCGGCCGCCGTACGCTCCTGTGTCACGATCGATCCCCGATCGCGGGACGGGAGAGCGCATGGGGCGTGAGACGGCCGCGACCGTCGTGGACACTCAACCGCCGTCGCCGTCGCCGTCGCCGGCGACCGAGCCGACGCCGGCATCAGCGCCACGGCTGCGGCACGTGCCCGCGCTCGACGGGCTGCGGGGCGTGGCCGTGCTGGTCGTGGTCGCCTTCCACCTCGACCGGTTGCAGGGCGGGTTCCTGGGCGTGGACCTGTTCTTCGTCCTGTCCGGCTACCTGATCACGTCGCTGCTGCTGGTCGAGCACGCCGGGTCGGGCGCGGTCCGTCTCGGTCGATTCTGGGCTCGGCGCGCTCGCCGGCTGCTCCCGGCGCTGCTGCTGATGCTGGTGGGCGTGACCCTGCTCGTCGGCACGCTCACCCCCGCAGGCGAGCGCCCGCTGCTCCGGGGGGACGGGCTCGCCACGCTCGGCTACGCCGCCAACTGGCAGGCGATGGCCGACGACGTCGGCTACTGGGACATCTTCGTACAGCCCTCGCCGCTCGACCACATGTGGAGCCTCGCGATCGAGGAGCAGTTCTACGTCGTCTGGCCGCTGCTCGCCGCCGGCCTGCTGGCGCTCGCGGCGCGCCGCGGCCGCCGGGGCCCGCCGCTCGTGGCCGCGGTGGCGGGTGCCGGTGCGGTGGCGTCGTTCGCCGTCATGGCGGCCACCTACTCCGAGCTGGACACCAGCCGGGCCTACTACGGCACGGACGCCCGGCTCGGGCCGACCCTGCTCGGCGTCGCGCTCGCGGCGCTGACGGTCGCGCGCGCTCGCCACCGCCTGCCGGACGGCGCCGCCGCCGGCACCCTGCGCCCGGACGCGCCGCCGGCGGCCCGGGCCGCACCCCTGGCCCGGCGCGCCGCCGCGGCGGTGGCCGTCGTCGCGGCTGCGTGGTGCCTCGTCACCATCGACGGTCGCGGCGCGGCGTACTACCGGGGCGGCCTGGTGGTGTTCGCGCTCGCGTCGATCACGCTCGTCCACCTCGCGGTGACCAACGGGCGCGGGGTGCTGGGCCGAACGCTCGCGGCGCGGCCGCTCGTCGCCCTGGGCGTCGTGAGCTACGGCGTCTACCTCTGGCACTGGCCCGTCATCGTCTACGCCACTCCGGAGCGAACCGGCCTCGACGGCATGGCGCTCGACGCGGCGCGGGTCGCGGCCACGCTGGCGTTGGCGCTCGTGTCCTTCCGGTTCGTCGAGCAGCCCGTCCGCCGGGGCTGGCCGCGGGGCTGGCGCGCACCGACCGCCCTCGCGGCTGCGGCCGGCGCCGTCGCCGTGGCGGTTCTGGTGGTGACCGCCGGCACCGCGCGCGTGCCGGGCACGGACGTCGCACTGGGCGGCGAGTCCGCCACGGCGGACCCGGCCGAGAGCCTCTACCCGCCGGCCGTGTCCCCGGGCGCGCCCCGGATCCTGCTGGTCGGCGACAGCGGGCCGTTCTACCTCGGGCCCGCCCTGCTCGCCGAGGCCGAGGAGCAGGGGGCGGAAGCCGCGAGCGAGTCCGACTCGTTCTGCAGCGTCGTCGAGCCCGAGGGCGTCACCCGCTGGCCGGACGGCAACATCGTCGCCAACCCGCCGTGCCACGACGAACGGCGCGAGCGGTGGGCGGCCGCTGTCGCGCGGTTCGCCCCCGACGTCGTCGTGTACTACCTCGCCTCGGTCGGGGGGATGGCCGATGCCCGCTACCAGGGCCGCTGGGTGCACGAGTGCGACCGCGGCTACGACCGCTGGATGACGGAGGAGCTCGGCCAGGACGTCGACATC
>Ga0209814_10000897_pt1 | contig 10238 bp, 5 predicted proteins | sample SoiMetdeltSBSDD1_FD_187597 | JGI IMG/M metagenome (GOLD analysis project Ga0209814, IMG submission 187597) | Bulk soil microbial communities from a Populus tree surrounding site in Tennessee, USA - Soil MetaG P. deltoides SBSDD1 (SPAdes) (version 2) | ecosystem: Environmental > Terrestrial >... | reverse complement strand
GGTTCCGCGAGCATGTCGAGGAACGCGCCGTGCGCGGGCTCGATCGGCACCGTGATCGTCCGGATGCCGAGGTTCCGGGCGATGGCCTCGGCGTCGGCCACGCTGCCTTCGCTCGAGAAGCGCGACGGCATGAGCACGCCGAGCACCCGGTCCGGGCCGAGGGCGTCGGCGGCGATGGCTGCGACGAGCGACGAGTCGATCCCGCCGGACAGGCCGATGAGGACGTCGGTGAACCCGTTCTTGACCACGTAGTCGCGCGTGCCGAGCGCAAGCGCTTCGTAGACCTCACGAACCGGGGGGAGCTCGGCTTCGATACGCGGCCGTACGCCCCGCTCGCCGAGGTGCGCGTCGGTGACCTTCACCTCCGCCAGCGCCGGCGCCGACCACCGCCCGCGGGGGTCGAGCAGCCGCTTGCGGAAGGTCGGCCGCACGTCGAGGTCGACGACGAGCAGGTCCTCGCTGAACTGGCGCGCCCGTGCCACCAGGCGGCCCTGCTCGTCGAACACGAGCGATGCGCCGTCGAAGACGAGCTCGTCCTGCCCGCCGACGAGGTTGACGTAGACGATCGGGACCGACGCGTCGGCGGCCCGGGTGGCGAGCATCGTCTCGCGCTCACGCAGCCGCCCCGCGTAGTACGGCGAGCCGTTGATGTTCACGACGAGCTCGGCGCCGCCGGCGGCTTGGGTGATGATCGGCCCGCTCGGGGTCCAGGCGTCCTCGCAGATCGTGACCGCGACGCGGGTGCCGGCGACGTTGAACAGCGGGCCGTCAGTGCTCGATGCGGTGAAGTAGCGCTGCTCGTCGAACACGGTCGAGTTCGGGAGGATGTGCTTGCGGTAGACGCCCTGGACCTTGCCGTTCGCGCACACCGCGGCCGCGTTGTAGAGGTCGCGTTCGAGCAGCGGGAACCCGAGGACCGCCGCCGCCCGGCCCGTGCGGGCGGCGACCTTCTCCAGGCTCTCCTGCGCCTGCGCCACGAAGGCGGGCCGCAACAGGAGGTCTTCGGGCGGATACCCCGTGACCGCCAGCTCGGGGAACGCGACGAGGTCGCAGGCGTCGGCCTCGGCGCGCTCGTACGTCTCGATGATGCGCGCCGCGTTGCCCTCGAGGTCACCGACGACGAGGTTCAGCTGCGCGAGGGCAATCCGAAGCCGCGGCACGCCTCAAGGATACGGGCGAGCCGCTCCGGGTGCGCTGAAAGGCCGAAGCCCCCGGCCCGCTCCGTGGGCGACACTGGACGCGTGGCCCGGACGCTCCTCGACGAACCCGCGCTCGACGCAGCCATCGAGCGCTCGGCCGACCCGGCGGCGGCCCGGGCGTTCCTGGCGCGGCTGCTCGACGATCACCCTGCGCTCGGGGACGAGCTCGCGACGAACCCACTCGTACGCGACGTGCTCGTGGCGCTGAGCGCGGCGTCACGCTCGTTGTCGAATGCCATCGTGCACGACCCATCGCTGCTCGACCCGCTCCGCGACGGAGAGGGCTTCGAGCGCGAGCGCGAGTTGCCGGAGTACCGCGCCTCGGCGTCGGAGTTCCTGGCCGGGACGGACGACAACGCCGCGGCGTTGCGACGCTGGAAGCGGCGCGAGCTGCTGCGCATCGCGGCGCGGGACCTCCTCGGGGCGGCGGACCTCCCCGCCGTCGGACGGGAGCTCGCAGCGCTCGCCGAAGTGTGCCTGCGCTGCGCGCTCGAGATCGTCGGGCCCGATGTCCCACTGGCGATCATCGGGATGGGCAAGCTCGGCGGGCGAGAGCTCAACTACGCCAGCGATGTCGACGTGCTCTTCGTGCACGACGGCGACGGCTCGGCCGCCGAGCATGCCGCGCGTGAGGTCCTCACGACGATGACGGCGCCCACTTCCGACGGCATCGTGTTCCGCACCGATGCCGATCTGCGGCCGGAGGGGCGGTCGGGCCCACTGTCACGCACGACCGACGCGTACCGCGCCTATTACGAGCGATGGGCACAGCCGTGGGAGTTCCAGGCGCTGCTCAAAGCTCGCCCCGTTGCCGGCGACGACGACCTCGGGGCGCGCTTCGTCCAGACCGCCCAGCCTTTCGTCTGGCCCGACGTGCTCGACCCCGACGCCGTGCGCTCGGTGCGGGCGATGAAGGCCCGGGCCGAAGGCGAGATGCACCGCCGCGGCCTCACCGATCGTGAGGTGAAGCGAGGCCGGGGCGGCATCCGGGACATCGAGTTCGCGGTGCAGCTCCTCCAGCTCGTCCACGGCCGCCACGACGCATCGGTGCGTTCTCCATCGACGCTCGACGCGCTCGCGCAGCTCGCGGCGGGCGGTTACATCGAGGGCGACGAGGCCGCACAACTCGACGACGCGTACCGCTTCCTACGGACGGTCGAGCACCGGCTCCAGCTGCAGGACGAGCAGCAGACCCACACCCTGCCGAGCGACATCGCCGCCCGAACGCGGCTCGCCCGGGTGCTCGGCTACCGCGACCGCGGCGACGAGACGGCGCTCGACCTCTTCGAAGCCGACTATCGCAGCTGCCAGAACCGCGTCCGGTCGATCTACGAGCGGCTGTTCTTCGCGCCGCTTCTCGACGCGCTCGCAGGCGCAGGTCCTCTCACGGCAACCGCGGTCGAAGAGCGCCTCGCCGCCTTCGGCTTCTTGGATGTGGCGCAGACACGGGCGGCGCTCCAGGAGCTCACCCAGGGCCTGACGCGGCGGTCACGCGTCATGCAGCAGCTGCTGCCGGTGATCCTGGGCTGGCTCTCGGTCACGCCCGACCCCGACCTCGGCTTGCTCCAGCTCCGGCGGCTCGCCGAGGGCGAAGTGCGATCAGCATCGCTCGCGCAGACCTTCCGGGAGTCTCCACGCGCGGCCGAGCGCACGTGCCGGCTGCTCGGTTCGAGCCGGCTGCTCGGCGACGCGTTGCGCCGCCAGCCGGACTTCGTCGAAGCCCTGAGCGACGACGACGCGTTGTCGCGGGTGAAGTCCCGGGACGAGCTCGTCGAGGAGGCGCTCGGCAACCTCATATGGCGGCCGAGTGCCGACGAGCGGCGCGTCGGCCTCCGCCGGTTCAAGCGACGAGAGATGCTGCGCATCGCGGCGCGCGACGTGCTCGGCTTCGCCTCGATCGAGGCGACCGAGAGTGAGCTCGCCGCGCTCGCCGACGCGTGCGTCGAGGCGGCGCTGCGGTCGGTCGGGCCGTCGTTGCCGTTCGCGGTGATCGGCATGGGGCGCCTCGGCGGGGCCGAGCTCAGCTACGCGTCCGACCTCGACGTGTTGTTCGTCTACGACGGCGAGGACGCCGCCGACTTTCGCGCCGCCGAGAAGGTCGCCGAGCAGCTGATGAGCGAGCTCGGCGGCATCACGCCCGAAGGTCGGACCTTTCGTGTGGACGCGAACCTCCGGCCCGAGGGCAAGAAGGGCGCGCTCGCTCGCAGCCTCTCGGGCTACGAGGCGTACTACGAGCGGTGGGCGGAGACGTGGGAGTTCCAGGCACTCCTCAAGGCGCGGCCAGTCGCGGGGGACGCGACGGTCGCCGAACGTTTCGCGACGCTGATCGAACCCTTCGTGTACCGGGACCCGTTCCCGAACGAGGATGTCCGCGAGGTGCGCCGCATGAAGGCGCGCATCGAGCGGGAGCGCATCCCGCCGAGCGAGGACCCGCGTTTCCATCTCAAGCTGGGACGGGGGTCGTTGTCGGACGTGGAGTTCACGGTGCAGCTGCTCCAGCTCCAGCACGGCGCGCGCCATCCCGGGATCCGAGTCACGTCGACGATCGCGGCGCTGCACGAACTGCGCACCGCCGGCCTGCTCGACGCCGGTGACGTCGACGCCCTCGAGGAGGCGTACCGGTTCTGCGAACGGGCACGCAACGCGCAGTACCTGCTCACGGGGCGACCCGGCGACGCGCTGCCGACGGACGGGCGGGAGGCGACGCGCCTCGGGCGACTTCTCGGCTACGGGCCGCAACCCCAGGCCCGGCTACGCGACGACTACCGCCGCGTGACGCGCCGGGCGCGCAAGGTCGTCGAGCGCGTGTTCTACGGGCAGGTATAGGAACTAGGGGCAGGCGGCAACTGCTGTATTGGGATCGACTTCGCCAGCCCCGAACGTTGTGTCAGGTCCCGGGGGCCCGAGGTCCGTCGCCGTGTTCAGAAGACGGGCACGCACGTCAACTGCCGCGCACGATGGGAATGCCGCTCGCAACAACGCGACCGCGGCAGAGATGTATGGCGTGGCCATGGAGGTGCCGGCGATTGCCTTGTAACCGGTCGGGTCGCTGACGGCCCCCGAAGTCGGAACCGTCGACAGGATGTTGCAGGACGAGGCCGGCGTGCAGCTCCCGCCCGATCCTCCGGGTGCAGAGATATCGACGTACGACCCGGTGGTCGAGTACGGCGCATGACCTGGGGCGGGATTCGGTGGATTGGCCTCGTCGGTCGCGGCGACCGCGATCGGCTCGGCACCGTCAGCTGACTGCGAGAGAGCAGCGGGGTACGAGGGCTGATCCTGGGACGAGCAGCCGTTCGCCTGGAAACTGGAGCCGTCGCAGTTGCCGGCCGCCGCGACCACGACGACGTCGTGCTGCTGTGCATAGCGAATGGCAAGACAGCTGGCCTGGTCGAACGCTGGTCCCCCGAGGCTGAGGTTCACGACCTGGGCGCCGCCGTTGTCGACCTCCCACGTGATGCCGCTTGCAACGTCGGAGTTGAATCCGCTCCCGTTGGAGTCGAGAACCTTCACCGGTCGAATCTTGACCTCCGGCGCCGCCCCGGTGATCCCGGTCAAGTTGTTGTTCGCGGCGGCGATGATTCCGCTGACGTGAGTGCCGTGTCCGTTGTCGTCGACCGCGCTGTTGGACTCCGTTCCGTTGTTCAGGAACGAATGGCCGTCCAGGACCTGCCCGGCGAGGTCGGGATGATTCGCCGTGCTTCCGGTATCGACGACACCGACTGTGATTCCCGCGCCTTTGGTGTTCGATGTCGCCCACGCTTGCTCGTACGGCACCTGGTCAAGAGCCCATTGCTGGATTCGGAGCGGATCCGGACCGGCGAGGGTTGCGTGAACGGGACTCGCGACCTCGACCGCCACCACGTTCCCGCTTTGTGCCTGCTGTCCGGCGACCTGGCCCGCCTCGTCGGCGCTCGCGACGGCGGTCTTGTTGATCACGGGCTTGCCGCCGGGCGTGAGTGCAACGGTGACAAGAGGAATCTTGTTGTCGGACGTCCGAGTATTGCTCCGCGCCGCGTCGTCGCGTGCCTTCTGAGCGGCAGAGTCAGGCGGCAACGGCGCCGGGGTACTTCCGGTCGAAGCGGATTGAGAACCCGAACCCGATGTCCCACAGGGGCCAGGCGGCGGCGGCGGAGGCGGGCCACCGAAGCAGGCGCTGGCAGTGAACGCCGCAATCGCGGCCGCGAGCACCAACGCAGTCCGAGGACGACCCGCCCACTTCATGGGCGCTGAGGCTAGCCGGAAGCGTCAGATGTCGTAGTACATGTAGAACTCCCACGGGTGCGGGCGGAGACGAAGCTCGTCGATCTCGTTCTCCCGCTTGTAGGAGAGCCACGTGTCGATGACGTCCTGCGTGAACACGCCGCCGGCCAGCAAGAACTCGTGGTCGGCCTCGAGCGCGGCCAGTGACTCGTCGAGCGAGCCCGGCACCTGCGGGACCTTCGCCATGTCCTCGGGCGGCAGGTCGTAGAGGTCCTTGTCGAGCGGGTCGGGCGGCTCGATGCGGTTCTGCACCCCGTCGAGGCCAGCCATGAGCATCGCCGAGAACGCGAGGTACGGGTTGCACGACGGGTCCGGGGGCCGGAACTCGAGGCGCTTGGCCTTCGGGCTCTTCGAGTACACGGGGATGCGGACGCACGCGGAGCGGTTCCGCTGGGAGTACACGAGGTTGACCGGCGCCTCGTAGCCGGGCACGAGCCGCTTGTACGAGTTCGTGGTCGGCGCCGCGAACGCGAGGATCGACGCCGCGTGCTTGAGCAGCCCGCCGATGTACCAGCGCGCGAGGTCCGAGATCTGGCCGTAGCCCTTCTCGTCGAACATCAGCGGCTCGCCGCCCTTCCACAGCGACTGGTGCGTGTGCATGCCCGAGCCGTTGTCCTGGAACACCGGCTTCGGCATGAACGTGACCGTGAAGCCGGCGGAGCGCGCCACGTTCTTGACGACGTACTTGTAGAGCATGAGCTTGTCGGCCATGGTCAACAGCGTGTCGAAGCGCATGTCGATCTCGGCCTGGCCGGCGGTGCCCACCTCGTGGTGCTGCACCTCGATCTCGACGCCCAGCTTCTCGAGCGTCAGGATCATCTCCGAGCGGAGGTCCTGGAAGCTGTCCATGGGCGGGACAGGGAAGTACCCCTCCTTGTAGCGGGGCTTGTATCCGAGGTTCGGGCCACCGTCGAGCTCGAACTCGCGGCCCGAGTTCCACACGCCCTCGACCGAGTCGACGTAGTAGTAGCCCGAGTACTGGTTCTGGTCGAAGCGCGCCGAGTCGAAGATGTAGAACTCCGCTTCGGGCCCGATGTACACAGTGTCGGCGATGCCCGTGCCCTTGACGTACTCCTCCGCCTTCTTCGCGACGTAGCGCGGGTCGCGGGAGTACGGCTCGCCCGTGATCGGGTCCTGGACGTAACAGTTGATGGAGAGCGTCGTGTGCTCGCGGAACGGGTCGATGACCGCCGTGTTCGGGTCCGGCACCAGGAGCATGTCGGACTCCTGGATCTCCTGGAAGCCGCGGATCGACGAGCCGTCGAACCCGTAGCCCTCGTCGAAGCCGTCCGCGGTCAGCTCGTGGATCGGCATCGAGAAGTGCTGCATGAGCCCGGGGAGGTCACAGAACCGGAGATCCACGATCTCGGCGCCCGAGTCCTGGGCCAGCTTCAGCACGTCGCCCGGGGTGCGCTGCTCCGCCACTTCGTCTCCTTCGTCTGTGGCCGGACGCATCCCGTCGTCCGGCGAGGTCGCCGCCTGCAAATCGGCGGGAGCCTATGCCCCCTCCCGCGCGTGCGGCGAGGCGCGGGTCGGTCACCGCCGAGCGCACGCTCCCAGCCGGCGATTTCGCATCTATTGCCCCCCAATGAACGCTCTGTTAAGCGACCCTGATCTGCGGTTTCGGGCTGCCGTCGGCGGTGACCGGGCTGCAAAACTTGTCGGATGGAACGGCCACTCGACTACGTGCTCCGAACCGTCGAAGAACGCGGCGTGCGCTTCGTGCGCCTCTGGTTCACCGACGTGCTCGGCAAGCTCAAGAGCTTCGCGATCACACCGGCCGAGCTCGAAGGCGCGCTCGAAGAGGGCATGACCTTCGACGGCTCCGCGATCGAGGGCTACACGCGGGTCCAGGAAGCCGACATGCTCGCCAAGCCGGACCCGGGGACGTTCGAGATCGTGCCGTGGCGCGGCGAGGACGCACCTGTCGCGCGGATGTTCTGTGACATCCACCGTCTCGACGGCGAGCCGTTCGAAGGCGATCCCCGCCACGTCCTCAAACGCAACCTCGAGCGCGCCCGTGAGAAGGGCTTCACCTTCTACGCCGGGCCGGAGATGGAGTTCTTCTATTTCAAGTCGCAGCGCACGCCCGAGCCGCTCGACGAGGCGTCGTATTTCGACCTCACCCAGATGGACATGGTGAGCGAGCTGCGAAAGCAGACGATCCTCACGCTCGAGGCCATGGGCATCCCCGTCGAGTACAGCTTCCACGAGCTCGGCCCGAGCCAGCACGAGATCGATCTGCGTTACACGGACGCGCTCACCATGGCCGACAACGTGATGACGTTCCGTCTCGTCGTGAAGGAGGTCGCGCAGGATCTCGGCGTGTACGCCACGTTCATGCCGAAGCCGCTGGCGCACGCGTTCGGGTCCGGGATGCACACGCACCTCTCGTTGTTCGAAGGCGATGTCAACGCCTTCCACGATCCCGGCGACAGCGCAGGGCTCTCGAAGGTGGGCAAGAACTTCATCGCCGGGCTCCTACGTCATGCCCCCGAGATCACCGCGATCACGAACCAGTGGGTGAACTCGTACAAGCGCCTGGCCATCAACAGTGACGCGCCGATCGTCGGCTACGAGGCGCCGACGTACGTGTGCTGGGCCCGGAACAACCGCTCGGCGCTGGTGCGGGTGCCGCTGGCGAAGAAGGGGAAGGAGGACTCGACCCGGATCGAGTTCCGCTCCCCCGATCCCGCCTGCAACCCATACCTCGCGTTCAGCCTGATGCTGGCGGCGGGCCTGAAGGGCGTCGACGAGGGCTACGAGCTCGCGGCCGAGGCCACGAACAACATCTTCGAGATGACCCCAGAGGAGCGGGCGGCCGAGGGCATCGACTCTCTGCCCCGATCGCTGGCGGAGGCCGTCGACGTGATGGAGGACTCGGAGCTCGTGGCGGAGGCGCTCGGCGAGCACGTCTTCGAGCACTTCATCCGCAACAAGCGCAGCGAGTGGGCGGACTACCGGGGCCAGGTCACCCCGTGGGAGCTCGACCGGTACCTCGGCGCGCTGTGATGATGTCGCTCATCAGCGAGCCATTCCTCGTCTTCCCGGACCCGCCGCCGGCGCTGCTCGCGCAGACGCTCGACCTCGCCGGCTATCCGTGGAAGGCGGTTTCGAACGCCTCGATCGCCGCGCAGCACGAGCCTCCCGACGGGTGGGCGGGCGCAGTCATCTGCGCCGACGACGACCCGGAGGGCGCGTTCGGGATCTGCCGTTCGCTGCGAAAACGTGACGCCCCGCTCGAGCCGATCCTCCTGCTCGTCTCGGGCGCGCAGCTCGCCGAGCTCGAGATGCGCGAAGACGTCTTCGACGACTTCTGCCTCGCGCCGTTCCACCCCCGGGAGCTCGAGGCGCGCCTGCGGCACCTGCATTGGCGGACGGGTCGGACGACGCGACCCGAGGTGGTCGAGTACGGCGACCTCGTCCTCAACCTCGAGACGTACCAGGCGGCCATGGGCGGCCGACCGCTCGACCTCACATACATGGAGTACGAGCTCCTGCGGTTCTTCGCCACCCACCCCGGCAAGGTGTTCACCCGCGAGCAGCTCCTCTCACGCGTGTGGGGGTACGAGTACTACGGCGGGGCACGGACGGTAGACGTCCACGTCCGCCGTCTGCGGGCCAAGCTCGGGGAGGAGCGAGCCGGGCTGATCCAGACGGTGCGCTCGGTGGGCTACCGGTTCGGCCAGGCCCGCTCGCTGCCCGGTGGGGATGGCGCGTCGGGGCCCTAACGGGCGAAGCTTGTGAGCTCGTACCAGCGGGTACAACTACGCCCTCAGGCAGCAGGTCCAGACGGCAGGTCCCAAGGCGTTCGATGATCGCCACACACACCATCCTCCAGTCCCGATACCGCATCGACGACCTCATCGACCGCGGCGGCATGGCCGACGTGTACCGGGGCCGGGATGTGCGCCTCGAGCGCGACGTGGCGGTGAAGGTGCTCCGCGAGGTCGAGCACGAGCGTCGCTTCGCCGCCGAGGCCCGGACCCTGGCGCGGCTCCAGCATCCGAACCTCGTCCGCCTCCTCGACGCCGGCACCGACAACGGCGACGCGTTCCTCGTCCTCGAGCTGCTCGACGGGGCGACGGTACGTGAGCTGTTGGACGGCGGCGCGCTGCCGTCCGACCGGGTGGCCCGGATCGGCGGCGAAACCGCCACGGCCCTCGCCTACATCCACGGTCAAGGCATCGTGCATCGCGACGTGAAGCCGTCGAACCTCATGCTCGACGACTACGGCTCGATCCGGCTCGCCGACTTCGGCATCGCCCGCCTTCTCGGCGGCACGAGGATCACCGGAACCCACCAGGCGATCGGCACGATGGCGTACATCGCGCCCGAGCAGCTCGAGGGAGGGGAGGTGGGCCCGCCGACCGACGTCTACTCCCTCGGGCTCGTGCTGATCGAATGCCTGACCGGCGGGCGCGCCTTCGACGGCCCGCCCGCGGAGGCGGCGGCCGCGCGGCTGTCGCGCGACCCGGCCATCTCGGCCGAGCTCCCGGGTGGCTGGCCGGGGATGTTGGGCGCGATGACGGCGCGCGACCCGCATGCCCGGCCGAGCGCCGCCGCCGTCCGGGATCATCTCGCCGGCCGGGCCGTCGAAGCTCCGTCGGGCCTGGCGACGGCGCCGCTCGCGGCAGCGGCGGGCGCACCGACCGCCGTCGACGGCACCGCGACGGTCCCGGGCACGCAAGCGCGCACCCAGGTGCGGCCGGCGGCCGTGGCGCCGGCGCGCCGGCGACGTCGGTGGCCATGGGCCCTGGCCCTGCTCGTCGCCGC
>Ga0209814_10000893_pt1 | contig 10265 bp, 12 predicted proteins | sample SoiMetdeltSBSDD1_FD_187597 | JGI IMG/M metagenome (GOLD analysis project Ga0209814, IMG submission 187597) | Bulk soil microbial communities from a Populus tree surrounding site in Tennessee, USA - Soil MetaG P. deltoides SBSDD1 (SPAdes) (version 2) | ecosystem: Environmental > Terrestrial >... | reverse complement strand
CTCGAGATCGGTGCTGCTGGTCGCCGGGGGCGCAATCGTTCTGGTGGTGACCGTCGTCGTCGGGATGGGACCGCAGGCGGTCGATCAGGCCAGGAAAGTCACGAGCGACGTGCCCCAGACCGTCCGGGAGTTCTACGACCTACCGGTCGTGGGCGGCTGGCTCGAAGACAACGATGCGGCGACGCGGGCCGCCGAGGCCGTCGAGGAGCTCCCCGGCAAGATCAGCGACAGGAGCGTGACGAGGACGGTCGAGGGCATGGTAGGGGGCGCTCTCTCGACGGTACTCGTGCTCGCGGTCACGGTCGCGGTGCTGCTCGACGGCGAGTACCTGGTGGCGGCCGTCCACCGCCAGTTGCCACACCGCTGGGTGAAACGCGCGGACGAGGTCGGACACGTCTTGTACATGGCAATCGCCCAGTACTTTGCTGGCTCGCTGGCCGTTGCGGTGCTCATGGGTGTCGTCGTTCTCGCCCTGTGCCTTGTCTTCGGCGTTCCGCTGGCGCCGCTGGCAGCCCTATGGGCCATGATCACGGACCTCATACCCCAAGTCGGCGGACTCCTCGGCGGCGCGCTCCTGGGACTGCTGGCACTGACCCAAGGCGTGTTTGTCTTCGTCGCTGTCGTAGGCCTGTACGTCCTCTACATGACCGTCGAGAACCACGTCATCAGCCCGGCGGTCGTTGGACACGCGGTCGACGTCTCGCCGCCGACGTCGATGCTCGCCACCCTCATCGGCGGAGCTGCCGCCGGCATTGCCGGCGCACTCGTCGCCACCCCACTCGTCGGCGCCACCAAACAGCTCTACTTGCAGCTGCGGTGGGGACAGCAACCCTTCGTCAGCGAGCGCCCACCGCTGCGCGACCGGGTCAAGACCGTATTCCCGAGAGTGCTCCGCCGCCCCCGCCCAACGCCGCGAGACGGAGATCGCTGATGTCCGTCAGAGCGGCCGGCGGTTCAGCTGGTCGTCGAGCTGCAGCACGGCTTGGATGAGGGCGAGGTGGGTGAACGCCTGGGGGAAGTTGCCGACCTGCTGTCCTGTGGGGTCGATCTCCTCCGAGTAGAGGCCGAGGTGGTTGGCGTAGGTGAGCATCTTCGAGAACGTCATCCTCGCCTCGTCGAGGCGGCCGGAACGTGCGAGCGCGTCGACGTAGAGGAACGTGCACAACGAGAAGGTGCCCTCCGACCCCGGGAGGCCGTCCGGAGACGCCTGCGGGTCGTAGCGATACACCAGGCTGTCGTCGACCAGCGTCCGGTCCATCGCCGCCATCGTCGACCGCCAACGCGGGTCGTTCGGCACGATGAAGCCCACCAGCGGCATGTGCACGAGTGCCGCGTCGAGCACGTCGCCGCCCTCGTACTGGACGAACGCACCCATCTGCTCGTTCCAGCCCTTGGTCATGATCTGGGCGTGGATGCGGTCCCGCTCGCGGGCCCAGCGGTCCACGTCCGCCGGGCGGCTCCGGCTCGCCGCCATGCGGATGGCACGGTCGAGAGCCACCCAGGACATCAGCTGCCCGTACACGAAGTGGCGCCGGCCGCCCCGCGTCTCCCAGATGCCCTCGTCGGGGTCGTGCCAGTGCTCACAGAGCCAGTCGATCATGGCGACGATGTGCAGCCAGCCCTCGTGTCCGACTCCCCAGTCACGCAGCGCACCGCTGTCGAGGGCGTGGATCGAGTTCATCGCCTCGCCGTAGATGTCGAGCTGCAGCTGGTCGGACGCGCCATTGCCGATCCGCACCGGACGCGAGCCCATGTAGCCATCGAGGTGGTCCAGCGTCTCCTCGGTCAGCTCAGAGCTGCCGTCGATGCGGTACATGATCTTGAGCGGCCCCGAGGCCTCGCCGGCATGCTCGTCCACGCGGGCGCGCAGCCATGCGCCGAACGCCGTGGCCTCCTCGGTGAATCCGAGGCCCAGCAGCGCGAAGACAGAGAAGGCGCCGTCGCGGACCCACGTATAGCGGTAGTCCCAGTTGCGGGAGCCACCCACCTGCTCGGGCAGGCCGGCGGTCGGCGCCGCCACCAGGCCCCCCGACGGCGCGTAGGTCATGAGCTTGAGCGTGATCGCCGACCGCTCCACCGCCTCGCGCCAGCGCCCTTGGTACGAGCTCTGCTCAAGCCAGCTCTGCCAGTACGCGACAGTGTCGAGGAACAGCTGGATCACCTCGCCGCCACCGATCCGTTGGGGTGACCCGGATGCGCCGGACTCGAGGAGGAACCCGCTGGTGTCCCCGGCACGGACCGTGAACCTCGACCTGACGTCGTCGCCGTCGCGCTCCAGGGCCGCCACGCTGGTGAGCTGCAGGCGTTGGTCACCCGCCTCGAAGACGGCGGTGGTGCCGTCGACGTGCAGTCGATGGGACCGGCGCCCGTAGTCGAACCGGGGCTCGACGCTGGCCTCGAACTCGACCTCACCGCGGATGCCGCGCACGGCCCGCACGATGCGCCGCCGGTCCGACACCACGTGCGGCCGATCGATCGGCATGAAGTCGACGACCTCGGCGATGCCGGACTCCGAGAGGAACCTCGTCACAAGGATGGCGGTGTCCGGTATGTACATCTGCTTCGTTATGCGCGCGGGCGTGACCGGCGCCAGGGCGCAGCGGCCGCCTCGACGGTCGTCGAGAAGGGACGCGAACACGCTCGGCGAGTCGAACCGCGGGCAGCAGAACCAGTCGATCGTCCCATCGGTGGCGACGAGTGCCGCTGTCTGGAGATCCCCGATCAGTCCGTGCTCCGCGATGAGTGGGTAGGTCATGCTGTCCTCCTCTCACAGCACTCCACAACCCGAACGCCTAGCTCACCTTCGTCACGACTATTTCAGGTCGAAGTAGTCAGATTGGCTCGTTTGAGGCGTCCAGAGGCCGCTTGAAGTAGAAGGCAACTGACTCTGCTTCGAGATCTCCGGCAACTGGAGTACCTGAAGCTGTATCGTGCACGAAGTTGACGTTCGACGCTACAAGTTCCCAACCTTCGACACCTAGTTCGTTTAGTGCCCTTAAGTGTCCGCCATCCATCTCTCTCTGACCGGCAGGAGAGGAGAACTTGAGAAACCAGGCATATTTCCCGTCCGAGCCTTTGAGCCGATCATTTGTGAGCAATGCGTACTCCCACGACTGCACCTCACTACCTCCCAGGTCCATCTCGAGTTCCATATCTGGAATCGTGCTACCAAAGATGACCGGATGAAGCAACGCCAGTGCCCTTCATCGACGGGAAGCGACTCCACCCTGTTCGTCGCCCTCGCCGAGCAGCCGGTCGACCCCGCGGAGCGAGCGGATGATCTGCTCAGGCGTGTGCCCGCGTCGAGCCATCGAGATGAGCCTCCTTCGCCCACCATGCTGGGCAACCGGCTCTCACAACGGATGGACCGATCTCAGGGGGTCAGGCCACTTGCGTCTCGGGGCACCGGCGAGGGGGGCGATGAACTTCACGTCGATCTGGACCTGGTGGCCGGGGAGCTGCTTCTCGTCGCGGCGCCAGCGGCGGTCGAGGCGCTTGTAGCGCTGGGAGGCCGGGCGCCGGTTGAGGTCGAGGCGTTTGAGGATCCGCCACACCCCCGAGTTCGAGATGTTCATGTCGTGGTAGCGGGCCAGGTACATGGCGATCTGGCCGGCCCGAAGTGGTAGTTCTGGCGCACGGAGAGGATCTTGCTGAGGACGTCGATGTGGGTGGCCTTCGGGCTGGTCTTGGGCCGGTGGGAGCGGTCCTTGAGTCCGTCGGTCCCAGCTCGTCGTAGCGGCGCCTCCCTGGAAGGTCTGGCGGCTGATCCCGTAGTAGCGACACGTCATGGCCACGTTGCCCGTGACCTCCTCGGAGTGGCGCAGGATCGCCAGTCGGCGCCGTATCTGGCGATCCTCGATCGTGGTACTCATCCGGTCTCCGCTAAGTGTCGGAGAACCCGCTGTCAACGATCCCTGTCAGTTCCAGGCTGTGCCGGGCTCGACCTCTGCCGGATCCGGCTCTTGGATTATTATCAAGGGCGGTGTTCGGGCTTCCTCGGCTTTGAGTCACTCTGCGAGCAGCGCGTGATCGAACCAGACGACCGTCCGCCCGTGTCGGCGTTCTGTGCCCCAGTCGTCCGCGACCGTGTCGACCAGGTGAAGCCCCCAACCGCCAGCCTCACTGGTGTCCGGGCGGTGTAGGGCGGCGGTGTTGCCGCCGCCGTGGTCGGTCACCGTGACTCGGAGACGGTCGCTGGTAAGGTCCATCGCCACATCAATGGGACCTGAGCCATGGACGACGGCGTTCGTGGTCACCTCACTGACGGCCAGCAGGATCTGCTCAGTCACCTCGGTGAGGTCCCAGGCGTCGAGACACTCTCTGGCGAACCGGCGAGCCTCCACCGGTGCATGGTCGGTTTTGTCGAAGGTCCGTCGTGCGTGTCGCTCCACCGCGATCGACCTCCTAGACCGAGCGTGCGCGAGACCTGTAAAGGCCGATTACCACTGTGCCGGCGAAGTCATTCGTCGGTTGCTGCCAGCGCTCAGATTGGGGAGTTGTTCGTCCGGTCGGTCGGCGAGGTCAATGGGTAGTGTGTCGGTCAGTCCTGCGATCGTGAGGGTGCGCACGACCTCGGCTGCCGGGGCTCGGAGCACCCGCTCCTGGCCAGCTTCGTTCTGGGAATGCCTCCACGACAGATTGGCCCTCGACGGCTACGACCCCTAGCCGTTGCTGTCCAACAGCATCGGTGCACGTTGCAGCTCGAGTCCGGCCTGCGAGCCGACGAAGGCCGGCGTTGGTCGTGGCCCGCGTGCCGGCGGGCGCGGCAGTAGGCGTGGGGTACGGTCTCCGAGCTCCACCTGGCGGACTGTCATCGGAGGAGCGCCTCGACGTCGAGGGGTTCACCGAGGGCGATGCCTTCCGAGGTGATGCGGAACTCTCGCACCGCTGATGTGTGTGATGCGCCTCGGGTCTTGAGGACGGTGAGCGCCCGTTTCATCTCATGACCACTGTGAAGGTGTTGAAGCAGGACGACGTTGTCGGCCATGTGTGACATCGCCAGCTCGCTGAGTCGGGTGATGTGGAACAGCTCAGCGGACTCGAGCGTGACCATGAGGCTGATTCCGGCACGGGCGAGGCGTTGTACGAGGGAGTAACTGAACTCCCTGGTCCGGGTTGAGTCGACAACGCCGACCGTGAGGTCGTTCAGGCTGTCGATCACGATCCGCTGAGCACCCGTCTTGTCGACAGCGTCCAAGAGCTCGTAGACGAACTCGTCGATGTGCAGGTCGACGGGGGAGTAGTCCATGACCGTTATTGCGGGGTCGGAGAGAGACCAGCCGAAGCTGTCGACGACGCGCGACAGCTGGGTGGGGGACTCCTGGAAGGTGACGAGGATGCCGGGTTCGCCGCGGGCAGCGCCGGCGTAGAGGAAGTGCAAGCCCATGAGCGTTTTGCCCGCGCCGGAGGGCCCGGCGATAAGCGTTGTCGATCCCGGCCAATACCCGTCGCCGACCGCGTCGTCGAGAGCGGCGATTCCACTGGAAACCCGTTCGATCCCCGCCTCGTAGGTTGACCCGTCGACAGGGTCGGCCAGGCGCGGGTAGACGACGAGCCCGTCGCTGGTCAGGCGATAGGAATGGTCACCCGACGCAAAGCCGCTCCCTCGCAGCTTGAGCACACGGAGATACCGGATGGATCGTTCGCCCATCCGTCTCGTCGTCAGATCGATCACCGCGTCGGCGACCGCGAACTCGGGTGACCCCCGCGCGTCGTCTGTGTCGTATTCCCCAACCCACAGCGACGAGATGGCCAGGGCGGTCAGCCGGCCGCTGAGCTCGTGAAGGAAGCGGCGGAAGTCGGCCTCGCTGGCAGCGAAGGCCTTGAGCGCCTTGAAACTGTCGATGACGACCACGCCGGGGCGATGTTCTTTGACCAGCAGGTCGATCCGTTCGAGGCTTCCCCAGAGCCCGTCCTCGGCGAGCGCCGACCCGAGCTGGTCGTAGAGGACCGATGTGCCGACCTTCTCGGCGTCGAAGAACGCCAGGGATTGCCCGTAACGCAACAGCTTGTCGAGCGGCTCCGAGACGGTCGAGAGATACAGCGCCGGGCGGTCGACCGAAGCGGTGGCGAACACGCACTGCTCCGCCAGGAGCGTCTTTCCGCTCCCAGGAAGGCCGACCAACAACGTGATCGAGTTGAGGACGAGGCCGCCTCCGAGGACCGCATCGAGCCGGTCATTGCCCGTCGAGAGTCGCTCGATCACGACACGGACGCCCGGTCAGGGCGCGTGAGCGCACTCTCACCCAACAGGTCGCGGACCGTCGAGACGAACTGAAGCTGCTCGAACGGCTTCTGAAGAAACGCGCTGGCGCCCGCCGTGAGGGCCTCGTCCTGCAGCGCCGCCAGCACCGACACCGCAAGGACAGGTGCGGTGTCGTCCCCGGCCAGGCGCCGACAGAGCTCCAAACCCCCGGGCATCATCAACTCCACGACGGAGAGGTTCGGTCGATGTTCAACGAAGCTCCGCTCCGCTTCCGCGGGGCTCGACGCAAGACGGACCTCGTAACCCTCGGTTCGCAGGAAGTACTCGCACAGCTCCGCCGCGAAACGGTCCCGCTCCGCCAGCAAGATCAACATGACAACATCTCGACCCGCCACGCTGACATCGGCCGGCACGCCGAGCTGTGCCGCCAACAGACGATGCGCGTCCGCAGCGCTGGATCCATCCTCCATGCTGCGCAGGACGAAACGCAGTTGTTCAATCTGATCTCGCGAGTACAAACGATGCGAGCCCTGGCTCCGCGCGGGAGCCACGACCCGATAGCGGTCCTCCCACGCTCGAAGCGTCGACGGCTCCACGCCCAGCATCCGCGCCACCGCTCCGATCGAATAGACGGGACGGCCCGACGACTGCTCTGCGCTCGACTTCTCGGAGGGATCAGACGGTGGCACTGTCCCGCTCAAGACGCCTCTTTCGCTTGACGGATCAGGAACAAGCTATCCAGCTCGACCATCCTCAAGAGGCGAACCACCGCAGGACTCGGATCCACCAGGGCCAGCGTGCATCCACGAGCCGCACACCCCATGCGAGCCTTTTCGATGGCTCGCAAGCCGGCGGCGTCGATGAAGTCCAGGCCCGAACAATCGAGGTCGACATCGCCGTCGAGCCTCGCCAGCACCGACTCGAGCCGAGGCGCACCGGCCAGGTCCAGCTCCCCCATCAATCGCACCACCGCCGGCCGCCGCCCATCAACCCACGCCCTGAACACGATCTCGTCCAAAGCTCCTCCATAACTCGACGAGGCCTATGCGATAGGTAGACACAACCTCTGCAATGTCTGAACCTAATTCGCAGTGAGCCATGCGTCAACGGGTGAAACCCTGCATGGGGAGCCTGGCGCCCTTCGGCTTGGTGGCCTCCGCTCGACAGGGCGTACGCGACCTCGACCATCAGGCTCCTCCTGGCGTCGGGTCGTCGATGAGCGGAGTCAGCCAGGGTTGACGGTGGCCGCCAGCTCCTCGTGCTCCATGGACGAGCGGCCCGGGATCTCCTGGGCGGTGGCCAGCTCGTGGAGCTGCTCGTTGGTCAGCCCGACCTTGTCGGCCAGCGTGGGCGCGCCGAGCTCGGCCTTGCGGGCCTCCAGATCGTCGGCGAGGCGGCGAAGCGTCTCGGCGTCGGAGGCGCCGCGCACGGGCGGAAACAGCTCGCTCTCCTCCCCGCCGGCGTGGTGCTCGACGTTCTCGATGAGCACCTTGACCTTTGCCACCCAGTCGGCCTCGCCGGCCGGGAGGTCCTTGATCTCCCCCAGCAGGACCTTGGCCACGTGGTGCTCCTCGACGCCCCCTTCGACCGTGGCCTCGATGTCGTCCGACAGCCGGCGCGCCCACAGGCAGAAGACGGATTCCTCGATGTCGGTGTGCACCGTCAGCTCCCGGTCCATCTCCCGGACCAGGCGGGCCATCGCTTCGCGCTCGCCTGCCTCCTCCGCCACCTGGTAGCGGGCGAACACCCGCGGAACCGGTTGTGATCGGCGATCAGCAGCTTGAGTCCGTCCATGGACGTGGTCCTTCCTCCCTCCCGTGGGACGACGGTGGCGTCGGGGTCGTCGACCGACTGGGTACCCGCCTGGAACATCGCGAACCGGGTGCCGGTGGAGCCCGCAACCAGGACGGCACCGCCAACTCGCCCGGCCGGGGCCCGGCGACGCCCGCAAGCGTCGCGCACGGTGCTCCGGTGCCGTGACCTCGACGGCCGTGTCGTAGTCATTGCTGCACACCTCGCACGTCTCCATGCACCGACCTGCCTCGCCGACGCGGCCGCCGGTCGCGGACTACTTCGGCAGCCGCCGGGGTAGGCCCCCGAGCGGACGGGGACATAGCGGGGCGCGGGGTGCAGGACCTCCGGCCGGACTCGCTACTGCGGATGATCGAGGTGCGGTGGCGTGGGCTTGCGCCGGAAGAACCAGGGGAGCACGAACCAGACCAGGCCGAAGCCGGCGGCCAGGACCGCGGCCACGACCGCAGGGAGCGTGCCCGGGTACATCTCGTCGGTGATGACGTAGGTAACCGCGGTGATGGCGACCGCCAGGAGGACGAAGCCGATGATGGCCAGCACGTTGGCCACGTTGAGCAGCTGCTCCTTTACGCCGGACCGGAACCGCAGCCGGTGGTGGGCGCTCGGCGCCATCAGGCAGATCGTGGCCGCAGCCGTGGCCAGTACGGCGCCGAAGAACACCCGGCGGTCGCTCGCGTCGAGCTGCGCGAAGCGCTGGGTGAAGGGGATGCCGAGCAGGAAGGCGAACAGGACCTGCACGCCCGGCAGCGCTACCCGTAGCTCGTTGAGCAGCTCGATCAGCTCGCGGTCAGCCCGCTGCCCCGGCTCCTCACGATCTTCGGCGGGTACCCGGTCGGTCCCGGTCAACGACGCCACGTCACTAGCGTTCCCGACCCGGCCAGGTCTGATGCAGGCGGCAGGGCGGACGACCGCCCCGTCAGCCGACGGCTGGATTGCCGGTCGCTCGAATGCTCCGCCGATCTGGCATGGATGTGGCACGACCGCTGCGTCCCGAAGTCGAGTCGGCCGGCCGCGGGCGGACGATCTCGGACTAGACGGCCTGGTCGGCTCGACATGCGAGAGGGAACGGACACTTACGGCCGAAGGCGAGCGCGCGATGAACGCGCGATACGCCGCTCTCCTGCCCGCTCGACTTTGGGGGCTGCCCCTCTCGCTCTAGGCGACCTGCGAATAAGCCAGGGATCTCGGGAGCGGTCCGATCGGCCGGCGAAACATCGACGTGCAGTCCCAGAAGTGAGCGTCGACCGCTTCCAACGTTGTGGAGGTGACGATCCAGTGCAGCTCGGGAGCGTGGTGCTATGTCTTGTTTATGGCATTGCGTGTGGTGGTCAGGTATCAGGGTCGCTCGTTCGCTGGAGCTTGAAGACTCTGTCCAGGCCAGCGTAGTGCAGCGTACGGAGCACGGGATCCGACGGATTGCGGATCACGAGGTCGAGGCCGGCGGCGTTCTGCGATTGCCACAGCTCCATGAGTGCCGTTAGTCCCGTCGAGTCCATGAAGGTCGTCCGTGACATGTCGACGATGACGTTCCGTTTGCCCGACGCGGCGTCGTCGAGCTTCCGCAGCAGCTCGTCGTGCGTGGTGAGATCAATCGCTCCGCTCAGGTAGACCACCGCACTGTCATCGGCCTCGCTATTCATGACGTGGTCATCGCTGATCTCGCGCACGACACAGGCTGCGGGCGATGCGGGACGGAGACGAATCTGGCGTCTCCCGGGTCGACGAGGCGCGGGAGACGCCAGATTCGGGGGCTCGAAGTGCCGCGTTGGGTCAACGGGGCTCAGTGGGCCTGGCGGCGGCTGAGGCGACGTCCGCTGACTAGCAGCCCGGCGCCACCGACGACGAGTGCGCTGCCGATGAGGGTGAACAGCGTGCTACTGGCAGCGCCGGTCCTGGGAAGTGCGCCAGTCGGTCGGCGCGGCACCACGGTGGTCGTCCGACCCACGCTGGGCGAGCCGGGCTGGATCGACACGGTCGTGGTCGGTTGCGCACTCGTCGGCCGCACCGTGGTCGTGGTGCTGGGCTGGGTGGTCGACGTGGTGGTCGGCTGCGTGGTGGTCGTCGTCGGCCTCAGCGTGGTCGACGTGGTGGTGGGGTGCGTGGTGGTTGTCGTCGGCTTCACCGTCGTCGTGGTGCTGGGCTGCGTGGTCGACGTCGTGGTCGGCTGCGTGGTGGTCGTCGTCGGCTTCACCGTCGTCGTGGTGCTGGGCTGGGTGGTCGACGTCGTCGTCGGCTGCGTGGTGGTCGT
>Ga0209814_10000889_pt1 | contig 10300 bp, 9 predicted proteins | sample SoiMetdeltSBSDD1_FD_187597 | JGI IMG/M metagenome (GOLD analysis project Ga0209814, IMG submission 187597) | Bulk soil microbial communities from a Populus tree surrounding site in Tennessee, USA - Soil MetaG P. deltoides SBSDD1 (SPAdes) (version 2) | ecosystem: Environmental > Terrestrial >... | reverse complement strand
GAGACCATCAAGTACGCCTCGAACGCGTTCCTCGCCACCAAGATCAGCTTCGTGAACGCCATCGCCGCCGTGTGCGAGGCGGTCGGTGCCGACGTCAAGGACGTCGTGCTCGGCATGGGCTACGACAAGCGCATCGGCCACGAGTTCCTGAAGCCGGGCCCGGGCTGGGGCGGCTCCTGCTTCCCCAAGGACTCGCGGGCGCTGGTCCGCATCGCCGACAACGCCGGCTACTCCTTCGACCTGCTCTCCGGCGTCATCACGGTCAACGACGACCAGTTCCACCGGGTGGTGGCCAAGGTGCGCGAGGCGGTGGGCGGCTCGCTGGAGGGTGTGAAGGTGGGGGTGTGGGGCCTGACGTTCAAGGCCCGCACCGACGACACCCGCGACTCCCCGGCGGTGCGCATCGTGGAGCTGCTGAGCGCAGGCGGGGCCGACGTGCGGGCCTACGACCCCGCGGTCAAGGGGCCGGTGGCCGGGATCGTGCCGGTGAGCGACCCGTATTCCGTGTGTGACGGGGCCGACGTGCTGGTGGTCCTGACCGAGTGGGACGAGTTCCGCTGGCTGGACTTCGACAAGGTGGCCGGCCTCATGGCTGCTTCCCGGGTGGTCGACGCGCGTAACTTGCTCGACAAGCCTGCGCTGGAGCGGCGGGGGTTCAGCTACGTCGGCATCGGCCGCTGACCCGCGGCTCCGCTCGAGAAGGGAAGGGAAGGGCTGATGGCCCGTGTGGTCGTGACCGGCGGTGCCGGCTTCCTCGGTTCGCACCTGTGCGACGCGCTGCTGGCGCGGGGTGACTCGGTGGTGGCCATCGACAACCTGCTGACCGGCTCGGTCGACAACATCGATCATCTGTTCGGCCAGCCGGGCTTCACCTTCGTGGAGCACGACGTCAGCCAGTTCGTGTGGGTCCCCGGCGACGTGGATGTGGTGATGCACTTCGCCAGCCCGGCGTCGCCCGCCGACTTCGAGCGCATCCCCATCCAGATCCTCAAGGTGGGCAGCCTGGGCACCCACAACTGCCTGGGCCTGGCCAAGGCCAAGTCGGCCCGCTTCTTCCTGGCGTCCACCAGCGAGGTCTACGGCGACCCCCACGTCCACCCCCAGCCCGAGTCCTACTGGGGCCACGTCAACCCCATCGGCCCCCGCGGCGTCTACGACGAGGCCAAGCGCTTCGCCGAGGCCATGACCATGGCGTACCACCGCGCCCACGGCCTCGACGTGCGCATCGTGCGCATCTTCAACACCTTCGGCCCCCGCCTGCGGGTGGACGACGGGCGCTCGGTGTCGAACTTCCTGCACCAGGCCCTGCTGGGCAAGCCCATCACCATCTACGGCGACGGCTCGCAGACCCGCAGCTTCTGCTTCGTCGAGGACGAGGTCCGGGGCTTCCTGGCCCTGCTCGACGGCGACATCATCGGCCCGGTCAACATCGGCAACCCGGCCGAGTACTCCATCCGCCAGCTGGCGGAAGAGGTCCTGACGGTCACCGGCTCCGAGTCCGAGGTCGTCTACGAGCCCCTCCCCGTGGACGACCCCACCCAACGCCGGCCCGACATCACCCTGGCCCGCACTCAGCTGGGCTGGGAGCCCCGCATCGACCTTCGCGAAGGCCTGCAGCGCACGGCCGACTGGTTCCGCCAGGCGTTGGGTTAGAACCAGCCGCGGCGCAGCTGCCAGTGGTGGCCGGTCCGGATGTGGTCGACCACCGCGTGCTCCAGGGTGGTGTGGGGGTCGAGGGCGTCGACCGGGGTCCGGAGGCGGCGGAACACGAACTCGATGATCGAGTCGTCGCCGGGGACGGACCAGTCCGGGTCCAGGCGGAAGCGCCGCTGGAAGCCGACGATGTTGCTGTCCTTCGGTAGGTAGTCGCGCAGCTGCGGGTCGAGCAGCCAGGACCCGCACACGGCCCACTCGCTGTCGTCCTCGGGAAAGACCCGGCCGAACAGAGTGCGGGCACCCGCCAGGGAGCGGTCGACCGCGTCGGGGGTGAGCGGGCCGGTCGGCGGAATGTGCAGGTCGAGAACGGGCTCGCCCTCGTCGAAGGGGGCGCCGGGCAGGGTCCCCTGCGCCCGGGCGCGGCGGAACTGCAGGCGCTCCACGTGGACCAACGCGCCGCGGACGCCGAGCACGAGCCACCAGGGGGCGTGCAGGCCGGGCCGGCCGTGCATCCGGCGGTAGAGCCCCACGTTGCGGCCGATGTTGGCCACCGTCGCTGTCGTCACCTCGGGCGCGATGCCCCAGGAGGCGTGCAGGGCCGCCACCTCGGGGACGGCTGCGGCGAACAGGTGGACGTGGAACCACTCCCAGCCCGGGCCCAGCGCCGCCGGAGGGACCGGCCAGGCGCCCCACGGTCCCCGGCCGTCGGCGGCGGGCGCCGCCATCTCGTCGTGGCTCGTGCCGCCGGTGAGCCGCCACCACGCCCGCTCCAGCGCCCACCAGCGGTCGGGGTCACCCTCCGGCGTGGGGGCGGCGGCCACGATGGCGGGGATCTCGGCCGCGGGCGTGGTCAGGCGAGCCAGGCGGTCGGCGAGGGCGTCGCCGGTCGGCAGGATCAGCGGAGTCGGCGGCGGGCCGAGCGCGGCCAGCTCGTCGAGCCAGTCCTCCAGCCCGGGGGTGCCCGCCAGCGCGGGCGGGATCGTGCTGACGCCCTCGCTCAGTGGTCGCGGGCCTCGGCCTCGGCCCGATGGCCCAGGTACCAGTCGACCGTGCGCCGCAGGCCCTCGGCGAAGGGCACCTCGGCCTTGAACGCGAAGGCGGCCGCGGCCCGGCTGGGATCGACCCGCCGCCGGGGCTGCCCGTCGGGCTTGCTGGTGTCCCAGCGGATCTCGCCTTCGAACCCGGTGGCCGCGGCGATCAGGCCGACCAGGTCACGGATCGGCAGCTCCTCGTCGGTCCCCAGGTTGATCGGATCGGCACCGTCGTAGCGCTCGGCCGCGAGCACGATGCCTTCGGCGGCGTCGTCCACGTAGAGGAACTCGCGGGACGCCGAGCCGGTGCCCCACACCTCGATGTGGTCGGCGCCGGTCTCGACGGCCTCGACACATTTCTTGATCAGGGCGGGGATGACGTGGCTGACCGCCGGATGGAACTTGTCGCCCGGCCCGTACAGGTTGGTCGGCATCAGGTAGATGACGTTCTGGCCGTACTGCGCCCGGTTGGCCTGCGCCTGGACCAGCTGCGCCAGCTTGGCGATGCCGTAGGGGGCGTTGGTCTCCTCCGGGTAGCCGTGCCAGAGCGAGTCCTCGCTGAACGGCACCGGGGTGTGCTTGGGGTACGAGCAGATCGTCCCGGCCACCACGGTCTTGGGGGTGCCGGCCCGCCGGGTCTGCTCGATCACGTAGGTCCCCATGAGCAGGTTGTCGAGGTACAGGTCGGCCGGCGCGGCCTGGTTGGCCCCGATGCCGCCCACGCGGGCCGCCAGGTGGATCACCAGGTCGGGCCGGGTGTCGGCCAGCAGGCGGGCCACGTCGTCCGCCCGGCGCAGGTCGTAGTCGGCCGAGCTCGGGGTGACCAGCCGGCCGACGCCCCGCTGGTTCAGCCGGGCGCACACCGCCCGGCCGAGGAACCCTCGACCTCCGGTGACGACCACGGTGCTCTCGGGCCACGCGTGCATGACGGACCATGCTAACGACAAGCCACCGCGGGCCCGCGGCTCGAAGGTGCCGCCGGACCATGCGCCGTTGGTGCCAGGGCCCCCACCTATGGTGGTCGTGTGTCCCCGGGCTCGTCGTGCGTGCGAGGATGCCCGGCCATGCGTGCCGCCGTCGTCGTCGAGCAGTGCTGGCATCGGGTGCCGGGGGGCACCGCCGGCGCCGTGATCGACCAGGTGGCCGCAGTGGCCGCGACGGGCCGGGTCTCCCAGGTCGGGGTGGCCGCGCGCCACAGCCGGCCGCCCCCCGACGCCTGGCGGCCCGCCGTGCCGGTCCACCACCTGCCCCTGCCGCGCCTGGCCCTGTACTGGTCGTGGCACCTCGCCCGCTGGCCCACGGTGGAGCGCGCCACCGGCCCCGTCGACGTCATCCACGCCACCGGCTACGCCATCCCGCCCCGGACGGTCCCGCTGCTGGCGACGCTGCACGACCTGGCGTGGCGGCGGGACAAGACCATGTTCACCCGCAACGGCGTGCGCTTCTTCGAGGCCGCGCTGCGCGCGGTCAGGGCCGACGCCGACCTGGTGCTGTGCCCGTCGCGGGCCACCATGGCCGACTGCGAGGCGGCGGGCATCGAGGCCGGCCGCCTGCGCCACGTGCCCTGGGGCATGACCGTGGTCCACCCGACCGATGAGGAGGTCGACGCCGTGCGGCGGCGGTACGGCCTCGACGGCCGCTACGTGCTGTCGGTGGGGACGCTCGAGCCCCGCAAGAACCTGCCCCGGCTGCTGGAGGCGTTCTCCCGTCTGCCCCAGGACGACGTGACGCTGGTGGTGGTGGGGCCCGACGGCTGGGGCGAGGCCCTCGCCGCTCCGGCGGAGGCGCTCCGCCACCGCGTGCGGCTCACCGGGTTCGTGCCCCGCGACCAGCTGGCGCCCCTGTACCGGGGCGCCTCGGTGGTCTGCTATCCCAGCCTGTGGGAGGGCTACGGCCTGCCCGTGGCCGAGGCCATGGGCGCCGGGGCCCCGGTGGTGACCTCGGCCGGCACCGCGACCGAGGAGCTGGTGGAGGGAGGAGCCGGGCTGGCCGTGGATCCCCGCGACCCCGACGCCATCGCCGGCGCCATCGCCTCGGTGCTCGACGACGACGACTTGGCCGCGGCCCTGCGCGCCGCCGGCCGGGCCCGCGCCGCCGAGACGACGTGGGCGACCACCGCGGAGCTGACGATCTCCGCGTATAAGGAGGTGCTGGCACAGTGACGCTGAGGGTGGGCTGCAACCTGTTGTGGCTGGTGCCGGGGGCCGTGGGCGGGAGCGAGACCGCCACGGTCCACCTGCTGCGCACGGTGGCCTCCAACCCGCCGCCCGACATCGAGCTGACCCTGTACGGCCTCGAGGCCTTCGGCCACGCCTACCCGGAGCTGACCAAGGCGTTCCCCACCAAGCTGGTCCCCCTCACCGGCCGGCTCAAGCCGCTGCGGGTGGCCGCCGAGAACACCTGGCTGCCCCGCGAGGTCCGGGGGAAGGTCGACATCATGCACCACATGGGCGGCGTGGTCCCCATGTCCCCGGGCGCCCCCTGCCTGGTGACGCTGCACGACCTCCAGCCCTTCGACCTGCCCGACAACTTCAGCCCGGCCAAGCGGTTCTACCTCCAGCGGTCGATCCCGAACACCGTGCGCCGCGCCCACCTGGTGCTCACGGCCAGCGAGTTCGTCCGCCGCGCGGTCATCGAGCGGTTCAGAGTCCCCCACGACCGGGTGCGGGTCACCCCGTGGGGCGTCGGGCCTCCCTCCAGCGAGGTGAGCCTGGCCGAGGTGCAGGCCCGCTACGGCCTGCCCCGGCGCTGGTTCGTGTACCCCGCCTTCACCTGGTGGCACAAGGACCACGCGCTGGCGGTCAAGGCGTTCGCCACGCTGGCGGCCCGCGAACACGACGTCGTGCTCGTGCTCACGGGCGGGGAAGGGCCGGCCGAGCAGTCGGTCATGGAGCTGGTCGAGAGCCTCGGGCTCCGGGGTCGGGTGCGTCGCACCGGCCTGATCCCCCGGCGGGACGTGCTGGCCATCGTGCGGGGAGCCACCGCCCTCCTGTACCCCTCGCGCTATGAGGGCTTCGGCCTGCCGGTGGCCGAGGCCATGAGCCTGGGCACCCCGGTGCTGGCGGCCGACGCCACCGCCCTGCCCGAGGTGGTCGGGGACGCGGGCTGGCTCCTGCCCCCGGGCCGCGTCGACGACTGGAGCGAGGCGATGGCCCGCATGCTGGTCGACGGGGACGAGCGCCAGCGGATGGGCGAGGCGGGGCGGGCCCGGGCCACCCGCTACACGTGGGCCGCGAACGCCGACGCCACCGTCACCTCGTACCGTGATGTGGCTGCCATGCTCGACTTCAAGCGCGCCACCGAATCATTCGGCGAGACTTCGCTCGACGGCACCTCGCTCGGCAACGAGGCCGCGCCCGACGGCAAGACCCCTGACGACAATGGAGTCGCCACATGAAGCTGGCAGTGCTGTGCCCCCACTACGCACCGGACACGGCGCCCACCGGCGAGGTGATGACGAGCATCGCCACCGAGCTGGTGGCGCGGGGCCACGAGCTGCACGTCGTCACGTCCCTGCCCTGGTACGAGCACCACCGCATCGAGCCCGGGTGGGGGGGCCGCGTGGTCCGCCACGAGGACACCGCGTGGGGCCGCATCACCCGCGTCCACCCGTTCCCCACCGACAAGCGCAAGATCCCGGCACGGGCCGCGGCCTTCGCCGGCTTCACCCTGCTCTCCACCGCGCTGGCGTTACGGGGCCGGCCGGGCGCCCGCCCGGACGCGGTGCTGGCCATGTCGCCGCCTCTCACGCTGGGCGGAGCCGGCTGGCTGGCGGCGCGGCGCTGGCGGGTGCCGTTCGTGTTCAACATCCAGGATGTCTTCCCCGACGTCGCCGTGGAGCTGGGCGCCATCACCAACCCCCAGGTCATCCGGGTGGCGTCGTGGCTGGAGCGCTGGACCTACCGGCACTCGGACGCCGTGACCGTGCTCTCCGACGACCTGCGCGACAACCTCGTGGCCAAGATCACCGGCACGGTCCCCGACGCGTACGACCGCATCCGGGTGATCCCCAACTTCGTCGACACCGACCGCATCCAGCCCGCCGACCCCGAGGCCGGGGCCTACCGGCGGGAGCACGGGCTGGAGGGCCGCCGGGTTGTCATGTACGCGGGCAACGTCGGCCTGTCCCAGTCCCTCGATCTCGTGATCGACGCGGCCCGCAAGCTGGCGGACCGCAGTGACGTGGTGTTCGTCATCAACGGCGGCGGGTCCGGGCGGGCTGCCCTCCGCGAGGCGGCCGTGGGGCTGGACAACGTCCGCTTCGTCGACTTCCAGCCCAAAGAGCGCCTGCCCGAGGTGCTGGCCGCGGGCGACATCCACCTGGTCCCGCTGCGCCGGGGCCTGGCCCGCTCCAGCGTGCCGTCCAAGACGTACTCCATCCTGGCCGCGGGGCGCCCGGTGCTGGCCAGCGTGGACGAGGGCACCGAGGTGGCGCGCGTGGTCACCGACGCGGGCGCGGGGCTCGCAGTGCCGCCCGACGACCCCGGCGCGTTCACCAATGCGCTGATCACGCTGCTGGACGAGCCCGAGCGGGCCGCGGCCATGGGCCGGGCCGGCCGAGCGTTCGTGGAGCGCTGGGCCTCGCCCGCAGCGGTGGCCGAACGCTATGAGGCGCTGTTCGAGGAGCTGGCCGCCCGCCGGCGCCGTTCCTGACCGGTCCGTGACGCCCGCCGGGGGGCGGGCCCGGGTTCCACCGGAGCGTGCCGGGCACGATACCGTGGGCGCCTTATGGGTAAGGCCTCCTCGTCCAAGAAGGTGGCGCGGGCCGCACGCGCCGGTGGCCGGCGCGCGTCCGGCGGCCGGCAGCGCGACCTGAAGTTCCCCGCGGTCATCGGCGTCATCGTGGTGCTGGGCGTGGGGCTCATCGGCTTCGCCGCCAACGACCGCAAGTCCGACGCCCAGGTCCCCCCGATCGTGAACCAGGACCACTGGCACGCCGCCTTCGGCGTCTACATCTGCGGCGAGTTCCAGCCCAACCCGCCCCTGTTCGAGAGCCCCGTCGGCATCCACACCCACGACGACGGGGTCATCCACATCCACCCGACGTCTTCGGGCGGCGCGGGCGAGAACGCGACGCTGGGCGTCTTCCTCGACGGTGCCAACATCAAGCTGTCCGACTCCAAGCTCACGATGAACGACAAGACTTGGGAGGAGGGCAAGGACCAGTGCGACGGCAAGGATGGCGAGCTGGTCGTCGCCCAGTGGAAGGACGTGCAGGACCCCGACACCAAGCCGGCGATCATCCTGCGGGACTTCAACGACATCCGCTTCCGGGAGAACGGCGAGGGTTACACCATCGCCTTCGTCCCCGAGGGCACCACCGATATCCCCAAGCCGCCGTCGGCGGCCAACCTCGCCGAGCTGGGCGCCGCCGACGCCGGGGGCAGCACCACGACCGCGCCCGGGGACACCGGCAGCACCGCGCCGGTCGACCCCAACGCCACCAGCACCACGCTGGCGACCGATCCCAACGCGACCGCGCCGGCCGACCCGACGGCCACCACCGCCCCGGCAGGCTGAGTGCGCGCTGTCGTGCTGGTGGGGGGGTTCGGCACGCGGCTACGCCCGCTCACCCTGACACGCCCCAAGCAGATGCTGCCGGTGCTGCACCGGCCCATGATCGAGCACGTGGTCGGGCACCTGGCCGGCCACGGCGTCGACGATGTGGTGCTCTCGCTCGGCTACCGGCCCGACGCCTTCCGCGAGGGCTATCCCGGCGGCCGCTGCGCAGGGATCAGCCTGCACTACGCCGTCGAGCCCGAGCCGCTCGACACCGCCGGAGCCATCCGTTTCGCCGCCCTCGACGCGGGGATCGACGAGCGCTTCCTGGTGGTCAACGGGGACGTGCTCACCGACCTGGACGTCACCCGGTTCGTGGCCTTCCACGACCAGGCAGGGGCCGAGGGGACCATCGCGCTCCACAAGGTGTCGGACCCCTCGCGCTACGGCGTGGTGCCCACCGATGCGCACGGGCGGGTGACGGCGTTCGTGGAGAAGCCCCCGCCCGGTGAGGCGCCGACCGACCTGATCAACGCCGGGACCTACGTGCTGGAGCCTTCGGTGCTCGACCGCATCGACGGGGGCCGGCGGGTCTCGGTCGAGCGGGAGGTGTTCCCGGCCATGGTGGCCGACGGCACGCTGTTCGCCCTCGACGACGAGTCGTACTGGATCGACACCGGTACGCCCCAGGAGTACATCCAGGCCCAGCTCGACATGCTCGACGGACTGCGGACCGGGGACGCGGCCACGGTGGCCATCCACCCGTCGGCCGAGGTCGATCCCGCGGCCCGGGTGTCCCGCTCGGTGGTGGGACCGGGGACGACCGTGGCGGCGGGAGCCCGGATCGAGGGCTCCGTGCTGCTGGAGAACGCCCAGGTGGGCCCGGGCGCCGTGGTCGACGCCTCCGTCGTGGGTGCGGGCACCGCCGTGGGTGCGGGCGCCCGCATCGAGGGCTGCAGCGTCGTGGGCGACCGGCAGGTCATCGGGCCGGGTGTGCGCCTCGACGGTGCGCGCCTCCCCGAGGCCTGCGAATGATCCCAGCCGCCGCACGGCGGAGGGCCCACGGGTGAGAGCGCTGGTCACCGGGGGAGCCGGCTTCCTGGGGTCGACGCTGGTCGACCGGCTCCTGGCCGAGGGCCACGAGGTGGACGTGCTCGACGACCTGTCCACCGGGTCCCTGGCGAATCTGGCCGAAGCGCGCGCCGACCGCACGCACCGGCTGCGGTTCCAGCAGATCGACGTGCGCGACGCCCAGCTGGTCGACCTCATGGCCCGGCGGGCGCCCGAGGTGGTGTACCACCTGGCCGGCCGGGGCGACGTGGCCGCGTCGGTGGCCCGGCCCGCGGTCGACGCCGAGTTCAACGTGATCGGCACGATCAACGTCGTCGAGGGGGCGCGGGTGGCGGGGGTGCGCAAGGTGGTGGCCGCGCTGTCGGGCGGCGCCATGTACGGCGAGGTGGGGCCCCGCCAGATCCCCACCAAGGAGTCCCAGCCCCTGGCCCCGTGCTCGCCCCACGGCGTGTCCAGCCGGGTCGCCCTCGACTACCTCAACGTCTTCCGGCGGATCCACGGCCTGGAGTTCACGGCCCTCGCCATGGCCAACGTCTACGGCCCCCGCCAGGACCCCCACGGCGCAGGGGGCGTCATCGCCACCTTCGCCGGCCGTCTCGTGGCCGACGAGGCCTGCACGGTCTACGGCGACGGCGAGCAGACCCGGGACTACCTCTACGTGGACGACGCGGTCGACGCCCTGGTCCGTGCGGCCGAGCGCGGCGACGGCCTGCTGGTCAACGTGGGCACCGGCGTGGAGACCACCGTCAACGACCTCTACGCCCTCATGGCCTCGGCCGCCGGCGTCGACCGCCCCGCGCAGCTGGCCGCAGCCCGCCCCGGCGAGGTCTCCCGCTCCGCTCTCGACCCATCCCGAGCCGCCATCCAACTCGGCTGGCGCCCCTGGACCACCCTCGCCGAAGGCACAGGCCGCGTCCTCGACTGGCTGAAGTTCGGCGATTGAGTGTCCCACCCTCGTGACACACTGATCCCCATGGCAGCCGTGCCGGTCCCCGTTACCGAGCGCGAGATCGACGACAGGCGTCGTCTCGGAATCGACAAGC
>Ga0209814_10000884_pt1 | contig 10315 bp, 11 predicted proteins | sample SoiMetdeltSBSDD1_FD_187597 | JGI IMG/M metagenome (GOLD analysis project Ga0209814, IMG submission 187597) | Bulk soil microbial communities from a Populus tree surrounding site in Tennessee, USA - Soil MetaG P. deltoides SBSDD1 (SPAdes) (version 2) | ecosystem: Environmental > Terrestrial >... | reverse complement strand
GCGGCGCGCCATTCGCTGCTGCTCCACCGCCGCACAGGCTGTCCTGACGGCGCGCCGAGGGCAGGTCAGCCTACGTGGCCAGGCTCCCCGGGTGAGACGCCGATCGCCTCGGTCGGCACGCCGGGCATGGTTTCAGCCGAGTCCTTTGGTGACGCCCAGCCGCCAGCTCGGATAGCGAAGCTGCCAGCCGAGCTCGCTCTTGGCCTTGGCGTTCGAGGCACCACGTACCTCCGTCATCATGAGCGTTGCCATCTCACCGGCCGCCAGCCGTCCCAGCCAGCGTGGTATGCGCCTCGGTGGCTTGGCACCCAGCGCGCTCGCCAGCACCGGCAGCCACTCCCGCACGGGCACGGGCTCGTCATCGACGATGTAGTAGACACCCGGCTGGCCGCGGTCGACCGCGATGGCGGTCGCGGCGGCGGCGTCTTCGATGTGGATGTGCGACCAGATGCCGCCACCGTCGCCGATGATAGGGAACTGTCGCTTGCGGATCGGCGCGGCCATCACGGCATCCGGATCCAGGCTGATCCCGGTCCCCGGGCCGTAGAAGCCGCCGTAGCGCAACGCGAGACCATCGCCCCAGTCGATCGTGGTCACCGCTTCCTCCAGGTAGAGGAGCGCCTCCACTACTGGGCGCAGCGCCCCGGGCGGGTCGGGATCGAGGGGATCGGCCTCGGTCTGCACCGGTCCGCCCGTCCGGGCGTAGCGAAACGCCCCGAAGCTCTGCGCCACGAAGCGCCGTGCCCCGACCGCGCGGCCGGCGGCCAAGAGATGGTCTGTCGCCTCGGTGCGCAGCCGGTTGGTCAGCTTCGCCATGGGGGCGCGGTCGGGGTGCCGCGCATCACGGAGGCTCAGCTTCCCCGATAGCGCCGTGAGCTGATGCACGATCACCTCAGGCTCGGCCTCAGCTACCACCCTCGCCACGGCCTCGGGATCGAGCGCGTCCGCCACGACCGGTCGCGCCCCCAGTGCTCGCAGCCCATCCTGCTTCGAAGTTGTCCTGGTCATGCCCACGACGTCATGGCCCGCGGCCACGAGCATGGGGACCAACTGAACGCCCAGCGCACCCGTAGCCCCGGCTACGAAAACCCTCATGGCAACTCCTCTCGTCTCGGTCACCTACAGAGACGAGACAGCGCATCCGCCTGTGACACTTCCCGAGGAACTGACGACGAAAGCCGAGGCGTTCAGGGGCTTCCGCCGTGCTGTTCGAGCAGTTGCACGATCGCGGCTTGCTGGGCCTTGGCCTCCGGGGACCCGCTGCCGCCGCGGCCCGTGGGCCGGGTGGCGAGCTTCATCGGGGTCGAGCCCGACTTGTTCGGGTGCCTCGGGTCGGCGCCCCCGTCGAGCAGCGCCCGCACCGCCGCGCTGCACCGGGTGCGCACCGCACGGTGCAGGGGGGCGACGCCGCTGTTGTCGGTGGCGTTCGGATCCGCACCGGCGGCGATGAGCGTGGCGATGGTGGCGGCTTGGGCCGCCGGCTGCCAGGTGTCCGAGCCGGGGATGCCGTCGGCCGCGTAGTGCAGCGGCTGGGCCCCCCGGCGGTTCCTGGCGCTCGAGTCGGCGTCGAGGTCCAGCAGGGATCGCACCAGGCTCGGCTCGTGCGCCGCGGCGGCAATGTGCAGCGCGGTATCCCCGGCATAGACGTAGTGGTCGATCTCGTCGAGGTAGAAAGGCGCGGCCTCCCGTCGGGTAGCACCCGAGTCGGCAGACGCACCCGCCAACGCCGGCGACGCCTCCAGCAGCCGCGCCACCTCCTGCGCATCGCGCGCGGCGATGGCTCGAACCAGGTCCATCAACGCGGGCTCGGGGCCGGCCACTCCGCCGGACCCTACCGGGACCCGTCGTAGGCTGCGATCGTGCTCAGCGATCGGCCACTCGTCGCCTTCCTGCTCACCACGGACGCAGCCCGGGCGAAGGAGTTCTACTGCGGGGTGCTCGGCCTGCCGCTGCGCGACGAGGACGAGTACGCCGTGGTCGTCGATGCCGGCGGCACGCCACTCCGGCTCGCGGTCGTGCCGCAGGTACCTGAACCGGTGGGAACGAACGCCGGATGGCTCGTCGACGACGTCAACGCCTCCGTGCGGGCCATGGCCGCCGCCGGCATCGCATTCGAGCGCTTCCCGGGCATGGACCAGGATGCTGACGGCGTCTGGAGGCCGGGGCCGGAGGGCGGCGGGGTCGCCTGGTTCCGTGACCCCGACGGGAACCGGCTCTCGGTGGCGCAGAACCCCACCACTCCTGGCGCGGGGGAGACCAGCGAAGCCGAGCCGTCCGCGGAAGCGTGAGATCCGGCGGGTCGACGGCGGGTCAGGGCGTGGAGCATGACGATCGAGTTCGGACGGGGAGCGTCGGAGAACCCTGACGACCCGTTCCACGGTGACGATGTGGGCACGTCGCTCGTGGTCGTGACCGGCCTCGGCGGCGAGGGCGGCAGCCGCGGTGATGACCCAGGCCCGGCCGCCGGCGGCCTCCCGCACGATGACTCCTCGACGGCGGCGCATGTCCACGAGGCCCTCGTCCCGCAGGTTCCCGTGCGCCCGCAGCACCGAGTGCATGTTGACGTCGAGCGCTGCGGCCAGCTCTCGGGCGGCCGGGAGCTGCCCGAACGGGCACGCCGGGCTGCCCCTGCGGGCAGAGATGGGATTGTTACGGTGACGAGCAGGCGGATTTCGGAGGCTCGCCATGCGCCACCACCTCGACGAGGCCGTGTCCCATCGGCGACCCCGCGCGCACCACGAGGTCGAGGGTGACGAGGTCGCGGGCCACGTTTCCCGGGGCTCGCCGGCCGGTATGTCAGCCGGCGAGCGGGGGCTGATCGCTCTCCAGCAGGCGGCGGGCAACCGGGCGGTGGTCCAGTTGATGCGGGCCGGCCGGGCCCCGACCGTGCAGCGCTGCGGGTGCAACGGCTGCGCCTCCTGCGGGCCCAAGCCGGAGGACGAGGCCCCGGGCCAGGGCGTCGAGGGGGCCGAGGAGGAGTTCCCGTCGCCGGGGCAGGGCGTCGTCCAGCGCTCGACCGGGCCGGTGCCGGTGCAGCGGGCCGCGAACTTCGCCGCCGGGGCCGTCCACCAGGTCAACAACCTGGCGGCGGCGGTGGTCAACGGCACCCCGGCGGGGGTGACCTGGCCTACCCTCAACGGGACCCAGTTCTGGAGCAATGCGGCCGCCCGCGCCGCCCTCAACAAGCCGACGCTCAAGACCACCGCGGCCGCCGGTGCCGGGGGCGGCTTCGATGCCGAAGTCGACAACGTGCCCAACAACAGCGGCAGCTTCGACGAGACGGTGCTGTCGGCCGGGCCGTGGCGGCACAACACCACCAAGGGCACGATCGGGACGATGCTGCCGGCGCTGGCCGCGGCGTGCGCGGGCGCGACGGCCACCCGCTTCCGCGCCTACGGCAAGCCCAGCGACGCCGCCATGCAGGCCGCCAACCGCCGCCACGAGGACCACCACGCCAACGACCACAAGGCGGCCTTCAACGCCACCGTCGTGCCCTGGGACCAGAAGCTGACCCAGGCCAAGGCCAGCGGCACGAAGTTCCACGGCGCCACGGCCGCAGCCGCCGAGGCCGCGCTGTGGGCCGCGATGGGCGGCACGCCCGACCAGATCGCCGACGCCTTCATGGCCGCCTGCGCCGCGGCGGTGGTGGCCTACCACGGCTCGGCGGCCGGCGGCCCCATCGGGGCACCCACCAATCCCGGGTCGCGCAGCGCGTGCGCCATCTCGTGGGCCAAGTACACCAACCCGTCATGACCGCGGTCCTCGAACCGCTGGCGGGCGACGACGTGGGGGTGAGCCTGCGGATCGCCAACCGGTCGGACCAGCCGGTCGAGGTCCTCAACCCCGATGTCGGCCGGCCGTCGCCCGAGATGGGGTGGCCCTGGTCGCTGGAGGCCTACCGGGTGGCGGTGCTGCTGTCGTTCGGCTACCTGGCGCTGGTGGTGTCCGACGAGGCGGGCGACACCGTCGAGCCCGAGCCCGTGCAGCCATGGGCGACGCCGGTGCTCCGCCCGCCGCTCGTGCTCGCCCCCGGTGACGCAGTGGCGGTACCCCTGCCGCTGGTGCCGTTCTTCCCCCTGGCGGCGGGGGTGACCTACCGGGTGGCGGTCGACTATGGCACGGCACCGGCCCGGGTCCACGCCGAGGGCACGATCACGGCACCCTGATCAGGGCTCAGGCCACTCAGCAGGGCGGCTCGCCGCACTCCGGGAGCAGCGCCCCCTCGAACACGCCGCGAAGCCGGCCCAGACCGCCGTCGCCGCCCTGGTCGAACTCGAAGCGGTAGATGCCGGTGAGCAGCGTGCACTCGAGGCCGGGGTCCCGACGGCAGCGGCGCACCCGGCCGCACAGGCGGCCGATCATGACGCCCGGCACGAAGCAGTCCTCGACCGGGTTGCGCAGGGGCTCGTGCATGATCCCGACGTTGGTCATGCCTTGGATCGTGCCGTCGACGACGGTCCCGTTGCCCCGCAGCACGAACTCGCCGGCATGCACACCCCGGCCGTCGACGCCGTTCTGACCGAACACGGTGGTCAGCCGGTCGATCACCAGGCGCCCGTCGAGCAGGTTGGTGCTGAGCTGCGAGTCGCAGCCGAAGGCCTTCAGCTCGGCGACGATGGCGTTCAGCGCCACCAGGCTGCGACAGTCCCGTTCCCGGCACTCCTCCGGCTGGGCGCCGAACGCCAGGATCTCCCCCTCGACGACCTTGGACACATCGTCCAGGCACAACACTGTCCGGATCAGCTCGTCCGGCCCGAAACCGCAGTCCAACATCACGTCCGCCTCCTGGTCGCCTACGGACAAGAGAGCCCGGGAGCCGGAGGTTGATACGGCGACGTGGGGGGCCTAGTCGAGCGCCAGCCGGACGATCGGGCGGCCCTCCCGGCGGGCGACTTCCCGGAAGCCTGCTCGCTCGAACAGCGCCAGGGTGCCCGTGTACAGGTCGGCGCTGGCCGTCTTGCCGCCCCGCACCGCCGTGTCGATGGGGTAGGCCTCCACGACCTCGGCGCCTCCGGACCGCGCATGGGCGACCGCCCCCGCGAGCAGGGCCGATGCCACGCCCCGGCGGCGGTGGCGGCGATCGATGTAGAAGCACGTGATCGACCAGACCGGGACGTCGTCGATCGGCCGGAGCTTGGGGGACCGGTTGAGACGGGGGTACTCCGGCCTCGGAGCCAGGGCTACCCAGCCCACCGGGTCGTCGCCCGCGTAGGCGAGCAGCCCGGGCTGCGCGCCGCCGCACACCAGCGCCTCCATGTCACCCCGCAGCCCGTCGCCGTGGCGCTGCTCGTACTCCTGGCCGGAACAGCGCCACCACATGCACCAGCAGCCGCTGGAAAAGCCCCGCTCGCCCGCGAGGCGCTGGACGTCGTCCCAGCGCTCCGGGGCCGCCGGCACCACCCGCACGTCGGGCGACCGGGGACCGCCTCCCCCCGAGGACGACCGTGGCATGCGAGGAGGTCTAGTACGGGCCGTCGGTGACGTCAGGGACTCGGGCTCTCGATCGGGGGCGGAGCGGCGCCGTCGACCAGGTCGTCGACGAAGTCCGCGACGGCCTGGACGACGTCGTCCGCGCGCCCCTCGGTGTCGTCGGGGTCGGCGGGGGAGGCACCGGCCCCGACGGCGAGGTGCCGAGACTGCTCGCGCTCGGGCACGCCATCGACCCTAACGATGGCCCCCACTGCTGACGTCAGTAGGCGCTACGTATTGTCGGCGGCGCCCGGCGCCCGGCCGGGGGCGATCCCCATCGCCTCGGCCAGCTGGTGGCGGCCCTCCACCATCAGCTTGCGGTACACCCGGCTGAGGTGCGTGTCGACCGTCCGCACCGACAGGTACAGCTCCCCGGCGATCTCCGGGCTGGTACGGCCCCGGGCGGCGAGCAGCGCCACTTGGCGCTCCCGCTCGGTCAGCTCCTCGCCCGAGGTCGCGACCGCGTCGAGCGCGGGGGACGACGGGTGCCCGCACGCCTCCAGCAGCTGATCGCCCCGGCGGGCGGTGGACGAGGCCAGGGCGCCCTGCCCCGCCCGGCGGTAGGCGTTGGACGCTCCGCGGAACGCCTCGGCCGCCATGAGGTCGGCGCCCAGGTCCTCGAGCTCGGCGGCGACCGCCGCCCAGGCGTCGGCGTCACCGGCCGCGATCGCCCGGGCCTGGCGGGCGACGATCGGAGCCAGGGGGCCGTCGACGGCCTCGCCCAGCCGGTCGAGCAGTTCGACCGCGTCGGCCGCTCGGCCGAGTCGCACTGCGGCGTGCCCGGCCTCGACGGCCAGGGGCTTGGCCGCGAACTCCATGGCCGTGGCGAGCGCCACGCACCGCTGAGCGGCGTCGGCCCGTGCGCCCTGGGCGGCGGCGATCCAGGCCCGGGACAGCTCGATGTACGGCAGGGTCCGGGCGCCCCGCAGCATGTCGGCGGCGTAGGCGGCGTCGGCGGCGGTGATCGCCTCCTCGGCGGTGGCCAGGTCGCCGGCGAACACTGCGGCCCGCGACCGCATCGCCTCGGCCAGGGGCCGCTGGCCGAACCAGTCCGACTCGGACAGGGCCCGGCACGACCGCTGGAGCTCGGCCAGCGCCGCGTGGGCCCGGCCCCGCACCAGCAGCGCCCCGCCCCGGAACCCGGCGATGATCCCCCGCAGCGACGGCGGCGGGTGCTCGACCCGCAGCCTCATGTCGTCCGCGGTGAAGTCGTCCAGCTCCCGGACCCGCCCCGCCCAGTACAGGCCCTGGAACCGGGCCATCTGCAGCTGGACCTCGCCATAGGGCACGTCCCGGTGGTTCCGCTGGGCGGCCACGTCCAGCGAATAGTCGAGCAGCGCCATCCCGGCGTCGACGTGGCCGGCGGCCGACCGCACCGTCATCGCCACCGGTGCCGCCCGCAACCGCGCGGTCTCCGGTGCGTCGGGGTCGGTGAGCAGGCCCTCGGCCAGCTGGCCCGCCTCGCGCAGCCGGAACGAGAACATCAGCATCTGGGCCATCACGGAGCGGCACTCCGCCTGCCACGCCGGGTGGCCCGCGAGGTCCTCGTCCGCCGCGTTGAGCACGTCGTAGGCCGCGGCCGACCGGTCGAGCTGGAGGAACAGGTTGCTGGCCCGGGCCAGCGCCACCCGGGCGATGGTCTCGGCGTCGGCGGGATGGAGCACCGCGAGGGCCGCCTCGGACTCGCCGATCCGGCCCTGGCCGGCCAGCGCCGTCCCCAGGATCAGACCCGCGTCGGCCCGGGTGGTGCCGCCGGCCGCGACCGCCAGCCGCTCGGCGAGCCGGTGGTCGAAGCGGCCGAGCGCCTCCTGGGCGAGGACCAGCAGCTGCTCGGGATCGCCGGGATCCCCGGATTCGAGCCGCCACGTCGCCACCCTCAGCCGGTCGAAGCTGTCGAGGTCGCCGACCGCGGCGACGAGGTCGCGCAGCAGTGCCCGGCGCCGCAGCCGGGGCAGGCTGGCGGCCAGGACCTCGCGGTGCAGCGGGTGGACGATCTGGAGCATCTCGGCCTCGCCGGTGTCGACCATCTCGACCAAGCCCTGGCGCTCCAGCGCGTCGATGTCGGCCGGGTCGATCAGCCGCTCGGCTGCGGCCAGCGGGACCTGCTCGCCGGTCGCCACGATCTCCAGCGCCGCCCGCCGCTCGGGCTCGATCAGCCGGAGACGCTCCTCCACCAGGTCGCGCAAGCGGTCCTTGGTGCCGGCGTTGAGGACGACCCGGCCCGCCGTCCCCGTGGCCCGGCGCTCGACGGCGGTGGTGACCAGCTCGCGCAGGAACAGGGCATTGCCGTGGCTGAGCTGCCAGATCCGGTCGAGGAGCGACGAGGGCACGCCGTCGCCGAGCACGGTCACCACCAGCTCCTCCGTGGCGGCCCGGGGCAGCGGTGCGACGTCGAGCCGGGTCAGCAGCTCGTCCTTCCACAGCGCCACGAGGCCCTGGGACAGCGGCTCGCCGGTGCGCACGCTCACCAGCACCCGGACCGGCGACTGGGTCAGCGCCAGGTGGAGCAGCGCCACCGACACGTCGTCGAGGAGGTGGGCGTCGTCGACGGCGAGCACGAACGGCCCCGCACCCGCCCGCTCGTGCAGCCGGGTCAGCGCGAGGTGGAGCAGGTCGTCGGGATGGTAGGCGCCATCGTGCGGGGCGAGGACGTGGGCGAAGGACCCCAGCGGGATCTCGCGGGCCGCGTCGGTGGCCCGCACCCACTCGACCGCGGTCCCGGCCTGGCGCTCGGCCTCGACCGCCTCGTCGACGAGGCGGGTCTTGCCCACCCCGGCCTCCCCGAACAGGGCCGCGCCGCGGCTGGCTGCGTCCCCCCCGAGGAGGTGGTGCAGCTCGGCGAGCTCCCCTGCACGCCCTACGAGAGGCCAGCGTGCCACCACCCCCAGGATGCTACCGAGGGCGGAATACGTAGGTCCTACGGATGCCCCCGGCGGCGGTCGTGCGTAGGTTGCTGGTCGGCGTCGCGCGAGCCCCGGCTCTCACGGCGTGGCGGGCGATGAGGGGCCAGCCGGAGGGTTCCGCGGCGGGACCCCTCCGGCTGGCCGCGCCTCCGGGGACGGCCTTCACGGGCCCTCCTCCGAGAGCGTGGCCAGGGGGAGGGTGACCGTGAGCCGGGCTCCACCGCCCGGTGCGTCGGTGGCCTCGGCTCGGCCGCCCATCGCCGTGGCCAGCTCGGCGACGATGGCCAGGCCGACGCCAGTGCCGGGGCCCGGTCGGGCCGTCCGGCGGCTGGCGGTGTGGAGGCGGTCGAAGACCCTCGCCCCGTCCTCCGCCGGGATCCCCGGGCCGTCGTCGTCGACCGCCAGGTCCGCGGTGGCGCTGTCACCGTCCGGGACCACTGCGATCCGGACCACTCCGGAGGCGTGGCGCCCGGCATTGTCGAGCAGGTTGGCGGCGACCTGGGCGAGCCGGTCGGGGTCGCCGTCGACCACGACCGGCACCGATGGCACGTCGACGACCACCTCCAGGCCGAGCTCCTCCAGCTCGGGCCGCAGCGCCTCGGCCGCGCCGGCGGCCATGTCCGCCAAGTCGACCGGGCCCACGTCCAGCCGGAACGCCCGGGCCCGCAGCCGGGCCAGGTCCAGCAGGTCGCCGACGAGCCGCTCCAGCCGGCCCGCAGCCTCGCCGATCGTGACACCAGCCGCGGCGGGGTCGGGGGCCGCGCCGTCGGCCAGCGCCTCGGACCAGCCGCGGATCGAGGTCAGCGGCGTGCGCAGGTCGTGTGACACCGACAGCAGGAACTCGCGCTCGGCCTGCCGCGACTGCTGGAGCGAAGCCGCCATGGCGTTGATGGCGCCGGCCAGGCGGGCCAGCTCGTCGTCGGCGCCGGGGCGGGATTCGGGCACCCGGGCGTCGAGGTCGCCGGCCGCGATCCGCCCGGCGGTGGCCTCGGTGGCCGCCAGCGGGCGGGCCAGCGACCGGGCCAGCGCCGCCGCCACCGCTACGCCGGCGAGCGCCGTGGCGGCTCCGGCCACCGCGAACCACCGCCCCGCGGCGCCCGGCCCCGCGTCGATGCTGTCGGTCAGGACCACGGCCCGGCCCGCGCCGGTGACGGGCGCGGCGCGCAGGGCGGCGGCGGCGTGGACGGTGCCACCGTCGGTGGCGGTGACCGTCTCGCCGGCCCGCAGCCGGTCGGCGCCGCCGGGCGGCAGCCACGCCGGAGGTTCGTCCAGCGGGGCGAGCTCGACCCGGTCGACGCCGAGCGACGCCTGGAGTCGCCGGGCGACGGTCCCGGCCCGCACCGGCCGCACTTCGGCCAGCACATCAGCCAGCGCCGCCGCCCGGACCCCCAGCTCGTCCTCCGCGCGGTGGCGGGCGTCGAGCCGGGTCAGCGCCAACGTGCCGAGGCCGACCACGGTCACCGCGCCGATGACGGTCCCGACGATGGCGAACATGAGGCGCCGGCGCACGTCACCCCAGCCGGTAGCCGGCGCCGACGACGGTGGCGAGCGGGAGGTCGGGCCCGAGCTTGCGGCGCAGCTGGCGGACATGGACGTCGACCGTCCGCTCATCGCCCAGGTAGTCGTAGTCCCAGGCCAGGTCGAGGAGCTGGCGGCGGGACAGGACCAGGCCCCGGTGCTCGACCAGCGCGGCCAGCAGGGCGAACTCCCGCGGGGCGAGGGCGACGACCCGGCCATCGCGGCGGGCCTCGTGGCGGCCGAGGTCGACCTCGATCCCCCCGACCGCGACGGTCCCGCCCGGACCGCCTCCCCGGCTGCGGCGGACGATGGCCTGGACCCGGGCCACCAGCTCCCGGGGCGAGAACGGCTTGGTGACGTAGTCGTCGGCGCCATAGGCGAAGCCGGTGACCCGGTCGTCCTCGTCGCCCCGGGCGGTCAGCACC
>Ga0209814_10000883_pt1 | contig 10317 bp, 10 predicted proteins | sample SoiMetdeltSBSDD1_FD_187597 | JGI IMG/M metagenome (GOLD analysis project Ga0209814, IMG submission 187597) | Bulk soil microbial communities from a Populus tree surrounding site in Tennessee, USA - Soil MetaG P. deltoides SBSDD1 (SPAdes) (version 2) | ecosystem: Environmental > Terrestrial >... | reverse complement strand
GGCTGGTAGTCGACCACCGAGATGTCTGGCTTGTCGGGGGTGGGCGGCCCGCCGGGGTTCATGATGATCCACGAATTGGACAGCCTGACCATGCACGGGTTCTCGTCCAGGACGACGGTGCCACCCAGGACGCGCGAGTAGAAGTCCCGGGACCGGGCGACCTTGCGGACGGTGATGAACAACGTCACCAGGATGCCCTCGGCGGGCGCGGGGAGGTTGGCGAAGTCGATGCGGGGCGCGGGGTCTGTCATGTTGCTCCACTCCGGCGGCATTGGCGGACAACGGCAGGGTTCCCGGGCAGGTGCCAGTTAATGCCGGGCTGCGGCGGGGGTCAACGTGCAGCGCCCGTAGCACGCCAGCTGGAAGAGACGCTGGACGTCGGTGATGCCCGCCCCGGGCTGGGGGAAGGGCGCGTCGGCCAGGCTCAGGCCGGTGGCCAGGCCCCGATGAAACTGACCCCCGTCAGCACGCCACCGAGGGCGCCGGGGTCGTCCAACCCTGCTGTGTTCGCCACGGTGACCGCCTCCTCTGGTAGGACCTTGGCGGTACCTGTCGCGGCTACCCGCTCGGGACCGCTGGGAACCCAGCCAGCCATGGGACTGCCGGAGCTCGGTTGCTTGAAACCTGTCAGGTTGCCAGGAGTCGTTCGAAGAACGAACGGTAGCGCTGGAAGGCGTCGCGCAGGTGGTCGGTGGGAACGTCGTCGCCGCGGTCCCACTGGCGCTCCAGCCGGTCCCGCTCATCGGCGAAGGTCCTGGCCAGGTGCTGCATGAGCTCGGCGACCAGCGCGTCGGCCTGCTCGACGGCCCGGCGGGGCGCGTCGACGAACCCGGTCTGGATATCGGTCCAGTGGGCCCGGAAGCCCTCGGCGTCCTCGGTGGCAAGCAGCGGGCCGGTCGTGGACGCGGTGTCGGCAGTGCCGTCACGGGCCACCTGAGCCGCAGGCGCGTCGACAGGCGTGGTCGCCGGTTCCTGGTCCGAGCGCCGGTCCTGGACCACAGTCGTGCCGCGCGCGTCCCCGTCAGAGGCAAGGTCCTCGCGGCGGAGCTCGTCGTCTGTTGAGTCGCGGCGCGGAACATCGGCCCCTGCGGCGCGGTCGGACGGTGTGGTGTCGGTTGGCCGGTGGGCGGCCAGGTCGGCGGTGCTCAGGTCGTCGTGGCGCTGGCTCATCGGTGTGCCTCCTCGCGGTCGTCGCCTTCGGCGTCCAATAACTCGGAAAACAGCGATCGGTAGTGGACAAACGCCTGCCGCAGGTCATCGGTGCTGGCCAGCCCCCGCTCATTGGCCTGGAAGATGGCGTGGGCGGCGCGGTAGTTCTCGGCGACCTGCGGGTGGTCGACCGAGACATCGGCGGCCCGCTGGTCGAAGTCATCGACCGGATAGCCCCGGTCACGCATCACCCGCGCCACCAGCGTGTCGGCCTCGCGGGTGGCCGTGGCCGGGTCGTCGACGAACCTGCCCTGGGTGGTCCGCCAAGCCTCGAGGTAGCGGTCCCGGACCGCCGGCTCGAGGGCGACGATGTCGAACTCCCGGCGCCGCTGCTCGCGGGCCGTCAGATCGGCTTCGGCGGTGCGCTGGTCGCCGGTTCTGGCAACCGTGCGCTGGTACTCGGGACCGAACTGGTGCTGCAGTCGCTGGGTACGGCGTCGTTGCCCCAAGAGCAACGCCACCAGCACCACGACGACCACGATGACAAGGATCGCGATCAGTAGGCCAGTGTTCATGGACCGCTCCTATGCAGACCCGGAGGCACCCACCATGAGGGCCGCCTTGCCGGCCCGCCTACCCGTGGGCGACCTCACCAAACGCCGAGCAGCTGCCGGCCACCCGCGTGATAGATCGAACCGCGCACCGTCTCGCTGCGCCTGGGTTCGTAGCCAGAGTGCTGGCCACGCTGCTCGCCTTGGCAGCGATCGCCGCTGTCCGCCGGTCCCGCTGGCCTGCGTGCCCGCAGCGCGATGCCCGTTTGGGCATCGACCATCCGGGCAATCCACCACGAGGACTGCTCGCCACCGAGAGGATCAGATCTATGGGAACCAACGACAAGGCACAGAACAAGGCCGAGGAACTCAAGGGGCAGGGCAAAGAAGCGCTCGGCCGGGCTACCGGCGACGAGGAACTGGAGGCCGAAGGCAGGACCGACCAGGCCAAGAGCGACCTCAAGCAAGCCGGCGAGAAGGTCAAGGACGCCTTCACGCGCTAGCGCTGGGGAGGATCGCATGCCACAGGGCGCTTGGAGCAAGCAACGGGAACGCCAGTACGACCACATCAAGACGGGACTGCTGGAGCGGGGCCAGGACGAGGACACCGCCGAGCAGATCGCGGCCCGAACCGTCAACAAGGAACGGGCCCGGGCTGGGGAGGCTCGCGAGTCCAGCCGAACCTCGACCCAGGACATCTCCTCGAGCCGGCGCGGGGGGCTGCGCTCGCACCGCGGCTCCGGTGGCCGTACCCGCGACCAGCTCTATCGCGAAGCACGGGAGAAGAACATCAAGGGTCGATCGAGGATGAACAAGGCCGAACTCGAACGAGCCGTCGGACGCTGAGGGTGACCATGGCAACCGAGAAGCAAGTCAAGGCCGCCAGGCGTAACGTCGAGAAGGCCCGCGCCGGAGCCCAGAAGAAGCGCTCGATCGCCAACATGCCGGCCAGGACACGCACCGCCCTGGGTAAGCAGGGCGCGGCGGTCGCCCAGCGCAAGCGCACCGGCGGATCGTCGCCCAAGACCCGCCAGGAGCTCTACGAGATCGCCAAGCGCCGGGGCCTGCCGGGTCGTTCCAAGATGGGCCGGGCCGAGCTGGCCCGCGCGCTCGGCTACAAGTAACCGGGAGGCATCCCCGCACCAGCAAGCAACGGCGGGGATCGTGAGGTCGGCGACGACGCCGCAATGGTCGCTGGCCCAGACGCCGTCGACCGGCTCCTCGAGGAGCCAGGCGTCGACGTCGAGGCGGGGCGGCCATGGTTCGCCGCAGGGTGCGTTCACCTCGTCGGACACGTCGCTGCTGCTCCGAGGGGCCTGGGGCATGTCTGGGGCATAGAGCAGGGGACAACACGGGCGGTGCCGCGGGCGATGTTGGCCCGGCCGGTGCGCTGGCGGGCGTGCAGCACCTCGCCGCGATCAGCACGGGTGGCAGGAGCGGATGGTGGCCGAGCATGCGGGTGTAGCCGTCGGCGACGCCCTGCTGTGGCAGCGGTGCACCTCGTCGATGGCCGCCGGGAACGGGTGCTCGGGGGCCAGGCGGTACTCCGGGAACAGCACCCGCATCCCGCTGGCCCGAGCTGGAAGGCGCCGCCGTGCACGAACACCAGCATCTGGCTGGGGTCGATGCCCGGGGCGTCGAGCCAGTAGGCCGGCACCCTGTCGGCGGTCAGCACCAGCCAGGTTCAGCGGGGACCCGCTGGACCTGGACGCGCAGGATGGTGCCGCGCACGATCGGTCGCGGTCCGCGGCTGCCGTAGCCCTGGGGTGGCGCTGCTCCGATCCGGACTGGCAAGCCGCCAGCCAGGCCCTGGACGACCCGATGGGCAAGCTGCTGGTGATTCGTCGGCTCCCGGAGGCCGACGAGCACCTCCCCAAGCGCCAGCCGCGGGCCGCCCCGACGTAACGGCTGAAGGCTGGCAAGCGTTCGTTCTGGTGCACCTGCCAAGGGGCGGCGCGAACATCCTCGGTCGTCCCTACTTCTTGTTGCTTGCCGCAAGGGACCCGAACCACCACTGGAGACGTATGGGAGATCTGTTCGCGTGACCGCCCTACGGCACGAGCCTGAAGCCCCCCCGCGCCGTGACGGGGTTGATCGGCGTTCGAGCATCAGCCGCCGGACGGGCACCCGGAGCACTGGTCACCATGGCCGCAGGTGGGCTGGATACCGGTCGACGAACATCGCGGGGCTCTTGCCGCAGCCGCCGGACGACCGGGAGAAGTACTCCTACATCGAGCGGCATGTGTGGGTGCTCACCTGCTGTTCGCTGGTCAGCTTCAGCTGTCTGGCTGTGAGCCAGTTCAGGCTCGCTCAGTCCGCTGTCTGGTTGTGGGTGTACCTGCCGTTCCTGTTGTTCACGATCCTGTACTACCTGGTGTCGCTCTCGGTGAATGCCTTCAGCCGAGACTTCGACCTGCGTGCCCATAGGCGGCTGCGCTTGTCGTGGCGTCCGGCCGTGTACCCCACGGTCGATGTGTTTCTGCCGGTGTGCAATGAGCCTCTCGAGGTGCTGCACAACACCTGGAGGCACGTCGCCAACTTGGCGCAGTACTACCCAGGAGTGGTCTGTACCTACGTCCTCGACGATGGCGATAGTCCCGAAGTCGCCGCCATGGCGGACGACTTCGGCTTCGCGTACGGCAGCCGCCCGAACCGGGGCTGGTTCAAGAAGGCCGGGAACCTCCAGTTCGGGTTCCATCGCTCGTCTGGGGAGTACATCCTCATCCTCGACGCCGATTTCGCTCCTCGCCCTGATCTGCTCAATGAGCTGCTTCCGTACCTGGAGACCGACCGGAAGATTGGAATTGTCCAGTCTCCGCAGTACTTCCGGCTGCTGGATCAGCAGAACTGGATCGAGCGTGGCGCCGGGGCGGTGCAGGAGCTGTTCTACCGCTCGGTCCAGGTCTCCCGGCAGCGCCGGAACGGTGCGATCTGCGTAGGTACCTGCGCCGTCTACCGACGTGCCGCGCTCAGCCAGAACGGCGGTCCAACCCTGATCGAGCATTCCGAGGACGTCCATACGGGTTTTGACCTGCGCCGCCTCGGTTGGGACCTCCGCTATGTGCCTGTTGCGCTGGCGGCGGGCCTATGCCCGGACACGGTGAGCACCTTCCAGACCCAGCAGTACCGCTGGTGCTCGGGCTCGATGAGCCTGTTGAACAGCAGAAAATTCTGGAAGACGAAGCTCAAGCTGCGGACCCGTATGTGCTATCTGTCCGGTTTCTTCTACTACATCCACACAGCACTGTTCACCTTTCTAGCCCCGCTCATCCCGGTGACCTTGCTGCTGACGATGCCCGAGGCGCTGCGCCTCGAGAACATGATGCTGATCATCCCCAGCCTGATCTATACGGCGCTGATCTTTCCGATGTGGCACAGGTGCCCGTACCGGCTCGAGGCGTGGGCCGCCCGGATGATGTATGGCTGGGCTCACACCTTCGCCATCTGGGATAGTCTTCGTCGCCGGCAGATGGCGTGGCGGCCGACCGGTTCGGCGGCCAAGAACAGCCATAAGGCTCGACGCTTTTGGATCGGTATCACCGTCTGGGGCGGCGGCATGGCGCTGGTGTGGGTAGGGGCCGCCTTCTGGCGGATGGCGACGATATACCCGCCAGATTATGTGCTGGTGCTGTCCTCTGGACTCTTCTATGCGGTGGTCGTCGGCCGCATCCTCGTCCAGCCCCGAACGGAGGAGGGCGCGTGAGGATGGCGAGTCACCCCGGTACTGTCTGCACGCCCCGCGCCAAGAGAACATCCCGGCCGATTGTCGGGCTCCTGCTTGCAGGGCTGCTCGGCTTACTCTTCGGGTGCTCCTCATCACCGCCAGAGCAGCGGCCGGGAGGGGCAGCGAACGTTCCTGGCCCAGCGGAGGGGCCGTCGGAGGAGGCGCTTGTCCCCTTCGATGTGGGTCCGCTCCTCAAGCCCCCTCGGAAGTACCTTGGGGCCGCCCTGGACGGCGCTCCCGAGTCCCTCGCCCCGGTGCGAGACTTTGCGGGAAAGATTGGCAAGCAACCCAACCTGCTGGAGTACTACGTCGCGTGGGGCAGCTCGTTTGACCCCCAGCGGGTCAGCAATGCCCGGGAAGCTGGCGCGCTCCCCCTGATGGTGTGGGAGCCGTTCCAACCCTCCATCGCGGAGATCGCTGACGGCGCGACCGACGCCTATGCGAGAAAGTTCGCCAGCGCCGTGCGGACACTCAACCTGCCGGTGGCGATCAGCTTCGGCCACGAGATGAACGGAAACTGGTATCCCTGGGGAACCCCAGCGACAGATCCGGTCGATTACGTGCGGGCATGGCGGCGCATCCACGACATCTTTCTCGACGTCGGGGCTACAAACGTGATCTGGGTGTGGAGCCCCAACAACATCAATCCAGTATCCCAGGTCCCGCTCAAGCCTCTCTATCCTGGCGACTCGTACGTCGACTGGATCGGCGTGGTCGGCTACTACACCGACAGCGGCGCGAGCACGTTTCCCACGCTGTTTGGTCCAACGATGGCTGTGGTGCACAAGTTCACGCACAAGCCCATCCTCATCGTCGAGACGGCCTCCCAGCCAGGACCGCGGAAGCGTAAGGACGTCGCTGACCTGTTTGCGGGCGTTGCCGCATCGCCTGAGGTCATCGGCTTCATCTGGTTCGACTACGTCAAGCGCGCCGACTGGCGCATCGGCGGCGATCCATCGGCACTCACGGAGTTCAAGCGGCGAGCCGCCAACGACCTCTTCGGCTTCGACGTGAAGCATCGTTGATGGCCTCTGAGGAAGAACTCCAACATAGCAACGGTGGCCCTATCGCCGCCCAGCACAACCGCCACGACCGGCCGGATGCCCCATGGCCTGCCGCCGTCGAATTGGGTCTTGGCGGCGAGGATTCTTGCTGGGATCAGGATGCCCGTGCCCCCGTTCCTTCGTCTGCGCTTGAGCCGCCACCCGCAACTCCATTGTCGGACAGGCATGCGTCAAGGACACGCCTTGATCTGCACGGTCCGACGGGCCAGCGCGGGCAAGACCACCCAGCTCCTCCCATGCACCCACACGTCGTGGCCCCCCTAAGACAGCAAGAGCCGGGCTACAGACTGCGTCCCGTGCCCCAACTCGGCTGGACAGCCGCGCCGAGTCGTCGCCGCACTCGGGTAAGCCGAGCCATCCTGCTGGGCATTGTGCTCCTGCAGGCCCTGCTCTCCATCCGACTGCACAACACCGCATTCAATGATGAGGCCCTGTATTTGTACATCGGCCGCCTCCAACTGGACCACCTCCTCCAGGGAACGCCTGTTCCGCCAGGGTTCACCGAATACTTTTCCGGCTCCCCGGTCCTTTATCCGGTGCTTGCCGCCGCGGTCGAGTCAGTCTTGGGTCTCGCCGGGGCGCGTGCCCTGAGCCTGCTCTTCATGCTCGGGGCCACCGCCCTGCTCTACTCCCTGACCCGGTTGCTGTTCAACGAGCGGGCAGGCTTGTGCGCGGCCGCCATCTTTGCCACCACGCAGTCCACCCTCTTCCTGGGCAACTTCGCGACCTACGACGCCGCGGCGATATTCCTGCTCGCGCTTGCGGCATGGATCGTCGTCCGTACCGCCCCCAACTCCGCCATCTGGGCGTGCGTTCTCGCCGCCCCGGTCGCCGCCCTCGCGGTGGCGGTGAAGTATGCCGCTCTCATGTTTCTCCCCACCGTGGCCACGCTGGCCGCGCTGGCAGCCTTCCCGCACCGCAGGTGGAGAGGATTGGTGCTGCGCGGCATCTTGCTGCCCGCTGTCACAGCGGCCATCCTCACCGGGGCGCTGGCGCTCGCCGGGGACAGTTACCTGCACGCCCTACGCACCACCACCACGGCCCGAGCCGTCGGCAACGCAACTCCCCTGGACCTCTTGCTCGACAGCCTGGCGTGGGGTGGAGGCTTCCTTGCTCTCGCGCTGTTGGGCACGGTGGCCTATGCCTGGCAGGAACGCATGGACGAGGTGCCGGGCAGGAAGCCAGCTGGCAATCGTGGTCGGCCGTGGCGACTAGCCCTTGGTCTGCTGTTGACTGGCACCGCTCTGCTTGCCCCGGCCTACCAGATGCATTTGCACACCAGCGTCTCGCTGCACAAGCACATCGGCTACGGCCTACTGTTCACGGCTCCCATCGCCGGCGTCGGCCTGAGTCGGATGGTGGGGGCGCACTTCCGCTACCCGCAGCTGGCTATCCTCGCCTGGGTCACGCTGCTGGCGCTGGGAATCACCCAATCCCAAGATCTTTACCATTCGTGGGCCGACTCCACGCGCATGGTCGCCACGCTCAAGTCGCAACTCAAGCCAGAGGGGCGCTATCTGGTCGAGTCCAGCGCGGTGCCCCAGTACTACCTTCGTACGGAGAGCACACCGGATCAATGGACCTCCACCTACGCCATCACCTATGTGGATCGAAAGGGCCGGCGACTCTCTGGCGAGGCCGGCTACCGCGCGGCGCTTCGCGTGGCCTACTTCGACGTCATCGTGTTCGACCGGACAGTGACAAAGGAATTGGACGACAGACTACTGCGACAGCTACGGACAGATGGCAAGTACCGCCTGCTGGCGAAGCTGCCCTATCGGAACAGTTACGGCAGCGGCTCCTACCAGGTATGGGTGAAGAGGTAGAGGGTTGAACGGCTCTTCGTCCTGAACCGCAGGGGGTGGTGTGCTGCTGACGGTGATGTAGAGCCGCCAGAACAGCACCTGGGCCACCCAGGCCGGATCGGGAGCCCTGGCCTTCACCGGTGCCTCGATCACGCTGCCTGTGCTGCTGCTCGGGGTGGTCCTGGTTCTCGGTGGGGGGCTGTCCCGGTCCGGCCTCAGGTTGCCGGTTCCGGCTCTTGCCAGTGGGTAGGCGGACACCATGGCAGCAACACCGGCAGCAGACCGTCTCATCGCCAACCGCTATGCACTCAAGACTGCCCTTTGTCGGAGTGCGATGGCGACGGTCTGGCACGCCCAGGACACCCTGCTGGGGCGGGAGGTCGCGGTCAAGGAGGTCCACTTCCGGACCGTCCTGGCCAAGACCGATCGCCGTAGAGCCCAGGCATGGGTACTGCGCGAGGCGACGGCCACTGCGAGACTCAACCACCCCGGTGTGGTCAGGCTGTTCGACATCGTCAAGGACCAGAGTGCGGTCTTCATCGTCACTGAACTGGTCCACGCGCCCACCCTGGCAGAACTGGTCCGAGCCGAGGGGCCGCTGCCGCCGCTGCGAGTGGCCGAGATCGGCGCTGCGGTGGCGAGCGTGCTGGAGGCCGTCCACAGCACCGGCCTCGTCCACCGCGGCCTCAAGCCGGCCAACGTGCTGGTGCAGCGTGACGGTGGCGTACGCCTCGTCGACCTCGGTGTCGCCTCCCTGGAGGGGGCCCCGCAGGTCGCCGCGAGTGGCCTGGCCATCGGCTCACCGTCCTATGTGGCGCCGGAACAGGCAAGGGGTGAGTCGAGCGGCCCCGCAGCCGACATGTGGGCGCTGGGGGCGACCATGTACTTCGCGGTCGAGGGGGAGCCGCCGTTCGACAAGGGCACCTTGACCGGGACGCTGGCCGCGGTGGTCAAGGAGGACCCCCGGCCGATGTCGCAGGCAGGCCCGGTGGCGACCGTCATTACGGCGCTGCTGGCCAAGGACCCCGATGACCGGCTCCCCGCCCCGAGAGTCCGGGTCTGGCTGCGCTGGTTGGTGGGTGTGGCCCGTCCGGCCCCGTTCCTCAACGTCCTCCCGGAGCAGTCCCCGGGCGGCAGGGTCCCGCTCCCATCGAGTCCTTCGTCGTCCATCCCTCAGCCCACCGGGCCACTGGTGGCAGCCACAGCTCCGAGTGTGCCGACTCCGTTGGAGGTGCCAGCGTCTGAGCTGGTCAAGGCCCCCAACGGGGAGTCTTCGACCGGAACGGCTCCGGTCCAGCCTCGAACGGGCCTGGCTCCCCTGCCCGCCTCGCCCTTCCGCCGGCCGGCCCGGGGATGGCTGGCCCCCATGCTCACCCTTGTAGTGGTGGCCGGCCTGCTGGTCGCTTCGCTGGCCAGCGCCTCAACGCAAGACCGGGCCGATGAGGAGCGAGCGGCGCCCGCCTCGACCCACGGTGGCGTCGCCAGTACCGGGACGACCCGGCCGGTCCCCTTGACCACCGGGAACCCTGCCACCCAGGCATCGAGGACTCCCGCCACCGCCGCCGTCCAAGGCCGGCTGCCGGGCGGGTGGCGGGCCTTCACCAACCGGGCCGGCAACACCCGTGTCGGCGTCCCCCCGGGGTTCCAGGTCCACACTCGCCAGCGCTACCACGCCACGGTCGTCGAGGAGCAGGGCGGGGCCCGGCGGGTGTTCACCGTGCGCTCCCAGACTCCCGCCGCCCCGCTGCCCCAGGCGTCCCGGGACTACCGGGCCTGGGCGCGGCGCAACCTCGCCGGCTTCGGTGCGGTCGGCTACGCCGAGGACCAGGCCTACGCCGGCCACAAGGGGGCGGTGGTGTTCCAGTACGAGGCGGTCGTGGGCGGCCGCCGGGTCCACGTCAGCCACATCAACGTCAAGGGCGGGAGCTGGGGCTACAACGTCGAGTACATCGTCCCGGCCGACCGCTGGGACGCCTCCCAGGGCCTGGCCCACCAGTTCGAGCAGGCCTTCCAGCCACTCGGCT
>Ga0209814_10000881_pt1 | contig 10330 bp, 8 predicted proteins | sample SoiMetdeltSBSDD1_FD_187597 | JGI IMG/M metagenome (GOLD analysis project Ga0209814, IMG submission 187597) | Bulk soil microbial communities from a Populus tree surrounding site in Tennessee, USA - Soil MetaG P. deltoides SBSDD1 (SPAdes) (version 2) | ecosystem: Environmental > Terrestrial >... | reverse complement strand
ACCGATAACGGCTCGGTTCCAGCTATTAACGTGTCTCCGACTCCGGCGCGCGATGAAAATGAAGAAACAGATTCGCGGCCCAACAGCCGCTGTTCCGATTTGAACTTCCTGCCGTCAAGCACGACGAAAGGGCGAACGAATGATTTATCGGATTGGGAGCGATCGATTTTTAACGAAGTGACGGAGGCACCGCCTAAGATTCACTATGGAGGCACCATAACCTGGGGTTTAGGTAAGGATGTGTTGAATTACATTTTTGCGCGTATGGACTCCGGGTTCAAAACGTTCGAAACGGGATGCGGCGTCAGCACGATTGTGTTCGCGTTAAAACAAACGATGCACTTTGCGATCACTCCCGATGCGGAAGAAATGGAGCGCATAAAGCGCTACTGTGTTGAAAAATCCATACCCGTTCAGAAGTTATTTTTCCGGATCGGAAAATCAGAAGAGCTGCTGCCGAGTTTTGAACAGAGAGATTTTGATCTTGTGTTGATTGACGGCTGCCATGGTTTCCCTGTGCCATTCTTGGATTGGTATTACCTGTCGAACAGACTCAAAGTGAACGGCCTTCTCATTGTCGACGATATTCAATTGTGGCCGTGCCGGGTATTGTGTGACTTTCTGATGGCTGAACCAGAATGGGCCGTACAATCAGTATTTGATCGTTCGATTCTTTTTCGGAAGCGAAAGAACATCCCCGCAAAGGAGTGGACCGACCAACCATTTGTGGTTGAACGCAGCGAGAGACCGGGATAGTAATACAGGAAGAGGCGAAGCGTCTGACCGCCCAAAATTACAGCGGTGATTCCGAACGAATCGTCTGACTGGGTTTTTGAGCTATAAAAATAATCTGGGCACTATTTCCCAGGTAGCCGAATTCGCGCGACCAGTAGATTAAACCCGCAGCATCTCGGAAACCTAACTTCCTAATATTTTCCAACATGTCCCAACCGAAATGGTAGAAACAGAGGCAACCCTTGGTGTTTAGTGGATCGCCGTGATACTCAGGCGGCATGAGATGCGAAATCGTCCCGTCTGCATTCACTTGGGCGCGCATAAGAGTTTCTGGCTTGCCAGTGAAGGGAACAGTAAAGAGAAGATGGCCACCTGGTTTGAGGCATCGGAAACATTCGGCGAAGCCCTTAGTGTAATCTGGGACATGTTCAAAAACGTCGAACGAGAGTATGTAATCAAATTCGTCGTTTGGAAAAGTGAGCTTCGTAATACTCTCGTTCCGTATTCCGTGTGCATCCAAGGCTCCAAACGGCGACGTGCCGGCTAAGTACTCGCTGCCGATGAGACGCGGATACCTAGCGAGCATAGCCTGGAAGAGGGGCGTAGATTGTTCGGTAATATAGATGCGGCTCGACTGATGAGGGACACATTCCTGCTCGAAGACGTGGATCGCTGCGCGCATTCTGTTGTTTAGGCCACAACCAGGACAGCTGAGATGCTCCCTCCAATTTGGCACCAACTCTCCGTCTACAAAGTAGGAATATGAGAAATCCACATGGAACGTTACTTCCTTACGACAAACAAAGCACCAACCAGGTACCACGAAGGAATTCTGATCCAAGATGAGATTTCGCTCGACGTCCCGGCGCAGGCGGCATTCGGAGACTACTTTGTTCATGTAGTCCGCATATTCCCGGTGGTTTGCGATTCGCCTCAATGGGAGAAATGTCTTAAATTGAGCTCGCTGTCTTTGTGGTAAGATGCGATTGAGGATTTCGCGCAACATACATCTCCTGAAAAGCAAAAGACAGTGAGCGCCCTATATGTAAACAGTCGGAACGTAACAATCAACACCGCGATTTTGACGTCCTTCAAACGTCGGAGCGATATTCGCGCTCTGTTTCGGGAGATGATTCGGAAGTGCGTTGAGGCCAAACAAACGGAAGCCACAGAAATCGTGCTTTGGGGTATTGGATCGCCGACGCGTAATTCTTTTTGAAGACGCCGCTGAAGGCATCTTGCTAGCGACAGAACATTAAAATGCTGAACAGCCTGTAAATCTTGGCTCAGCTGAGGAAATTAGCATTCGAAATTTGGCGCGGCTTAGACACAAGGAATCAGTTACACGGGAATGATCACTTGAGACACAAGCGAGGTCAATGGTCCGCCTCGCGGGGTCTGGATGTGAGCCATGCTAAAGTCCGTTCGGGTTAAGACCAGGCATACGTTGCGTGAGGGATCGCAAACGGTTGCTTGGTACCTGACGCGAAGAGGTGATGGTCCAAGTTAGGAAGGTAAATGTGAAAAAAGCACTCATAACGGGAATTACAGGTCAAGATGGTTCGTATCTTTCTGATTTGCTTTTAGAGCAGCGTTACGAGGTCCATGGGATTGTCCGCCGAGTTGCCATTGAAGACCCGGAACACAGGCTTTGGCGGATCAGGCACATAATTGACAAGCTTGTGCTTCATTCCGCCTCGCTGGAAAGTTTTGCCAGTGTCTTCAGTGTGGTGGATAAAGTACAGCCGGATGAGATTTATCATCTAGCCGCGCAAAGTTTTGTGAGCTACTCCTTCGAAGATGAGTTTTCAACCATAGGTACGAACATCAATGGCACCCATTATGTGCTTGCTGCCATGAAGGAACGAGCGCCGCGCGCGAGGTTTTATTTCGCCGCGTCGAGCGAGATGTACGGGAATGCGAAGGAAACCCCGCAAGATGAAAATACTGCCTTTCATCCTCGATCACCGTACGGAATCTCCAAAGTAGCCGGTTTTCAACTGACCGAAAATTATCGCCAGGCCTATAATCTTTACGCCGTGAGCGGCATCTGTTTCAATCACGAGTCCCCGAGAAGGGGATTTGAATTCGTCTCGAGGAAGGTCGTCAATACTGTAGCTCGAATTAAACTTGGATTAGCGAAAGAACTCGTCCTAGGTAATCTCGAATCAAAGAGGGACTGGGGTTACGCGGCTGATTACGTCAAGGCCATGTGGCTTATGTTGCAACAAAATGAGCCGGATGACTACGTCATAGCCACCGGAGAAAGTCATTCGGTGACGGAACTGCTGCAAACCGCTTTTAACCATGTTGGGCTTGAGTACGAAAAATACACGCGCATTGATAAAAAGTTGTATCGACCGGCGGAAATCTACGAACTGAGAGGGGATTCAGCCAGGGCAAGGAACAAATTGGCTTGGCAGCCTACGGTAACATTTGAACGCCTGATTCACATGATGGTGGACGCTGAGGTGGAATCTCTAACCCAACGTTCTTCGAAAAATTCCTAAAGCGCTTTCTCGGCAGCTGTTTGTTTTGCGACATTTTTGTTAAACCCGTGATCCATTGCTGAGTGGGACGGCGGTGTCCAGAGCATGACGACATTAAGATCACAGTCTTCATGAGCGTCGTGATCACTGACTATGCGGCGAGGAGCTACGCCAAAATCAAGGAGCATAAATTTCATTTACGCGTCTACTCGAATTGGGTCAGCTCTTCTTTGAGGAAGCGATACTTTCCGCGCTGAAGAAAATGTTCTTTTGTAGAGATCGTCGAACCTAAAGGGCAAACCGACCAAAACAAACCTACTGATCGCCGGCTCGAGAAGCCTTTTGAGCGGTGCGACACGATTTGGGATCGACAACTAGGAAAGATCGATACGCCTTACTATGCAACAGTCGATGCCGATTTTGAAATTCTCGATGGTAAGTTTGTGCCCACTATGCTGGCGCACTTGGATAGCCATTCGAATCTGGTAGCCATGGCACTATGGTGACGATGTCTTTCAACCGTTCTGTAGATGCAGCGCAAACAAAATATCAGAAATCTCGCCAGCTTCATTGGAACGGAGTCGCCCGGGAACTGGAAATCGGGACTGGTTGGGGAGGCTACTATCATCGACGCCTGACCGAAGTCTATCAGTTCCTGATTGCGCCGGGGCAGTCGGTTCTTGAACTTGGGTGCGCCCGTGGCGATCTGCTGGCTGCGCTCAAACCAGCCTTCGGTGTCGGGGTGGATTTTTCTGAGGAGATGCTACGTGCCGCCAGACGGCGGCATTCCACCCTCCACTTTGTGTACGCGGACGCGCATGAACTAAACCTGACTGAAAAGTTCGATGTAATCATCCTCTCTGACTTGGTTAACGACCTATGGGATGTACAGACCGTCTTGCAACAGGTCGGCCAATTCACTACTCCCCGGACCCGAATCGTACTAAATTCATACAGCCGTCTCTGGGAGCCGATTCTGGAGCTAGCCGAAAGACTGAATTTAGCTAAGCCCACTTTGTATCAAAACTGGCTTGCGGCAGAAGACATCGCCAGCTTACTCAATCTCACGAACTTCGAGGTGATTAAGCATTGGCAGGAAATTTTGTGGCCGCTCCCTTCCTGGTTTCTTTCTGGCGTGTGCAACCGATTCCTGGTGAAACTTTGGCCTTTCAAACATCTGGCGTTGACGAACTTTATCGTGGCCAGGCCACAGCCATGTTTCGATGCGTTTGCAAAGGCGCCCTCCGTGTCAGTCATTATTCCGGCGCGCAATGAGGCGGGCAATGTTCCGGATATCTTTGTGCGCACGCCAGACATGGGTGAAGGCACAGAACTGGTCTTTGTCGAAGGCCATTCACGGGATAACACCTACGCCGCCATCGAGGCGGCGATGGCTGCTCACCCAGAACGGTGTTGCCAATTGTTAGGGCAAACCGGGAAGGGAAAAGGTGATGCCGTCCGCCTGGGCTTTACCCGGGCCAAGGGCGACATGTTGATGATTCTTGACGCTGATCTAACCGTACCGCCAGAGGATTTGCCGCGCTTCTATGAAGCTCTCTGTTCGGGCAAGGGTGAATTCATCAACGGGGTTCGGCTAGTTTATCCGATGGAGAAACAGGCTATGCCCTTCCTAAATCTATTAGGCAACAAATTTTTTAGCCTCGCATTTTCCTGGCTGTTGGGCCAACCTATCAAAGACACCTTGTGCGGAACAAAGGTTTTGTGGAAACGGGACTACGATGCCATCGCGGCCAATCGCGCTTACTTTGGCGACTTCGACCCTTTTGGCGACTTCGACTTGATTTTTGGCGCGGTGAAATTGAACCGGAAAATTACTGATCTACCGATCCGATATCGCGAACGTACTTACGGTAGCACAAACATTCAACGTTGGAAGCACGGCTGGCTGCTGCTTAGAATGGTTATATTCGCGGCCAAGCGTCTCAAATTTGTGTAAAGTTGAGTGATGTTCAAAGCGTGGCTCGCCCATCCTCTGACCAGGGGCCTGGATATTGACGACCCTCTCACTACACACCTGCGACACCAGATTATTCAAGAGAAAAGCTTCTTACGGCAGATTTATCAGGAATGGTATCGAGCGATCGTTATGGCGTTGCCAGCCGGTCAAGGAGCGGTGCTGGAACTGGGAGCGGGCGGCGGATTTATGAGCGATTTTGTGACTGACCTGATTACTTCGGAACTCTTTTATTGCCCCAATATCCGAGCAGTGTTAGATGGATCGCGGTTGCCGTTTGTCGAGAAATCTCTGCGAGGCATCGTAATGACCAACGTGTTCCATCATTTGCCTCAACCGAAACTTTTTCTTGCCGAGGCTATTCGCTGTGTGAGACCTGGTGGTGTGGTAGCAATGATCGAACCGTGGGTCACCTCTTGGTCAAGGTTTGTCTACACCCGATTACACCACGAACCTTTCCAACCCGAAACCTTGTCGTGGGAACTTCCAACCAGCGGTCCACTTTCCGGCGCAAATGACGCGCTCCCGTGGATCATCTTTGTTAGGGATAGGCTAAAGTTTGAGCAAGAATTCCGCCAATGGCAGATTGAACTGATCAAGCCAATCATGCCTTTTCGCTATCTTGTTTCCGGCGGTATTTCGCTCCGTAGTCTTGTTCCCGGCTGGACCTTCGAGTTTTTGCGCCGCATAGAAAACAAGCTCGGTCGCTGGAACGATCAACTAGCCATGTTTGCGCAGATTGTGCTGCGGCGTGTGGATTAGGCTAGAACGAAGTTGCGGCGCATGAATTTCAGCCTTACAAGCAAGGCCAAAACACTCCTGGTCTATTTGGTGCCTGTGGCATTGATCTCTCCCAGTCTCATCTGGATAAAGCTCGATCAGTCAGTGTGGGGGTGGGACCAAGCCATTTACGGGAAAGGTTCCGTCGAGTTGTTTTATGTATTGATCCATTCGCCGGAGCGCTGGTTCCGAAGACTCAATATCCCACAAGCTCAAGCGCCTGGAGTTTCCTGGCTGGGTCAGTTTTTCGTCCCCGTAGGATACTTGTTCGGCTCAATCGACGTAGGATTGTTGATCTCGATTATATTGACACAGGCTGTTGCGCTCCTGCTCATGTACCGCGTTTTTCGGGAGTTGTCGGACGGCAATACACTAGTTGCCATCACCGGCTGCGTTGCAATCGGATCAGCGCCTTTGTTCGTCGCTCTGTCCCATCAGTACCTCACTGAACCATTACAACTTTTGGCGGTTAGTTGGTTCGTGCTCATCATGACCCTTGCGCCAAAATGGAACAGGGCGTTCACTCTCAGCCAATTGTTGGCAGCCACACCTGTGGCAATGTTGGCTAAAGTGAGCTCCCCTCTCTACTGCGCGGGACCAGCGTTGGTTGCGCTGTGGTACGTTTTCCGACCGGCTGCGTTCCCGAATAAGAGCGGTGGGAAGAATATCACTCTAAGTATTTTTTTTGTCGCGGGACTGCTATTAAATGTCGCGGCGGTTAGATGGTACTCTAGAAATATCACCCGTGTCGTTGAGCACGTTTCAGCTTCTTCTTTTGGGCCGTTCGCGGAGGTGTATGGCAAAGCAGATACTTTCCTTAACACGATGCTGCGTTGGCTAGGATCTTTGCTGAATAACTTTTTTCTGCCGATTGTTTCCGTTTTGATCAGCGCCCTCTGTTTGTTAGCGGTAATTCTTTATCTGATTAGAAAACGATCCTTGCGAGGACATTTCACCACGTGCACATTGTTTGCTTTGTTGCAAATAATAATAGTTCTGAGCATGTTTTCCTTTAGTCCTAGCAGAGAAGTGAGATATCTATTGCCGTTGCTGCCCTACGCAGGTCTTGTCATCTGTTGGAGTCTTGCACAAATCGCTTCGCCGATCCTCACAGGGTTGGCGATCGTTGTCTTTTTGACGCAATTCGCCAGCACGTACGGTCAAGCGCTCGGTCTGTGGAGTCGTGATTCCAGGACCCCTGGGTGGTTAATGAGACCGAACAGTGACAGCGGCGAGAGGGAAAGGCGAGTTCTTGATGCGATTGTCGCAAAAACTTGCACCGACATACAACCGCAACGGTACTTAAACCTCGTCGGCATCGAAAAACCCTGGCTCAACGAACACTCAGCCAATTACCTCGCCGCCAAACATCGCGTTCTTCACAAGCCAGTAGGTTGTGTTTACGGGTCTTTCGGTTGGGAAACTGATCCGGCTAAAATATCGAATAGTCTTCTCTCCAGTGTTCGCTATTATATTACGATGGACCCGAGCGCTAATCCGGTTCCGGAAGGGGACCTTCACCTCAAAGCAATAAACGTAAATTACCTCCCGACGCTCAAAAGGGTGCAGAGTAGCACGTCGTTTGAGTTACAACCGGCTTTGCCCGAAGACCACACTATCTGGATCTTTCGGCGAAACGAGAACAAACTTCGCTGAACGCCGTGACACTGCATCTAACTTGGGAGGGCGCGAAGCACGGCTACGGATTGCCTGATGGGCGCGAAGCGGGTCGGTTATGACGCCTCTAGTTAGCATCAGCATACCCACTTACAACGGCGCAAAGCACCTGCACGCGTCTGTCGATAGTGTGCTCACTCAGACCTTTAAGGATTTCGCGCTCGTGCTCATAGATGACTTTTCAAGCGATGAGACGTGGCGAATTGCGCAGGAGTATGCGCGCCTAGATTCGCGGGTTTTGGCCATTAGAAATAGCAAAACGCTCGGCTTGGTCGGAAATTTCAATCGCTGCATAGACGTGGCGCAGGGCCGATATGTCTGTGTTTGGCATCAGGATGATGTGATGATGCCGCAGAATATAGAAAACAAGGTGGCGTTGCTCGAAACCCATCCGCAAGTAGGTTTTGTACATTCCAACGTTCTGATGATCGATGAGGAGGGACACGTCTTAAGCGAGCATTGGGAGATTGATTCTAGGCGTGATTATGTCGCTGCCGGTCGGGAATTCTTTCTGAAGATGATGGAGCCTGGCAAAAATTATGTTTGCTGTCCGTCTGTTTTGGCCCGCAGGGAGTGCTACGAGAAACTGGGCAATTTTCGCTGCGAGTTGTATTTTACTTGCGATTGGGAAATGTGGATGCGGCTGTCCCTGTACTATGATGTCGGTTGTTTGGGCGCGCCATTGATCCACTTCCGCAGGCATACAGGTTCGGAGAGTTACCGGATCGAGGGAACGATCGCTGAGATCGAGCAAGAATTGCTCGCAAAACATTTGGTCCTTGTAGACCACGGAAAGCGGGTACCGCATGCCGCTAAGCTTGAGGAGCATATTGTGGTGGGGCTAGCACGCGAGCAAATGGTACAGGCAAGGAGGGCATTTTCTGAAGGCAGAGTAGAAGAGGCGTGGAGTCGCGTGCGGTTTGGAGTCAAGCTTTACCCCCCTTTGGCGTGGCGACCAGAATCTGCAGGGACTTTGGTTCGGCTGCTGCTAGGGCCTGCGACCTGCCGGTGGATTAAATCGACTTTTTTTGAAGGGAAGGGCCCTGGGGCCACGTTAATGTGACTGCTTAGAACAAGTGCCGGCCACAATCCTGAACAAATTGTCCTGGACGAGCAACCAAAGTTATCGATTGAATGATCGCAACGCCTTCTTGGCGAGGGTCACAAATTCCCCGTGCTTGAGATGCGTGAAAGCTTTCCGTGCGAGACCAGCCGTAGCCGCTCCGACGAGTTGGCAGACGCCATTTTCGTACTTGATTAGTCCACGGTGGTTTACGTACGGCTGATCTATCCATTCCTGTGCGTGGCTACCTTCGGCGAGTTTCTTGAAGATTGCTGCCCTGGGCGCGAAGTCACAGACCATCTGCCACTCCGGCGCCTCGGCTAAGAAATCGCGGAGAATTTGGCAAGCGAAAATCCAGGTGTCATCAATGACCAAAAGGCCGCCGATCTTGAGCTTCGGAGCGGTATAGTACCAATCGATATAAGGAGCGGGGAAACCGTGCCGGCCATCGATCACCACTAGGTCGAGTGGCGGCATTTCGAGCCGCGGGAGCGCGTGCTCAGAGAGATCTACGACGAAGTTTATCCTATCTGTGTGGACGTCGCGTTCACGGCAATAGGCCGAGATGCGCTCTACTTCTCCTGAGTCGGGTGTGATCGCTATGTGACGCGTTCGCTTAATGGCGAAAAGAACCGTGGAGGCACCGCTGCCGGTTTCAAGTGTTGTTGACTCGGCATTCACATTGTCTTCGATAAAGCGCAGGACTTCGGGAGAGAGACCCTCATTTTCCAACTCACCGGGGCCGATTTCAATAAATTTCGGCTGCGCGCGTATTAGGTCATCTAAAGTGAGCATTATCGCAAGAGACTGATACTTATAATCGAACGCTCAAATGGAGCGGATCTTGTCTAGAGCCTCTATCTGGCGCGCGCCACGCAGAGCACGTTCCAAGTCTTTTCACAGGGATCACGGTCGAATTCAGGAAAAGCTCCCAGGCGGGCAAGCACAAATCCCGTGGAATCTAAAAACATATTCAGCTCGAGCGGGAAAAAGTAACGGACGGTGTGTTCCTCCTCCGTCTCGCTCAGTAGACATTCGGCGGCGAATCTCCACACGTGATAGCGAACGGTACAGGTGTGGCGGCGTGTGTCGAGATCGCTCGACGATACACGCAAGATTTTGCCGTCCGATGTCGGGATGAGTTTTACACGCTCGGAGGGGCGTTGGAAAAGCACCGCCGGGCCATACCACACGTCGAATAAAAGAAGCCCTCCCGAACGCAAGTGTCGCCGGGCAGTCCGTAGAGCCGCCATCACTTCGGCGTTCTCCAATTGATAGCCGAGCACCGCGAACATCAATAGTGCGGCATCGAATTGCCGCCCGAGATCCACGCTGTGGATATCGGCCTTACAAAAAGCGTCGCGCACCGCGGGAAGAGATTGGGCAGCTTTCTTACGGGCCTGCGCCAGCATGGAGTCCGATCGGTCAACTCCAACAACCTCGAAGCCCCTCATGGACAGCGGAAGCGCGTGGTTCCCGGTTCCACATCCTAGATCCAAAACGCTTTTGGTTTGCCAATTCCCATAGGTCTTGAAAAGACGCTCGATCAGGTCGCATTCGGCTTCGTAGTCTTTCTCCTGATAGAGTGCATCGTAGCAGCCAGCGTAAATC
>Ga0209814_10000877_pt1 | contig 10355 bp, 10 predicted proteins | sample SoiMetdeltSBSDD1_FD_187597 | JGI IMG/M metagenome (GOLD analysis project Ga0209814, IMG submission 187597) | Bulk soil microbial communities from a Populus tree surrounding site in Tennessee, USA - Soil MetaG P. deltoides SBSDD1 (SPAdes) (version 2) | ecosystem: Environmental > Terrestrial >... | reverse complement strand
ACCGTCACATCACTCCCCTCGCGCTTCACATCAGCAGCGCCAAAAGGAATCGGAGCGTCGTTTTCCGGCACGTCGCCTTTCACGTCCAGCAGTTGAACGTGATCGACGAAAATCGTCGGATTGTCACTGGCCACAGCTGTCTTGAGAAGGCCTTTCACATCTCTGGGCGAAGAAGGAAGAACGATTTCCAATCCCGGGTTGTTCCAGAGCATGGCCTGGGGGCTGGCGGAGTGCTGCGCGGCGCCACCACCACGGAGGCCGTGAAAAAGATGGAACACGACAGGCACGCGGGTCTGGCCCCCTGACATGGAGAAAGCATTGGCCGCTTCGTTGGCAACCTGCGGCCAACCTTCGAAGATGAAGCTTCCGGTGCTGATGTCGACAATCGGCCTAAGACCGGCCATCGCGGCGCCGGTTGCGAGGCCGCAGAAACCCAGCTCCGATATCGGCGGCGACATGATCCGGTCGCGATACTTATTGGCTAGTTCCTGGTAGACGTGACGGTGCGGACTCAAACTTAAGAAAGTGCCGTTGATGAGATGCACCGTCGGATCAGCCGCCATGATCTCATTCAGCGCCTCGAACTTTGCTTCGTAATAGGCAATTTCTCTCATGACTGGCTCTCAAGCGAAGTATTCTTGGGCCGCCTCTTCCGGCTTTGGATACGGACTTGCCACGGCAAATTCCACCGCGTCAGCGATCTCTGCTTTCACTTTCCTCTCGATGTCAGCAATTTCTTCCTTTGTTGCTTGTTTGGCATCGACGAGCTCGCGGATGAATATCAGCAGCGGATCGCAGCTGCGGTACCACTCTCGAACTTTCTCTGACACGCCACTCACATTCCAGGCGAGCGAGCTATCCGTGTTCTGCAAAACAGCCGGCCAATTGGTTTCGCTGCCGGGCCAGCGCACGGTCTGCGCTTCGATAAATTGTGGTCCCTCGCCCCGGCGAATCTTTTCTACAGCTTGTGAAATCGTGGCATGCACTGTACCCGAATCGAGGCCGTCAATCTGCTGTGCAGGAACCTTGTATGCCTTTGGCAAATCAGTCAATGGGAACGCCGCCATCGTCGATGACTGCGCCGCGCCGGTGGCGCGCCCGGCGCCGTATTTGCCGTTATTCTCACAGAGAAAAAGCACGGGCAGTTTCCAGAGTGAGGCGAGGTTGAGTGCTTCGGGGGCCGCGCCTTCTTCCAATGCGCCGTCGCCAAACAGGCAGACGGTGATGCGGCCGTTCTTTAAGGCCTTCGCGGCGTATGCCGTGCCCGTGGCCAACGGCATGATTCCGGCGACGACAGCGGAGGTGTGTAGGAAACCGAGCGATGGAACGACCGTGTGGAACGAGCCGCCTTTGCCTTTGTTGTAACCATCCCTGCGCCCCAGTATTTCCGCGCAGAGCCTCTTCGGGTCGGCGCCACGGGCCAACAGGTGCCCGTGATTTCTGTGGGTTGTAAACAGATAGTCGTCGACCCTCAGACAGGATAAAGCCGGGACTCCTGTGGCTTCCTGGCCGATGTAAAGATGATAATGCCCACCGAACACGCCTTTGTCATGAAGCGGGACAAGGCTCTCTTCAAAGTGGCGTATGACGAGCATGCGGCGGCATAAATCGAGCAGCGTTTCGCGTGGTACTTTGGGCAGCATGATTTGTGACTTATTCAAATCGCTGGAGTTTGTCAATCACGGATTGACATTGTTGAGATTTACGGACTAGAAAAGAAACGATCCCCGATGGGAGGGTTTAAATATGGCTTGTCGCCGCTCGTTAATGCTTCTACTTTTTCTCGTGGACTTTTTCGTTTCAACGGCGCCGGTTTTTTCTCAGGCTAGAAGTCTCAAGAAAATCCATGTTGGTGTTCCCGCCGTGAGTATGGGCAACATCATTATCTTCTTCACCAAGGAGGCAAAGCTTTTTGAGAAACACGGCATCGATGCAGACGTTGTTGTCATGCAGGGTTCCGGGATCGCTTCACGAGCTTTGGTTGCCGGGAGCGTCGTTATCTCTCCCATTACGACTCCGGCGGTTATAAGCGCTGTCCTCGCTGGTTCCGACATGGTGATTCTGGCCCATACGATGCCCGGCGTCATTCAATCGCTTATGGTAAGGCCCGACATCAAAAAAACGGAGGACCTCAAAGGAAAAACCATCGGAGTAACGACATTTGGCTCGCTCGCCGATTTTCTGGTCCGCCATCTTGCCAGGATAAAGGGACTGAACCCGGACAAGGACTTTGCGCTTCTGCAGATCGGTACTGACTCCGATCGTCTAATCGCTCTCAGGCAGGGTAAGATTCCAGCGGCAACTCTTGGACATCCCCAATTCATTCTGGCCCAGAGAGCGGGATATACGATGCTGTGGGATTTTTTCAAAGAGGTTGATTATCCCTGGAGCGAGATCGCGACGACCCGTACCCAGATCAAGCAAGACCGCGACCTGGTGATGCGTTACATGCGGGCCCACCTGGAAGGCATCGCCCAATTCAAAAAAGATCCCGAGTTCGCCAAGAAAGTAATCAAGAAAACTCTTCGCTTAGACGACGATTCCCTAGCCCAGGAATCATGGGAGCTTTTCGCCAAATATCGAATCCCGGCTCCCTATCCGAACATAAAGGGAATGAAGACGAGTTACGAATACGTCGCGGTAACCCGTCCCGATGTTTACAAGCACAAGCCTGAAGAATTCGTGGATGCGAGCTTTGTCGAGGAGCTGGATAAGAGCGGGTTCATCAAGAAGCTGTATGAGAAGTGAAGAAGTCAAGTCACGCTTGCGCCTTTGTCTGACAAGCCGGAGTACTTTGCAGTGAATCCAGACGATTACATCAAGGATCGCGTGGACGGCCAGATCGAGTGGTATGATCGCAAGAGCAGCACGAATCAACGATGGTTCAGATGGTTGCGGATTGTTGAGATCGTCGCAGCGGCATCGATACCACTACTCGTTGGCTATGCTGATTCGATTACTGAGTTCAAAGTCGTGGTCGGTATCCTCGGGCTCTTAATCGCCGTGATTGCCGGTGTCCTCGGGCTTTATCAATTTCAAGAAAACTGGACCGGGTACCGAATGACATGTGAAGCATTAAAGCAGGAGAAGTATCTCTTTTTGACCAAAATCCAACCGTACGATCAGGGTGATTCGTTTGCCCTCTTCGTTCAACGGGTCGAAAACTTCATCTCCAAAGAACATACAAACTGGGCACAATATATTGGTGTTAGCGGGAAACCAAAGGATCAACCGTAAGCAATTGACGGCGAAGTCCCGTTCACGACCAGCACCGCGGCCCCTTGAATCTTGCCCGAGCGCAGACGAGCCAAAGCTTCATTGGCCTCCTCCAAAGGAAAAGTTTGAATCTCGGTGCGCACGGGAACACGCGGGGCCAGAGCGAAGAACTCCGCGCCATCCTGCCGCGTGAGGTTAGCCACTGAGCAGAGGGCGCGTTCCTCCCAGAGGATTTCATAGGGAAAAGAGGGGATGTCGCTCATGTGGATGCCGCCGCAGACCACCGTTCCTCCTTTGCCGACTGCCCTTAGAGCTTGCGGAACGAGGTTGCCCACCGGCGCGAAGATGATCGCCGCGTCTAGTTTCACCGGTGGGAGCTCGTTTGACCCGCCAGCCCAAGCAGCGCCGAGTGCGAGCGCAAACTGTTCCGCTTCTTTGTCGCCCGGCCGCGTGAAAGCATAGATCTCACGGTTCTGATAGCGTGCAACCTGAGCGACGATGTGTGCCGCCGCGCCAAAGCCGTAGATTCCAAGACGTTTACCATCGCCCGCCTTTACTAAGCTTCGGTATCCGATCAAACCAGCGCACAGAAGCGGCGCGGCCTCTGTATCGCGGTAAAAATCCGGGATCGGGAAACAAAAGCGCTGATCCGCAACCGTGTAGTCCGCATAACCACCATCGATGGTGTATCCGGTAAAGCGCGCTCTATCGCAAAGATTTTCTCGTCCCCACAGACAATAAGAGCACTCACCACAGGTCCAACCAAGCCACGGAATACCGACACGATCGCCGATCTCAAAGCGGTCGGCACCCTCGCCTCTTTCTTCGACTATCCCCACGATCTCATGACCAGGTATCAAGGGAAGTTTCGGCTGGGTCAACTCCCCGTCGATCACGTGAAGATCAGTCCGACACACTGCGCACGCGCGAACACGGATCAAAACTTGACCGGGCCCCGGCTTAGGCATTGGCAGCTCTGCCTTACGCAGCGGCTGGCCGGCTTTTTCAAAAAGCATCGCACGCATGAGGTCAATGTATTCCGATCGGCTTTACTTTTGAAGCCAAATCATTGTCGACCTAAACCGCTTCTCAGGCAATGACAGTGTGTGGAGGAATTGCTCAGGTGAGTGTCTTACTTAACAAAATCCATATCCGGAGTCGCAACGGTTTGTGGTTAGAATAACGCGCACGAGAGTTAGCAGCTAAGCATTTGAAGCACTAGTCTATGTCGATATCCTTCAGCGGCTTGGTGATCGGCTCTTCTTTGGCCTTCTTGAGCAGCTCCTGAAATTTCGCCTCCAGCACCTTCGATTTATTTTTCTCTGCTTCGACGATTTGCTGATATTTCTCGTCACGGCGAGTGGCTTCTTCTTTGACAAATTGGGCGGCGTTTTTTAATTCGGCGATGAGTTGCGGCTTGGCGGGTAGCTTGTGATTCAATACTACGGACAAGCCTGGGTCGATGGTTAAGGTCGCACTGCAGCAAGGGCAGATGACCTGAATCGTGGAATTTGGTTTCTCAGACATATCGGCTTTCCTTCTTTTCGTGTTCGTGGTTCGTGTTCGTGAACGATCACGAGAACGATCACGAGTCACGGTCGTTCATCCTCTTAGTTCAATCTGCTCCCCATCCGGACCGCCAAAAACAACGCGGCGCCAGCCATTTTCTCTCGGTTCGCGTGCGGCGGTATCGTGAGGCGCGCGGACTAATTGTACGCCATCTTTCTGCAACTTGGATACCGTTTCGTCAAAATTGTCGGTTTCCAGGCAAAAGTGAAAGCCTAACATCGCGCCGTCTGTTTTGTGTGTCAGTTCCAAGACGGTATCGCCGAGTTTCAAATAAGCGATCTGCAATCCGCCCGTCGCTGCGTGTTGAAAGTATTTCTTGAAGCCAAAATGCTTTTCGTAGAATACAACGGAGCGGTCGAGATCGGTGACGTGAACGGCAACATGATCGATGCGCTTGAACATAGTGGCTCCTTTTCACAACCATGAAAAGGATAGGCTCGGAAGAGGTGGTTTTGCAAGCCGCTAAACCGAGCGTGAAAAACGACCGGCAGGAGGTTAAAATGATCCGATGCCGATATTTCGATTGGTAGACGAACCGGTTTTTCCACCGCCGGACTATGCCGATCCGAGCGGCTTGCTCGCCGTCGGCGGAGACCTGTCCAACGAGAGGTTGCTCGAGGCCTATCGCGTAGGAATATTTCCTTGGTATTCGGACGACCAACCCATCCTTTGGTGGTCACCGGACCCGCGGTTGGTCCTCGATCTTAAGGATTTCAAAATTTCCCGGAGTTTACGTAAGACCCTCAAAAAAGAAGTTTTTCAGGTCACGTTCGATCGCGCATTTGAAGAGGTCATTCAGGCCTGCGCAGTAGTGCCGCGCGCAGCGCAGAACGGTACTTGGATTACCGAAGAGATGCGGGAGGCCTATATCAATCTCCATGGTCTGGGATATGCCCATTCCGTCGAAAGTTGGTTCGGGGGGAAACTGGCCGGTGGGCTCTACGGTGTTTCATTGGGCAAAAGCTTCTTCGGCGAATCGATGTTTCATGTGAAGACCGATGCCTCAAAAGTCGCTCTCGCAACTCTCGTCGAGAAGTTAAAGAGCTGGGACTTTCACTTCATCGACTCGCAGATGACGACGGAACACATGGTCAGGCTCGGCGCCAAAGAGTTACCGCGGCGAATATTTCTCAAACGATTGCAATCAGCCCTGCGTCATCCGACCCGGCGGGGCAGATGGCGCCTCGATGCTTAAGCGGTTTAGCCTGTAGCGCCGATTAACGCCCGGTTTGGGGCGGAGATCCTTCGATTTCTTGCACGAGCTTTTCGAGGAAGTGCTCCGTTGGGTATTCGAGAGCTAACAGAGCTAGACTTAGAGCTGAAAGCAGATACTGATCTGAAAGATAGCGACCGACGATAGCTAAAACCAAGCCATACACCGCGATGGCTTCGATGATTGCGAAAATAACGACCTTCCGCGTTACGAAAGTGGATACAATTGCTGCGGCGCGCTCCTCAACGGACCCTTTGTATTCTTGCAAAGCTCTAAAAAGTTTTGTCTTCTGAGAGTTGTGCAGAATCGCCTGCGGCGCGAGATAGCGCTTTTTCCAGAAAAAGTAATAGCCAAGATCGACCAACGCGAGAAACCAAAGCACTATTCTCGCTGTTTCCGCGAAAGACAAACCCTGAGCATACTTCGGATTGGCCAGCACGTTTTCGGCGATCACGATGTAAATAACGATGGAGATCATGAAAAAGCTCCAGAGAATGACGGCCGCTCCGCGCTGGTCCATGAGGAGTTTTCTGAACTCGGGTCGAATCATGGCTTCACCTCGGAATTGTTTACCACACTCTTGAAGCCTCTGTCTCGTTCATTGCCGGTGCAATTTATTGAATCGGACCGGTTGTAGTCGTCTTATCGCCAGTGATATACGGGCTTGAGTAAAACTAAACGACAGGAGGCGTAATGGGTGAGTTCGATATCGTGATTCACGGTGGCAGGCTGATCGATGGCACAGGCAATCCGTGGTTCTACGATGACGTGGCAATAAAGGGCGGCAAGATTGTCGGCATTGGCAAAATTGATCCCGACTCCGGGCAGCGATCGATTTCCGCCAAAGGACGGGTCGTCACTCCAGGCTATATCGACATGCATACGCACAGCGATCAGCCGTTGATTGCTGACGGCAACGCCGAGAGTAAAGTTCGCCAGGGCGTAACCTTGGACATCATCGGGGAAAGCCAGACGGTGGCGCCCTTGGAGGGCGCGGTGTTGGAAGAATATAAGCTCGAGCACCGCCGTCGTAACGGCATCGAGACCGATTGGAAGACGTTTACAGGTTACTTCAACTCAGTGATGAAAGGCGGCATATCGATCAACGTCGCCTCGGGTGTCTCGCCGCAACAGATAAAGCGTGTCGTCATGGGATTCGACGAGCGGCCTGCGAATGCTGCGGAACAAGAGAAGATGAATCGCCTCGTCGCCCAAGCGATGGAAGAGGGCGCGCTCGGCCTTACCGCTGCATGGCACGCGAAGGGACCGGAATATCCGGACGAAGTTGTTGAGATGGCCAAAGTGGTGCGCCGTTATGGCGGTTACTACGGCGTCCACTTGGGGAGCGAAGGTTTCGATATCATGGAGGAGTTGGCAAAAACACTTCATATCGCCCGCGAGTCCGGCATTCCCATTCATGTTTATCACCTAAAGATGCGCGCCAAGAGCAACTGGGGACGCGTTCGCCAGGTCATCGAACAAATCGAAGAGGCTCGGCGCGAAGGTCTGGAAATCACCGCGAACCAATATCCTTATACGGCGATGCAACATCCGTGGCGGCGGTTGTTTCCGCGTTGGGTTCAGGATGCGCCCTTGAATGAGACCATTTCTCAATTCAAGAGCCCGACGTTCCGCGAAAGAGTTATGAAGGATCCGGAGTTTGATCAATACGTCAACGAGCATGGCGGTTGGGAAGGGATCGTCGCGGCGCGAGTGGACACAGAAAGTCTGAAACCTTTGGAGGGTAAGACCATCGCCGAGATCGCCAAAATCCGCGGACAAGATCCGGTCAGCACTTGCTTCGATATGATCTACGAAGAAGGGATGTTCATCCACGGCGTGCATCACACGATGTCCGAGGATGACGTCAAAACCGTCATGCAGGTGCCGTGGATCTCTATAGGGTCAGACGGTAGCGCATTGAACCAGAAATATCCCGGCAAGCCCCATCCGCGGAGTTTTGGGACCAATCCGCGGGTGCTCGGCAAATACACGCGAGAAGAAAAAGTTCTCCAGTTGGAAGACACGGTCCGCAAGATGACATCGCTGCCGGCGCAGGTTCTCGGTCTCAAAGATCGCGGGCTCCTTAAGGAAGGCTACTGGGCTGACGTTGTGGTATTTGATCCGGACACCGTGGCGGACACGGCGACCTATGACAATCCCAAACAGTATCCCAAAGGTATCGATTACGTGCTCGTCAATGGCACTATGGTCATTGAAGGCGGCCACCACACCGGAGCGCGGCCGGGAAGAGTCATTTACGGGCCGGGGAAGATGGGTGTGTAGCGATTGAGCCCAAAGACGTATTGATCTGAAATCTTGTTTTCGATAGCGTTCAAACCGAGTCACTAACCACAAAGGAGTCAATTCTATGGAAAGAAAAAAAGCGAGTGATTTCGATCCCCAACTGCTTGGTCTTTTCCACAGGTACGTGCATGGCGGCATCAACCGCCGCGAGTTCTTGGATGGCGCCGCCAAATTCGCCATCGGTGGCCTGACGGCGACGGCGTTGTGGGACATGCTGCGACCCAACTATGCGCTGGCGCAGCAAGTAGCCAAGGACGACAAGCGAATCAGGGCGGAGTATACGATGTACCCTTCGCCGAAGGGCAACTCGTCTAATGGAACAATGCGGGGATTACTCGCCCGTCCCGCAATCGGCGACAAGTTCCCCGTCGTGGTGGTCATTCACGAAAACCGCGGCCTGAATCCGTACATTGAAGATGTGGTACGTCGTCTGGCCATCGCCGGTTTCATGGCCCTCGGACCAGACGCGATTTGGCCCCTTGGGGGCTATCCGAGCGTGGATCAATATGGGGCTGAGGCCGATGAAAAGGCCCTGGGTATGCAGAAGCAGCTCGACGGCGGGAAAATCACCGAAGACTTCGTCGCGGCTGGAGAATTCTTGTCAAAGCATCCACAATCCACTGGCAAGCTCGGTGCTGTGGGTTTTTGTTTTGGCGGCGGTATGGTCAACCGGCTGGCTGTCCGGATGCCGCAGCTTGCGGCCGGAGTTCCGTTCTATGGCGCCGCGCCGGCGGTTGAGGATGTGCCAAAGATCAAGGCTGCTCTGCTGCTTAACTTTGCCGAGCAGGATCCCAACATCAACGGCAGGTGGCCCGAATACGAGGCCGCCCTCAAGGCCAGTGGGGTCAAGTACGAGGCCTATGTGTATCCCAAAACGAATCACGGCTTTCATAACGATACGACACCGCGTTATGACGCAGAAGCGGCCAAACTCGCCTGGCAGCGGACCATCGACCACTTCAACAAGACGTTAAAGTCGTAGAATATGGTGGATGTAAGAGAACGGCCGTTCAAAACGCTCAAGCCGTTCCAATGGTTCAAGGCGTTTGATGAATCCAATGCGGCCGCCTGATCGAGTCAGCGGCCGAGAAAGATCTGGCTGAATTCTTTGCCGCTTTGATCGAGGATCGGCCCGATAAAGTCTACATCCACTAGAAAATATTCTTTTTCCACCAGCTCGGGAAATCTTTGCTTGACTCCTTTTCTCGCGACGACCCGGCCAAAAGTAGTGATCATCGATTGCCCTTCTTCCGAAAGAGACCAATCGATAAACAGCGCCGCCGCGTAAGGGTGGGGCGCATGGCGCGCCAACATGAGCTTGTTTGCCTGCGCGAAGTAGGGATCCAAAATTATCCCTTCGAGGGGTGCCCCTTTGGTTTTCAATTCCCAAACGGTATGACCCGACAGCACGATGGCCAAGGGCCGTTCGCCTGCCGCCATTAACTGGCTCTGTGCGGTCCGGCCGCGGACCATTCTCAAATCCTGCTTGGCTAGGTTTCTCATATATTGAAGGCCCTTTTCCCGGCCGAAGTGTTTGAGTAGCACGGCGAACCACTCGTAGGCTTCGTCGTCGAGAAACATATTTCCTTTCCACCTTGGATGCAGCAAATCCTCGTAACTCCTCGGCGCCTCGGCGCGCTTGACCAGATTGGTGTTGTAGCCCAAAACGATCGGGATCGCATAGAGCGAGGTGAAGTAGCCTTCTTGGTCTTTATTCGGCACCGCGAAGAAATCCCGCTGCGGCGAGGCATAAGGATCGATGGCGCCAATCTTCTTGAGCGCGGATGCCTGCTCGGCGGAACCATTGGTCACGTCGAACAGGTGGTTACCCGCGTTCATCTCGGTTTGAATTTTGATGACCTGCCGGTTTCCCGAAACACGGTAGGGGTTCACCTTAACGAAGGAATAGCGTTTGCGAAATGCTTGGGTGAACGGATCGATTTGTTGCGCTTGGAGAGAACTGTAGAACGACACCTCCCCCTCAGCTTTAGCCTTTTCGACCAGCGTCTTCTGTCGCTGCTCAGGGGTCATTTTGACGATTTTGGCCAAA
>Ga0209814_10000873_pt1 | contig 10380 bp, 15 predicted proteins | sample SoiMetdeltSBSDD1_FD_187597 | JGI IMG/M metagenome (GOLD analysis project Ga0209814, IMG submission 187597) | Bulk soil microbial communities from a Populus tree surrounding site in Tennessee, USA - Soil MetaG P. deltoides SBSDD1 (SPAdes) (version 2) | ecosystem: Environmental > Terrestrial >... | reverse complement strand
GAAGCAATGAAAAGAGGTTCGGTTGCTCCCTGCTTAATTTGACTCCGAATAGAATCATGCAGACGCGATGCTAAATTCGGCTTCTCGCGCTTCTGAGGACGAGACCTGGGCTCTCGCCGCACGAGCAGCGGGCTCGACCTTCGCCAGCACTTTAGGCTTCGCCTGGGCAGCGGGCTCGACCTCTGCCGGAATTTCAGGCTGGACAGCGGGCTCGACCTTGGCCGGCACTTGAACCGCCGGCTTCGCTTCAACTCGCGCGGGTTAATTAGATGGCTGCGCCGCTCCTAAAGCCCCCCAGAGCCTCAAGGCGTCGCGGCTGTTAGGGCCGTGCTCGCCTGGCCCTTTCTTCAAACAAAGGCCCGCAACGATCGCCAATGTCCGCCGGGCGCCAAGAGGTCTCCTGATTGCGACGACAGACACGAGCCAAAGGTTTTAATTGCTGACAACTTAGCGGTCTAGCACCAGCCGTATTTCAACCAGATTAGAGCGCACCCGCAAAACGTAAAATCCCATGGTGGCGAGATGGGCAGGCATCAGCCAGCCAGACTCTGATCCGTTCGAAATGATGAAAGGCTGGATTTTGAGGGCGGCACGAAACTGGTCTTCGAGCATGGTCCAAAGCGAGGCAAGCCCGCGTTGAACGATTACGTCTCGAAAGTCAGCGCGTGCACCGCTGAGAATACCGTAATATCCGTAGAGCTGCCCATAGGCGAACCAGAATCGGTCGTCAGCGCGCGTATCGAACCAGCCGCTATTGTATTTCTCAGACCGGTCTCGCAGGATTGCCGAGGTAGCGCCAAGGTCGTTGGAAATGCGGTCAATAAACTGAAGCAGATTGTCAGCACGAGCGTCAAAGACCGCATCGCATTTTTCGAGTCGATCATTGAACGCGCGAAGATCTTTGATAGCTGCCCGATAGAAGCTCGGTGTTGGCGTTTTGGGTCCGAAGGGGCGTAGGCCGAAGTACCAGGTAAACTCATCGAACTGCAGATTGCCTCGTGCGCTTTGCAGGCTGGAATCCACCAGCGAAGTGCCGCGTACGCGGCCTAGTGAGTCGACCAGCTCAATTGCCGTTCGGCGCAGCGCCTGGTTAACGCCGCGTTGGAACGAGGCATTGTTATCGAAAAATGGGGTGTCATCCCAGTCGATACCAAAGAAGCCTAGCTTGTAGAGGATCATCGAGGAGATCCACTCATTCTGGTTCACATTGAAATCGATGAGATCGGCCGTGATCGCGACGATGAGGGACCGTCTGCATGTTCGCGCTGGGCCTTCACTACTTTCCCTTGCCGTTCCTTGCGGCGCACTGATTATGCCTTTTTCGGCTGCCGGCTGCGGACCCGCCGTGCCGCGTTGGGCCGCGAGGTCATATGCGGAAACGTAGTCAGGGTTGAAATTCGCCCAGCGCTGCGTGTTCCAAAAGAAGTAGCCATAAAGGCCCAGGATAAGCGCAACAACGGCACCAAGCGCTGCCCTTAGCATCCAGCCGCGATTTGCGTACCAGCGGGTCGCCCACCTGAACGGCCACAGCATGATGGCCGTAACGAACCCAACGCCACGTATCGATTGGAAAAATCGGGTGAAAAATGCCTCAGACATGTTCTCGCCCTGACAAAATGCGCCATCTGCGCGTTCCCCTCACTTTGGAATAGAAGCAGTCCAAATCCAAGTTGAGAACGAAGGAGATGACTGACATAGCGCACGGCAATCGCCGCCGAGAGGGCTTACCGCCGGCGCTCGTGCTCCAGCCATTCCATTAACAACCGCACGTTTCGCCGATTCGCGCGCCACAACACATCGAAGGCGTCGCCGACTAGTGGTACCGCGCCCAATACACCATCGAGCGCTACGTTGCCGAGCATGCGCGCGATGACCTGGCCCGGAACGCCGAGCTGGTAGGCCTCGTGCACGATGAACAGCGACAGCGCGGTAGTGATGGCGTCGCCGACGACGGGAAAGAAACCGATCAGCGCATCAAGGCCGAAGCGTACGCCGGTGCCGGGGATGACCAGCGCGGTGTCGAGGAGGGTGGCAAGCGCGTCGATCCGCGCGATGCGGGCGGCACGAGAGCGCGGGCGCGCCGAGTCAAAGTCATAGGTGGTGGTCATTGGTGGTCCGTCCTCCGCGGCCCTAAATGGGTATGCGGGGCAGCGAGCGCAAGCGTTCAATCGCCGACATGTGTTACAGGTCGCAAATCGTCTCGCAAAAGCGTGCGGGCAGCCGCTGGCAGTGACAAAGGTTCGCGCCCTTCGTGATCCACATCTGTGGAACGTCCGGCACGTCACGTGTCCGCTGACCGCGTGTATCATTTGATACGAACCGAGCGTGATCGATGTGTCATTCGACAATGGAATTATCGACGCGGCCTCCCATCTTTCGGTCATGACGTCAGTTCACGAATTTGCGGTCCCTGTCAGTAAAATCGATCGGCCGCTCTACCCGCATTGAGCAATCCGACACGACAGCGACGACACGCGCAGGAACACACTCTGCGTGGCGGCGTTGGTCAAACTAGGAGTAGTCCCCATGGCTAAAAAACCGAAGATGCTCGATGAACTGTTCCACGAAGGTCTCCAGGACATTTACTTTGCAGAAAAGAAAATCCTCGTGGCCCTTCCAAAAATGGCGAAGGCCGCCGAGGCCGAGGAATTGGCGGACGCGTTTAGGGAACATGAGGAGCAGACAAGAGAGCAAGTCAGCAGACTGGAAAAGGTCTTCAAGCTGATTGACGAAAAGCCCAAAGCGAAGAAATGCCCGGCGATCATTGGCATCATCGAAGAGGGCGAAGACATCATAGAGGAGTACGAGGATTCTCCTGCCCTCGACGCAGGCCTACTAGGGGCTGCGCAAGCCGTCGAGCACTACGAAATTGCCCGCTATGGCACTCTCAAGGGTTGGGCTCGCGAACTCGGTCTCAACGAGGCGGTGTCTCTCTTACAGGCCACGCTCGAGGAAGAGAAACATACCGATGAAAAGCTCTCAAAGCTCGCGGTGACTCCGATCAATCAAGCGGCTGAAGCTGCCGAATAAGGCAAACACAGCCGCGTGAAACAAACGGACCCGCATGCTCTTTGCACTCAAAAGTGCATGTGCCATGACCGGGCGCACATCGAGACACTGAAGAAGCTGCCCCGACCGAGACTTTGACGATTGTCACGCCGGAAGTCCGCTTTCGGGGCGCAAAGGCGTAGGGAATAGCCTCGCCTACGCCCCTGTAGATATCCGAGACTTACCAACGGCCGCGGAAGTGACGTCGATGGCCCCATCCGTCACGCCAACCCGGACCGGCGTATGCGTATACAGGAGGTGCCGCATACACGCGCGGTGCCGCATAGACCGGATATTCATCAACCACCACTGGCGGCGGCGCTACAATGACAGGCCGGCGAACCACGACGGTCTCGGAAACGACGGGAGCCGGCTGCTCGACAACGACAGGCGGCGCACTACGGTACTCGTACGTGTGCCGCTCATAGCTTGGAGCCTCTCTATACGGAGTAACCGGCAGATCGGCCGCCACTGCCGGCGAGGCAAGAGCTAGTGCACTCGCTGCACCCAGGATCGCTTTACGCATGAACGTTGTTCCCTTGTTTGTCGCCCTGTGGCGAGCAAACGCGGGAACCCATTGTTAGGTCCATGAACGGATGTGCCGAGTCCAACTTACATTTCGCTGCGTCATTAATTTTGCCCGGGTGCGTCGGCGTTCCTTGCAGCGCACTATGTCAAATGGCTTGCTGGCATGACGAAATTTTAATCTGGCGACACGTTCGAAGTGCGCCCTAACTTATTATTTAACGGGTGCCGGTCGCTGACGTCTCCCGACCCTCCGAAGGAGGCGGGTTTCCGTCCCCTATTAACCCGCCTCAACGTTCGGCGACTGGCACTCTGTGAGCAATCGATCAGCGCCTATAAATCTTTATTCCCTTCACCCATCACTGGTGCAGCGGGCTTGTCCGAAGTGCGGCGGGCTAATGCTGATATCGGATGTTCTGCCGTACACTCAGAAAGGGCGCGAGTTGCTGATTTTTGAATGCACTCGGTGCGCTCATTACGAAAAGCATAGCGTCAAAGTGGAATAAGACGCGCCGCCCCCTCGCGCACGTGAACGTGCAGCCGATAGCCATCATGCTTCAAATCATGCGCCCAAGCTCCTCTGGTTGGAAGCTGCTTGGCGACGATGAGCTGACACGGATCGATGAAGGCAGCGAGCGCGTTCAATGGCCCTGCCGCGAGAACTACGCTGGAACATACGAGGCTATGTAGCTGAATGAAAAAGTTTTTCCATGGTCGCGAAACCATCAGGCAACTTCCTGCTTACCCAATCATCACACGAAGCCCTCCTCCAAGAAAAAGTGTGATGAGGAGCCGCGTCGCCGTTGAGGCAATCGGCGCGACTTCCTTTGTCCGTCACCTTCGGTATGTCAAATAACACGAGCGGAGTTGTGCCGCCAAAAGCAACCGAGTGTGAGGAGGAAGGGGCATGCAATCCTGCACGGCGTTAGCGTGAAGCCGGCCGGCCCCAATCCCAAAGTGGGTGTAACGTTTCACGCCTGTCGCGATAACGACCTGTCACGCTGGCGATATACCAAGCCGCGGCAGCGCCGAGCAACGCGGCTGCACCGACCATGAAGCCCAAAATGACGCCGGTCCGGCGGGCGCGCGAAATATTATCCTTCGCTTGCGCAATGACCTGGTCAACGCGACGCTCCGCATCCGGCGGCGCTAACCCAGTCACTGTTGCCACCAATCGAACAAGATAGCTCCGATCCTCAGCCTGCATTCCACGATGGCTGGATGCCGTCAATAGAATACGTGCGGCCTCGGCGCGCGGATAATTTATGTCTTCCGCTACGCCTTGCGGTCTCCGCTCGCTGCGAAATAGCCGATCGAGATCATATGCGATGATGTTTTCACCAGTAACCGACGTTTGTGCGGAGCTTCCAGACGCCGTTGCCAAGCGTGGCGCCGCTTGAGCAACCGTCAACGCAATCAAGGCGGTCAATAAGGTTGCCAATGCCCACACAAGCAATCCGTCGACGCCGTTGCGAAATTCACTGATGTCAGACGTGTTTGCCGACGGGACGCGAAGGCGAGCTGTGATGTAAGCACCAAACCCGTACGAGGCCACAGCCACCAAAACAAGATAAAGCCCGGATAAAAGCACTAAGACGGCCGACGAATCGCGCCAGGTTGGTGCCGTCGACGATAGGCTGATGCCGATTCCCCCTGCGAACGCGTGCAGTACGAAGGCGAGCGCGGACGCACAAATAGCGCCCGCAATGACACAACTCCATTCAATATCGGTCGACGTTTTGACCGTTGCGGGCTCAACCCGTGTGCTAGCTGTCGCCATGTTCCCCTCCGGTTCGGGTCGCTAACGCAATCCGATGCAAGTCCGTCCAAAACCTGACAAACAAACGGGGGTACGCAGCGATAGTTCCGGGTTGCATCCATTTTGGAACCTAAAACGCCGTATCGATTTATCCGGGGGTCCACCCGAGGAGGAGAACTCATGGTGAAGAAACTCGCTTTGGCGACTGCCGCTGTAGGACTTCTGATGTCTACGGCCAGTGCCGACTATTACATTGTTCAGGAGAAGGCGACGAAGAAGTGCAAAGTTGTTGAAACGCGCCCGACCGAAACGACCTGGATCCAGGTTGGTCCGGCGGCCTTCAAGACCCAAGCCGAGGCCCAGAAGCAGATCAAGACCGTCTGTGTAGAGAAATAGCTAGTCATATCCTATGAGTCTCTAGAGGCGCGGCCGACGTTACCAAGGTCAGTCGCGTCGCCGTTTTTCATTCATCGTTGATGGCGTAACTTGAGTCCAAGCTAACTCGCTTTTCTGTGGCGAGTGGTCGAGTGTTTCTTTGCGCTCTTTCGGCGATGTGTACTCCGCCGCGTGTGGGGTGGCTTGCTGGCGCCCGCTCACCGTGCACACTCCGTCGCAGTGCATCCATTAGATTGACTACGTTGTCAGACCTTGGTTCGCGCGGTGCCTCGATTTTTTCACCCTTGTTTTTTTTACGCAGCAATTCTTTAAGAGCGTCTTCGTATCGGTCTTCAAATTCCTGGGGCTTAAAGTGACCCGTTTTCGTCTTGATGATGTGCTTGGCGAGATCCAACATATCCTTCGTGACCCGCTCACTTGGGATGTCACCGAAGTAATCTTTCTCGTCGCGAACCTCGTAGGGATAGCGAAGCGTAATTCCCATAATACCCTTCCCTCGGGCCTCCAAACCTATGACGTGTTCTCGTGAAGTGAAGACGACCCGTCCAATGGCGATCATCCCCTCTTCTTCAATGGCATCTCCCTGGGCGCCGGCTTTGCCATCGGGGACGATGTAGTACGGATTAGCAAAATATAATTCGTCTATTTCCTTGCGGTCCACGAACTGATCAATCTCGATCGTGCGCTTGCTCTCGATTGCTACCGCTTCCAGTTCGTCCGGTTCGACGGGAATATATTCACCTTTGCTCTTTTCGTAGGCCTTAATGATGTCTTCCTTATCGACCTCGCGTCCGGTGTCCGAATCGACTTTCTTGTACTGGATGCGGTTGCCCGTTTTTCTATTGAGCTGATGAAAATGAATTTTCTCCCGCTCGGATGTGGCGGGGTATAGCGCAATCGGACAGGACACTAGGGAAAGACGCAAAAAACCTTTCCAGTACGCGCGGGGGGCCATGATGGAACTCCGTGACGAATATCACCATCAACGTTCCCTCGTGCATAGTCGTTCCGGAACCAATTTGCTGATTCGCGGATTCAAAGTTCACCATGCTGATCAAACCTAAAACTCAGACCTATCACGCAACCATGCTCGTCACGCGGGCCGAGGAATGGTGTGTAGAAGCTGCGAGCACAGAGGAGGCTCAGGCGCTACTAGAAGCCGGGGAAGGACACCGATGTTCGCCGGGCGAAATCTGTTGCGTGGAGCTCAGTGACATACTTTCAAGCTGATAAGATACCGCGATTAGCGCAGGGTCTTAGGAACTCGCGCGATGTTTCCCAGTTGAACCCTTGCTTGAGAAAGCCGAGGAGGGTTTCGTGGGTTTCGGTCTATCGTGAGGCATGATGCAAACGGCAGCTGAACGTGAAGCCCATCTCCGCCTGCTCGCCAATCAACTATTTTTCGTCGTCGAGAAAACTGGACAACGCTTCACATTGAAACGCACAACCGACGTGCCTAAGCCAGTGTGCGAAGAAGGCCTCACCCTAACAGAGGCCGAACAGTTGCTGCAAAGGTGGAAACTTCGTGGCTTTCACGGTGGCTGAGTCCAATTGCCACTTGCGCCCAGTCGCGAACATCCTCGAAACAAATTTTTTACTTCCACGTCACACAACCACAGTTAACTCGCGGGCGACGAAAAACCTAAGCACGGGACCAGGTCATAAGTTCTAGCCCGTGTTTGGCGTCGAGCAATCGACGCGATGCCATTGTGAGCCCGTGCTTGGCCAGAACCTCCTCCGGCGATAAAGCTGGTACCTCGGGAAAAACGCCCCGTCCGCCCGGTATCTGAACCCCGGGCGCGCGGGTCAAGAAGAAGGTGTCATACCGATCTAAGAACAATCCGAATACATCCGTTCCGCCGATGACACCGATACTGCCATTAGGCGCGCCCAGAACGACCAGCGCCTCCTCTAACGTGGCACCAGTCGGGTTCCAAAATAGAGCGTTACGATTATTTGCATCGCTCGCTATCGACGGAATTCCGCGCGTCAAAATCAATCTGCGCCGCATGTCCGAGCGTCTGTGCCGTTCTCGAGAATGGCGGCCGTGCACGACAACGTCTACGCTATTCAGCCCGCGCTCAAAAAAATCTTGATCGGCATCGAATTTAAGTGCGCGCGGCATAGTGCCATTGGCAGTTGCGATCATGCCATTGTCCGAAACGATGGCGTAGCCTTCGATCCGCGCGTTCATGCGAGCGAGCGTGACGGCTTCCAAAGCTTTTTCAGCGGGCCCTTTTTACCGAACACCGGATCTTTGCTCGGTAGTCGGACCTTTGGGATCATTCGCACGGCCCTGGCATGTTCGTCTCGTCGTCCGGTGTACTCGTCGTATTTTCCAGACGCGGGATAAGCACCAACAACAAGCAGGTCCTTGGTTGCTCTGATAGCCTCGTGGCCGGTGCCAGCCGGTAAGATTACGACATCGCCCGCCTTGAGACGAAACAACTTACCTTGTTTGCCGCCAAACCGTACCCGAGCCCGTCCCCGTGCTACGCCGAGCACCTCGTGTGTGCGCGGATGGTAGTGAACATAATCGTAAATTCCGTTGCGCCATGAGCCGACCCAATTGTTTGCCGTGAAAACACGTTCAAATACCGCTGCAGGATCTAATGCTCCAGTGAGAGAAATAACGTTGCGATAGTAAATGAAAGGAAGTGTCGGATTGTTAGGAATGTGATTCTTGTCTTTAAAAACAGTGGCGCGCGGTTTTCTTTCTTTGATTCGTTTTCTCAGTTCCCGAGCTGTCGGTTGTGCGATCCCCGTCAGATGCTCGAGCCCGCTTTTTATTGTTTCGACCGCATACATTGCAATATCACTCTTCATTCGTCTTCTGCGCAGGATGCTTTACGGGAATGAGCATCTGTACCTGATCCTTCTCGCAAGCAACTTCAGCGATCTGCTTAGAATCTCGATTGCCATGCGACTCATCATCGAGACGGTTAGCCGTTTCAGTCCACGTAAGCTCTACAGTTTTGCCTTGTCGCGTTGTGACCGGAGCCGCCTCATCAAGCGGCGACGCGAGCCATTCTTTCAGATCGCGACGGCGGTCCGCTTCAAAACAGACTATATCCAGCCGTCCGTCAGCGATGTTGGCTTTGGCGGCTAACGGCAGCGCCGGCCCGGTAAAGGGCACATTCATGACCTCAACGCCAAGAAACTCGCCCTTGAGGGCTTTGCCGTCGATCGTAATCGAGACCTCAATCGGTTTTGCGGTTTTCACCCATTTCTCTAACAGGGCGCGCCCTTTACGCAGATTGTCGGCGCCCTTACCTTTTTCGCGCTTGTCCGCTGCCTTGAGAAATTCGGCGAATAATCCAACACCGAATCCTTCGAGAAAACGCGAAGTGCCCCAGGATGCTTTAACCATCCCCACATCCATTGGTCGCGTGTTATAGAGGTTCCATGTTTCCACCAATTCTTGTGGTGTGCCGGCAATTCCCAGTGAGCGCGCAATGTTGTTTGCGGTCCCAAGTGGCAATAGAGCGACGGGGACGGATCGATCGGGCAATTTTGTCATTACTTCGGTGATGGTGCCGTCGCCCCCCGCGATGACAATCAAGTCCGTCTTCTTGTCCAGGCCCCGCTCGATGTCGTCTTGTTTAACCGATACGTAGCGCACCTCGAAATCGGCCAGCTTCAACGCGGCTAAGATATCATCCTTGTCCGCTTTATGTCCGGCCGAGGGATTGTGAAACAGTGTTGTTCGCATGGGACAGGTAACTTCGGCGAGCCAGACGGGTTCCGCTTTCGCCGACCATGAGCTCCGCTATGTCATTTGATGTCTGGGAGCTTTTGTTGAGTCGCCTTTTGCCGGTATCTGCGGGTCTCGATTGCGCTCCCTACATCAAATGCGCACGCTTGCGCTAGTTGAGCGTGTGTCGGCTCATGCTGGCCTGAACAATTCCACGAACGCCGAGTTAGTTTTAAAATCCAATCCTAGGGAGCGTATCATGCCCAAAAAACTCAAGAAGCTCGATGAGCTGTTTCACGACGGGCTCAAGGACATCTACTTTGCCGAAAAGAAAATCCTGGTAGCCCTTCCCAAGATGGCCAAGGCCGCCGAGTCAGAGGAGTTGGCGAATGCCTTCAAAGAGCACGAGATGCAAACCAAGGAACAGTTGAGCCGGCTGGAAAAGGTGTTCCGACTTATCGATGAGGCGCCACGCGGCAAGAATTGTCCTGCTATTACCGGTATCATCGATGAAGGCGAGGAGATCATCGACGAATATGAGGATTCCCCAGCTCTCGACGCTGGGCTGATCGGCGCCGCGCAGGCCGTCGAGCATTACGAAATCGCCCGCTACGGCACCCTAAAGGCCTGGGCGAAGGAACTTGGCCTCGAGGAGGCCGTGTCTCTCCTCGACGCGACCCTCACCGAAGAAGAAAGCACAGATGAAAAGCTTTCCAATCTTGCAGAAAGCGCGATTAATCGAAGAGCCGAAGCCGCCGAGTAATTCGATACTTCGAGACCGGTAAAAAGCGCCGCCGCGATCGCGACGGCGCTTAGCACGAAATCCTGGCGCCACTGTCGACGTTGTCCGAAGGAAATCGAGATGACCTTGTCGAAAACCCTCACCTTGAATGCGAATACGTTGACCCGTTAGCCTTACTATCTTACCGATTGCGCGCAACACGGATTTCGACTGTCA
>Ga0209814_10000872_pt1 | contig 10383 bp, 11 predicted proteins | sample SoiMetdeltSBSDD1_FD_187597 | JGI IMG/M metagenome (GOLD analysis project Ga0209814, IMG submission 187597) | Bulk soil microbial communities from a Populus tree surrounding site in Tennessee, USA - Soil MetaG P. deltoides SBSDD1 (SPAdes) (version 2) | ecosystem: Environmental > Terrestrial >... | reverse complement strand
ATCTTAAATTGACCAGATTTGACTGAATCATCTATCGCTTACTTGGTCTTGAGCCGCCGAGGAATACGGGGGAGTGCATGATTTGCCGCAGAGCTGCCGGGCTGTTGCTTGCCTTGCCTCTTGCTCTTGGTCTTTCAACCGCAGCCCTGGCTGAAGACGGCTCCTCGCCTCAAGGCGAGCCCGGCACCACCGTCGCCAAGAGATCTCCACCCTCGAACCCAATCGGCGCAGCCCCGGTGCCCAGCGCTCCCCAAGGCCTGACCGAACCGCAAGACGCCGTCTTGCCGTCGACCGCCGAGGAACCGACCGGCGCGGCGCCGCCTGCCGCCGAGATACCGCCTTCGGCCACCGACGAGGGCGCAGGCTGGGAAGCCGCGGTGGAAGCTGCGCAGGCGCCGACGCCGCTCATCGGCGAAGCGCAAAACAAGGCCGTCCAGGGCATCAACGCCTATTTCAATGACATCACCAACCTACAAGGAAGCTTCGATCAGGTCGACTCCAACGATAAGCACACCAGCGGCAGGTTCTATGTGCAGAGGCCGGGCAAGATCAGATTCGACTATGCCCCGCCGAGCGCGCTCCGCATCGTGGCCGACGGGCACTTCCTTGCCATCGAGGATTCCGACCTGAAGACGGTCGAAAAGTACCCGATCGGTTCCACCCCCTTCCGCCTCCTACTCGCCGATGCCGTCGATCTCGCCCGCGACGCGCGTATCATCGGCGTCGAGAGCGATCAGGGGACACTGGCGGTCACGCTCGAGGACAAGGGCGGCGACGCCGCCGGTTCGATAAAGCTCGTGTTCGACACGACACCAGAATTGAGGTTGAGGCAGTGGCTAATCACCGACGCGCAAGGTTTGACCACAACAGTGACCATTAACGACATCATATCCGGGCGGAAGGTGGCTGCCGATTTCTTCAATTCAACGGACTCATTTCAGCCATTCCGGTAGGACAAAGACCAGTTTGGGTGCGGCTGCGGCTAAAAATCACGGCTTTGTTATTGCGGCCGCGAAGGCAGAAAAGCTGAGAAGAATCATGATCCTAGGCTGAGGCCCAGGCGTCTGTTTACGTCTTTTTAAATTTTTAATGGGCCCGCGGTTGAAATCGGTTTGAAACCTACTTATTTCTCGCGAAGAAGCGGACCATGTCGATTTACATCGGTAGTGCCCCCCGTCTAGCCGAAGATGTGGTTCGCTCGCGCCGGCTTCCCTCCCGGCGCGCGCGCGAAAAAAACGCGCTTCTGGCGCCCAACCACGCGCAGCGGTTGGGCGCCTTTCTTTTATGCCTAGTGTTCTAGAAGTCCGGCGCTACTCCTCCGGAAGTAGGCGCGCAATGGCTGCTGCCAGCTCTGGCGCGGTATACGGCTTGGGGAGCATCTCTCCGCCGGCGACGAACATCACCTTCATGCCGTCGGTAATGGTGTCCCCCGTGGTGTAGAGAACCTTCAGATTCGGGTTTTTCCTGCGCGCCTGCTCGGCAACCTCGAAGCCGCCCAAGTCGCCTTCGGGCAGCCTGATATCGGTGAAAAGAAGGTCGATTTCGCCAGGATCGTCCAGGAGAGCCAGAGCCTGTACGACGCTACCGGCCGAGTATGTGGAGTGGCCCAATCCCTGAACGACGGACTCGGCCAGGATGAGGACTGTGATCTCATCTTCGACTAACAACACGCGAGCCATGCCGGGGGCCCCCAGACGCTGGGGAATAACTCACGTTGTTTAGATTTCGATCCGCGCTACCTGCCTAACCCTGCGGCAATTCAAGGGTTGACGTTTGTTCTCAGAGTGCTAAGCCGCCTTACGTGATGGGCTTCCCTCCCCATCACAGGTTCCCCCCATAAGGAACCGGAGAAGCCCCGTGGTGTCCCCCCGTCCGGGGCTTCTTCTTTGTGGATGCTTCATTTCAAGGCGTTTCACGCGCCCGGCCCTCCAGGCCTAAATTGCCATGGCCATGCGCTTCCGGCTTGCCACCTGGAATATCAATTCGGTGAGATTGAGGCTCGATCTCGTGAGCCGCTTCGCGCGTCGCGAGAAACCCGACGTGCTCTGTCTGCAGGAGATCAAATGCATCGAGGGCAAGTTCCCCGAGCTGGAGCTCCGCGCGCTCGGCTTTCCCCACATCGCGGTTGCCGGCCAGAAGGGCTATCACGGAGTAGCCATCCTCTCCGGCCTGCCCTTCACGCTTGTCGAGCGCCGCGACATTTGCGGGCGGGGGCACGCCCGCCATCTCTCGGTCAAGCTCGCCGAGGCCAACGGCGGCGGAAGTCCACTTATCCTGCATAATGTCTATGTGCCCGCCGGCGGGGACCTGCCCGACCCTGAGCTGAACGAGAAGTTCCGCCACAAGCTCGACTTTCTCGAGGCGATGGACGCTTGGTTTCGCTGCATGCGGGGAAAGCGCAAGAATCGCATGATCATGGTCGGCGATCTCAACGTCGCGCCGCTGCCGACCGACGTCTGGTCGCACAAGCAGCTGTTGAAGGTGGTAAGTCATACGCCGGCAGAGGTCGAGCGCTTCGAGCGCATGCAGGCCTCGCATAATTGGATCGACGTGATGCGCCGGCACGTGCCTGCAGACCAGAAGCTCTTCACCTGGTGGAGTTATCGCAACCGCGATTGGCGCGCGTCGAACCGCGGCCGCCGCCTCGACCATATCTGGACAACGCCGGCGCTCGAGGGCGCCGCCGTCTCGATGCGGGTGCTCGATGAGACGCGCGACTGGACGCGCACCTCAGACCACGTCCCGGTCGTCGCGGATTTTGTGATCGGGAAGTAACTACCCCGCCTCCCGTTCGGGGGACCGCTCAGGGCACCAACTTGTAACCGCCGGTCTCAGTGATCAGGAGCTCGGCCTGCGAGGGATCTTTCTCGATCTTCTGCCGCAGGCGATAGATATGCGTCTCGAGTGTGTGCGTCGTGACGCCCGCGTTATAGCCCCACACCTCGTGTAGCAGGACGTCGCGGGTCACCACCCGCTCGCCCGCGCGGTAGAGATATTTCAGGATCGAGGTCTCCTTCTCGGTCAGTCTGATCTTGTGGCCGTCGCCATCGAGGAGAAGCTTCGATGCCGGCTTGAAGGTGTAGGGCCCGATCGTGAATACCGCGTCCTCGCTTTGCTCATGTTGCCTGAGCTGGGCTCGGATGCGCGCGAGCAGCACGCCGAGCTTGAAGGGCTTGGTCACATAGTCGTTAGCCCCAGACTCTAGCCCAAGGATCGTGTCGGAATCCGAGACCTGCGCGGTCAGCATAACGATCGGACCCTTGAAGCCTCCACGGCGCAGCAGCTTGCACGCCTCGCGCCCGTCGAGATCCGGAAGACCCACATCGAGAAGCACGAGATCGACATGGCCGTTGCGGGCCTGCTTCAGTCCCTCCGACGCCGTCGCCGCAAGCGCTGTCTCGAACTCCTCGTGCAGCGTGAGCTGCTCGCTCAAAGACTCGCGAAGCTCGTCGTCATCGTCGATGATGAGGATCCTGCGCGCATTGCTCATCGCCGGCCCCTGGATTATTCCGCAGCGTTGAGTTGTAAGCGCGGGGAGGCGCTTGGACAAGCATGTCGCGACGCCGTGGAATGAGTGGAAAATATAAGGCCTTAATTGGGGTTAGAGGCTCGCGGCCGATTGTCGTCAGGCGCGCTCCGGGACGGCCGCTTGAGGCTCGCGTTGCGCTCGCCCACGGCGTGCGCCGGGCAGCGCTTGGACGCTCAGGAGTGCGTGCACTGAAGCGCGAGGGCGACGGCAGCACGCCGCTCGGACGTTTTCCCGTTCGCCAAGTGCTCTATCGCGCCGACCGCGGCTTGCGTCCGCGAATACCGCTCCCCACCCACGCGATCCGCGCCAATGACGGCTGGTGCGAAGATCCCGGAAATCCCAACTACAATCGTCTGGTGAAGCTCTCAGCGCAAAGCACTGCCGATCAGCTCATGCGCGCGGACCATCTTTACGATGTCGTGCTCGTGCTCGGCTATAACGACAGGCCGCGCGTGCGCGGTAAAGGCAGCGCCATCTTCGTTCATCTCGCACGCGACGGACTGACGCCGACCGCGGGATGCGTCGCGCTACATCGCCGCGACCTCCTCGCGCTGCTCACCCAGCTTCGCCCCGGCTCCTCAATCGTAGTGACGTGCTAATCGGCCGGAGGCCGGGCGCCGAAGATAGCGGTGCCAATGCGCACATAAGTCGCGCCGAACTGAATGGCACGCGTGAAGTCCCCGCTCATCCCCATGCTGAGCTCCTTAAGCCCAAACCGCTCGGCGATCTTGGCGAGCAGCGCGAAATGCATTGCTGGCTCCTCGTCGAGCGGCGGGATGCACATCAAGCCCTCGATTGCCAGTCCGAACGTGTCGCGGCAGAGCGCGACAAAGGAGTCGGTCTCGGCGGGAAGCACGCCTGCCTTTTGCGGCTCCTCGCCGGTGTTGACCTGCACGAACAGTCGCGGGCGCATCTCGGCGCGCGTCATCTCCTCGGCGAGCGCGCGGGCGAGCTTGGGGCGGTCGAGGGTCTCGATGACATCGAATAGGGCGACCGCATCGCGCACTTTGTTGGTTTGCAGAGGCCCGATGAGATGAAGCTCGACACCCGCGTGGCGCTCTCTCAAAACGGGCCATTTGCCGCGCGCCTCTTGCACGCGATTTTCGCCGAAGATGCGCTGGCCTGCGTTGATCGCCTCATCAATCGCGTCAGCCGGAACGGTCTTGGTCACGGCGACGAGCCGCACGGCGGCGGGATCGCGATCAGCAGCCTCTGCGGCGAGAGCGATCTCCTGCCGGACGAGGCGGAGTCGCGCCGCCACCTCACCGGGACCGTGGTGCTCGTCCTCCATGAGCGGCTATCTATCAGGCTTTGGCCCGAGCGTAACTTGACCGTTCCAATCATTTAGGCTCGATTGCGCGGCGCCAATCAGGCAGCACCTCAAGCAGGCGACCTTCGATGGCGGCGGAACGTTACGACGCGCCGAAACGCGAGAAGCACTGGCAGGCGGAGTGGGAGAAGCGCGGTATCTTCCATGCCACCGAGGATGACCCGCGCCCGAAATACTACGTTCTTGAGATGTTCCCCTACCCCTCGGGGCGCATCCACATGGGTCACGTACGCAATTACACCATGGGCGACGTGGTCGCCCGCTACATGCGCGCCAAGGGCCTCAACGTGCTGCATCCCATGGGCTGGGATGCGTTTGGCCTGCCGGCGGAAAACGCGGCGATCGAGCGCGGCATCCATCCCGGCGCCTGGACCTACGACAACATCGCCACCATGCGCGGCCAGCTCAAGAGCATGGGGCTATCGCTCGACTGGAGCCGGGAGCTCGCCACCTGCGACGTCGATTATTACCACCAGCAGCAGCGGCTGTTCCTGCACATGCTGAAGGCCGGCCTGATCGACCGCAAGACACGCAAAGTGAATTGGGATCCCGTCGATCGCACCGTGCTTGCCAACGAGCAGGTGATCGACGGGCGCGGCTGGCGCTCCGGCGCACTCATCGAGCAGCGCGAGCAGCCTGAGTGGGTGTTCAAGATCACGGACTACGCAGAGGACCTATTGCAAGCGCTTCGCGGGCTCGACCGCTGGCCGGAGAAGGTCAAGCTGATGCAGGCGAACTGGATCGGCCGCTCCGAAGGCCTGCTCATCCGCTTCGAAACGATCAAGGCCACGGCGCCTGAAGGCCATGAGCTGATCGAGGTATTCACCACGCGACCCGACACGCTGTTCGGAGCGAGCTTCATCGCCATTGCCCCGGATCACCCGCTCGCCAAGGCGCTCGCCGAGGACGACCCGGCTGCTGCCGCATTCATTGCCGAATGCCAGAAGAGAGGCACGACCGCAGCCGAGCTCGAGACGCAAGAGAAGAAGGGCTTGGACACAGGGGTCCGAGTGCGCCATCCGGTGATCGAGGATGCCGAGCTTCCCGTCTGCATCGCGAATTTCATCGTGATGGAGTACGGCACCGGCGCGATCTTCGGCTGCCCGGCGCACGATCAGCGCGACCTCGAATTCGCGCGCAACGAAGACCTGCCGGTCATCCCCGTAGTGCTGCCGCCCGGGGAGGATTCCAAGCACTTCAGGATCGGCGAAGAGGCCTATACCGGCGACGGCACGATGATCAACTCGGACTTCCTCAACGGGCTCAGCGTCGAGGAAGCCAAGGAGACGATCGCCGAGCACCTCACCGAGCGGAAGGTGAAGCGCCGACCGATGGCCGAACGGCAGACCCAATATCGCCTGCGCGACTGGGGCATCTCGCGCCAGCGCTATTGGGGCTGCCCGATCCCGATGATCCACTGTCCGACCTGCGGCATCGTGCCGGTGCCAGAGGAAGACCTGCCGGTGAAGCTCCCCGAGGACGTGACCTTCGACAAGCCAGGCAATCCGCTCGACCGTCACCCCACCTGGAAGCACATCACCTGCCCCACCTGCGGCGGCCCCGCTACGCGCGAGACCGACACCATGGACACCTTCGTCGACTCGTCGTGGTACTTCGCGCGCTTTACCTCGCCACACGCGCTGGAGCCGGTGGATACCAACGCGGTCGGCTACTGGATGCCGGTCGATCAGTATATCGGCGGCGTGGAGCACGCGATCCTGCACCTGCTTTATGCGCGCTTCTTCACCCGCGCCATGCACAAGACCGGCTACACGAATCTCGACGAGCCGTTCCGGGGCCTATTCACCCAAGGCATGGTCACGCACGAGACCTACAAGGACTCACAGGGAAAATGGGTGCTCCCGGAGGAGGTGACGAAGCGGGACGGCAAGGCGTTGCACGCCAAGACCGGAGAACCCATCACCATTGGCGCCGTCGAGTCGATGTCGAAGTCGAAGAAGAACGTGGTCGACCCCGACACGATCATCGCGAGCTATGGCGCCGACACCGCGCGCTGGTTCATGCTGTCGGACACGCCGCCGGAGCGCGACATCGAGTGGACCTCGGCCGGCGTCGAGGGCGCCCACAGATTCGTTCAGCGCGTCTATCGGCTTATCCGCGAGATCGCCAAGCTTGCGCCCGAACCCCTGGACGGGGGCGATCAACTGGGCGACTCTGCCCCCATCAGGCGGGATTCCCATAAAGCCATAGATCAGGTCACTAAAGCCCTAGAACAGCTCAGGTTCAATAGCGCCGTTGCTTTCATTTATACTTTGGTGAACCAGATGGAGGGGGCGCTGCGCGACGCGGCCGACGGAGCCGCAACGACCGCCTCCAAGGCGGCGCTGCGCGAAGGGGCGGAAATTCTTGTCCGCATTGTTGCTCCAATGATGCCCCATCTTGCCGAAGAATCCTGGGCGATCCTGGGCCACAGAAGCCTGATTGCCGAGGAGCCCTGGCCTAAGGCCGATCCCGCCCTTTTGGTCGAGGACACCGTCACCATAGCGGTCCAGGTCAACGGTAAAAGGCGGGACGAATTGACGATTGCGCGGGACGCCGCGAAAGAAGATATTGAAGCAGCGGCGCTAAAGCTCGACAATGTCGTGCGCGCCATCGGGGGACGTAAAATAAAAAAGGTGGTCGTCGTGCCACGGAGGGTCGTCAATGTCGTGGCGTAGTCTAGCCATCGCCATCGCGCTGGGCGTTGCAGCCTGCGCACTTGGCGGCTGCGGCTTCCAGCCCCTTTACGGCGGCAGCACGGTGGGAGGCCAGAAGCTCGCCGACGTGATGGCCGGCATCGAGGTCGATCCCATTCCCGGCCGGGTCGGCCAGAAGATCCGCAACGAGCTGATCTTCGCCACCACCGGCGGCGGCTATGCGGCTCCCTCGCGCTATAAGCTCGACATCGTCATCAAGGAGAGTCTGACCGATCAGCTCGTGCAGATCACCGGCGACGCCACCGGCCAAGTCTACCAGGTCGACGCCACGTTCAAGCTGATGGATCCCATGGGAAAGATCCTGCTCCAGGGCACGGCCATCTCGCGCGCGCCGTATAACCGCTTCCAGGAGATCTTCGCCAACGTGCGCGCCCGCTACGATGCCGAGAACCGCGCCGCCCGCACCGTCGCCGACAGCATCCGAACCAGGATCGCGGCGTACCTCAACACCGCCGCCTAGTCTCTTCCTTGTCATTGCCCGGCCTGACCGGGCAATCTAGTAAACTCCACGACTGCAAATGACTAAGGTCAGTGGTTACTGGATGCCCGCTTGCGCGGGCATGACAAGTCGAAATTGATGGTCGCCCTCAAATCATCAGGCGTTACGCGTTTTCTGAAATCGCCAGACCCGGCCTGCCGCGCCGTCCTCGTTTACGGGCCTGACGCCGGGCTCGTTTTCGAGCGCGCGAGCGCGCTTGCCGAGATGTTCGCCCGAAAGGCACCTGGTCGGACCGAGGTGGTCCGCCTCGATGACCGCGACTTGGCCGACGATCCTGCGCGCATCGAGGTTGAGCTTCGCACGCAGCCGATGTTCGCCGAGCGTAGCGTTGTCAGGGTGACAGCCGGAGCGCGGCTTGACGCTGCCTCGCTCAAAGCCACGCTCGCGCAACCTTCGGACAACTTCCTCATCGTCGAGGCCGGCAATCTCAGGCCGGACTCTGGTCTTCGCAAAGTCTTCGAGAAGGACAAGACCGCCGTCGCACTCCCCTGCTACAGCGACGAGCGCGCGCTCGGCGGCATGATCGACGATGAGCTCGCCGATGCAGGGCTTAGCATCGACACCGAGGCACGAACCTATCTCATGGCGCGGCTCGGCGCCGACCAGGCCTTATCGCGCTCCGAGGTCGCGAAGCTCGCGCTCTATGCGGCGGGCGGAGAGAGCATCAGCGAGGACGATGTCGATGCGATCGTGGGCGACGCCGCCGAAACCGCGCTCGAGAATTTCGTCTACGCCGCGAGCGGCGGAGATCCCGCCGTTGCGCTTCGCGAGCTGCAACGCCTCGCTGCTGCCGGTACTGACAACGCCGCCGCGCTCGCTGCGCTCGGCCGGCACTTCACGCAGCTTCATCGCGTCGCCTCGGCGCAAAGCGGCGGCGGCAGCTTCGAGGACGCGGTGAAGTCTCTCAGGCCCCGCCCCCATTTCAAGCGCGAGCCCCAGTTCCTCGCGCACTGCAAGCGCTGGGGCGCGACACGGCTCGCGCAGGCGCTGCCGCTCATCCAGGACGCGATCAGGCGCACGCGCAAAGCACCGGAGTTCGAAGGCCCGTTCGCCGACCGCCTTGTGCTCAAGCTCGCCTCCCGCATTTGACGCCGATTTTTCTTGTCATTGCCCGGCTTGACCGGGCAATCCAGTAACTCCTGTATTCATAGACGGTGGTTACTGGATGCCCGCTTGCGCGGGTATGACACGAAGGTAAGTTGGGGAAGGCATGAGCGAGAAGAAGAGAACTAGCAACGCGCGCGACAAGCTGTTCGCGCTTCTGAAGGAGCGTGCGTTCCGCCGTGGCAAGATCACCCTCGCCTCAGGCCGCGAGAGCGATTTCTATTTCGACATGAAGCCCGCGATGCTCGATCCCGACGGCGCGAACCTGCTCGCCGAGCTGATTCTCCACGAGCTGCAAGACGTCAAAGCCGACTGCATCGGCGGGCTTGAGATGGGCGCCGTGCCGCTGATCGCGCCGGTCGCAATGCGCAGCTCCGAGTTCGGGCGGCGGCTGGCTGGCTTCTTCGTGCGCAAGACCGTGAAGGATCACGGCACCAAGAAGCGCGTCGACGGCGCCGATATCTCCGGCAAGACCGTTGTGATCCTCGAGGACGTCACCACGACCGGCGGCTCAGCCATGGAGGCGGTTAAGGCTGTGGAGGAGGCTGGCGCAAAGGTCGCACTCGTGCTGTCGATCCTCGATCGCGGCGAGGGCGCCGCCGACCTCTACGCCAAGGAAGGCGTCCCGTTCAAATCGCTGTTCCGCGCCGAAGAATTCCTCGCGGTGGCTTAGCTGGCTCTTAGCCTCAGTCACGAAAACTTGTCCTGGCCAGGCTTGTCCCGGCCATCCACGATTCCTTGTCATTGCCCGGCTTGACCGGGCAATCCAGTAGTCACTGTCTTTTCAAGATGACGAACATCCGGGGTTACTGGATTCCCGCTTTCGCGGGAATGACACTTAACCCGGCGGAGCTGCCGTCGCGGCCTGACAGTGTTGTGACACTCGTCGGGGCCAAGCAGCCTCCATCCCTCCCCGCGACAGGGAAGGATGGAGGGGGTATCGAACGGGCTCGTTACGATTAGAACGCCGTCATGCCATGAGCGGCCGTGAACGGGCTTCCCAATTTCCGGGAAGTCACATGCGCCGCTTCGCGGCGGCTGTAGGCACGCCCGATCACGGCGCGCCCATTCGGGACCGGAGCCGCATAAGTCGGGCAGCCTTCGGCGTTGGGCTGCTCATCGCACTGAGAGTAGTTGGCGAAGGCCGGAGTAAGCGCGCCGCCGCCGAGCAGGAGCGAAGCGGCCGCGAGGGCCAGGGCAGTAT